>SXGS01229062.1_pt1 | contig 27760 bp, 19 predicted proteins | sample 3174681 | NCBI WGS metagenome assembly SXGS01 (sample SAMN11356861, study PRJNA531348) | freshwater metagenome | isolation source: freshwater sample F1-80 | place: China: Fuxian Lake, Yuxi | collected 2017-12-25 | reverse complement strand
GCTGAGCTACGGGCGCGTACTCCTCATTGTACGCTACTTCGCGTTCGACAGCAGCCACGCCGCAGCGCGCTTGCCCGCCTTGGCGGCCGCACTCCGCAGATCGTGCGCCAGCGCGCCCGCCCGGTATCCGCGCGGGTCGGGCCGCGCGCGCAACGAGGCCAGTTTGCCCGCCGCGCCGTCGAAGTCGCCGGCCGCCGCCGCTTCGATCAATCCCGCCACTTCCTGGTCGTACGCCACCCAATCGTAGACGCGCACTTTCGGCGGAGGGGGCGGCAGGACTATCGGCTCGCCCGGCTCCCGGTAGTCGCCCGTCCGCTCGAACCAGTGCCGCAACGTGCCGAAACGCGGACCATCGCCGTATCCGATCGGGATCACGATCGACGCCTTACCGCCGTCGTTTTCCACCCGCAGCGTCACGCGCTTGTGCTTGGGCTCGTACAACGCGTCGCGGAAGATCCACAGGACGCCCTCGTCCCACGTCGCACCAGCCGCGTCGACGAAGGTCCGCGAGACGCGGTACACGTAACACGCCGTCAAGTTATCGACCTGCCGGACCGGATCCTCTTCCCGGAACATCAGAAATTCACCCGCAGCCCGAGTTGCACCTGCCTCGGCGGCTTCGCCGAGAAAATTCGCCCAAAGGAGGGCTCGTCCGCGTACCGCTCCGGCATGTCGAAATGCGCGGTGTTGGTCAGATTGAACGCCTGCACGTCGGCGACCACGGCCCACCGGTCGCCGGCCGCCAGCCGTCGCGATAATCCGAAATCGATATTGACCAGACCCGGCCCGTCCACGATGTTCCGGCCCGCCGTTCCGAACGTGAACGGACGCGGCACGGCGAAGGCCGAGGTGTCGAACCACCGGTCCGCGCGCCGGTCGCCCAACCGCGGCGATCGCAGCAGATCGGGCCTGTCGTTGCCGAAAATGCTGCCGGCGTTGCCCGTGTTCGAATTGTCGAATCGCAGCAGCGGCGTGAACGGCTGGCCCGATTGCGCCGACGCGATCGTCCGCAGTTCGAACCCGCGCACCGCCCACACCGCCGCCAAGCTGAGCCGCTGCCGCATGTCGAAGCTCGACCGCGCCCGTTCCAGGCCGAAATTCAGGCTGTCCTGCGGAAAGTTCTTGTCGGGCTTGGTACCGAGAAACGCCGACGTGTCGTCGATCGACTTCGACCACGTGTACGCTCCGATCAGCGAAACGCCACGCGACATCCGCCGGTCGGCCTTCGCCTGCAGCGAATGGAAGTTCGAGCCGGCGCCGCTTTCGGCGAAGAAGATGCCGCTGAACGCCGGGTTCGGCCGCCGCGCCGCCACCGCTCCCGCGCCCGGCCGCGGCTGATTCAGATCGCGCGACCGGATCAGGTGCGTTCCCTTCGATCCCACATAGGCGACCGACGCCACAACCGACCGCGAAACCTGCCGCTCCACGGTGGCGTTCCAGTGCTGCAGATAGCCGGAGGTGATGTCAGGGCTCAGCGTGTTGGGCGACGGTGGAGGCGCGATTCCGCCGCGCGCCGGAAACGGATCGCCCAGCGATAGCAGCGAGGTCGCGGTCGGGAAGAAGACACGCGTGGTGAACAGCGGCGGGTTGAAGTAGAACGATGAGTTCACCACGAACATCCCGCTATCGAAATAGAGACCATAGCCCGAGCGAACGGTCCAGCGATCGGTCGGGGACCACGCCAAGCCCACGCGCGGAGCCCAGTTGTTGCGATCCGGCCGGATGCCCGCTCGCGGGATGCCGTCGCGGCCCACCTGCCGGAGCACGCCCGCCGCCGGATCGAGCGTGTACATGCGATCTTGCGGATCGACCGGCGGCGCGTTGTATTCATAGCGCACGCCGAAGCTCAGGTTCAAGGATCGGAGCAGCCGCCAGTCGTCCTGGGCGAACACATGGGTGGCGGTTGTGCGCAGGCTCTGCCGGTTGTCGAACTTGGCTTGCAGGGAGAACGATGGCAGCCCGAGCAACAAGTCGCCGATGCCCTGCCCGCTCAGCGCGCCGGAGAACGTCATCGTGCCGCGCGAGAAGTAATCGAGGTACCCGTCGGTCGCGATGCGGCGCGCCTCCCCGCCCAATCGCACCGAGTGCGCCCCGGCGATAACCGTCAGCGACGGCTGCCATTGCCAGGTATCGGTGGTGCGGCCCAGCGGCAGTTGATCCACGTCGCCCACCTGCGCAAAGCCGGCGATCTTGATCGAGGGATAGCCGAAATCGCGCGGCGATTGCGGAAGCCAGTTGACGCCCCACTCCCGGTTTACGTCGGCGCCGAAGTTCTGCTGGCGCGCGCGGCGGAACGATCGCGTGAACGCGAACCGCGTGCTCTGATACACGCCGGGGCTCCAGATCCGCTGATGGTGCAGCGCCATGTTGTGTCCGCTGTTGTCCACGAAGTTGCCGAATCCCGGCACGTCGGTGGCTTCCTCGGCGAACGGTTCGAACAACTCCTGCGAGCCCCAGCCGTATCGCACGGTCACTTCGTCGCGTGGCGACAGCCGGTGATCGTAGCGGGCCAGCAGGTTGTGGAAGGAATCGCGGAGGACCGGCTGCGACAGCAGCGCACCGCCCTGGTTCGGCGCCGGAAACAGGCTCAGCACGCGCGCCGAAAGCGGATGCACGCGCGCGGCGGGAATTCGATTTCCCGGAAACGGCTGACGCGTGAACGGGTCGAGCACGGGGCGCGATAGCTCGCCGGCGCGCTCGGCGGCGGACGGAACCAGACTCAGCCGCGGCAGTCCGCGCCGTTCGCGGAGCGCTTCGTAGTTGACGAAGAAGAACGACTCGTCGCGCAACACACGGCCGCCTAGCGAGCCTCCAAACTGGTTCCGGATGTACTTGGGCCGTTCCGCGCCTTCGAAGAAGTTCCGCGCGTCGAGCACTCGATTGCGCAGGTACTCGTACGCGGCCCCGTGAAAATCGTTGGAGCCCGATCGCGTGACGACGTTCACCTGCGCGCCGGACCCGCGACCGTACTCGGCGCTGTAGCTGCCGGAAAGCACCTTGAACTCGCGAATACTCTCCACCGAGGGCTGCAGCACGTACCGGTTGGTGTAAGGATCGTTATTGTCGGACCCGTCGAGCGTGAAGTTGTTGTACTCCTCGCGGGCGCCGCCGGCGTGCATCGCGAACGACCCTCGCGATGACAGCTCGGAGTCCTGCACGGGCGGCAGGATTCCAGGAGCGAGGAAGCAGAGTTGCAGAAAGTCGCGCCGGTTCAGCGGCAGGCTGGCGATGGTGTCGCGGTCGAGCGTGGTTCCCACCGCCGGCGATTCGGTCTCGATCCGGCGCGCGGACGTTTCCACCTCGATCGATTCCCGCACGGGTCCGGGGTGCAGGGTGAAATCCTGGCGCAGCCGTCCGTCCACAGCCAACAACAGCCCCGTCGCCGTCACTGGTTGGAGGTCGCGCGCCGTCGCCGATAGGCTATATTCTCCGGGCGGCAAGCCCGCGATCCGAAAGTCGCCAGCGGCCCCGGTGATCGCGACGCGGCGGACCGCGCGTGTCCGGTCCTCGGCGACGGCCTCGGCTCCCGGTAGCGCCCTACCGCTCGAATCCCGCACCGTGCCGGATAGCACGCCCGTGACCGGCTGGCCCCATGCGACGCCGAGCGCTACGGCCAGACACGCGAAAAGGGGGAGCATTTCCTCCAGTGTCTCTCATTCCGCGGCCAGTTCGGCCACGTACACCTGCGGATGCCCGGACCTGTCACTCGCAAAGACCACCATCCGCTCGTCGTGCGAGAACGACGGATGCGGATGGGTCCACTGCGGACCGTATACGGTATCGGTGGCGACCTCCATCCAGCTCAGCGCGCCCGTCTTGGCCAGGCTGCGGGCGGCGGCGAAGTCCTCGGCCAGCGCGTAGCGCGAAGTCTTCCATTGGCTGCCGCCGTTGGAGGCCTGCGACAGACACACCGGCGTGCGCCCCCCCGTGGCGGCATCGATCAGAAACAGTCCCAGGTCGGGATGGTTGGTGTCGCACAGAACCTTGGTCCCGGCGCGATTCGGCGTGATGTGCCAGGCGTTGAACTCGGCGATGACGCTTCGTTCGCCCGTGCTCCAGTTCATGCGGCAAAGGGCTCGAGGCCAGACGGTGTAGACCAAGTCGCCCGTGGCGCCGAGGAAAGTCTCGTGCACGACGAACTCGTCGTTGCCGTGCGAGTAGAGACACTCCATGCCCGTGCCGTCGCGGCGCACGCGGTGCATGCGCGGCGCGGGATCGCCGGAGAACTCGATCCATTCCGGTTCGAGCGGATGGAACTGGGGATGGATCACGGTTCGCGGAAACGGAATGAATCGCCAGCCCGACCCATCCGCCTTTCCGGTAACGATTCCCGATTCCGATCCACGCTTGGCGGCGGCGGTGATCCACTCTCCGTCCCTCGCCAGCGAGCATTCTCCCAACTGCGCGCCTTCGAACTCGAAGACGCTGGTCTCCTCGAGCGTGTCGAACCGGAGAAACCACACGCCTCCTTGCCGGACGAAGAACACGCGCTCGCCGCCCGGGTGGATGGCGGCGGAGAAAGGATGGATCGCGCCCTCGGTCAACTGCCGGATCTCCCCGCCAGGGAAGGGACGGATCTCGAAAAGCTGCGCCGAACCGGAACGGTAGGAGACGAAGATCATCGACTCGCCACCGGGCGTGAAGGAAGTCTGGAGAAAATACGTCGCGTGGTTGATGCAGGACGCGTTCGTCATTCGATGCACACGAACACCGGTGGAGGGATCGAGCGATTGCGAGTGTTCGGAGGCCAGAAGCGCTCCCTTGCGAAAGTCCATCGCCACCAGTCTAGCTTCTAGCCCTCGGTGGGAACGAGCAATCGCCCGGCTTCGTTGCTTCTGGTGATACACTTGCCCAGCGTTGCGGGCCGGGACCTGAGCCGGCGGTCCGCCGTAAGTAAGGGTTTCGCCCGATAATCCGGAGCGGGCAGACCGTCGATCAGACGAGGAGCACCGGATGCGCTGGCTCCTCGTCTTGCCCCTGTTCTCCGCTCACGCCGCCACGGTCTCCCAGGCCACGCTTTCGAAGACCGCGCGCGAGGACGCGTGCGCGGCGGGTCCGGTGGCGATCGTGTTCCCGGCCGGCGAGCGGCAGGTCTTCCTGCGCTTTCTGGCGGCGAACGTGCGGGCCGGCGACAAGCTGTCGGTGCGTTGGCTCGATCCATCGGGCGCGACAGCGCTCGATACCCAGTGGGGCGCGCTTCCCTCGGCGCCGTCGCTCTGCTTTCTGACGCAGCTCCCGTTGCTCGGATTCGATGCGGCGTCCAAGCATGGCGGGTGGTCGGTACGCGTGGTGCTCAACGGCAAGACCGCGATCGAACGGCCGTTTCGCGTCGAACCCGATCCGGACGCGGGCAAGGTCCGGGTGACATCGGTGACGCGCCAGCCGGTGGATGGCGGCCAAATGGAGCTGTCTGTGGACGGCTCCGGATTCGACGCGAACAGCGTCGTCCACATCGCGACGTACAGGCCGGCCGGCGGGTGGAAATATCTCGCCGCGCTGACGCCACACCGCGTCGAGCCCAGGCGCATGGCGGCTCGAGGCGCGGCGCTTCCGCCCGGCGAGTACATGGTGCTGGTGTTCAGCGGAACCGCCAAACTCAGTTCGCCGGCGCGCCTGCTGATCGAGACCGACAGCGGCTACCGGCTGCCGTTCGCGGCGGGCGAACCGTGGATCGTCACGCAGGGGCCCTATGGATCGTTCTCGCACTTCAACCGGAGCCTGCACGCCTACGATATCGCGCCGGTTCGCGGGCGCTGCATCGTGGCGATGCGAGGCGGAGTCGTGCACGCGTTCGACCTGGGCTTGGGTCAGACGCCGCACCTTCGCATCTTCGGCAACTACATCACGGTCGCGCACGACAACGGCGAGTTCAGCCATTACGGCCATCTGAAGAAGGGATCGTTCGCGGTCAAGACCGGCCAGCGCGTGGAGCGAGGACAGGCGTTGGCGGAGGCCGGCAATAGCGGCTATACGTTGGGACCGGGCGGCGGACATCACGTGCACGTCCACGTGACGAACAACTTCTCCATCTCGGACCAAAGCATCCCGTTCCGCTTCGAGGATCTGCCGAACCGGGGCTTTCGCGGTTGGGTGGTATCGAAGAACACGCACCCGGATTGCGACTGCTCGCGGCCCGCCGGAGCGCGGCCGGTTTCCAAGACAGGTCCTCCACCGCCCGCTCATCGGTGGGAAGGAGCGGTAGCGGTAGCCGAGTACTGGACCGACTTGATCTCGGTGCCGCGGGGCACTGGGCAGCTCGACTTGAAGCTGGCATGGACGGGCGACGGACGCGATCTCGACCTCGAGCTGATCAGCCCCAAGGGCCGCCGCTATGGGTGGTATGAGGACACCCGCCCACTGGCGGCCGCGCCGTCGGCGGAGAAATTCCTGCTGTCGTCCCCGGAACCGGGGACTTGGCGAATCGTGGTCCGAGGGATGAAGGGCGGCGGCGAGCGAATCCCGTTCGCCGTCGAGACCTCCGTGCCTCAGCCGAAGGTCAGCGCCCGGAAATAGTCCCGCCCTAGATGGCCGGCGCTCGGCGCGCAGGTAGGCGAAGTGGAGATGGCGGCATGCTCCCGGGCCGTCAGGTCAGCTCCAGATTTCGTTGATCAGCCCACCGCCCACGATCGTCGGCCGCTCGGCGCGACCGTTGTGCATGTAGGTGAGCTTGATGTGGTCGAGCCCCAACAGATGCAGGATCGACGCGTGGATGTCGTGCACGTGGCAGGGACGCTCCTGGTAGCGGAGCCCGATCTCGTCGGTGCTGCCCACATAGCGGCCGCCCTTGGCGCCACCGCCCGCCATCCACATCGTGAAGCCCCAAGGATTGTGATCGCGGCCATTGCCCTTTTCGTTGAACGGCGTCCGTCCGAACTCGCCGCCCCACACCACCAGCGTGTCGTCGAGCAGCCCCCGCTGCTTCAGGTCGGTGAGCAGCCCCGCGACCGGCTTGTCCGATACGCGGCACCACTTGCCGTGATTGCCTTCGATGTTGGAATGGGCGTCCCAGCCCGAACCCGATCCACAATACAGCTCGACGAACCGGACGCCGCGCTCGACCATCCGCCGCGCCAGCAGACAGTTTGTGCCGAACGCCGACAGATCGGGGTCGTTCAGCCCGTACATCTCCTTCGTCTTCTCGCTCTCGCGCGAAAGGTCCACCGCTTCGGGCGCCTCCGCCTGCATCTTGTAGGCGAGTTCGTAGCTCTGAATGCGCGCCTCGAGCTCGGTGTCCTCCGCCTTGTCGCGCGACCAGCGTTCGTTCAGTTCCTTCAGATAGTCGAGCTTGGAACGCTGCCGCTCGGTCGACGTCCCCTTCGGCGACTTCAGGTGCAGGATCGGCGCGTCGCCTTGCCGGAACTGGGTGCCTTGGAACGTCGCCGGCAGGAAGCCCGACGACCAGTTCTTCGGTCCGCCCACCACCTCGCGATCATCGGTCAGAATCACGAACGCCGGCAGATTCCGATTCGCCGCGCCCAGCCCGTACGTCACCCACGCTCCCATCGACGGACGGCCGGCGAGAATGTCGCCCGTGTTCATCTGACAAACCGATCCCACGTGGTTCAACCCGTTCGCCCAGCACGACCGGACGATGCACAGATCGTCGACGTGGTTGGCGATGTGCGGATACCAGTTCGACACCCACGCGCCGCTCTTGCCGTACTGCTTCCAGGTGCGCGGCGAGCCCATCAGCGTGTTACCAGCCGTGCCCATCGCCGTGATCGGCTTGCCGAACGACGCGGGCATCGGCTGTCCGGCCAGTTCGTTGAGCTTGGGCTTGGGATCGAACAGATCGATGTGGCTAGGACCGCCTTCCATGAACAGCCAGATCACCGACTTCGCCTTGGCCGGGTGATGCGGCTTCCTGGCGCCGAGCGCGTCCTTGGCGGCGCGCGCGTCGCCGGCAACCAGACTCGCCAGCGCCATTCCCGCCAATCCGGATCCGGCGCGCGTGAAAAAGTCGCGCCGGCTTTGAACCGGCCAGTGATGTTGCAGTTTCCCGAGCATCGCGGCTCCCTTAATTGATAAAGACGAACTCGTTGGAGTTGAGCAGCATGTGGCACAGGTCGGCGAACGCGGCGTCGCCATCCTTTACCAACGCGGTCTGTCTGGCGAGGAACGCGGCGGCCGACTTCAACTCGTCCGGCGACGGCGCGCGCACGTAAGCCAGGCGGTACGCCCGCTCGATCCGCGATTCGGGCGTCATGCCGGAATCGTTGCTGGCGCGTTGCGCCAGCTTCGACGCCCATCCCACTACCTGCTCGTTGTTCAGCAGTTCCAGCGCCTGCGTGGACGACGTGGTTTGATTGCGGCGGGCGCACGGCTCATGGGTGTCGGGCATGTCGAACGCTTCGAACATCGGGTAGCGCGCGTTGCGGCGGACGAAGGTGTACACGCTCCGGCGCGTCGTGTTCTCCGATTTCTCGTTGGCCAGCCAGCCGCCGCGAGTAGTCATCCCGGGAGGCAGCGGCGGGAACACACCGGGACCGCCCATCTTCGCGTTGAGCGCGCCCGCGGCCGACAGCATGGAATCGCGGATGGTCTCGCCCTCGAGCCGCCGCCGTTCAAATCGCCAGCCGAACTTGTTGGACGGGTCCTTCTCCGCGGACGCCTCGTTGAACACGGACGACTGCGCCCACGCATTCGACATCAGCAAACGCTTCGTGGCCGCCTTGATCGACCACTTGTCCTCGTGCACGAACGTGTAGGTGAACCAGTCGAGCAGTTCCTTGTTCGACGGGCGCTCGCCCATCGCGCCGAAATCGGAAGGCGTGGCCACGATGCCGCGTCCGAACGTGTAGTGCCAGATGCGATTGGCGATCACGCGAGTGGTGATCGGGTTCGACGGATCGGTCATCCAGCGCGCCAGCGCGGCGCGGCGGCCCGTGGAGCGGCCGTCAACGGGCTGGACCTTGGCGTCGGCGGGGTCGAGAATGGACAGGAAACCGGGCTCCACCGCGTAGAGCTTGGCTTCGTGATTGCCCACGGCGAGCACATGAGTCGGCGGCGCGCTGGCGCTCTCGTCCATCATGGTTTGCGCGGTTGGCAGCGGGGCGGGCTTGATCTTGTCGAACACGGCCAGTTGCTTCTTCAGTTCGTTGTAGCGAGCCTTGTCGTCGCCCTTGAGCATCGCCGCGATGTCGGCTTCGCTGAAGGTCACTTGCGCCTTGGCCTTCTGGTACATCTGCCACTCGAAGGGATTCCGCTTTTCGGCCGGCATGTTGAGCACGGCTTGGATCTCTTCGGGGAACCGCGTCAGCCTCTCCTGATAACGCGTCTTGTAGCGAGGCTGGATCACCGCGTCGATCTGCTTCCGGATGTCCGCTGTCTTCTGCTCCCAGAGGTCCTGCTTGGCCTGCCAGGCGGCCTTGCGCTCGGACGAGACCAACTCGGCGCCGTCCTCGATGCGCGTGTTGGCGAAGAAGGCTTGCAGCCGATAGTAGTCCTTGTGCAGGATCGGATCGAACTTGTGATCGTGGCAGCGGGCGCAGCCGTACGTCATCGCCATCATGGTGGCGCCGGTCACGTCGGTGATATCGTTCAGCAGTTCCTGCCGCCGCTGCATAATGTTCGCCGCGTTCGACTCGTCGGGGAAGTGGCGGTTGAACCCGGTGGCGACGATCGCGTCGTGGTCGCCGGGGAACAGTTCGTCGCCGGCGATCTGCTCCTGCACGAACCGGTCATACGGTTTGCCGGAGTTCAGGGACTTGATCACGTAGTCGCGATAACGCCACACGTTGGGCCGCGTCTCGTCGGACTTGAATCCCTCGGAGTCGGCGTAACGCGCCAGATCGAGCCAGTGGCGGCCCCAGCGCTCGCCGTAGTGCTCGGAGGCTAGAAGCCCGTCCACAACCTTCTCCCAGGCGCCCGGCGACGCATCCGACACGAAGGCCTGCGTTTGTTCCGGCGTCGGCGGCAACCCGATCAAGGTGAGATAGGCGCGCCGCAACAGCGTGGCTTTGTCCGCGGCCGGATTCGGGGCGATGCCCTTCTCTTCCAGCTTGGCCAACACGAAGCGGTCGATCTCCGTCTTGGCCCACGCCGCGTTCTTGACCGCCGGCAAGGCAGGCTTTGCCACCGGCTGGAACGCCCACCACGATCTCTGGCGTTCCGTGAAAGCCTTCGGCTTGTTTTCGGCGGCTTTCGTTTCCGTCGAATTCGGCTCGGCGCAGACCGCGGCCGCGGCGAGCAAAGCAATCGGGATCGATCGCGGGAATGTCATGATTTTGGGCTCATTATATCACGCACATCGCGTGGGATAATGGCGGTCTTGCAACGCGCAGGTCCGCTCCCGCTCGCCGCTCTGGCGGCCGTGACGGCGCTCGCGTGGCAGACCGCGACGATGTGGGCGAATTTCGGCGGCGATCCGACGGCTTTGTACTGCACCGGAGCGGGGCGCGGCGTACCCGAATCGCTCGCCGGAGAACGGATTTGGCTCTTCCCCGGTTCGCAGGGATACGACGGACAGTTCTACCACTACATCGCGCACGATCCCTTGCAGCGAGATCCTGCCTTGGCCGCGTTTGTCGATGCCCCGAGGCTTCGCTACCGGCGCGTGCTGATACCCGCGCTCGCGTACCTGTCCGCGCTCGGCGAACCATCGCGCATCGACCCCGCGTATCGCGCCCTGATCCTGTTGTCGATCTTCGCCGGCGTTTATTGGTCCGCGCGATGGTGTGAGTCGCGAGGCTGGCCGCCGGCAGGAGGGCTCGCCTTCCTGGTTCTGCCCGCGTCGATGGTGGCGGTGGACCGGCTGACCCCGGACGTCGTGCTGGCGGCGTTGGCGATCGGGCTGCTCCTTCCCGGCCGGACTCCGGCAGCGGCGTTCGCCATGCTCGCCGCCGCGGCGTTGACGCGCGAGACCGGAATGCTGCTGATCGCCGCTTGGTGCGTGACGAGGGGAGTGAAGTTCGCGCTCGCGGCCGCGCCCGCGCTCGTATGGTACGGGTACGTCTTCGCGCGTACCGAGGCGCTCGACTATGGAGCCGGATCGATGCCGCTCGCGGCGATCGCGCGAGCGTTCGCGAATCCGCCATCGTATCCTCTGGAGATTCCCCTGCAATCGCTGGTCCGCCTCGGCGACTTCGCGGCCTTGACCGGCGTGGCGCTCGCCTTCGTTCTGGCGCTGCTCGCGCTCCGGCGCGACCGGAGCTTCCAAGCCCTGGCGGCCGCCGCGTTCGCACTAATGGGCTGCCTGCTGCAGCGCGACGATCACTGGCGCCACGTGTACGACTTCGGCCGCGTCTACTCGCCGCTGTTGGCGCTGCTCGCGGCGCGGGCGGTCGAAGAGCGGCGATGGATCTGGGCCGCTCCTTGCCTGATGATGGCCCCTCGCCTGGCCATGCAACTCGCTCCCCAGGCGCTCGGCGTCATTCGCGCCATGGCAGGCTGATCCGGCGGTCCCTGAAGATCCTGTCTCTCTGCATGCTCGCTGCCGCGTCGCTGGCGCTTCCAGCGCACGCGCGGATCCTCTACGGCGGCATGATCGGGAACGTGACCGATGCCCATCTGTCGCAATACTCGGCGGTTCCCCACCATTGTTCCCGGCGTCTATGACATCGCCGTGACTGCGAGGTGGCCGAGGGAGTGACTGGTCTTGTCGACCAGACCTCGCAAGAGAACACGGCGATCCCGGTCGGCCGCAACTACCAGGTGCTGCTGCGAACTCTCCCGAGCTTCCCTCCAACGCGGATCTCCAACTCCGTACCCGCCCACCCCACGCGTTCGGTTCGCTACTCGGTCAACGGGACCAGTGACCAGAACAACAACGCCGGCATCGATGGACGACCGCCTACAATCCCAACCTTGCCTCACGTGACCGGGATCGATCCGGCGCTGGACTCCATCGAGGTGGTCAACGTCGTCACCAACTCGTTCGACGCCAAACAGGGCCTCGCCGGCGGCGCCGCCGTCAATCTGCCGCTGTGATAGAATCGGGCGGTCATTTTTTGCGTTGAAAGAAATTTTCCATGAAGAATACCTTGTGTCTATTGGCGCTTAGTGCGGCCAGTCTGCTCGCGCAGGTCTCCACCGCTTCGATCAACGGCACCGTGACCGATGCGAGCGGCTCCCTCGTTCCGCAAGCCGCCCTGCTGCTCAGGAACACACAGACCGGAGTTGAGACCCGCACCACGGCGAACGAGCAGGGCGTCTACGCCATCTTGAATATTCTTCCCGGCAACTACACGCTGGAAGCTACGATGCAAGGATTCTCCAACAGTAGGATGGAGCCGTTCGCCCTCGTCGTCAATCAACGCTCCGTTTTCGATTTTCATCTCGCCGTAGGCAAAGTGCAGGACTCGGTCACCGTCGAAGCCGTCGGGGCGCAACTCCAAAGTGCGACCGCCGAACTGGGCAGCGTCCTCACTCGCCAGCAGGTAGTCGACTTGCCGGTCGGCCGAAGCATTCAGAACATGATGCGCCTGACGCCCGGGGTGACCGCGATCGGCACCGGCCAATCGAGCATCCCCTCGGTCAACGGCCAGATCAATCGAAGCAGCATGTACATGCTCGATGGCGTCAACAACCAATCGACCTTCTTCAGCAACCTCGCACTGAATCCGATCATGGAGACGATCGAAGAGTTCAAGGTCCAATCGCACAACGACTCCGCGGAAGTCGGCGGCGTCATGGGCGGCGTCATCAATACGACGACAAAATCCGGCACCAATGAATTACACGGCAACGTCTACGCGATCGAACAGAACGACGCGTTCAACGCGCGCAACACGTTCCTCGCCTCGGTGGCGCCTTTCAAAGGCCACACGTTCGGTGGAACCGCCGGCGGTCCCGTGAGCATTCCGAAGATCTACAACGGCAAGAACAAGACTTTCTTTTTCGGCGGTTACCAGCGGTTCTACAGCGTCGGGCCGTCAAACGGCACGCTGCGAGTCCCCACCCCGGCCAACCTCCAAGGCGACCTTAGCGACTGGGCCTTGCCGATCTTCGACCCAACTACCACTCGCGCCAATCCCGATGGCACTTTCGCGCGCACGCCTTTCACCGGCAATCGCATCCCGGCCAGCCGCCTAAACCCCGGCATGGTCTACTTCGCGCAAACCGTCTTGCCGCCGATCGAGCCCACCGGCATCGCCAATCAGAACGCCTGGAACCGCACACGCGTGCAGGCCTGGCAGCACAGCATTAACGGGCGCGTCGACCACCGCTTCAACGATAAGGACGCCGTCTGGGTGCGCTACTCCCGTTTTTACAGTCCCGGCCGAGGCGCCGCCGCCCTCCCTTCGCAGGGCCGCGTTTCCAATGGCCGCGCGCTCAACCTCGCCGCCAACTGGGTCCACACGTTCGGGCCGACCGCCGTGTTCCAGTATCAATTCGGGCGTGTGTTCCAGTGGACGGGATCGACGGACAAGTATAAGTCGCTGCCGGCCGATTTCGCCAGCAAAGTCGGCTACTCCGCCAACGTCATCACGGCCTATCAGGACGGCAATACTTACTTCCCCGGCTTCAACCCCGCGGGCTTCTTCAGCAGCACCGAACAGTTCAACGTCAGCCGCGCCGGCGACAGTTGGCACCACCGCGCCAGCTACTCGAAACTCCAGGGATCGCACATGCTCAAGTTCGGCGCCGAGTACAACCGCGTGCAGTGGTATTACGAAAACGGCGTTACCAATGTCGGGTTCGCGAATCAGGGCACGGCCGATCCGCTTCGCATCGGCAGCACCGGCAGCCCGTTGGCGTCGTTCCTACTGAACGTGCCCGACAGCGCCACCCGCCGCGACATCATCGAAACCATGCCCTGGTGGGGCGGCACGATCGGGTTCTACGCGCAGGACTCGTGGAAAGCCACCAACCGCCTGACCGTCAACATGGGTCTGCGTTATGACCGCACGTTCATTCCCACCGCGGGAACCCCGGACCGGAACAACAACTTTGCCGGCAATATGGATTACCTCGGCGGCAAATACATCCTTCAAACGCCAGCCCCGGCATGCGGTGCTGGGAACCAGAAGGGCGGCTGTATTCCGACGCCGGCCGGAGCCCCCGCTGGCTGGCTTCCGGATAACGTCGTCCTCGCCCAGGGCGGCAAGGTGTGGAAGGATACGAAATTGAACTTCGCACCGCGCTTCGGCCTGGCTTATCGCCTCGGATCGAAGACCGTGCTCCGCATGTCCTCGGGAATCTTCTTCGACAACTTCTCCGGCGTTACGCAACTGGCGCGCAACTTCATCGGGACTTATCCGGCGCTCGGCTGGCAATCGGCGGCGAATCTGAACTACGCCGTCGCTGGCCAATTGACGCCGAACATCTCCGGGTTCAACCCGCTACCGTCGGCGACGCTGCCAGTTTCTAATCCGTTCTCGCAGAGCGTGTACGCCGGCGATCCCAACTGGAAGAACGCGTACTCGATCCAGTGGAACGGCGGATTCCAGCATCAGTTGGCGAAGAATGCGTTGCTCTCCGTGAACTACGTCGGCTCCGGCACGCGGCGCACCACTATCGGCGGTCGTTACGGCGGAGCACGGACGCCGGGTCCGGGCCGATGGCAGGACCGCGCGCCATTCCCATACATGATCGCGCCGCCCAGTTCGTTTGACCGCAGTTGGGGCACGGCCAGCTATCACGGCCTACAGACTTCGTTTGAACGCCGCTGGACGAATGGAGTCGCGCTGACGGCTGCGTACACGTGGTCGAAAGCGATCGACGCCGGGTCGTCGGGATTCTTCGGCGTCGAGGGTAACTCGATCCAGAACCCGTACGACATGCGGCCAGACCGCAGCGTGTCTAGCTACGACGTGCCGCACAACCTGGTGATGAGTTGGGTCTACGACCTGCCGTTCGGCAAGGGTAAGGCGTTGGCGACCAACAACCGTGCGGCCGACTACATCATCGGCAACTGGCAGGTCAACGGCTTGGCCGACATCCGCTCCGGCCAGCCCGTGAATCTGACAATCTCGGGCGATATCTCCAACACCGGCGGAAACGCGATGCGGCCGAATGTTGTGGGCGAATGGCGCGTCGACAGATCGACCCCTGCGCGCTGGTTTGCCCGTGAAGCGTTCGCGGCCCCGCCGGCATTTACGTTTGGTACGGCTGGACGAAATGTTCTCCGCGGCGATGCGATCAGGCGGATGGATCTGTCTGTGTTCCGTAACTTCCCGTTCAAGGAACGGTATATGGCGCAGTTGCGCGTTGAAGGCTACAACGTGCTGAATGTGGTGACTTACGGGAATCCGGTGGCTGAGTTTACGAACGCAAACTTTGGGCGGGTGACGAGTGCGTTCGCGGCGCGCACGTTGCAGATTGGCGCGCGGATTTACTTCTAACGGCCGCCAGCGCTTTCGAGTTTGGCGGCGCGGCCCCGCAACGCGTGGACTTCCCATTCCAGTGCGCGAATCGACGCGGAATGTATCCCCCCCCCCGAGCCTAGTTCGACGACGCCAGTTTTCGGAACGCGGTGAGCAGATTGGTTTTGGAGCGCGCGATCTCGTGGCGCGAAAGTTCGGGTTCACCGCCGCCGCCACTTATATCGGCCACCCGCCAACAGTTCTTCTTCACCTGGGCCCACTCGCGGCTACGGGGCGGAGACCTCCACGCCGACGCCTCGCGTCGGTATTCCCGCCTACTGGGGCCGGAACTACGGCACGCTGCCGCAGGACATTCGTCACCACGCATCGGTCAGCGGCGTGGTGGAACTGCCGTTCGGCTAGGGTAACATTGGGCGGCCGGACGCGTGGGCACGCCGGTCACACCCGCGGAGCCGGGTACGGTGCTCAATGGTCCCGGTCCCGGACAGTTCGCCGACTGCCGCGAGCCTGTCGCCAAGATCGGCGAGCGCGCTCAGTCCCCAACGCCGTCTCGCCGAACACGCCGCGCTTCGGCACGTGCGGCACAGGCGTCTTGCGCGGTCCGGGATTGATCAACTTCGATATGGGGGGCTTCCGGCGAATCAAGATCAACGAGCGGGTTAACATGCAACTGGTCGATCCGCGGCATGGGGGCTCGCCTCCCTGGCGATGCCCGCGTGGTCGCGCTAGATCGCTCGACCCCCGACGTCGCGCTGGCGGCGTTGACGATCGGGCTGCACCTACCGGGCCGGTCCACGGCCGCCGCGTTCGCCATGCTCGCCGCCGCGGCGTTGACTCGTGAGACTGGACTGCTGCTGATCGCCGCCTGGTGCGTGTCGCGAGTAGTGGAATTCGCCCTCGCCGCCGCACCCGCGCTGGCGTGGTATGGCTACGTTCACGCACGCACGCAAGCCTTCGACTATGGTGCCGTATCGATGCCGCTCATGGCGATCGCGCGGGCGTTCGCGAATCCGGCATCGTATCCTCCGGAGGTTCCCTTGCAGCCGCTCGTCCACGGCGCCGGCTTCGCGGCCTTGACCGGCGTGGCGCTCACCTTCGTTCTGGCGCTACTCGCGCTTCGGCGCGACCGGAGCTTCCCCGGCCTGGCGGCCGCGGCCTTCGCGCTGATGGGACACCACGTGGACGAACTTCGGCCGCGTCTACTCGCCGCTGTTGGCGCTGCTCGCGGCGCGGGCGGTCGAAGAGCGGCGATGGATCTGGGCCGTTCCTTGCCTGATGATGGCCCCTCGCCTGGCCATGCAACTCGCTCCCCAGGCGCTCGGCGTCATTCGCGCCGTGGCAGGCTGATCCGGCGGTCCCACCGTGATACTCTAAGCCATCGATCGAAGTTTAGCTCCAGGAGTCATCCATGAAGATCCTGTCTCTCTGCATGCTTTCCGCCGCGTCGCTGCCGCTTCCGGCTCACGCGCAGATCCTATACGGCGGCATGGTCGGCAACGTTACCGATGCCTCGTCGGCCGCGATTCCTGGCGCCAAGGTGACGATCCTGCACGTGGCCACGGGGGCTAGCCGCGAGGCGGTCTCCAACGAGGCCGGAACGTACCGGTTCCCCACCATTGCGCCCGGAATCTACGACGTCACCGTGACCGCCAACGGATTCCGCACCTTCGCGCAATCGGGCGTCGAAGTCGCGGTCAACAGCCTCGCGCGCGTCGAGGCGAAGCTCGAAGTCGGAGAGGTGGCCGAGAGAGTGACTGTCGAGGCCAGCACCGCGACGCTGCAGACGGATCGCGCGGAGGTGCGCCACGAGGTCGACAAGACCACGCTCGAGAACATGCCGATCCCGGTCGGCCGCAACTACCAGATGCTGCTGGGAACGCTACCGGGCTTCTCTCCGCCGCAGAACTCCAACTCCGTGCCAGCCAACCCCACACGGTCGGTTCGCTACTCGGTCAACGGAACCAGCGACCAGAACAACAACGTCCGCATCGATGGGACAACCTCCTATAATCCCAACCTGCCCCACGTGACCGGGATCAACCCGACGCTGGAATCCATCGAGGTGGTCAACGTAGTCACCAACTCGTTCGACGCCGAGCAGGGCCTCGCCGGCGGAGCAGCCGTCAACCTGCAGATCAAATCGGGCACAAACCAGTGGCGCGGCTCCGCCGCGATCCACCACTTCAACCAGAATTTGAGCGCCTATCCGTACTTCAGCAATCGAGCGGCGGCGCAGCCCAAGTACATCTACAACCAGGGCGGCGGGACCATCGGCGGCCCGATCAAGCGAAACAAAGCCTTCTTCTTCGTCAGTTACGAACGCACGTCGGAGCGGCAAAACGCGCAATCCTTTCTGGACGTGCCCACGGCCGCCATGCGCGGCGGCGACCTCTCGCTTTCCCCCTCGCCCATCTTCGATCCGATGTCCGGCGCGGCCTACAATCCCAACAACGCCAATGCCTTCGCGCGCGATCGCACGGCCTTTCCAGGCAATCGCATCCCGCCGTCCCGGTTCTCGGGACCTACCCGCAAAATCCTCGCGCTGCCCGATTGGCCGCTGCCCAACTCCCCGGGGCAAGGCGCCCTCGGAATCAATCTCAACTATCTCGCGGCCGTCAACTATGTCTACGACCGGGACCAGATCGACTCCAAGGCCAATTTCAATCTGAGCCAGAAGTGGACGGCATTCGCGCGGTTCAGCTACCTGAACTACGCGACCCAGAACCCGCCGCCGTTCGGCGTCCTCGCCGGGCCGGCCGTCCACCCCACCGACTCGCGCCCCGGCAACGGGTCCGGCGGAACTTATTCCGGCACCCTATCGACTACATATGCCGTCTCGCCCAGCCTGATCTTCGACGGTTACTATGGCGCCATGCTGCTCAATACGAACGCCCTGTTCCCCGACATGGACAAGAACGTCGGCCGCGACATCCTCGGCATTCCCGGCACGAATGGCGATTCGACGTTCGCGGGCGGCCTCGGTGGAATGCCGCTGGACGGCTTCGCCTTATTGGGAAACTCCAACGCCTCGCCTTTCCTCGGACGCGATTACCAGTTTCAATACGTGGGGAACGGCAACTGGACCAAAGGTTCGCACGACATCCGGTTCGGCTCCGACACCTACCAGTTGCAGCTCAACCAGGGCGTCGCGAACGCGGCGGGCGCGGTCGGTGGTCCGGCCGGCGGATTCGTGTTCCGCAACGCCACCACAACCCTGAATGGCGGTCCCGCCGCCACCGACTACAACACCATCGGCGCGTTCCTTCTCGGCCTGCCGCGCGAGGCCGGACGCAACGTTCTTTCCGTGCCCGAATACAAGGTGCGCTCCACCTTTTACAGTCTGTACGTGCGCGACCGCTGGCAGATCAATTCGCGGCTCACCCTGTCTTATGGCACGCGCTGGGAATACTATCCGATGCCGGGCCGGCCGGAACGGGGCTTGGAGCGCTACGACTTCAATACGAACGAGTCCATCTTGTGCGGCCTCGGCTCCACGCCGCGCGACTGCGGGTTGTCCCAGAGTAAGACACTGTTCGCGCCGCGCCTCGGGCTCGCCTGGCGCATCGGCAATGCGGTCGTCGCGCGCGCTGGATACGGCATCACATACGATCCCTTCAGCCTCGGTCGCGATCTGCGCGCGAACTACCCGGTGCAGTTCGTGCAGAGCCTGGCGTTCGATACCGCCCGATCCTTTTCCACCACGCTCGACAGCGGCCTCCCGGCGAGTCCTCTGGTGCCGGAGCGCGAGCGGTTGCCGCTGCCGCCAACGGCCGCCTTCATCACCGCGGACGAAAATTTCAAGCGCGGCTACGTGCAGTCCTGGAACGCGACGTTGGAGAAGCAATTCGGCCACTGGATCGGCTCGGCTGGCTATGTCGCCACGCGTTCGGTGCGCCAGGTGTCCTTTCTCAACGCCAACTGGGCGGACCTGGGAACGGGCAACGCCGGGCAGCAATTAGTACGAAAGTTCGGGCGCACCGCCGCCACCACCTACATCGGCCACCTGCCGTCCAATAAATACGACTCGCTCCAGGTACGCGTGCAGCGCCGCATGCGGAATGGCTACCAGGTCCAGCTCTCCTACACATGGGCTCACTCGCTCGGCTACGGGGCGGAGACCTCCACGTCTTCGCCTCGCGTCGGAATTCCGGCCTACTGGGGCCGGAACTACGGCTCGCTGCCGCAGGACATCCGTCACAACGCCTCTGTAAGCGGCGTGGTGGAACTGCCCTTCGGCAAGGGCAAACGCTGGGCGTCCGGACGCGTGGGCGCGGCGGCGCTGGGCGGCTGGCAACTGAACGCGTTGTCGCGATTGAGCACCGGCGTACCGGTAACGCCCTCCGCGCCGGGCACCGTGCTCAATGCTCCCGGTTCCGGACAGTTCGCCGACTGCCGCGGGCCGGTCGCCAAAATCGGCCAGCGCACCCAGTGGTGGGATCGCTCGAATCTCGCCGACCCCAACGCCGTCTCGCCGAACACGCCGCGCTTCGGCACGTGCGGCATCGGCGTCTTGCGCGGCCCGGGACTGATCAATTTCGATATGGGAGTCTTCCGCCGCATCCAGGTGAACGACCGCGTCAACGTGCAACTGCGGGGAGAAGCGTTCAATATCTCGAATACGCCGCACTTCGCCAATCCGGGCGCCGACGTGTCGTCGAGCAATTTCGGCGTGATCGGCAGCGTGCAGAATACGGGCCGCGAGGGCAACGATCAGCGGTTCTTCCGGATCGGCCTCCGAGTCGGCTTTTAAGGCGGAAGGGCGATCCGGCACGATCGCGGATACAGATAGATCGTGTAGCCGATGCGCGCTTCCGGCTCGCACCGCTCGAGTTGCTCCAAGCCCGGACGCAGCCGCAGCTTGATCGCGGTGAGGCTCGCCGCGATCCGGCAGTCCGCGCCGGGTTCCCATGGCCGCGCGGGAACGGCGAAATAGTCGCGATCCGCCGAGCCGAAGTAATCGAGGCACACATCGCTCAATCCGCCGGCCTCGACGTGGCGGCGGAACTTCAGTAGATCCTGTCCCCAGTCGTTGTTGGAGTCGGCCAGCCACCCGCCGCCGGCAGCGGGTCCACCGGCCGCGGCGTTGAAGAAGGCGGTGTAATGCGGGTGGATCCACGCCGCCTCGCCGGTCGCGGCCAGCAGCAGGATCGCGCCCACGGCGGGCCGGACGCGAGCCGCTCCCCACGCATAAAGGAACGGAAGCACGGGCAACAAGTGGCGGTAACCGATGTCGATCGAGCCGGTCATCGCGACTCCGAAGTAAACCGCCGGAGCGGCGAGCAGTGGCGCCGCGATGCCTCTTCCCCGCACCGCAGCCGCGGCGGCCAAAAGCGCCAACAGCGCGAGCGGAGTCTTTACCGCGAACGCGACCGGGAAATAATACCACCAGCCCCGCTCCGACACACTTCCGGCCAGGTAGGCTCTGTGTCCGAAGTAGGAGTGATTGTAGAGCCGGTACAGTCCCTTCCAGAACGAATAGGCGGGGACTGGCGCATTGCGCGCGGTCCAGTGGAAAGCGCGCCCGATGGCGTGATCGCGATCCAGCAGCGCCGCCGCGGGCCGCGGCAACTCCCTTGCGGCGCGAACCTGCTCCGGCGTCAGATCCAGGAACCGCCGCACGGGCGGATCGGATGCCACACTCCGCGCCTCGAATCCATGGAACGCCCATACGCATCCCGCGACGATCGCCAGATGAGCCGCGAACGCCCGCATCGCGCCGCCCTTCCACCATGCGGCCGCGAAGAACAGCGGAAGCAACAACAGCAGATTGAACTTGGTGCAGACACCCGCGCCCGCCAGGATCGACGCGATCCACAGCATCGCCACGCGCCGCGACTCGAGATAGCTCCACCACGCCGCCAGCGCGAAGAAGAAAAGATACGCGCCCAGCGCGTCGCTGGTGACGTACCGCGAATGCGCGATGAAGTTCGGATCCGCGCAGAACATCCCCAACGCGACGATCGCCGCGGGCGCGGCCGCGCGCCGCTTCACCCAGATCGCGAACGCCGCGCCGAACGCGAGCGCCAGCAACACCGACGGCATGCGGCCCCAGAACAGAATCGTCTCCGCCGGCAGCCGGTTGCGATAGAGGAACGGCACGGAGACCGCAGCCGAGTTCTCGTCCCGCCACGATTCGCCCGGCTTCGACGGCAGGTCCGGATTCAACCACAACAACGGCAACGCCGCGAGCGCTTTCGACACCGGCGGATTCTCCGCGTTCAGACTGAAGCGGCCCTCGCGCAAAATCGAATAGCCGGAAACCAGATGGACGCCTTCGTCGGGCGTCTGCACTTCCAGCCGCATCGACGAGATCCGCGCGGCCGCGCTCACGGCCAGCATCGCCAGCGCGATCCAGACGAACCCGCGCTCTATCGCAGGACCTCCGCAGCCGACCACGCACCGGCGAAGTACTCCACCGCGCGCTCCGGTTCGAACACCACGCTCACCACGTCGAACCGCACGTCCTCCACCGCGTGGGACGAGTTCCGGCAATACTCGCGAGCCGCCGCCGCGATCTTGCGCCGCTTCTCGTCCGAGATTTCGCGGTCCGGCGCGCCGAACTCGCGCGACCGGCGCGACTTCACCTCCACGAACACCAGCCGCCCGCCGTCCCACGCAATCAGATCCGCTTCCGCCCACCCCGACGGCGTCTTCCAGTTTCGCGCCACCACCGTCATGCCGCGCTTCTGCATCAGGCGGTGCGCGATGTCCTCGCCGTCGCGGCCGAGGGCTTGATCGGGATCCATGCGGCCGCGGCGGGCGCGTTGACGGACCGAATCGGAGAGTCGAAACAGAGGCCGGAGAAAGCGCATCACTTCACCACTTCGAACTCGAACTCCATCACCTTCCCGCGCACCACGTAGCAGAGATAGTATTCCCAAAAGCGCCGGAATCGCGGAAAGCGGTTCACCAGGAACTCGAAGCCGAGATATCTCCAGAATGCCAGCAATTTGACCTTGACGGAAATCTCCCTGAATTTCGCCCGGGTATAGTAGCCGAAACCCGCGTCGTCGGGGCCGAAGTAGCGGAACGAAAAGCTGTTGAGGTGCCACTTGTGGGTCGGGTCGCAGAAGGAGCTGAAGTCGGTGTAATGCGGCGTGGCCAGGATGACGCGCGCGCCGGGCCGGCCCAACCGGTGGAACTCCTCCATCGCCTTGATGACGTTCGACACGTGCTCGATGACGTGGATGACGCGGATCTGGTCGAACGAATTGTCGCGAAACGGATAGGGAAGGCGGTCGAGATCGGCGAGCACATCGGCGTGGGTGGCGGGGTTGTTGTCGATGCCGATGGCGCGCGGGAATTTCTTCACGCCGCAGCCCACGTCGAGAATTCGCATGGCCTTCCATTATCGAGGATAGCGGGGATAGAATGAGGGATATGAAGTTTTGGGTCTGGTCTGCCATGGCTGCCACCGCGCTCGCGGGCGACGCGCCGGTGTATTCGAAGGACGTTGCACCCATTCTCAACGCCCGCTGCGTGAACTGCCATCGCCAGGGCGAGGCCGCGCCCATGGCCTTCGGGTCCTACGCGGAGGTTCGCCCCTGGGCAAAGGCGATTCGCGAGGCCGTGCTGGCGGCGAAGATGCCGCCGTGGCTCGCCGATCCGCGCCATGGCCACTTCAGGAACGACCGCCGGCTGCTCGAGTCCGAGCGCGCGACGATCGCCAAGTGGGTGGACGCGGGCTCTCCCGAAGGCGACCCGGCGGCGCTGCCAGAGGCTCCGAAATTCGCCGATGGATGGAACATCGGCAAGCCCGATCTGGTGTTCGACATCGGCTCCGATTTCGAAGTGCCCGCCAGCGGCGTCGTGCCCTACAAGTACTTTCGCGTGCCATCGAATTTCACCGAGGACAAGTGGGTGGAAGCCGCCGAGATCCGGCCGGACAACCGCTCCGTGGTCCATCACGTAATCGTGTTCATGATCCCGCCGGATGGCAAACGCATCAACGATGGCGGCGACCTGCTGATCGGCTGGGCTCCGGGCGACACGCCCGCGCGGTACGAGCCCGGCACGGCGATGCTGGTCAAGGCCGGGACCGTCTTTAACGTTCAGATGCACTACACACCCAGCGGCAAGCCGGCCAAGGATCGCAGCTATTTCGGACTGCGGATCGCGAAGAAGCCGCCCCAACGCCAGGCGATTACCGGCCGCGCGATCAACACACGGCTCGCGATTCCTCCCGGCGCCGCCAACCACGAGGAACGCGCCAGCTTCACTTTGAAAAGGGACGTCGAAGTGCTCGGCCTGATGCCGCACATGCACGTCCGCGGCAAGGCGTTCCAATACACGGTGGTCTACCCCGATGGCCGCGACGAAGTGCTGTTGAAGGTTCCCCGGTACGATTTCGCCTGGCAGCTTTCCTACGAATTCAAAGAGCCGCTCCGCCTTCCCGCCGGCGCCCGCATCGACTGCGTGGCCCACTACGACAACTCGCCGAACAACAAAAGCAACCCCGATCCGTCCAAGGAAGTCCGATGGGGCGACCAGACGTGGGAAGAGATGATGATCGGCTGGTTCACCTACACCGTGCCCGCGCCGCGCGCCGAAACCGCCGGTCTCTGAGCCACGCGCCGGTTGCGCCGGGTCCATCGCGCGTCCTATCGTAGGAGAGCTTCGAAATGCCCGCGTCGCTGGAGGTCAACCGAGTCGTCTCCCGCAATCTGTGTCACGCGATGGGCGCGTACGCGGGCTCGTCGGTGGCGGGACGCCGGATCGACCAACCGGGGCTCACCATCGTCGACTCCGGCCTCGACTACGCGGCGTTCAACGCGGCGATTCTCTCCGAACCACTGCCGGCGGCGGATCTGGTGGACCGCATGTCCGACGCGGCCCGCTATTTCCACGCCTCGCGCCGTCCGTGGGGATGCTGGGTCTGCGACGATCTGGTCGCGCCCAGCGCGCGCGCCGGGATCGCCGAGTGCGCCAACAAACTCAAGATCCGCCTCTCGGCCGAACATCAGGGGATGATCTCCGAAAGGCTGCTGCCTGCCGCGCGCCCGGAGCCCGACATCGAATACCGCGCGGCCGACACGCGCGAAACCCAGGCCGACTTCGCGGCGGTGTGCGCGGAGGTCTTCGGACTGCCACGCTCGGTCGCGCGCGCGGTCTACGGGTCGGAACGCTTCTGGACGGCGGGCCTGCGCGGCTGGGTGGGATATTCGCGAAAGCAGCCCGTTTCGATCGCCTCGGTGGGCGTGGCCGCGGGAGTAATCGGATTATATAGCGTCGGCACGCTGCCTTCGTTCCGCCACCGCGGCATCGGCGAAGCGATCACCCGCCACGTGGTGAGGGAAGGCTCGCCCGCCGGCGAGCGGCTCCGCGTGGTCCTGCAGTCGACCCCGGCCGGGCTGTCGCTCTACCGCCGCATCGGATTCGAACCGGTGACGCGGGTGACCGTCTATATGTCGGCGTGATGGAACGCGTCCCGTTTCTCGCGACATCGGCCGCCGAGGCCTACGATGGCGTTCGCCGCCTCCCCGTGGCCGTGCTGCTCGACAACGTCCGCAGCATGTACAACACGGGATCGTTCTTTCGCACCGGCGACGCGGCTGGGATCGAGAAGCTGATCCTGTGCGGAATCACCGCAAGGCCTCCGAAGAAGGAGATCTCGAAGACGGCGCTCGGCGCCTAGGAGCAGGTTGCGTGGGAGCACACTTGGGAACCGGCGGCGGCGGCCGCGGAGATGCGGGCGCGCGGCTATGAGATCGCCGCCATCGAGACCAGCGTCCGCTCGGTGGACCTGTTCGATTGGCGGCCGCGCTTTCCGGTCTGCCTCATGTTCGGCCACGAAGTGGACGGGCTGCGCCCGGAGCTGCTCGGCCTCGCCGACACGTTCGTCCGGATTCCGATGCTCGGCGTGAAGCACTCGCTCAATGTCGCCACGGCGGGCGGCGTGGTGCTGTTCGAACTGTTGCGCAAATACCGCGAACTCGTCAGAGCGTCTGGCTGAACTCGGCCAGCCGGCGCGCCTTTTCGCGGGCGGCCCCGCTATCGATGCTTGCGGCCGCCATGCGCGCGGCCTCCATGCGGTCGTCCGCCAGCCCGGCGGCGATCAGCGCGACTGCGGCGTTGACGATGACGATGCCTCGCGCCGGTCCGGGATTGCCGGCCAGCACTCCGAGCACGGTGGCCAAATTATCCATCGCGTCGCCGCCCCGCAGTTCGTCCAGCGTCGCGGGAGGGACTCCGAAGTCGGCCGGTTTCATCGCCATCTTCTTCACTTGGCCGTCGTGGACTTCGTACGCCATCGTCAGTCCGGTGGTGGTAACCTCGTCGAGCCCATCCTGGCCGTGAACCACGAAAGCCCGGCGCGTGCCGAGCGAGGCGAGCGCGACCGCCATGATCTCGGCGGCCTTGAACGAAAGCGCCCCCACCAGTTGCGCTTCCGCCCTCGCCGGATTGGTGAGCGGCCCCAGCAGATTGAACACGGTCCGCGTCTTCAAGGCGCCGCGCACCGGACCGGCATGCCGCATCGCCGGGTGGAGCCGCGGCGCGAACAGGAATCCCACGCCCACCTCGCGGATGCAGGAGGCCATGCCCTCCGGAGTCAGATCGATCTTGACGCCCATGGCCTCGAGTATGTCCGCGCTGCCGCATTTGCTGGTTACGGCGCGATTACCGTGCTTGGCCACTCGCGCGCCCGCGCCGGCCGCGACGAACGCCGCCGCGGTGGAGATGTTGAAGGTGCTGGGACCCTGGCCGCCGGTCCCGCAGGTATCCACCAGTGGACCTTGCACCTCCACGGCCGAGCAGTGGGAGCGCATCGCGCGGGCGAACCCCACCAGTTCGTCCGAGGTCTCGCCTTTCATGCGCAGCGCGGTGAGAAACGCAGCCAAAACCGCGGGATCGGCGCCGCCGCCGAGAATCGCGTTCATCGCGTCCTCCGCCTCCGCCGCCGTCAGGTGATTCCACTCCACCGCGCGGTGGAGGTAGTCGAGAAGCGCCATGCTATATTGGAAGGTCAGTCTAGCACAAAATCCATGAAAATCCATGAATACCAGGCCAAGGCCCTCTTGGCGAAATACGGTGTTCCCGTGCCCCGGGGGAGCGTGGCGTTCACCGTCGACGAAGCCGAGACGGCGGCCAAGGAACTGGGCGGAAGCGTGGTGGTGAAGGCGCAAATCCACGCGGGCGGACGAGGCAAGGGTGGCGGCGTGAAGGTCGGCAAGAACGCGGCGGAAGCGCGGCAATTGGCCGAACGAATCCTCGGCATGCGGCTGATCACGCATCAGACCGGACCCGAAGGCCGCATCGTGCAGCGTCTGCTGGTGGAAGAGACGCTCCCGATCGATCGCGAGCTCTATCTCGGAATCACGCTCGATCGCGCCACCGGCAAGAACGTCTTCATGGCTTCATCCGCCGGCGGCATGGACATCGAAGAGGTGGCCGAAAAGACGCCGGAGTTACTGCTGAAAGAGACCATCGAGCCCGGCATCGGGTTTCTGCCCTTCCAGGCTCGTAAGCTGGCGTTCGCCATGGGCGTTCCCGCCGCCAGCGCCAACGCGGCCGCTGGCGCCATGCTCGCGCTCGCCAAGGCTTACGACGAACTCGACTGCTCGCTCGCCGAGATCAACCCGTTCATCCTGACCACCGACGGCCGCATCCTGGCGCTGGACGCCAAGATCAGCATCGACGACAACGCCATGTTCCGGCACAAGGACCTGATGGAGCTCCGCGACGTCAACGAGGAAGATCCGCTCGAGGTGGAAGCATCCAAGCACGGCCTGAACTACATCAAGCTGGATGGCAACGTCGCGTGCATGGTGAACGGCGCGGGTCTCGCCATGGCCACGCTGGACATCATCAAGCACGCGGGCGGCAACCCCGCCAACTTCCTCGACGTGGGGGGCGGCGCCAACGCCGACCAGATCAAGAACGCCTTCCGCATCCTGATGTCGGATTCGTCGGTGAAGGCGGTGCTGATCAACATCTTCGGCGGCATCCTGCGCTGCGACACGCTGGCCACCGGCGTCGTCAACGCGGCGCGCGAGTTGGGGATGAGCCTGCCGATCGTGATCCGAATGGAGGGCACCAACGTGGAACTGGGACGCCAGATCCTGAAGGACTCCGGATTCAATTTTGCCGTCGCCGAGGGCATGAAGGACGCGGCGGAGAAAGTCGTGAGGCTGGCGAGCTAATGGCGGTACTAGTCGACAAAAACACCCGGCTCCTGGTCCAGGGCTTCACCGGACGGGAAGGCGCTTTCCACGCCGAACAGGCGATCAAGTACGGCACCAATGTCGTGGGCGGAGTCACGCCCGGCAAGGGCGGATCCAGGCACCTGGACCGGCCCGTGTTCAATACCGTCGCCGAGGCCGTCAAGGCCACCGGAGCCAACGTCACGATGATCTTCGTGCCGCCGCCGTTCGCGGGAGAGGCGATCATGGAGGCCGCCGACGCGGGCGTCGACCTGGCGGTCTGTATCACCGAAGGCATTCCGGCGCGCGACATGATCCGTGCGTGGCAGTATCTGAAGAGCCGCAAGACCCGGC
>SXGS01292720.1_pt1 | contig 27822 bp, 24 predicted proteins | sample 3174681 | NCBI WGS metagenome assembly SXGS01 (sample SAMN11356861, study PRJNA531348) | freshwater metagenome | isolation source: freshwater sample F1-80 | place: China: Fuxian Lake, Yuxi | collected 2017-12-25 | reverse complement strand
GCCCTTGGCGGTGCCGTCGAGCTTGGTCAACACGATTCCGGTGATGTCCACGACCTCGGCGAACACTTTGGCCTGGTTGAGCCCGTTCTGCCCGGTCGTGGCGTCCAGGACCAGCAGCACCTCGCCGACCGCAGCGAGCTTCTCGATGACCCGTTTGACCTTGCCGAGCTCGTCCATCAGGCCGACTTTGTTCTGCAGCCGGCCCGCGGTGTCCACCATCACGACGTCGACTTCCTGCTCGATTCCGGTTTTCACCGCTTCGAAGGCGACCGATGCCGGATCCGCCCCGTCGACGTCGGACTTGATCGTCGGGACGCCTACCCGGGCGCCCCAAGTGGCGAGCTGTTCCGCTGCGGCGGCCCGGAACGTGTCCGCAGCGCCGAGCAGGACGTCTTTGTCCTCGGCGACCAGCACGCGGGCCAGCTTGCCCACCGTGGTGGTTTTGCCGACACCGTTGACGCCGACAACCAGGACGATCGCCGGGAGTTCGCCCTGCCGGGAGACGGCCAGCGACCGGTCCATCCCGGGATCCACCAACTTCACCAGTTCTTCGCGCAACATCGCGCGGACTTCATCCGGTTTCCGGCTGCCCATGATCTTGACGCGTTCGCGCAGGATTTCGACCAGCTCAAGGCTCGGTTCGGTGCCGATGTCCGCCAACAGCAGGGTCTCTTCGATCTCTTCCCAGACGGCTTCATCGATCTTGTCGCTGGCGAGCAGCGCCAGCAGTCCCTTGCCCAGGGCATTGTTCGACTTCGAGAGCCTGGCCCGCAAACGCTGCAAGCGGCCGGCCGCCGGTTCCGGCTGTTCCAGGACCGGGGTGTCACCACCGGGCAGGACTACCAGGCCTTCATCCGGGACATCGAGCACCACCGGCCGCTCGGCGAGATCCACTGCGCCTCCGGCATCCGCGCCCGGCGCCGCACCGGGCGCCGGGTCGTTGGCGTCCCGAGGTCCGGAATAATTGCCACGGCTGCGCGCGGTCTTGATGAAAACCGCGAGCAGCGAGCCGATCACGGCCAAGCCCACGACGATATACAGAATCAGAAGCCAGATGTCATTCACGCATCTAGCTTCTCATAGGCCCGGAGTCCGCTGGAGCCGGCTAGGAACCCTCGGTTTCTTCCTCTTCGAGCACCCCGGCGTTGTCCGCTGCAACGGCCAGCTGAACCCGGTTGTCGATGCCCACGCTGCGCATGATCTGCGCCAAGTGCGCCTTCACCGTGGCTTCGCTGATGTGCAGCAGATTCCCGATCTGCGCATTGGTCAGCCCATTGGCGATGGCCCGGACGATTCTGCGGTCCCGGATGTTCAGCGCTTGGAACCGTTCGAATTGCGGATTGTCCAGACGACGGGTCGCCGCGGTCCGGCTCAGTTGCGGCTTCGAGGCGAACACCACACCACCGGCACTGACGATCCGCACGATCGATGCGATGTCTTCGAGCATCGAGCGTTTGTCCAGGAAACTGCTGGCGCCGGTCTCGATCATCGCGTCCATGCTGTCCAGGGCTTCCACCGAGGACAACACCACCACTTTGGTCCGGGACCCGGAGAGCTTGATCGCCCGCAATATTGCGGCACAGGCCTCGACACCGATTTCCGTGTCCACCACAGCGATATCCGGATGGTCATTTTGGACCCGGCGAATCGCTTCGGTCTCGGTACGGCTAATTCCGCTGACTTCGATGAACCCGGCAGTTGCAAACAATTGGGCCAGACCGAGTCTGGTCAAAAAGTCACCACCGGCTATATGGACCTTGATCGGTCCGGTCTCAGTAAGCGCCTCCGTTGAAACCGGAGTTGCTTTTACCCGTGCTTGCATGACTTTAGGGGCTGCTTGAAGACTCACGACCCCTCCTTACCGCTCAGCCCCAATGCCGACAGATTGATCATCACTAAGCCTACTGGCTAACTCATCCGTTTCACCGGATGGTTATGAACTCGTAATGAGTCGAGACTACCAGTTAGCGCAAGAGTTTCCAGGTGGCCATTCGACTAGCCTCCGGTATCCAACTAGATATGCCTACCCCGAGTACCTGATGAATCCCTGAGAAGTGGCCGCGCCTTCGGCAGCCGGGCACTGCAATGGACGGTCATCCACGGCAAAAAGTCACCCCGGCCGACGCCGGGTCGGCCATGCGACCCACCGCTCGCTTTCCCGACTGCGCCGGTGCAGCAACCCTGCCGCACCGTGTCGAACGGGCCTCCGGCGGACTCCGGCACGCCGTGTCGCCCGGCAACCGGATGCCGTGATCCATCCAGCAACCGGCGGCCGACCATCTGCGGAGTCCGCTTATAGCGCTTCCCCCGGCCGAAAACCAGCCCTGATCGGCCATTCCGATTAGCTGATCGGTGCCGCGCCAAGGCGATTCGGCGGCCTTCGAACCGGATGTCCGGACAGTTCCCCGGCGACCCTGTCCAACGATGACCGCTCGGCGGCGCGGTCCTACCCGGCTGGATATGGGACTCGCTGTCCGCGGATGAAAAACTGGAATTGACCGAGTCGGTCAAAATTCAGAAAACAATTGAAGGGAATAACTTTGCCATTCCTCAGTTCAAGACACAGAACAAAATCCAGTGGGAAAAAGTGGTTCAGCGGGTCCGTGGCAACCGTGGCGGCCGCCGCATTGGTCGTTTTGCCGATTACCCCGGCACACGCGGCGAATACCATTTCGGAAAGCCAGGGAAAATTCCTCAGCGGCCAGGTCCTGGGTTTCGATTTGGATACCATTGCCTCCATTTACGGTTCCTTCGCGAACCATCCGAACGGCCCCGGCCCGTACGGCGCCAACAACAAGATCGACGCCGAGCTGCTCAATGCGCTGCCGATCAAACTCGGCCCGCTGCTGAACAACCTCAACTTGTTCGGCAACACCGGCATCATCCAGCTCGGCGCCGTGTCGCAATACTCCCAGGCCGAACCGAACGGCGATGCCAAAGCAGCGGCCGGTGCGGCCGGGAACCAAGGCGGCATCGGGATCAACCCGCCGCCGGCCGGGACCACCGGCGTCGCTGACGCCCATGTGGACCTCGGTCCGATCCTGAACGCCATCGGCCCGGTCGCCACCTCGGTGCTGTCCAAGGCCCGGATCGAGACCGGTGCATTGGCCTCCTATGCCGAGCAGATTTCCGGTACGGTCAAGAGCAAGTATCTGGTCGACGGGCTGAAAGCCCAGGTGACCAGCCCCCTGGTCGGCAACCTCTACACCGGAGTCAAGTCGGGATTGCTCGGCGGCCCGGTCAAGGACCTGTTGACCGGGATCCAGAACCTGGTCAAAGCGCTCAAAATCGATCTGCTGGGCCTGGTCTCGGTGAACCTGGACGTCCAGCTGCCCGCGGACCTCGGCCAATTGCTGCCGACCGGCCCGTTGACCGGCGGCATCGACCGCGGAATCACGGTGAACCTGGCCACCGGCGAGGTCGTGATCGACGTCAAGAAGATCCTCTCCAGCAACAACCCCTCGATCGACCTGAATGACCTGCCGCCGAACAGCCCGGCCCTGAGCGGCCCGTTGGTCGGTGCGGCGATCACCACCGCGCTCACCCAAACGCTGATCGGCGTGGTCAACTCGACCGTGCAGCACGCCGTCAACACGCTGTTCGCGCAGACCCGGATCATCGGCAATGTTTCCGCCCTGGGCATCAGCTTGAATGCCGATGTCTCCTTCCAGGGGATCCTGGACGGCAAGCCGCTGATCACCAGCAACAACCCGCTGCTCGGCTTCGTGCTCGGCGCCGTGGGCGGTTTGGTTTCCGGAACCTTGAAACCGGCCCTGGAGTTGCTCAAGGGGAATTTGCTCGGCACCGTGCTGGGCGGCCTGCAATCGGTGATCGACGGTTTGACCGTGAACGTGGTGCAACCGGTGGTGAACCTGTTGGACCAGATCGCTTCCATCCATGTCAACGTCCAGCCGACCACGCCCACACCGAACCAGCCGTTCACCGTGCGGGCTCTGCAGATCGGTCTCGGCTTGCCGGGAGTGCAGCTGGCAACGGTAAACCTGGCCAACTCCACGGTGCTCGGCACCGTGACTCCGGTCTACAAACCGGTCATTTCGGCAGCACCGGCCAGCGTGCCCCGGGGCGGGACGACCACATTGTCCGGCACCGGCTTCGCACCCAATGACATCGTCACGCTCACTCTGGCGGCCGCCAACGGCCAACCTGCAACCACCGTGAGCACTGAAGCCGATGCCTCCGGCACGATCGAGCCGGTGGACCTGACCGTGCCCACCGACTACCCGACCGGAACCGCTGTGATCACCGGGCACGGCAGCAATACCAACATCCCGGTGGATCCGACGGTCAGCATCACGGTGCTCTGACCGAGCCGGGTTTCCAACGACAACATTTGATCTGACCGGAGTGCCGGAGGCGGCTAGTGAGAGCTGCTTCCGGTGCTCCGGTGCGACAAAGGTCCTGAATGGAAAGTGCTGCTCAGACTTCGGCGGTCAACCGCTGACTGATCACCGTGGAGACCCCGTCGCCGCGCATGGTCACCCCGTACAAGGCATCGGCGACTTCCATAGTCCGCTTCTGGTGCGTGATCACGATCAGCTGGCTCGACTCGCGCAGCTCCTCGAAAATCGTGATCAGCCGGCCCAGGTTGGTGTCGTCGAGCGCAGCCTCGACCTCGTCCATGACGTAGAACGGCGAAGGCCGGGCCTTGAAAATCGCCACCAGCAAAGCCACCGCGGTGAGCGAGCGCTCACCGCCGGAAAGCAAGGACAGCCGTTTGATCTTCTTGCCGGCCGGCCGGGCTTCGACTTCGATTCCGGTGGTCAGCATGTCTTCCGGGTCGGTCAGCACCAGACGGCCCTCGCCGCCGGGGACCAACCTGCCGAAAACCCGCTCGAATTGCACCGCGGTATCGGCATAAGCAGCGGTGAAGACTTGTTCCACCCGCTCATCCACCTCGCGGATGATGTCCAGCAGGTCCTTGCGGCTGGATTTGAGATCCTCCAATTGGCTCGCCAGGAACTGGTGGCGCTCCTCCAAGGCGGCGAATTCTTCCAGGGCCAGCGGGTTGACCTTGCCGAGGGCGGACAGGTCGCGTTCCGCCCGCCGCAACCGCTTCTCCTGCTCTTCGCGGACGAAGGGGATCCCTTCCCGGATCGCGTTGCCGTCCTCGTCCACCGGGACCCGGAGCGCCGCCCATTTGTCCGTGACCTCCCCCGGCCCCAGAGGCACCAGGGTCTCCGGACCGTACTCGGTCACCAAATGCTCGGCGGTGAGCCCCAGCTCTTCGATCGAACGGTTCTCCAGGGCTTCGATCCGCAACCGCTGCTGGGTGCGGGCGAGTTCGTCCCGGTGCACGGTATCGGTCAATTCGGCCAGCTCGGCCGCTGCTGCCTCATTGTCCGCCCGGACCCGGGACAGCTCGGCGTCCCGGCTGGCGCGCAGCTCTTCGGCGGCGTCGCGTTCCCGGCCGGCCAAGTCCACGGAGACGTCGGCGTAGTGGATCGCAATGCCGACCGCGCTGGCCACCGCTGCGGCTTTGCGGGCTTGGAACTGCCGCAGTTTCGCCCGCTCGGCCGCCTGGGCCCGGGCTTGGCGTTCCGTGGCGGCCGCCCGCTCCAGGGATGCCGCGCGGTTCGCGGTACTGGAGAGTTGTTCCTCGCCGCTGCGCAACGCGAGCCGGGCTTCCATTTCGGCGGAACGGGCTGCCACTGCGGCCGCGGCCAGTTCGTCGCGCAGCTCGGTGGAAGGTTCCTCGTCCGCGGGCGTGTCCTGCGCCGCCTGCAATCGGGCGGAAATCTCCACCAGTGCGGCCTGTTCCCGTTCGATGCTCTGCTTCGCGGTCTCCGTGGCTTTCGCAATCCGCTCGCTCTCCCCCACCGCGGAGCGCAAGGTGGTGCCGAGGTGTCCGAGCCGTTCCGCGACCGCGGCCATCCGGGCATCGGATTCGTGCAATCGTTCCAAGGCCGCATCGCTGGCCGCAGCAGCTTCGAGTCGCCGGGAGCCGGCACCGGCGAGTTCGAAGGTATGGCGTTCGGCCTCCGCAGTCAACACCGCGATCCGCTGTTCCGCCTCGTCCACGGCGGCCAGCAGTTCCAGCTGCGACGGCGCCGACGCCGATCCGCCCCGCGCCGCGAAGGCGGTGAACACCTCGCCGGCCTGGGTCACTGCGGTCAGGCCGGGATCCTGCTCGATCACGCCGCGAGCCTGGGCCAAGTCCGCGACGAGCACCACCTCGGCCAGGGCTGCCGCAATCGGCTCGGCGATCCCCGGCTCGGCGGTGACCACATCGACGGCGGCTTTGGCCGAGCCCAGGGCTGCGGCAGCCGTTCTGGCCGCTTTGCCTGCCGGATTTGCGGCTTTCGACTTGCCTGCCGCCGGGGCGGCCAGCAGCAGTTCCAAGCGGCCGACGTCGTCCGCTTTGGCCCAATCCAGGGTCTCCACTGCGGCCGACAGCCCGGCCACGGCCACCGCATCGGCCAGCTGGCCCAAGGCTGCCGCGATCGCGGTCTCGTATCCGGCAGCCACCGTGATCAAACTGGAGACCGGGCCCAGCACGCCGGCCCGTGAAGCCGACAGCAACTGCTCAGTGCCGTCTTTGCGTTCCAGCCCGACCCGGAGCGCGTCCCGCCGGGCCACCCAGGAGTCCCGTTCCCGTTCCGCGTTCTGCTTGGCCTGCTTCAGGGTTTCGATCTGCTCGTCCAGAGCGGCCAACGCCTCGCTGGCGTCCTCGTAGTCGGCGTCGAGCGACTCTTCGCCCTCTTCCACGCCGGCGATCTGCGATTCCAGCGCGGTGAATTCCTGTTGCGCCGCCAGCCGGCGCTGCTCGCCCGCGGTTTCGGTCTCGCGCAACCGGCCCAACTCGGCTTCGGCGGCTTCGACCCGGGATCGCGCCGCACCCACCTGGCCGGCGAGTTTGGCCAGGCCCTCGCGCCGATCCGCCGTGGCGCGCAAAATCGCGGTCAGCCGCTGCTCTTCGGCCCGGGCCGCCGCTTCGGCTTCGCTCCGGCTACCGATCGCGGTCTCCAACGCGCTCCGGCTGTCCGCCAGGGCGCGTTCCAACTCCGCTTGTTCGGCGCGGACCGCCGCGGCCTGCTTCTCCAGCCGTTCCGGATCCCGGCCGGAATCCACCGCGACGTCGGCACTGCCCAACAGCCGGCGCCGCTCCGCGGCCAGGTTCCCCAACGACCGGAGCCGCTCGCGTTGCGAGGAGAGCTGGTACCAGGTGTCCCGGGCCGCATTGAGCAACGGCGTGGCCTGCGCCGCGAGCTGCTCGAGTTCGGCCTGCCGCTGCCGTCCGGTTTCCAGGATCGCTTCGACCTCGGCCCGGCGGGCCTTCAATGCGGTTTCGTCGGCGACTTCCTGCTCCAGCGAACCCCGCAACTGCACCAGATCATCGGCGAGCAGCCGGGCCCGGGAGTCCCGGACTTCGAATTGCACGCTCTGCGCCCGGCGGGCGACTTCCGCCTGCTTGCCCAACGGGGTGAGTTGCCGGCGGATCTCCGTGGTCAGATCGCCCAGCCGGGTCAGGTTCGCCTGCATCGCTTCGAGCTTGCGCAGGGTCTTTTCCTTGCGCCGCCGGTGTTTGAGGATGCCGGCGGCTTCTTCGATGAAGCCGCGGCGGTCCTCCGGAGTCGCGTGCAAAACCTTGTCGAGCTGGCCCTGGCCCACGATCACGTGCATCTCCCGGCCCAGGCCGGAATCGGAAAGCAGTTCCTGGATGTCCAGCAACCGGGCGCTTTCGCCGTTGATCGCATATTCGCTGCCGCCGGTGCGGAACAGCGTCCGGGAGATGGTGACCTCGCTGTAGTCGATCGGCAGGGCGCCGTCGGCGTTGTCGATGGTCAGCGAAACCTGCGCCCGGCCCAGCGGCGGCCGGCCGCTGGTGCCGGCGAAGAACATGTCCTCCATCTTGCCGCCGCGCAAGGTCTTGGCGCCCTGCTCGCCCATCACCCAGGCCAGTGCGTCCACGACATTGGACTTGCCGGAACCATTGGGCCCGACGACGGCGGTCACCCCGGGTTCGAAGTCGAAAGTCGTCGCCGAGGCGAACGATTTGAAGCCCCGGAGCGTGAGGCTTTTCAGATGCACGGAAGGGCTCTTTCTGGCAGGGTCCAAGCGGACGGGTGGCACTGGCGGCGGGCTATCCCCCAAATCTACGCGTTATGCGGCGGATTCTGCGGGATTTCTACGCTTTCCGGCTGCTCCGCGGCTTCGGCTGGCAGACCGGGCACAGATACGAGGACCGGTTCATGAACGGCTCCCGGCGGATCAGGGTGAGCAACCCGTTGTCCTGGCAGCGGTAGCAGGGCTGGCCTTCCCGGCCGTAGACGTTGAGCGAGCGTTCGAAGTAGCCGGAGGCGCCATTGACGTTGACGTAGAGCGAATCGAAGGTGGTGCCGCCCACTTCGAGCGAGGCGGTCATCACCGCGCGGACGTTCTGCAGCAACTCCGCGACCTCGGCCGGCCGCAGCTTCTCGGTGGGCCGGGCATAGTGCAGCTTGCTGGCCCAGAGCGCTTCATCGGCGTAGATATTGCCGATCCCGGAAATCAGCGATTGGTCCAGCAACGCCCGTTTCAGCCCGGTCCGGCGCCGCTTCAATGCGGCCATGAAGGCCTCGACGGAAAACGAGGGGTCCAGCGGGTCCCGGGCGATATGCGCCGCCTCGGCGGCGATCAGCGGTGCCTGGTCGCCGAGTCCGCCGGGCAGTCCGTCGCTCGTCGGGACCAGGCTGGTGACCGAAAGGCCGCCGAAAATCCGCTGGTCCACGAAGCGCAGTTCTTCCGGCGCATCGGCGCGCGGTTCGAAGGCGATCCGAACCTTGAGGTGTTTTTCGTCCGGCTGGTCCGGATCCTGCATCAGCAGTTGCCCGCTCATGCCCAGGTGCGCCATCAGCGCGACGTCGGAGCCGGCCCCGGCAGCCTCGGAGTCTTGCAGTTCCCCGGAATCATGCAGCAGCGGCAGCCAGAGGAATTTCCCGCGGCGCACCACGGCACCGATCCGGGCTCCGGTCAATTGGCTGCGGAAGTCTTCAGTGCCGTGCGTATGGCGCCGGATCGAGCGCGGGTCCACGACTTCGACGCCGGTCACGGTGCGGCCCTGCACCCACTTCTGCAAACCCCGGCGGACGACTTCTACCTCGGGAAGCTCCGGCATCAGCCCTGCTTCGCCGGGCGGTCAGTCGTGGGGTTGCCCGCGGCGGGCGCATCCTTCGACCCGACGGCACCGCTGGCCGCGGAATGGATCTGCCGCCAGCTATTGGCTGCAGCATCCTGTTCGGCTTCCTTTTTGGAGTGGCCGTTGCCACTGAGATAGGACGTGCCGCCGATCCAGAGCACGGCCTGATAGGTGCGGGCGTGGTCCGGGCCTTCGCCGGTCACTTCATAACGCACCGGACCCAATTGGTTGCCGGCTGCGTATTCCTGGATGCTGGTCTTCCAATCCGTGGCTGCGCCCATTGCCGCGGCATCGAGCAGCAACGGGCCGATCAGACGCATCACGAGTTGCCGGGCGGTCTCGATGTCATGGCAGACGTAAACCGCCCCGATCAGGGCCTCCATGGTGTCCGCCAGGATCGACGCTTTGTTTTTGCCGTCGGTCAACCGCTCGCCTTGACCGAGCAGGATGAAATTGCCCACGCCAAGGCTCCGGGCCACCCCGGCCAGCGCCCGGGTGCTGACCACAGCAGAGCGGCGTTTCGCCAGCTCACCTTCGGCCAGATCCGGATTTTCCCGGAACAGGGCGTCAGTCACCGAAAAGCCCAGCACCGAGTCGCCCAGGAACTCCAGGCGCACATTGGTGGGGATGCCGCCGTTTTCATAGGCGAATGAACGATGGGTCAGGGCAAGACGAAGCGTCTCGGGGTCGATATCGACCCCGAGACGCTTCAAAAGCTCTGCATTGTCAAGCGCACCTGCGCCTTGTGCAGCCACGCCTTGAGTGTGGGTACTCACGGGCGAACCGACTTAGACGTCAGCGACCTTGCGGCCCTTGTACTCCAGGAACAAGGCGGTGCCAGCCGAATCGGTGACAACCTTGGCCTGGTGCGGCAAGGAGTAGGTCACGCGACCGTTCTCGACGGTCTTGACCAGGTTGGGCGCAGTGGCTTTCCACTGGGACCGGCGTGCGCGGGTATTAGAACGAGACATCTTCCGCTTGGGAACAGCCACGGCTAACTCTTTTCTCTCTTCGCAACGCCGGGCTGTGCCCACCGCTGCAGTCTGTTGTACTTCTTACGTCTCTTGCTGCTCTTGGTCCTGCGTCAAGCCGCCCAAAGCGGCCCAGCGGGGATCCAAAACCTCGTGTCGGTGACCCGGATTGTCCAAAAGCCGCACTCCGCATTCGGAGCACAATCCCTGGCAGTCTTCCTGGCATACCGGCTGGAACGGCAGTGCTGTGACTACCGCATCCCGCAGCACCGGTTCGAGATCGAGATGATCGTGCTCGACCAGGCGCTGTTCGTCGTCGTCCTCGAGCTCTTCTTTGCCAGTCCGTTCGGGAACGGGCTCTTCGAAGAAGAACATCTCTTGGATATCGACATCGAGGTCGTACGCAAGGGGATCCAGGCATCGGCTGCATTCGCCCACCACGTGGACGGTTGCAGTTCCCGAAACAAAGATTCCTTCGTGTACGGCCTCCAAATTCAGATCGAGCCGGATGTCCGACCCTTCCTGAACGCCGATCATCGGCGTTCCGAGTTCCCCCGGAGCCGCGACTGTATCCTGCCAAGCCCGCATACTGCCTGGACTGCGACCGAAATCTTTGATCGCAACAAGCAATGGTGAACCCGGATGAGTCCGGTGGTTCGTGTTAATGGGAACTCCTGGAGGAAACATATGACCGACGTATCATCTTAGCCTGAAACAGGTACCAGCCTCAAACTGCGCCACGCCGAAGCCTTCGGATCAATCGTGCGCCGCTCCGGCGGCTTCGGCGAATCGGCGTTGCACGGCGCGCGGAACGTAGTCGGAGACGTCTCCGCCCAAGCCGGCCACTTCTTTGATCATGGTGGAAGAAAGGTGCGCGTAGCGGGCTTCGGCATGCAGGAAAATCGTCTCGACCCCGGTGAGTTGCCGGTTCATGGTCGCCATCGGAACCTCGTAATCGAAGTCGGATGAAGAACGCAGGCCCTTCACGATTGCGCTCGCGCCGCGTTGCCGGCAGTATTCGGCGAGCAGGCCCTCGCCCATCGGCTCGATCACGATGCCGCGCAGTGAAGCGAGCGTCTCCGCCGCCATTTCCAGCCGTTCGTCGAGGCTGAACCGGTACTTCTTCGAGTAGTTGGTGGACACCGCGACGATCACTTCGTCGAACAACCCGGCCGCCCGGGCGATGACTTCGAGATGTCCATTGTGGATCGGATCAAACGAACCTGGGCAAACGGCACGGCGCATATTCCCAAGGTATCTCATCGCCTGCCCAAACTACCCGCGCGAACGCACACGTGAGCGTTCGGCCCTTTCGTGTCGAACTCCGTTCGCCACGGAGGGACCCTGGCGAACGCACACTTGACGCGGGTGTTTCCGGAAATTACCCGCGTCACGTGTGCACTCGCGCGGGGTTAAGGTGGGAGTATGACTTCCCCTTGGCAGCGCGCCGCTCAGGGCGCCAACCTGCTGGCCGACGACGGCAGCCTCGGCGTGACCATCTTCGAAGAAATCACCTCGCTCGCGGTGCGGACCGGCGCACTGAATCTGGGCCAGGGCTTCCCGGACCAGGACGGTCCGGCGGAAATCAAAGCACTGGCCCGGGAAGCGATCCAATCCGGCGCCAATCAATACGCGCCCGGCAGAGGCCTGCCCGAGTTGCGGCACGCGATCGCGGAACACCAGCAACGCTTCTACGGCCTGCAGCCGGATCCGGACCGCGAAGTGCTGGTCACCACCGGAGCCACCGAAGCGATCGCCGCAGCCTTGCTCGCGTTGGTCTCCCCCGGCGACGAAGTGCTCAGCTTCGAACCGTTCTACGATTCCTACGGCGCGATGATCGCGCTGGCCGGCGGGCGCCACGTCACGGTGCCGCTGGCCGCACCTGATTTCCTGCCCGACGCCGAGGCGCTGGCCGCGGCTTTCTCCGACCGCACCGCGGTGGTGCTGGTGAATTCGCCGCACAACCCGAGCGGCGCGGTTTTCCCGCCGGAGACCCTGGCCCGGATCGTGGCACTGGCGCAACGGCACGGTGCCGTGATCATTTCGGATGAAGTCTACGAACACCTCACCTACGGTGTGCCGCACGTGCCGATCGCCACGCTGCCCGGCGCGGCCGAGCGCACCCTCACGATCTCCTCCGGCGGCAAGACCTTTTCGTTCACCGGGTGGAAGATCGGCTGGGCCACCGGGCCGGCCGAGTTGATCGCCGCGGTACGCACCGTGAAGCAATTCCTCAGCTACTCCTCCGGAACCCCGTTCCAGGCCGCGATCGCCTGGGGCTTGCGGCAGGAAGCCGACTACTTCAGCTCGCTGGCAGCGGAACTGCAAGCCAAACGGGACCTGCTGGCGGACGGCCTGCGCGCCGCCGGGCTGACCGTGCACCTGCCGCAGGGCGGCTATTTCGTGAACGCCGACGTCGCGCCGCTGGGCGTCGAGGACGCCGTGGCTTTGGCCCGGCAACTGCCGCAGCTGATCGGCGTCGCTGCGATCCCGGTCGCGGTGTTCTGCCATCCGGAGGGTGCTGCCCGGAACAAGTCACTGCTGCGCTTCGCCTTCTGCAAACAGGAATCCGTACTCCGCGAAGCCGCTGCTCGTTTGGCCACCCTCGGGGAACGGCTCTGAGCCGCGGGGCTCCGGCCGGCGGAAGCCGTCCCGGTGGGAATCCGCAGCGGCTGCTCAGCGGCCTGGGCGGCCACGCCGAGATCGCGCCCGACCCGTTGGTGCCCGGATCTTTCGTGCTGGAGATCGCCGGCGCCGCGCAATCCCACGTGGATTTGGCGCACCCGGAGCAGATCTTCTATGAGTATTTGCGCCGGATCGGGAATCTGCTGGATGTCTTCCGGCCCGCCGCGGAACCGGTCCGGGCCCTGCACCTCGGTGCCGGGGCGCTGACCCTGGTGCGCTACCTGGCGGTGCGCCGACCCGGCTCCGAGCAGACCGCCGTCGAGCTCGAGCGCGAGCTCTTGGATTTCGTGCTGGACAACCTGCCGCTGCCGCCCGGCACCCGGTTGCGGAACATCATCGGCGATGCCCGCTGGTCCCTCCCGGAAGCCGCCCGGACCGGGCCGTTCGATGCGATCGTCTTGGACATCTTCTCCGGACCCCACGCGCCGGAACACATCGCCAGCGTCGACTTCTACACCGAAGCGGCACGGCTGCTGACCCCCGACGGCGTGCTGATCGTCAACGTCGGCGATGAGGCAGCACTCACCTTGGTGCGCAGCCAATGCGCCGCGCTGCGATCGGTTCTTCCGGCGACCGCGCTGTGGGCCGAATCCGGAATGTTCAGCGGGCGCTACCCCGGGAACATGATCCTGGCCGGCGTCAAAGCGCACGCCTGGCCTCCGGACTGGACCGAACAGCTCCTGGCACTCGGCCCGCACCCGTCCCGGCTGCTCAGCGGCTTGGAACTCGACGAATTCAGTCGTTGACCGAAGCCCCTTCAGCAAAGGCCGGCTCCGCGAACCAGAGCCGGGTCTCCCCGTAGCTTCGATGGGAAAAGCTCGCCAGCCCCTCCGGCCAGTCGGGTTCCGGGCTGCGCACCGAGCGCTCGACGACGACCACGGCGCCCTCTGCCAGCCTCGGTGCCAACGTTCCCAGCACCGAGCTGAGCCCGGATTCCTCCAGTGGGTACGGCGGATCCAAGAACACCAGATCCCAGGGACCGGCGCTGCGCTGCAGGAATTGTTCCACCTTCGCCCGGCTGACCCGGGCAGCACCAGGCCCAGCCAAGCGGTTCAGCAGCTCGGCGTTCCGCTGGCAGATTTCTGCGGCTTTGGCATCGGCTTCGACCAGCTCGGCGCTGGAAGCACCGCGGCTCAACGACTCCAAGCCCAACGCTCCGGAGCCGGCGTAGAGATCCAGCACCCGGGCCCCGGTGAGCACATCCATCGCCTCCAGCCGGGAGAACAGGGCTTCTTTGACCCGGTCCGTCGTGGGCCGGGTCCCGCTGCCGGGCACCGAAGCCAAAGCATGCCCGCCCGCCAGCCCAGCAATGATCCGGCTCATCCGGCAACCGCCGTCGAACAACTAACCACGTTCAAGGAACGCCTCCTTTTCCGGATTCAACGATGCGTCGATCGCCTCGCGCAGGGCCGGGTGCGCCGCCAGCTCGGGATCCCCCGCGATGATCCGGTTCGCATCGGCCCGGGCCATCTCGATCACCGATTCGTGTTCCAGAACCCGCAGCAGCCGCAATGTCGACCGCCCACCGGACTGATTGGCGCCGAGGATGTCGCCTTCGCGGCGCAGCTTCAAGTCCTCCTGGGACAGCTCGAACCCATCCGTGGTCGCGGCCACGGCGTCCAACCGGCGTCGGCTCGGATGGCCCGGCTCCAATTCGGTGACCAGCAGCGCGGTACCCGGCAAACCGCCACGGCCCACCCGGCCACGGAGCTGATGCAACTGCGAGATGCCGAACCGGTCGGCGTCCAGGATCACCATCAGCGTCGCATTGTGCACGTCGACGCCGACTTCGACCACCGTGGTCGAGACCAGAACCTGGATGCTCCCCGCGGCGAAATCAGCCATCACCCTGCTCTTCTCGGCCGGATCCAATCTGCCGTGCAGGGCTTCGATCCGGCATCCGGACAAGGCCGGTTCCTGCCGAAGTTGTTCGACCACCTCGAGTACCGAGGCCATCGACCGGCCGTCCTCGCCGCCATCAGGAGCACCGGTATCGGGGCCACTGTCGTCGGGCTCGTCGCCGCTGGACGACTCAGCTCCCTCGGCCTCGCCGATCCGCGGGCAGACCACGTAGACCTGGTGCCCGGCCTCGATTTCCTCCCGGCTGCGCTGCCACAGGCGGGAGAACCAGGCCGGGTTTTCCACCAACCCCACCACGAAAGTGCTGATCGGAGCGCGGCCCGCGGGAAGTTCGCGCAGCACCGAGGTCTCCAGATCGCCGAACACCGTCATCGCGACCGTCCGCGGGATCGGCGTCGCGGTCATCACCAACAGGTGCGGAGGATGGGCTGCCTTGGCCCGCAGCGCATCGCGTTGCTCCACGCCGAAGCGGTGCTGTTCGTCCACCACGATCAGTCCGAGGTCGAAAAACTGCACCTGGTCGGAGAGCAAAGCGTGGGTTCCGATCACGATGCCGGCCTGGCCCGAAGCGGCAGCCAGCAAGGCTTCTTTTTTGGCCGCCGCCGGCATGGTGCCGGTCAGCAGCACGACCTGGGTACCGGATTCATGGCCACCCAGCATGCCGCCTTCGGCGAGCGGCCCCAGGGTGCGGCGAATCGATTGGTAATGCTGGGAAGCGAGCACTTCGGTCGGCGCGAGCAATGCCGCCTGGCCGCCGGAGTCGATGACTTGGAGCATGGCCCGCAAGGCGACCAAGGTCTTCCCGGAGCCAACTTCGCCCTGCAGCAATCGGTGCATCGGGCTTTCCGCAGCCAGCTCGCCGGCCAATTCCCGGCCCACCGTCTGCTGCCCACCGGTCAGCTTGAACGGCAAGGCCGCATCGAATTCCGCCAACAGCCCGTGCTCGAGGCCTGGTCTGGAAACTGCCTGCTGGGCTGCGGTCTGCGCCCGGCGCCGGGCCAGCGCCGTCTGCAGCACCAGGGCTTCCTGGTACCGGAAGCGCTCCCGGGCCCGCTGCCATTGCCCCGCATCGGCCGGCCGGTGGATCATCCGGAAGGCCTCGGGCAGGCCGATGAACCCTTCCCGGCGGGAGGTTTCCTGCGGTACTGGATCCGGGAAATCGTCCAGTTCCACGGCGTCCAAGAGCGCAGCGACCGCGTTGCCGATTTTCCAGCTCGGCAGTTTCGCGGTGGCCGGGTAGACCGGGATCGGCGCCTTGGCCAGCTCGGCGTCCACGCCGTCGGCATCGATCAGCACGTAGTCCGGATTGGTCAGGGTCAGTGCCCGGTTGAAGAAGCCCACTTTGCCGGAGAACATCGCGCGGAGCCCGGGGCGCAGTTCTTTCTCGGCACGCCAGCCGTTGAAGAAGCTGATTTTCAACGAGCCCGCGCCGGTGGCCGAATCATCGGCCACCACGACGTCGGTGATGCTGCCTTTGCGTTGCCGCATCCGCCGGGTATTGACGCTGACCACCCGCGCGATCAAGGTGACTTCCTCGTCGAACGGCAGGCCGTTGATCGGGGTCAACTCGCCGCGGTTGAGATAGCGGCGGGGGAAATACAACAACAACTCGCCGACGGTGCCCAGGCCCAAGTTCTTTTCGATCGCGCCCGCGGAGGCCTTGCCCAAAAGCCGTTCCAGCGGAAGCTGCGACTCAGTCGTCCGCATGGTCGTGGGTCGCGGCACGCAATTCGCTCACGCTGACGTTCTGCGGTTCGCCCAGGGAACGGATCACGGCCAGCGCCGGCTCAGCCTCGTTGGTGTGCACATGCACCCGCCAACGGTAGGACTCCGCTTCGCTGTCCTGGACCATCGGGCTCATGATCACCGAATCGCCCAACTCGTCCAACCGCATCCGGAGGTTGGCCGCGTCCAGCGGCGAAAGGTCGATCGTGCACATCACTTCGACTCCTTCGGCGACCGGCATCGATTGGTGGATATGGCTGCCGTGCACGTCGTAACCGGCCAGGCCGTCCAACAGCCCGGCTTGGAGGTCTTGGTGCAGGATCTCCGCCCGGAGGCAGTCCAGAACCAGCAGCAAACCCACTCCGCCGGAATCGACGACCCGGGCATCGCGCAATTCGCTGAGCTGCTCTTCGGTCCGGATCACCGCCGCGAGGGCCGCATCCACGATCGCGTCCAGGGCGACCGAAAGCGCATGGTTGCTGTCGTCCCCGTTCATCGAGGCATCAGCCGTGGCTGCGGCTTCGGCCGCGGATTCGAGCACGGAGAGCATGGTTCCCTGCAAAGGGTCGCTCAGCGCGGACCAGGAACGGATTTGGGCCCGGCGCAGCGCGGCTGCGAGCAACGGCGCGTTGAGCCGGTTGGCGCCTTGCATCGGTTCCGACATCGCCGCCAGCAGTACCGCCAGCAAAGTTCCCGAATTCCCCCGGGCATTCTCCATGGCGGCTTCCGCCGCGGCCCGGAGCAGAACCCCGAGGTCGGCACCTTCGGTGGTCTGCGCGGCGCCGTTCGCCGAACGGAGGGTCAGGTAGAGATTGGTCCCGGTATCGCCGTCCGCGACCGGGAAGATATTGATGGCATTGAGCCGGTCGCTGTGATTGCCCAGCGTTTCTTCGCACCTGGCGAGCCAGCGCTTCAACGCCGAGGCATTGGCTGCGATCTTAGTCTGCAAAATGGTCCCATCCCACGGTATCGCTGTGCCGTCCGGACACCGTCACCGCGCTTTCCGGTGCAGTTCCATCCTTCTTCGACAGTATCGAGCCTATCGCAGCAAAGCCATGCGGCAGCTGTGCATCGCCGTCAAAAGCGGATAACAATCCGTAGTCTTCGCCGCCGCCGAGCACCCAGTCCAGCGCCGATGCCCCCAGTCTCGAGGCGGCGGCTTCCAACGGCTCGCGAAAGCCTGCCAGAACCCTCGCATCCAGGTCGATGCGCACCCCGCTGGACCCGGCGAGCCGGCCGGCGTCCCGGATCAACCCGTCGGAGATGTCCAGCATCGCCTTGGCTCCGGACGCGGCGGCGAGTGGACCGGCCGGCAACGGCGGGCGTGGGCAATGGAAGGCTTCGATCAAACGCTGCTCCGCCGGGCTCAATGCGGCAAACGGAATCCCGCTTTCCAGCAGCGCCCAGCCGGCCGCCGCCCAACCGAGCCGGCCGGCGATCGCCAGCTGGTCCCCCGGCTCGGCGCCGGAACGCAGCACCGGCGCGCGTCGGGCCAAATCGCCGAGCACGGTCACGGTCACGGAAATCTCGCGGCCGCCGGAGAGATCGCCGCCGACCACTCCGCAGCCCGAGGCGCCGAGTGCCGAGATGGCGTGGCTCAGGCCCTCGGCCAGACCCTCTGCCCAGGCGACCGGCGTCGCACCGGGCAGGGTCAGGCTCACCACCATGCCGGTGGCCACGGCACCCATCGCATTGATGTCGCTCAAGTTCTGCGCTGCGGCCTTCCAGCCCACCTCGAAGCCCCCGGAGCTGCAGCCGTTGTTCCAGAGCAGTCGGAAGTCCTGGTCCTGGACCAATGTGTCCGTCGAAATGACCACCCGGCCGTCCGGGGCAGTCAGCACGGCAGCATCGTCTCCGGGGCCGATCAGCGCCGATGCCGAAGCACGCAGTCGAGGGAAAATCCGGGCCAGCAACTGGCCCTCACTGAGTTGGTCGACCCTCAGCTGGTCGTCCGTCGGTTGGTCCGACCTCGACGGGTCGGCTGCCGTCTGCTCGTCCGTCGGGCTTGCCGGGTTCTGCTCATCCACCCCTCTACGGTAGCGGGGTGGACCGACAAGCGCAGGCCCGGCGGGCGGCAAGGCTCCGGCCAGGCTTGCCGGGCGGGCCGATTTCGGTCTAGCCGAGGCTGCTGCGCAGCCGCCAGGACTTGCCCAGGCTGCCCCGCGGCGGGCGGCTGGCGATCCGTTGCGCCCGCAAGGCCATTGAATCGTCGCAACGCAGCCGGCCCACTTTGGCCAGGGCGTTCGCCGTGTGCACGGCACCCGCGCGGCGCGCCGCCGCGTCGTCGGCAATCAGTTCCAGCAGCAGCTGGGTGCTGCTTTCCAGACGGCGGGAACCCGGCAGGATCGGCAGGCAGATCCGTTTCAGCTGCGCCAGCTGGCGGATCCGGCCATGCCGTTGGTCCAGGTGCGCCAATTCGTGTTCGATCACGGCACGCAATTGCGGTTCGCTGAGTTCGCCCTGCAACCGCGATGCGATCACCACCCGCCCCGGCTGCCCGGGGAAGCTCAACGCCAACGGCAGGTCTGATTCGATGGTGACCAGTTCTGCGCCGCGGAGCCGGCTGGACTGGCAGGACGCGGCGAGCAGCGACGCTTCCTGCTGCATCCGGCGGTCCGCTTCGGTGAGCGGTTTGAGCTTCGCCGCGACCAGGGACAGCAATCCGCCGGCGAGCGCCAGGCCCAACCAGCTCAGGCCCATGATCACCGTGGGCTCGAACCAGAGCCGGGCCTGGCCGGCAGCCGAAACCGCGGCGAGGATCGCGCCGACCAGACTGGACAGCAGCAGCCCGAACCCGCCGAAGAACACTGCATGGCTCGCCAGCAGAGCGGCCCGCGGATAGCGCAGCCGCCAGCTCCCGAGCGTGAGCGGGAGGTACGACACGGCGATCAGGAACAGCGCGGCGAAGCCCAGCCAGGCCACGGTCGACAAAGACATCCGGTCACCTGCCTCAGCTGTCCGGCCGGAGCACGCGGCGCAGAATTTCGATGTCCCGCTCGTCGAGTTCACCGGCAAAACTGAGCAGCGCAGCGCTCCGGTCGTTGCTGGAGACCAAGGCGGAGACCATGGCTTCCGCCGTCGATTCCGATTCGCTGACCGCGGCTGCGAAGACCGAGCCCCCGGCCCGCGCCGGAGACTTCAGTACCGCGCCCTTTTTGCCCAAGCGGTCCAGCACGGTCAACATCGTGGTCAGTGCCGGCACCGCCTCATCCTGGGGAAACTGGTCCAAGACCTCACGGGCAGCGAGTGGCCGTCCGGCATTCCACAGGATCCGCATCACCCGCGTTTCCAGTTCACCCCGGTTGCGCCTCATCCTGCCTGCTCCCCTGTCGATCATCGATCTGTCGCTCATCGATTTGTCGGTCATTGGCCCCGCCTTGCGCTCACCAGGGTATCCAGCAAGACGAAGGCAATCAAAGACAGCCCGACCAGCGGCAGGAAAATCCCGAGCACGGCACCGGCCAGAACGACCGAAAGCACGCCCCACCAAGGCGCTTTGGCCAGCTTTCCGGAAGGCACGGCCCGGCCGAATCGGCTGCCGCTGCGCTGGTCATCAACTACCCCGGCAGGGCGGGTCGGCCGCCGTTTCCACCACATCAAGTAGCCCAGTGCCGTCATCGCGGCGATGCCCAGTGCGGTCAGGAACAGCAGAATTTGGTTGGCCAGTCCGAAGAGCGTGCCCATATGCAGCGCGATTGCCCATTTGGTCAATTTGGCTGCCGGCGAGAAATCCGCGAAGGCGAGGCGGTCGGTGACTTCGAAGGACCTCGGGTCGATGGCGACCTGGTCGGCGTCGGCCGGGTTCCCGCCTTCCAGCTCATTGACCGTCCAGGCGCGGTCCGCAGCGGCCGGGACTTTGATCTGGATCCGCGGCGCGTCGATTCCGGCGTTCCGGGCCACGCCCAGCACCCGGTCGAAATCCGCAGGGTCCACGGTCGCCGGACTCGCCGCCTCAGCACCATGCCCGCCGTGGCCGCCGGCTTCCGCGGGCGCCGCGCCGTCCAACCGGGTGGAGATCGACGGCGTTTTCCAATCCAGGGCCCCGCGCACTGCGGAGACGTTCTCCCCGGCGAATTGCGACCAGGTGATTCCGGTAGCGGACAGGAACAATGCGCCGAACAGCACCCAGACGCCGAGCGAGGCGTGCCAGCTGAACAGCTTCCGGTAGCCGCTGCCCTTGCGGCTGGGCCGGAGCAGCTCTTTTTTGCGCCGCGCCTTCAAGAGCCGTTGCACCCAGAGCGCCGCTCCGGCCAAGACCACGATGCCGAGCCAGCTCGCGGCCAACTCACTGTAGATCCGACCGGGCTCGCCCAGGTTCAAATTGCTGTGCAGGCTGGAACTCCAGGTCCGCAGCGGCAACTCGCCATTGCTGCTGTACACGGTCAGATCGCCGCGCACTTGGGCGGTTCCGGGATCGATGAAGATCGCCCGTGACTCGCCGGCACGCAATTCCGCTGCCCGGAACAGCACCCGGGTGGTGCTGCCCGGCTCCGGCGCCGGCCAGACGCCGGCCAAGGTGCCGGACTCCCCGACGACGTCTTGTGCGGCCCGGACTTGGGCTGCCAAAGGCTGGGTCTGCGCCGAGACCGGCGCGGTCAGTTCCTGCGCGTAGACGAGCTTTTCCAAAGTGGGTGTCAGCGCGTAAAACGCTCCGCTCAACGCCGCCACCAGGATGAATGGGCCGATCAGGATTCCGGCGTAGAAGTGCAATCGGAGCAGCAGCGGAATCAGCCAACCACGCCGGGGCGTGCGCCGGGCGTCCGGGTCCGCGGGGGCAGCCGGAGATTCGGTCGGGGCTTGGTCAGTACTCATCGGAGTTCACTTTCACTGGCGCCGGAACGGCGCGGTTGCGGGTGGGCATTGACGACGGCGGGAGGATCAGCTGACGAAGAAGTAGAGTGCCATGCCGGCCGCCATCAAAGCGGAAAACGCCGGATCGACCACCAGCAGCCAATGCTTGGCCCAACCGCCGCGCACGATCTGGGCGATCGACCGGGCGGCCAGCCACAGGGCTGCTCCGGTGAAGAGCACGGCCAGCGTGATCGAGACCGCGCTGGCCCAGGCGGCGGTGCCCGAATCGATCGGCAGCGTGGACAGGCCCATTTCGGGCATCTCCATGCCCGGCATCTCGGCCCCGCCGTGCATTCCGGCCATCGCCCGCTCCATCGCGAACGCCATCCAGACCATCGCGGCCATCATGAAGGCGTGGTAGAGCAGCAATCCCCGGCTGCCGTGGTGGCCGTCGCCCGGCCCCGCTTCCGCGGTCGGTTTGAGCACCGCCAGGGCCAGATACCAGAGCGCGGCCAGGCCGAAGACGATCATCTGCCAGGACATCGGCACGGTCATCCCCCAGGACCACGGCATCGAAAGCATCGAAGCGCTCATCAGCACGTGCAGGATGTTGCTGGTCCGGTCGATGCTGCTGCGGGCGATCGCGATCCGGATCAGGCTGTACAGGCCGGTGACCGTGAACAGCACGGTGATGGACCATTGCAGGGCCGGGTCAGTGATCACAGGGTTTGTCTCCTTGGCAGTCTTGCGGGCCGGCATGCGCGGCCGCGGGGCGGCGGACGCCCCGTCGAGCTCGTACTCTACATCTTGTAGAATCGATTCTACAAGATGTAGAGTACGTTCCATGCCAGGTCCTCCGGAGCCGCGCTGCGCTGCTAGACTGCCGATCATGCCCCGTCGCAGGAACCTGATCGTCGCCGTGCCGCTGCTCGCCCTGGCCTTGGCCGGATGCACGCCGCTCGTGGACCTCGCGCCGGCACCGGACTCGGCCAATCCGGCCTGCGCCCCGATGATGATCGCGTTGCCGGACCAATTGGCCGATCAGCCGCTGCGCGAAACCGGCTCGCAGGGCACCGCGGCCTGGGGAAACCCGTCGAAGGTAGTGCTGCGCTGCGGGGTGAATCCGCCGGGGCCGACCACCGAGCAATGCGTCGGCGTGAACGGCGTCGATTGGGTCTTGACCCAGGATCCGAAAAAGCCGGAGACCTGGACCGCGACCACTTACGGCCGGGAGCCGGCGACCGAGATCTTGTTCAACCAGAACGAGGTCGCTTCGAGCACCGTCCTGGCGCAGCTCTCCGGAGCAGCCGGGAAAATCCCGCAGACCCGCAAGTGCTTGGGCGCGGCGGACAGCCAGCTGCTCCCGTCGGACCAGCCGCTCCCGTCGGACCAGCCGCTCCCGTCGGAAACGGGCAGCACCGCGCCTTAGCCCGGTCGCGGCGTCGGCGGCTCAGCGCAGTCCGGTGTTCCGGGCCAACGCCAGCTGCAAAAGCTCGTCCACCAATTCCGGATAGCTCATGCCGCTGGCCGCCCACATTTGCGGGTACATCGATTTGGGCGTGAACCCGGGCATCGTATTGATCTCGTTGATGACCACCGAGCCGTCCGGAGTGACGAAGAAGTCCACCCGGGAAAGCCCTTCGGCGTTGATCGCCTGGAATGCCAAGGCAGCCTGTTCCCGTACCTGGGCGATTACGGATTCCGGCAGGTCCGCGGGGCAGTTGATCACCGCCGCGCCGTCTTCGAGGTATTTGGCTTCGAAGTCGTAGAAATCGTGATTGCCCCCGGTCACCACTTCGCCGGGCAACGAGGTCCGCGGTTCAGTCCCACCGCGCCCCTGCAATACCGCGCATTCGACCTCCCGGCCCAGGATCGCGGCCTCGATGATCACCTTCGGGTCGTGCTGCCGCGCGAGTTCGACGGCCGGAAGCAGATCGTCCGGCCCCTCGACCTTGCTGATCCCCACCGAAGAACCGGCCCGGGCGGGCTTGACGAACACCGGCCAGCCCAGTTCGGCCACCCGGGGTTGGATCTCCGCCTTGCGGTGCCGCCAGTCGGCGTCGTTCACTACCCGGTACGGTCCCACGCTCAGCCCGGCCGCGGCGAAGACGATTTTCATGATCTCTTTGTCCATGCCCACCGCCGAGGCCAGCACGCCGGCTCCGACATAGCGCACGTCGATCATTTCGAGCATGCCCTGGATGGTGCCGTCTTCGCCGAACGGGCCGTGGAACAACGGGAAAACCACATCGACCTCGCCGATGATGCCGGGTACCCGGCCGGGCGCGCTGCTGAGCAGTTCCGCAGTCCCGGTGGCGACCCCGGCCTGACCGACCAGGGACACGGCTTGCGCCGATCCGTCGACCTCCGGCAGGCTCCCGGAATCCAGGGCCCAGGAAGCCGTCTCGGCACCGGCCAGCACCCAACGGCCGTCTTTGGTCACGCCCACCGGGACGACGTCGTACTTGTCCCGGTCGATCGCGCCCAACACGCCCACTGCGGTCACGCAACTGATCGAATGTTCGCTGGAACGGCCGCCGAACAACACGGCCACCCGCGGCTTGGCCTCCGGAGCGGGCATTCCCGTCGCTTCGATTCCAGTCACAGACCCAACTCACCTTCCGATTTGAGCTCCCGCGCCAAAAGCCGCGGGCCGAGCTCGTCAACGTGCAATTTGCCAGCCAGAACCGCCACCACCGCGGCGGTGATCGGCATGTCGACACCCAGCTTCCGGGCCAAGTCGTAGACCGCACGGCCGGATTTGATGCCTTCTGCGGTTTGCGTCATTTTCGCATTCACCTCGTCCAGGCTCAGCCCTTGGCCCAGCAAACGTCCGGCGGTGTGGTTCCGGCTCAACGGCGAAGAACAGGTGGCCACCAGATCGCCGAGCCCGGCCAGACCGGCCATGGTCTCCGCATCGCCGCCCAAGGCCAAAGCCAGCCGGGTGGTCTCGGCGAGACCGCGGGTGATCACCGAGGCTTTGGTGTTGTCGCCCATCTCTTTGCCTTCGCAGATGCCCACCGCCAGCGCGATCACGTTTTTGACGATGCCGCCGATCTCCACGCCCACCACATCGGTGTTGGTATAGGGCCGGAAGTAGGCCGCGGTGCACAGCGAAGCCACCCAGGAGGCGATCTCTTCATCGGAGCAGGCGATCACCGAAGCGGTCGGTTCCTCGCGGGCGATCTCCATCGCCAGATTCGGCCCGGAAACCACCGCGATCCGCTCCGCCGGAATCGTCAGTTCCTGGGCGATCACCTGGCTCATCCGGGAGTCGGTGCCCAGTTCCAAGCCCTTCATGAGCGAAACCACGACCGCGTCCGGAGCGATCAACTCCCGCCAACCGGCCACCTGCGGGCGCAACGATTGGGCCGGTACCGCGACGATCACCAAGGCGGCGCCGGCCAGCACCTCGGCGACGTCGGTGCTCGCCGAAATATTGCCCGGCAAACCGATGCCGGGCAAATAGGTTTGGTTGCGGTGCGCCGCATTGATGTCCTGGACCACCTCCGCGCGGCGTCCCCAGAGCCGGATCGGGATCGCCGGATTGGCGTCGGCCACGATCTTGGCGAAGGCTGTCCCCCAGCTTCCCGCACCCAGCACCGCAATATTGTCCGGCGCAGCTTTCACTTGTGGTCCTTCGGGTCTTGTTCCAGTTTGCGGCCCTGGCCGGTCTGGTTGTGCTCTGCCGGATCCCAGCGCTCGGCCGGCGGCGTGCCGCCGCGCAGACCGACCAGCAGGGCGGTGATCTCGTCCAGAATCGCTTCGGTGGCTTCGTGCAGCAGCGTTTTGTCCAATGGGCGGTCCCGGAACCGGTCCAGATCCACCGGATCGCCCACGACCATGGTGACCCGTTTGCGCGGCAGCGGGCGGACCATTCTGGCATAGCGCGGAAAGACTTCCTGGGCGCCCCAATGCGCCACCGGGATCACCGGAGCACCGGTCTGCAGCGCCAATCGGGCCGCGCCGGTATGCCCGCGCATCGGCCACAGATCCGGGTCCCTGGTGAGCGTGCCCTCCGGATAGATGATGATCGCACCGCCCTCATCCAGGACTTCCTGGGCCACCACCAGGGCCCGGCCCGCGGTGGGGCCGCTGCGGTCCACTGGGATCTGCTTCGAGCCGGACATCGCTTTGCCCACGAAAGGCAGTTTGAACAGCGACCCCTTGGCCAGGAAGTGCGGTGGGAATCCGTTGTTGTAGAGCATGTGGCCGACCAGCACCGGGTCGATTTCCGAATAGTGGTTGGGGCAGACGATGAATCCCCGGTCCCGGGGCAGCTTTTCGGTCTGCAGCCAGGTCTTGGCCAGCAGCAGGTTCATCAACGGGCGCATCGTGTTCGCCATGATCGAGAACATGGTCTTCATCGATCTGGACTGCTTCGAATCCTCCGTGCCGGGCCGGCTACCGCTCATCGGCTCAGACCCGCGGAATCCCGGCCCAGCGAAACATCGGCGCCCAGGCCGGTGAGTTTGTCGATGAACCGCTCGTAGCCCCGGTTGATCACGTCGATGCCGGTGACCCGGGAGCTGCCGGTGGCGGCCAGCGCGGCGATCAGGTGGCTGAAGCCGCCGCGCAGATCCGGCACATGGACATCGGTGCCGCGCAATTGCGCGGGCCCGGAGATGACCGCCGAGTGGCGGAAGTTCCGTTGCCCGAAGCGGCACGGCACGCTGCCCAGGCATTCCCGGTGGACCTGGATGTTCGCACCCATCCGGACCAGTGCCTCGGTGAAGCCGAACCGGTTCTCATACACGGTTTCGTGCACGATCGAGACGCCTTCGGCCTGGGTCAGGGCGACCACCAGCGGCTGCTGCCAGTCGGTCATGAAACCGGGGTGCACATCGGTTTCCAGCACCAGCGGATTGAGCTTGCCGCCGGGGTGGTAGAACCGGATGCCGCCGTCTTCGATGTCCATCCCGCCGCCCACTTTGCGGAAAGTATTGATGAAAGTCATCATGTCGCGTTGCGAGGCGCCTTCGACATAGATGTCGCCCCTGGTGACCAGCGCGGCCGAGGCCCAGGACGCCGCTTCGTTGCGGTCCGAGAGCGCCCGGTGGTCGAAGCCGCCGAGGTTGCGCACGCCTTCGATCCGGATGGTGCGGTCGGACTGCACACTGATCAGCGCACCCATTTTCTGCAGTACCGCGATCAGGTCGATCACTTCGGGTTCGGTGGCCGCACCGATCAGCTCGGTGATGCCCTCAGCCCGGGTCGCCGAGAGCAGGACCTGTTCAGTGGCGCCGACCGAAGGGTACGGCAGCGAGATCTTCGCGCCGCGCAAGCCGTTCGGCGCCGTGATCCGGATCCCGGTATCGAGCTTTTCCACCACCGCGCCGAATTGCCGGAGCACATTGAGGTGGTAGTCGATCGGCCGGTCGCCGATCTTGCAACCGCCCAGATCCGGGATGAAGGCCTCGCCGATCGCATGGATCAGCGGCCCGCAGAGCAGGATCGGGATCCGGGAGTCGCCGGCGTGCGTTTCGATCTGCGCAGTGGCGGCCATGGTGGCGCCCTGCGGATCCAAGGTCAGATCACCGCTCACCGGGTCCTTGAGCACGCTCACGCCGTGGATCTGCAGCAACGAGGTGACGACCTCGACGTCCTTGATTTCCGGTACATTGCGCAGAACCGATTGCGAATTGCCCAGAAGGGCCGCCACCATGGCCTTGGGCACAAGGTTTTTCGCCCCGCGCACCGTAACCTTGCCGGACAGAGGTACTCCGCCACGAACCGTCAAGACGCTGCTCATCAACACCCACTTAATCGTTCAAAGGACTGCGCTCAGACGTTCCACAGCCTCCGACCAAGCATAGTTTCTCGCTACCTCAGACCGAAATAGGCGCCACGGGCAACCGTCATTGCACCTTGGCTGGCAGGGTTTTCGGCTTGAACGCCGGGCGCGTCGCTTCGTAGGCGGTGATCTCGGCTTCGTGCTGCAAGGTCAAGGCGATGTCGTCCAGCCCTTCCAGCAGCCGCCACCGGATGTAGTCGTCGATCTCGAACCGCGCCACGATGCTGCCGCAGGTGACCAGACGGGATTCCAGGTCCACGGTGACTTCGGTGCCCGGCGCGTTTTCCAACTCTTTCCAGATGAGCTCGATGTCGTCCTGCGCCAGCTGCGCGGTCAACAGGCCCTGTTTGCCCGAATTGCCGCGGAAGATGTCGCCGAACCGGGAAGCGAGCACCGCTTTGAAACCGTAGTCGCGCAACGCCCAGACCGCGTGTTCCCGGGAGGAGCCGGTGCCGAAGTCCGGGCCCGCGACCAGGACGCTGCCCCGGTTGAATGGTTCTTGGTTGAGAACGAAGTCGTCCTTTTTCCGCCAGGAGGCGAAGAGCGCATCGTCGAAGCCGGTTTTGGAGATCCGTTTGAGGTAGACCGCCGGGATGATCTGGTAGGTGTCAACGTCGGACTGGCGCAGCGGAACGCCGATGCCGGTGTGCGTGCTGAACTTTTCCATAGGGTTCTCCTCTCAGGCTGCGTGCGCGGGTTTGCGGGCCGACGCCGGCGCGGCCGTGTCCGGCAGCGGGTCCAGGTCCGAGGGCGAACTGAGCGTGCCGCGGACCGCAGTGGCGGCGGCCACCACCGGTGAAACCAGGTGGGTCCGGCCGCCCTTGCCCTGCCGGCCCTCGAAGTTCCGGTTGGAGGTCGAG
>SXGS01172920.1_pt1 | contig 27826 bp, 27 predicted proteins | sample 3174681 | NCBI WGS metagenome assembly SXGS01 (sample SAMN11356861, study PRJNA531348) | freshwater metagenome | isolation source: freshwater sample F1-80 | place: China: Fuxian Lake, Yuxi | collected 2017-12-25 | reverse complement strand
CGATTGGACTTGATAACCTGCTGCTTGACTTCCGCCGCCAGTGCCATTGAAAACTACGAACTCCTCGTCTTCCTTTAATCTCGGTTATAGTTCCCTCACAGGATACCACACGCGAAGCCGGTACTCGCAAGCTGACCCCCACTTGCCGTGAATTCGTCGAGGAACGCGTCGCGGGAGGAGGGGTTCAGGTGCATGGTGGCGTCTTGAATCAGGTGGACGGCCGCGCCGGTCCTCAGCAGCCCCAGAGCCGCGTGGCGGACGCAGATCTCGGTGACGACGCCGTAAACCAGGTATCGCCGGGCGGCGAAGCCTCCCAGCAGGGCCGGCAGTTCCGGCGCGGTGAAGCAGTCGACGTGGCGCTTCCGGAGGATGGTCTGGCCGGGGACCAGCGTGGCTTCCGGCTTCCTTTGGGCCAGGGTTCCAGCGACGCAATGAGCGGGGAACCGGCGAAACTCCTCGTCGTTCTCCGCGTGCGCATCCATGGTGGAGATCAGCGGGATGCCGTGAGCCGACGCGTGGCGGTTCAACCGCGCGATGACCGGCAGCAGCGTCTCGGCGCCGGGAACCCAGAGGGCGCCGGCTGGGAAGAGGAAGTCGATCTGGGTGTCGACATCGAAAAACACCGTCCCGGGCATCCCTACCAACATAGCGAAACGAGCGTTGTACCGCGCCGCGCGCCGGACTACCATGGTCGGTGACGATTCCGCTTCAGGAGACTCCATGCCTTCGACTCGCGCCAGGTTGACGCTCGCGGCCGCTTTGGCCGCGCTTGCCTCGGGAATTTCCGCGCAGACGCAGTCCGCGACGCTTCGAGGCGTGGTGCAAGACGCATCCGGCGCCGTTGTGCCCAACGCGGCGCTCACGCTGACCGACATCTCGCGGAACCGGAGTTGGCCCACGCAGTCCAACGAATCCGGCGCGTACGTGTTTCTGCAGATTCCGCCCGGGGCCTACCGGCTGCAAGTGGAGGCCGGCGGGTTCAAAAAGTTCACGCGGGATGGGATGATTCTGCAGGTGGCGCAGGTGGCGGAGGTCAACGTCGCCCTGGAACTGGGGGCGGTGACGGAGTCCGTTCAGATATCCGCCGAGACGCCGTTGCTCGAGACCGCCAGTTCGTCGTTGGGAGAGGTGGTCAACTCGCTGACGAGCGAGAATCTGCCTTTGAACGGACGCAACGTGCTCCAGTTGGTGGCGTTGACGCCGGGCATCAACACCAACAGCAGCTTTCGGGGAAGCGGGCAGGGAGGCGGCAGCATCGCCGCCGTCGGGTTCTCGGCCAATGGCGGGCGCAACGTGTCGACCGCGGTGATGCTCGACGGGTCGCCGCAGGAGGTGATGGGCTACAACCAGCCCGCCTACGTGCCGTCGCCGGACGCGTTGCAGGAGTTCCGTGTGCAGACCAACTCGATGTCGGCCGAGTACGGCCGCACCAGCGGCGCGGTGATCAACATGGTGCATCGCTCCGGGACCAGCCAGTTCCACGGCGTGCTGTACGAGTTCCTTCGAAACAACGCGCTCGACGCCAACGGGTTCTTCAATAATCTGAACGGCAGGCGGAAGGCGGCGTTCCGGTTCAATCAGTTCGGCTTCACGGCGGGTGGTCCGCTCACGCCGTCCCGGCAGACGACGTTCTTCTTCGTCAATTTCGAAGGCATCCGCCAGGTGAATCCGGGCGAGGCCACGTTCAGCGTGCCCACGGCGGAGATGCGGCAGGGCGATTTCTCCCAAATCGCGGGCGTGGTGTACGATCCCGCCACCATCGACGCTTCGGGCGAGCGCCGTCCCTTCGCGTCCAACCGCATTCCGTCGTCGCGCTTCGATCCGGCCGGCGTGAAGTTCCTGTCTTTTTATCCGAACGCGAACCGGCCGGGCGTGATCAACAACTTCTTCTCGCAGGCGGGAAGCTCCACCCGCCGCGACAACGTGTCGTTCAAGATCGACCGGCGGATCTCCGAGCGTCAGAACCTGTTCGGCAGATTCTCATGGGAGAACGCGACCACCAATTCGGCGAACCACTACGGCAACGCGGCCACCTCCACGCCGGGATTCAGCGGCGCTCGCAATCGAAGCGGCACCTTCGACGACACCTACACGTTTCACGGGTGGCTGCTTCACGGAAACTACGGCTACTCCTACCACGCCAATCCGCGAGGTCCACTCGGGAACACGGTGACATCGGGCGATCTGGGATTTCCGGCGGCTGTCCAGGCGGCGGCGCAGTTCCCGATTTTCCCGACCGTGTCGGTGACCGGATACAGTCAACTCGGCCCCGAGTCGAGCTACATCATCGGCAACAAGTTCGAGACGCACACCTGGAACGGCGACTCATCGCGTCTGGTGGGAACCCACACGGTGAAGTTCGGCGGCGCCTACCGGTTGAACCGGGTTTCGAATTTTCGCCCGAACAATCCGAACGGCAGCTACACGTTCAACGACGGCTTCACGCGGCGCTTCTTCAACCGGACCGGCGGCGGAGACGCCATCGCGTCAATGCTGCTCGGATTGGCGGGAGGCGGCCAGATGCGCTCCGAGCCTTCGCTTTCGCTGCAGGTAAAGTACGCGGCGTTCTACGTTCAGGACGATTGGCGCGTGTCGAGCCGGCTGACGCTCAATCTCGGCTTGCGCTGGGATGGCGACTTTCCGCAGACCGAGCGGTTCGACCGCGCGTCCTGGTTCGACCTGAACGCGCCGCTGCCCTTGAATGTGCCGGCGGTGGGTCCCTTGCGGGGAGGCCTGGTATTCGCCGGATCGCGGACCCCAGGTGCATCGCGTGGCGTCAAGGACTTCGACGCGAACAACTTCGCGCCACGCGTGGGGTTCGCGTACAAGGTGGCCAACCGGCTCGTCGTCAGGTCGGGCGCGGGCATGTTCTTTTCGCCGACCACGGGTTTCGGTCCGAACGCGACCAATGCGGGAGCGCTCAGTTTCAATGCGATCACGCCGTACAACTCGAGCATCGATGGCGGACGGACTCCCTATGCGACGCTGCGGAATCCCTTCCCGGACGGGTTCATCCCGCCGGAGAATGGCGCCAACGGACTACTCACCTTCATCGGGCAGGGCGTCAACGGAAACCTGCGCTACGACCGCGTGCCGTACTCGGCGCAGTGGAATTTCAATTTGCAGTACGAACTGCCGGGCAGCCTGCTGTTCGACGTAGCCTATGCGGGCAACAGCGGCGTGAAACTGCAGGCGAATTCGAACCTGAATCAAATTCCGGATAGCGCCTTGCCGCTGGGAGATGAGTTGAACCGCGTCGTGGCCAATCCATTCTTCGGGCGGATTCCGGCGGCGACGACTCTCGGCGCCCAGACGACCACGGCGGCCCAACTGCTGCGTCCGTTTCCCGCGATCGCCGGGTTGACTCATCAGTGGGGTTCGCAGGCGCACTCTTCCTATCACGCCTTGCAGGCCAAGTTCCGCAAGCGTTACGCCAACGGATTGCAGTTCCTGGCCGCCTACACGTGGTCCAAGACGATCGACGACGTGTCGTCGGTGGCGGGATTCCTCGGCGATCAGAATCCCGGCTACACGAACAACAACCGCCGGGATCTCGATCGTTCGCTTTCGGCGTCCCACATTCCGCACGTGTTCAATCTGAACTGGCAGTGGGAGATGCCGTTCGGCAAGGGCATGCGCTGGTTCAATCGCGGCGGTGCGTTGCATCATGTGGTGGGAGGCTGGACGCTCAACGGCATTGCAACGATGCAGGCAGGCACACCGATCTCGATCGACTCGAGGAACAATACCACCGCATCGCAAGGCGGCGGCCAGCGGCCGAATTCGACGGGGAAGAAGAGCGCGACCACGGGGGCAGCGAAGGACCGAATCCGCGGGTGGTTCGACAACGCGGCGTTCGTTGACGCGCCGCCGTTCACGTTCGGCAATGTGGGGCGGTTGCTACCGGAAAACCGTGGCGCCGCGCTGCGCAACTTCGACATTTCGATCTTGAAGAACTTCGCGCTCACCGAGAGGTTCCGCTTGCAGTTCCGGACCGAGTTGTTCAACGCGTTCAACATCGTGAACTTCGATAACCCCTCGGGCACGACGTTCGGCCAGCCGGCGTTCGGACGAATCACCGGAGCGGATGCGGCCCGGATCGTTCAGTTCGGCTTGAAGTTGCACTACTGAGCGCGTCAGAGGCCGAGCAGCCTCCGCGCGTTTCCCGAGCGGATCTTCTCCTTGTCGGGCTCGGGAAGGGCGGCGATCTTCAGCTTCAGGATGGATGGGTCCGGATAGTGGAACGGCATGCCGGTTCCGAACAACAACCGGTCCGCGCCGAGATTGGCGGCGAGGCGGCCCAGTTCGTCCTGAATCGCGGCGGTGAGCAGCGAGATTTCGATCGAGTAGTTCAGGGCGGCCCCGCCCGGTTTGCCGAGCGAAGACCCGATGAACCCCGATCCGTTGCCCAGAATGAACTTCGCCGAGGGAACGGCGCGGATCAGCCCCGCGATCTCCTCGTGGGCGACGTCGGGGACATCGACCAGCCAGCTCTGTTGCCTTCGATCCTCGACGCGGAGGGGGATCGAAACCGGCAACCCTCGCGAGGCGGCGCCGGCGCACAGTTCGAGGCACTCGGGGGCATCGAGCTTGTAGCCGTGCCATCGTGGATACAAGCGGAGGCCGCGCGCGCCGAACTCCTCGTGGCAGATTGTCAGGTCGTCGCGCCAGCCGGCATAGGCGGGATTCAGCACGGCGAACATGGTGAGGCGGCTTTGGCCTCGGACGCCGGCGGCGACTTCCTCGTTGCCAGACTGCGCGTTGCGGTAGGTGATCGAAGCGGCGCTCGAGACGCAAGCTCGCTCGATGCCGGCCCGGTCCATCATCCGCAGGAGCGAGTCCGCCGTGTTGTGCCGCAATTGCCGGAAGGCGAAGTGTCCCAGGTAGGCGTTGACGTCGATCATCGCGAGCCCTTCCCGGTTCCGCGCAACGCGAGGATGCGCTCCATGTTGCCACGAGCGATGGCGGCGCGGTCCGATTCCGGGATTCGGGCGCCGGTCAGGCGGCCCACGCTCGCCGTCATCGACATGTCGCAACCGAACACGACGCGGTTGGCGCCGAGCGTCTTCACCGCCATCTCGATCACGCCCTCGTCGGCCACGCTGCCCGACGTGTCCAGATACACCGAGGGCGAATTGCGGAGCGACTTGATCTCCCATTCCCAATCGCCTCCGCCACAGACATGCGCGCAGATGATCGCCGCTTCCGGATAGCGGCGGGCGAGCTCCGCGAAGTGCGAGCCGTCGCTGATGCGCGGTTGCGATTGCTGCAACCACATCGTGTGGCCCGCGTGATGGAGGATCGGGACGCGGAGCTGGATGCAGAGCTCGACGAGCGGGAACAGCACCGGTTCGTCCGCGCGGTACTCGTTGTAGAGCTTCACGCCGATGAACCCCTGATCCTCGACCAGCCTCCGCGTGTCCTCGAGCGCCTCGCGATACCCCGGATTCACATGGACCCAGCCGAGCACGCGGCCCCGGTGGCGGCGCACCGAGCCGGCCGTCCACTCGTTGCATTCGCGCCAGGACCGAGGCGTCGCGGGACGGCGCGGCGGTAGCGTCGAGCAGCACAATCGTTCGATCCCGAGCTTGTCCGCGGCGTCGATCAATGCACGGTCGAGCCGTTCCCAGGCGGGGTTGGAGCGGTGCGTCAGGTGCGCGTGACAATCGATCGCGCGCAGCGTCTCCGCTTGGGGACCGGCGGCAAGCGTGGCTGGCGATGCCAGCAGAGTTCTGCGCGAGATCCGGCCGGGGCTGTTCATGTGAGAGACCTTCGGATATCATAGTCGCTCGATGCGCTTCTCGACTCTGATTCTCGCCGCGCCCTTGTTGGCGCAGGAATGGCCGTACTACGGCGGCGACTCCGGTGGCACCAAATATTCGCCGCTGAAGCAGATCACGCCAGCCAATGTCGGAGGTCTGCGGGTCGCCTGGGAGTTCCACACCGGCGACGTCAGCGACGGCAAGACTTACGCGGTCCGCAGTTCGTTCGAGGCGACGCCGCTCGTGATCGACGGCGTCATGTACGTCACCACGCCGTTCAACCGGCTGATCGCCCTCGACCCCGAGACCGGCAAGCAGATTTGGGCGTTCGATCCCAAGATCGACCGCAACCGCCCGTTCAATTTGTTCATCAATCGCGGCGGCGCGATGTGGTCGGACGGGAAACGGAAGCGCATCTTTTACGGCACGCTGGACGCGCGTTTGTTTTCGATCGACGCCGCGACCGGCGAACCCGACACCGCCTTTGGCGTCAAGGGCGCGGTGGACTTGCGAGCCGGTGTTGCCGACAAGTTCCCCGGGCGCGGATACGGAATGACTTCCCCGCCGGCGATCTACAAGAATCTGGTGATCTGCGGCGCTCTCGCGGCCGACGGTGAGCCTCAGGGGCCCGCGGGCGACGTCCGGGCGTTCGACGTGCTCACCGGCAAACTGGTTTGGCGCTTCCATACGGTGCCGCGCGCGGGTGAGTTCGGCAACGAAACGTGGGAAGGGGAATCGTGGAAGGACCGCGGTGGCGTGAACGCCTGGTCGATCCTCAGCGTCGACCAGAAACGCGGAATTGTCTACTTGCCCCTGACTTCGCCCGCCACCGACCTGTATGGCGGGGATCGCAAGGGAGCGAACCTGTTCGGAGATTCGCTTGTGGCTCTCGACGCCGGCACGGGCCAGCGTCTCTGGCACTTTCAGACGATCCACCACAATATCTGGGATTACGATCTGCCGGCGCAACCCAACCTCATTACCGTGGTTCGAGGCGGAAAGCGTGTCGACGCGGTGTCGCAGATCACCAAGACCGGCTTTGTGTTCCTGTTCGACCGCGTGACCGGAAAGCCCCTTTTCGATATCGAGGAACGGCCCGTTCCCGCGAGCGAAATCCCCGGTGAGCAGGCGCATCCCACGCAGCCCTTTCCCCTGAAACCCGCGCCGTTTTCCCGGCAGGGTTTTCGCCGCGAGGATCTCAACGACGTCGTCCCCGAGACCCGCGCATTCTGCGAGAAGCTGATCGACGGCGCGGTGTTCGGAAGCCTCTACACGCCGATCGGCCCCAGGCCCACCGTCCTGTTTCCGTCCACCAACGGTGGCGCCAATTGGGGCGGAGCCTCTTTCGATCCCGAGACGATGACACTCTACGTCAATTCCATGGAGATCGGCTTCGTGCAGCGGATGGTCAAGCGGCCGGAGGGGTCGGTGATCCCCTATCGCTCGCAAGGGATGCAGACCCCGAACTCGAGATTCTGGGACAAGAACCTCATCCCGTGCCAGAAACCGCCGTGGGGTTTGCTTAGCGCGATCGACATGAACACCGGCGAGTACAGGTGGCGCAGCGTGCTCGGTGTGATCGACGAGTTGACCGCCAAAGGGATCCCGCCGACCGGCACATCGAATCTCGGCGGATCGGTGGTCACCGCGGGCGGTCTGATTTTCATCGGCGCGACCAACGACAGCCGCTTCCGGGCGTTCGACAAGAAGACGGGCAAGGAACTGTGGACCTTCCGCCTGCCCGCCAGCGGCCATGCGACCCCCACCGTCTATCAGGGGAAGAAGTCGGGGAAGCAGTTCGTGGCCATAGCAGCCGGCGGCGGAAACAAGTACAGCAACACCTATTCGGACACGCTGGTCGCGTTTCGCCTTCCGTAAGAACGGCGCCGCCGCTCCGGTCATTTCGCGCCCTCCTGCCGTTCGATCACCGGCGCCATCGCCGTGGCCAGGCCGAGACCTCCGTTGGCGGCGATGACGCCGGCCATCTTCTGTTGCGCGAAATCGAGGATAGCGTCGTTCCCGCCTTCCCCGGACGTCCAGCCGGCCGTCGCCTCGCCGAGAAACTGCGAGATCACGAGCGCCTCGAACTGAGTAGCGGCTTCGCGAGCATCGGGCTTCCGTTCCCACGGAGCCGGTTGCGTGTATGCGGACTCGATCCTCATGGCGCTCAGATAACCTCGATTTCCGCGTGCAATGCTCCGGCGGCCTGCAAGCTCTGCAGGATGGCTATGATGTCGCGCGCCGTCGATCCGATCGCCTGAAGGGCTCTTACCAAATCCTCCACGGAAGATCCGGAGCCGAGGCTGATGGCGCGCGCCTTCTCCTCCTTGACCGCCGTGTCGGTGCGAGGGACGACCGCGGTCTGGCCGCCCGAAAACGGCGCCGGCTGCGACACGTCCAGCCGCGTCACGATCTCCACCGTCAGGTTGCCGTGGAGAATCGAGACCGGTGCGATCCGGATCTCGGATCCGAGAGCGATGGTGCCGGTTCGCTCGTTGATGACGATCCGCGCCGGGTGGTCGTCGTCGACCCGCAGCGATTCCAGTTCGGCGATGAACTCGACCATCCGGCCCGCGTAGGGCGAAGGCAAATCCACCGCGACCGAGCCCGAACTCTCCGCCTTCGCCGTGTTCCGCCCGGGTTGCGCGAACCGCTGGTTGATGGCGGCCGCCAGCCTCGCCGAGGTACCAAAGCCGGCCCGCTTCAATTGCAGCCGGAGGTGGGACTCGCCGATCGACGACGGCGGTTGCTGTTCGACGATGGCGCCGCGAGGAATCCTCCCCACTGTCGGATGGTTCACCGTTTGCGAGGCGGCTCCGTTTCCCGCCACGAAACCGCCGGTCACCACCGGACCTTGAGCCGCCGCGTAGACTTGCCCGTTCGCGCCGCGAAGCGGAGTGAGCAGCAAGATGCCTCCCTGCAGATTCGTCGAGTCGCCGGCCGCCGCGACGGTAATGTCGATTCGCGTTCCCGGCTGGGCGAACGCCGGCAGGTTCGCCGTCACCATCACGGCAGCCGTGTTCTTGGCTTGCAACGCGGATGCCGGCACCGACACTCCCATCCGCTCGAGCAGGTTGCTGAGCGACTGAGCGGGGAAGACGGCCTGCCGCTTGTCGCCGGTGCCGGCGAGGCCGACCACCAAGCCGTATCCGAGCACCTGGTTGTCGCGTACGCCCTCGATCGACGCGATGTCCCGCACGGCGTACGACGGCGGGGTGCTTGCCGTCCCGGCCGGGACAGGCGCGGCCTGAGCCAGGAGCGCCGTTAAAAGGAAGGTCTGGATTCTCATGGCCGCCTAGAAGGGTAGGATCCCGAGTAGCAAGCGATACAGGAAGTTCGGACGCCGGATCGCGTCGCCCACGACGCCCTTCCCTTGCACGCGGACTTCCAGGTTTGCCAGCCGGTCGGAGCGGATCTGATTCGACGGTCCCACGTCTTGCCAGCGTGCGATGCCCCGGACCGTCACCTGCTGGCGCTCCGAGTTCACCCAGATGTCCTTTGCGCCTTCGATGACGAGGCTTCCGTCCGCGGTGACGCTTGCGACTCTCGCCGTTACCGTGGTCGTGATCGAGGTTTGACGGCTGGTCTGTCCCTGGCCATCCAGTTTGGTGTTGCCGGAAAGCGCCGCCAGCTTGGCCAGCGGCGCCTGGGCCGCGACGGGCCCCAAGAGGTTTGTCATCGAGTTCTTCGACTCGGCTTTCCTCGCCGTCGATGTCGAACCGCGCGACAAAGCCGATGCCTGATCGGCGACGACGATCGTCACCAGATCTCCCGGCCGCGCGGCGCGAAAGTCCGCCGCCAAGTCCGCGAAGCGGCCTCTTGGCGTGAATAGAGACCCGGGGCTCGATGGCTCCGGCGCCTGACAGAAGGCCGCGAGCGGAATCGCCATCGCGAGTGCCGTTTTGAAACTCATGGATTGCCTTTCACTGTTTCGAGAACTGCCCGGCCCGGTCCCACGATGCGGGCCGTGAACCGCTTGCCGGACTCGCGGTTGACGAGCGCGATCTTCTCTCCCGAGTGGCCCGACCCTTCCGACTTGGCGTGGAACGTGATCCGCGCCGAGCCGGATCTGACCTCGACGGCGACATCGTCGCCCCGGCTCACGACCGGCGCGGGCCGGAACATGTTGGGCGAAAGCAGAGTGCCGCGCGGGATCGCGCGCACCGGGATACGCCCCTCCAGTTCCGCCGCCGAAGCAATGCACCTGGGGCCCGGAGCCGGGTGAAATGCCTTTTCCACTCTGACTTGCCCAGGCGCCACGAACCTACCTGGCGCCAGATCCGATGCCACCGCCGAGCAGGATCGCTCGACGCGGAGCCGCACTCGCAACCACACCGGGAACACGCGCCCTCCCGCCTGGACGACTGAGCCGCGGTAGAGACGGGAACCGTCGGAGCGGTCGGGTGAGACCGTTGTCACGGCGGAAAAGGAGACGTTCCCTTCGGGCGCCGGGTCGCGTGAGTAGCTCACGATATCCGCCTGCCAGGCCCCCGCCTCGGGGAAGCGCGCGGCCATGCTCCGGAGCAGCGCTTCCAGCATGACCTGAGGATCCGGGGGAGCCGCGGCCAGTACGAAGCAGGCCGCCGCCAACGGCGCGGCAGCCCCATGGCTCCTGGCAAAACGGTCGAGCGTCTCGATCGACAGCACCCGTACCGCGCCCGGAGCCGGAGCCGATGCCACGATCGCCGATTCCGGCAACGACTGAAACTGGGGAAGCGCCCGGCCGAGATCGCCGCCGGTAATCCACGCACCGGCGATGGCGACGCAGCCGCCCGGCGGCGCGGTGAACGCGGCAAGGAGAATCGTGGCCAGGGAGCTCATCGTGTCAACTGGTTCACTTGCTGATACATCTCGTCGGCCGCCTTGACGACCTTGGAATTGGCCTCATACGCCCGTTGGCTGAGGATCAGGTTGATAAACTCCTCAACCACGCTGACATTGGATGCCTCGACGTACCCTTGCCGCAGGCTTCCGAGCCCCTCTTGCCCTCCGGGCACTCCAACCACCGGCTCGCCGGAAGCGTCGGTCGGCATGAACAAGTTGCCTCCGATACCGTTCAATCCCGCCGGATTCACGAAGTTCGCCAGTTGAATCTGTCCGGCAACCTGCGCCGCGGCCTGTCCCGGTTGGACGAAACTCACCGTCCCGTCCGGCGCGATCGTGACCGACTGGGCCTCGGGAGGAAGCGTGATCTGGGGTTCCATCGGATCGCCGTCGGAAGTGACCACGACGCCGTCGCGATTCAGGTGGAAATTTCCCGCCCGCGAATAGGCGATCTCGCCGTTCGGTCTGCGGATCTGGAAGAAGCCCTTGCCTTGGATCACGGCATCCAATGGGTTGTTCGTCATCTGGAAGTTGCCTTGGGTGAAGACGATCTCGTTCGAACTGGGCCTTGCCCCTAGTCCCACCTGTAGTCCCGTGGGTATGGTTGTCTGCGCTCCGGCTGCCGCGCCCGGCTGCACGACATTCTGGTATAGCAGATCCTGGAACTGCGTCCTTCTTTGCTTGAAGCCGACCGTGTTCGCGTTGGCGAGGTTGTGAGCGATCGTGTCGACATTGAGTTGCTGCGCGGTCATTCCGCTCGCCGCGCTGAACAGTGCTCGAATCATCTGAGTATGCGTCCCCTATTCCCGGAGTATTACTGCCCGGTCCTGGCGATATCTTCCGCCCGCCGTCCCATTTCGGAATCGATTTGAATTGCCTTCTGTAGCATTTCGAACTGTCGAAGCAGGGTGACAAGCCGCACGGCCGATTCGGCGGGCGACCCGTTCGACTGCTCGAGGTAGCCCTGCATGACCTTTCCCGAGACTGGTTGCGCCGGGCCCGCCGCGGTCGAGATTTCGAAGTATGTGCCGGATCGCTTCGCCATGGCGCCCGGCCGGGAAAACTCGACCACGCCAAGCCGGGTGGGAGGCAAGCCCGCCTGGCGGACGAACCCCTGCTCGTCGACCGACACCGGCCCCGTTCCGTTCAGCCGGACTGGCGCCGACGCGGCGTCGAGCACCGGGTAGCCGTCGCTGGTCTCCAACTGTCCGGCGGCCGACAGGCGAAGCGCCCCGTTTCTCGTGTAGAGAGGACCGTTCGGTCCCTGGACGGTCAGGAACCCGTTCCCGCGAAGCGCGATGTCGAGCGGTCCTTCCGTGCGGGCGACCGCTCCCTGGCCATGATCGGTCCAATGCCGCTCGATGACGGGCGAGTGCGGCGGCGAGGGCAAGACTCCGGCGCCGAGATCGTCGAGCGCTTCCGGGGCGAGGTAGAGCCCGTACGACTCGCGATCGGCCTTGTAGCCGGCGCTCGTCTGATTGGCCAGGTTGTTTGCGAGCAGCTCGAGCGATTCGAGCCGGGCCTTCATTCCGCTCGCGGCGGCTACAGTCAACGCATCCACGCCGCTTACCATGCACGCTTGGCGCCACCTAGGTTTTCGGCCTCGTCGCGCAACTCGCCCGCCGTTTCGCGGCGGAAACTCGCCACTTCCCCGCCATCCGGCGGGAACTCGCCGCGCCAGGCGCCCCTCGGGGCGGCACAACTCGCCCAATGGCCGCGAGCCGAAATCGGCCCCACGCTTGCAAGGGATTCCGGTGTGCCCCAATCACTCGAAACTCCGCTTCCTGGCTTGGAGGGATTGCTCGCCGCCGTCTTCTGGGCTCCTCTTTCTCCTCGGAATCCGATCATGAATATAGATGAAATAAAATCCGATTCGTTCGAATTGGAAATGCGCGGTCAAATGGAATCCCAAAACGGCTGGATCGGCAACGGTACGGCGGATGACACCGAACCACTCCCGGTCGCGCCGGACGGCAGCGGTTCGCGGTCGCGCCGTGGGATGGGCCAGACATCCGTGCGGCCGCCACGTCTGCTGACTCTCCCAGAGCCCGATGCTCGGGCCAGTTGGACCGCTTGGGCGCAACCCGCCTCTTGGATCGAGCGCCCAGCGCCTGGCTCTCCACCGGCCGAAACAGCGCTCGAGTCAGCCACGGCCATGGCGGGTCGCACCGGCTCGACTCCAGCCCAGCCGCCGCTGGCTCTTGAAGCGGACCCGGTTGCCAGCGAGACCCAAGTCGAAAGCGCCGGTCCTCGCGTTGGCGCCTTGGACGCACGTCCCCAGGCCGCCGCATCCATTCCCTCGATCGAGTCGAGCGGCGAACGCCTTCGCCTCACGTCACTTCCGGCCTATCCCACTCCCCCGCCATTGGCGCCACAGCGGGCTATCGAGGTCGCTCCGCGGTCCGCGGCGGCCAGGCAGCCGGAAGCCCCCAGGCTGGCCGAAACTCCGGCGCCCCCGATCCCGAATCTCGTTGCCGCGGGCGTAACAGCCTCCAACCCGCCCCTCGAGTTCCCTCCCATCGATCCGCCGCAATACCATCAGCCACCGGAGTTCCGCGAATCCGGAGGAAGCCGGATCACTCAACCTTCGGCGGGCAAGCCGCCGCGCGAAGTCTCGAGCCGCGACGCGGTTCCGGACACGCTGCCGCCTACCGGGGAAGAGGCGCTTCCCGAGCGCCGGCGGATCGAGTTCCTCCTGTCGGCGGCCGCGGGCGGCCGGAATCCGGACGGGGCCGCGCCGGACTCTGGCATGGAAGACCAGGGCGGTGATGCCGAACGTGGTTCTGGTTCCCGCCACGCCCTGGAGTCATTCGGGGCCCAACCGGCCGCCGTGGAATCGCCGCAATCCAACCTCACGGCCAGTTCGGTGCACGGAGCGGACTCCGGGCGTGCGGTCCCCTTGGACGACACCCGGCGGAACACGCATCCTGACGCCAAGCCGGCCGAGACCGCCAGTGAGCCGGACCCACCGCGGCCACAACCCGCGCCACCGCTTCGCCGGATCGCGGTGCAACTGCCGGACGAGCGTGCCGGGAACATCGAGGTCGAATTTCGCCGCGTCGATCGCGGACTCGCGGTCGCGATCGATTCTTCGGCGGTTGCCGGCGCCCGGCTGAATCGCGGCTTGGATGAGCTTGCGGCGGCGGTGAGGCAACAGGGGTACACGCTTTCGGCCGGCAAGGCGCCGGATGAGAATCCGCCGGGATGGACGCGAAGTCGCGATGACGGCGGCTCACGAAACCGGCGGCGGGAGGGTGAGGCGCGCCAAGGACGGCGGACCGGGCCGAGGGGCAACGAGGTGGGCCGTGTTTGACGCGGTTCGGAGCGAGAACATCCTGGCTGTCAACCGGGACACGGCCCTGGGCGCGGCGCGGGACCAAAGCGGCGACGAAGTGCTGGCGAACCGCGATACTTTCCTGACGCTGCTGGTGGCGCAACTGCAGCATCAGGATCCGCTCAGTCCCGCCGATCCCCTCCAGTTCGTATCCCAACTCGCTCAATTCTCTTCGCTCGAACAGGCCCTTCGCATGAACGGCCATTTGGCCGCGATCGAGCGCGCGACAGCCGCGGCGAATTCCGCGGCCCCGCCCGGCGGAACCCCGTAGCGCGAACTGAATCGACGAAACCCAAGGAGCAAGATCCATTGTTTACATCATTCTCCACGGCCCTGTCCGCATTGAGCGCCCATTCCACCGGTATCGACGTGGTCGGCAACAATCTGGCCAACCTGAACACGCCGGGCTTCAAGGCGAGCGTCGTCTCGTTCTACGACCTGGTGACCCAATCCCTCGGCGCGGGCCTCGGCGAGACCCAGGTGGGCTTCGGGGTCGCCCGGCCGAACACCATCCGGCAGTTCTCGCAGGGAGCGATCAAGTCCAGTTCCGGCGATCTCGACGTCGCGATTCAGGGCGACGGCTTCCTAGTCGCCAAGGAAAAATCGGGAGGAATTGTCTACACTCGCGGTGGCAACCTGCAGGTGGACAGCCAGGGCAACCTGCTCACGTCCACCGGCCAGCGAGTGCAAGGCTGGACGGCCCTCGATGGAGCGCCGTCCACCAACGCTCCTCCCGCCGACATCGTAATACCGGTAGGCAGCATCAAGCCGCCGGTGGCAACGTCCCGGTTCTCGGCCGACCTCAACTTGAACGCGGCGGGGGCCACCGCGCCCACTCCGGACGCCTTCTCGACATCGATCGAGGTTTTCGATTCGCTCGGTAAGTCCCACATCGTCACCGTGGCGTTCACCAAGGCCGCCGCCAACAGTTGGAACTATTCGCTTTCCTTTCCAGACTCAGACGTCACCACGCCAGTGGCTCCGGTGACCGGGACGATCGGTTTCAACTCGCTAGGCCAGATGGTGGATCCGCCCGCGGCCGGCCCGTTCCCCTCGATCGCCGTCGCTGGACTCACCAGCGGCGCCGCCGACATGAACATCGAATGGAATCTCTACTCCGGCGCGACGCCCCGGCTGACTCAGTTCGCTCAACCGTCCGCCGTGTCGGCGAACCAGCAGAACGGCTCCGCGGCCGCGCAACTGGTCCGCGTCGGGATAGGCAACGGCGGCGTGGTGCTAGCCCAGTTCTCCAACGGAGTCCAGACCACGGTGGGACAACTCGCCATGGCCTCCATACGGAATCCCGAGTCCCTGCTGGCGGTCGGCAACAACAGCTACGCGCTCAGCGCGAGATCGGCGCTGCCGGCCATCGGAACCTCGGGAACCGGTGGGCGCGGCGTCATCGCCGGCGGCGCCGTTGAGAACTCCACTGTCGACATCGCGCGGGAGTTCACCAATCTGATCGTGCTGCAGCGCGGGTATCAAGCCAACGCGAAAGTGATTACGACGGTCGACGAACTCAGCCAGGAAACCATCAATCTGAAGCGGTAGCCCCATGATCCAAGAGACACAGCAACGACGGCCCATGGAAGCGATCCAGAAATTCGTGGACTTGCCACTTCCCGTGGAGGTGGAACTGGACAGGAAGCGAATGGCGGTGCGCGAAATCCTGGATCTGGCGGCGGGCGCGGTCCTCAAGATGACTCGTTCCGCCGGCGAGAACATCGATATTCGGGTGGGCGGCGTATTGATGGGCTTCGGGGAGATCGTCATCCTCGAGGACAACATGGGCGTCCGGATCACGGACTTTCACGAGGAAGAGTAAGTCATGACCGGACTCTGGAGGGAAATCGGCCCGGCGCGGACATGGAATGCCATCGCCGCGGTGGCGCGGTCGCTGGCGAAGAAGGGCGGTTCGATGGTCAGGGTGACCGGCAGGAGGAGAATCCGGCTCGAACTGGAGGCGTCGCTGCGGCTCGACTCGCGCAACTCGGTGCACGCGATCGGAGGGGCTGGCCGGCGGTGGCTACTCGTGTGCGGTCCGTCGGGAGCGTCGGTGGTCGCGGAGTTGGGAGTGGACGAGTCGAGGGAGGCGGAACGGTGCTAGCGCAGGCCGCCGCAAGCTCCGCCGCGCCGTCTGGAGTGGCGCTCCAGATTGCGCTGGGACTAGCCGCTTTGACGCTCCTTCCGGCGGTGATCATGTCGATCACCCCGTTTCTCCGCATCACCTTGGTGTTGCATTTCCTGCGCCAGGCAATCGGAACTCAAACCGTCCCGTCGAACCAAGTCCTGGCGGGACTCGCCCTATTCCTTACCGCGATCCTGGTGGGGCCGCTCGCCGCCGAACTGAACGACTCCGCCTGGCGGCCGTACTCGAACGGCCAGATCAGCGCGGAGGCGGCCATCGGCCGGGCGACTCCCGGAGTACGCGCGTACCTGCTGCGTTTCGCCCGCGAGAAGGACCTTGCTCTCATGGTGGAACTGGCGAAAATTCCATCGCCGAAATCGCCGGAGGACCTTCCTTTGACCGTCATCGCTCCCGCCTACACGCTCAGTGAACTGAGGGCCGGGTTCCAGATCGGGGCCGTGCTGTTTCTTCCCTTTCTCGTCATCGACCTCATTGTCGCCTCGGTGACCCTTTCGGTCGGCATGGTGCAACTGCCCCCGGCGATGGTCTCGGCGCCGTTCAAGATACTCGTGTTCGTTCTGGCCGATGGATGGAATCTGGTCGTCGGGTCGCTGGTGCGGAGCATGTCGCGATGACATCCGCCGCGGTCGCCGACATCGTCAGGGGCGCCTTGATGGCGGCCTTCTGGACCAGTCTCCCCATACTAGCCATCGCCCTGGTGGCCGGCGTGGTGGTAAATCTGGTGCAGATCGTCACGTCGATTCAGGACTCGAGCTTTTCCGCGATTCCGAGGCTGATTGTGTTCTTCGCCGCGCTAGTCGCGCTCCTGCCTTGGATGATCGCCCGGCTGACCGGCTATACCGCATCCATCTTCGCGGATCTGGGAAGATATGCCCACTGAGGGTTTCTCCCTGGGCCAGGCGTGGGGACCGGCCGCTTCCTTCATTCCCGTTTTCGCCCGGACGGCGGCCGCAATGTCGTTCCTGCCGCTTCCCTTTCTGCGTCAGGCCCCGGCGCCGGTCAGAGCCTATTTGGCCGGTGTGTTGGCGGTTCTGGTCTTTTCGGGCCGCTCCAGCGCGGGAACCCACGCGCCCAGCGCGGCGGGCATCGCCGCCGAGGCGGTGCTCGGCGCCGCGATCGGCGCCGCGGTCGGGTGGTTGACCGAAATCCTGGTGATCGCGGCCCAAGTGGCTGCCGCGCAAGCCGGATTTTCGTTCGCCGCCATGATCGATCCGACAACGCAGGCCGACTCGAGCGTCCTCCAACTGTTCGCTCAACTGACCGCCGGACTGCTGTTTGTCGCACTGGACGCCGACAGGGGGGTGATCCGGCTCCTTTCCATGAGTTTCGACGTCTGTCCCGCCGGGACGTGGACGATGCCGCCGGATGCCAGCCGCATCGTCATATCCTGGACCGCCGAGGCTTTCTCGCTCGCGGTTCGCCTGGCGCTTCCCACCGTGGCGGTCCTCGGCGCCGTCGATCTGGTACTAGGGCTCGCCGGGCGGCTGAATCCGTCGCTGCAGTTGCTTTCCCTGGTGTTTCCGGCCAAGGCTCTCGGTGGCATCGTGCTCGCGGCGTGGATCTGCGGCGCGCAAACCACACTATTAGCGGGCGCCGTTCGGCGTGCCTTCGAGACCGTATGCGCGTTGATCGGGGAGGCCCGGGGCTAGCATGGCCGGCGCGGACAAGTCCGAAAAGCCGACACAACGGCGGCTCGACAAGGCGCGAGGCGAAGGGAACTTCCCGGCGAGCCGTGATGCGTTGTCGGCCGTTCAACTGGCGGTATTCGCCGCTTTGGCCGCGGCGGGATCCGGATGGCTGCTTGACAACCTCATCTCGGCCGCCCGGGAGTGTCTGACCTGGGCCTTTCGGCGGGAGGTCTCTCCGGGTGCGTTGAGTGGACTCGGCGCCGCCCTTGCCGCCCGGTTCCTGCCGCGGCTCGGAATGGCGGGTCTGGGCTGCGCCGCCGCGACGGTCGCCGTCCAACTGGGGATCACCGGTTTCGGACTTGCCGGCTCCAAGCTTCGGCCAGATCTCTCCCGGCTCGATCCGTCGTCCCGGTTGAAGCAGATGTGGGGGCAAGGATGGGGCCAGTTGCCGCAGGCGGCGCTGCTCGTTCCCGCCATCCTGTGGATCGCCTGGAGTGTCGCCGGCTCCCAGATCGGTCTCTTTCTGACGCTGCCGTTCCAGCCGCTCCGCTCCGGATTGGCCGCCGCCGCGAGTTCCTTCTCGGGAATTCTCAACCAGGTCACTCTACTCGTCGCGGTGTGGGGAGCCATCGACTTGTTCCGTAAGCGCCGCCAATGGACGAATCAGCTCAAGATGTCCAAGCAGGAGATACGCGACGAGTCGAAGGAGTCCGACGGCGATCCGCGAACCAAGAGCCGCATCCGCCGGATGCAGCGCGCTCTGTCCAGGAAGAAGGCGATGGCCGCGGTGGATTCGGCCACCGCGGTCGTCGTTAACCCGACCCACTTTGCCGTCGCGTTGCGCTACGCGCCCGGCGAGGGCGGAGCGCCGCGAGTGGTGGCGAAGGGACGGAACTACTTGGCCCTGCGTATCCGTGAGCGCGCGATTCGGGCCGGGGTGCCGATCGTCGAGAACCCACCGCTCGCGCAAGCGCTGTACCGCTCGGCGTCGGTTGGCCAGGAGATTCCAGCCGAGTTCTACAAGGCTGTCGCCGAGGTCCTCGCGTACATCCTCAGAGCAATGGGCGGGCGGCTGCCCGGCGCGGCGGGTGTCGCATGAGCCCGGCGGCCAAGCCTGCCTCCCCGCCCAAGGAGTCCGCCAACCCTTTCTCCGGCGCGGACTGGAAAGAGATCGCCGTTCCACTCGCGGTGCTGGCGATCGTGCTCGCGATGATCGCACCGGTTCCGGCGTTTCTGCTGGACACGCTCATCGCGGTCAACATCACGCTTTCGGTCGTCGTGCTGATAGCAGGTATGTCGGTGGCGCGCCCGGTCGACTTCAGCGTGTTCCCCACCACGCTTCTGTTGCTGACCCTGTTCCGCTTGGCCTTGAACGTCAGTTCCTCGCGCCTGATCCTGCTCGAGGGCAGCACCGGCACGTCGGCGGCGGGCCACGTGATCGAAGCGTTCGGCAGTTTCGTCGTGGGTGGGAACTACATCATCGGGACGGTCATCTTCCTGGTCCTGATCGCGATTCAATATGTCGTGATCAACCATGGCGCGGTCCGAATCTCGGAGGTCACCGCCCGCTTCGCCCTCGACGCGATGCCGGGCAAGCAGATGTCGATCGATTCCGATCTCAACGGCGGCCTGATCGACGAGGCGGAGGCGCGGCGCCGCCGCAAGGAGCTTTCGGCCGAAGCCGAATTCTACGGATCGATGGACGGCGCCTCGCGGTTCACCCAGCGCGACGCGGTGGCCAGTATCATGATCACCGCGATCAACATCGTGGCCGGGTTCCTCATCGGCGTGCTGCAGCATGGCATGGACCTCCCGCGCGCGCTCCGTACGTACACGGTCCTGACCATCGGCGACGGTTTGGTCACGGTCATCCCGGCCCTCATGGTGTCGGTCGCCGGCGGCATGATCGTCACGCGCGCCAGCGCCGACGGCAAACTGGGCGCGGAGATGAGCAAGCAGATTCTCGGAGCCGCCGAGCCGCTCATGCTTGCCTCGGGCGTGCTGTTCGCCATGGCGCTGTTTCCGGGTTTGCCGGCGATCCCGTTTCTGGCCCTCGGTTCCGGATTGGGAACCGCCGGCTGGAGGATGAAGAAGCGGTCGCGGCCCGCCGCCGAGATGGCGGCGCCGTCAAGCGCCGATCGCGGGCCGCGATCGGCCAAGGAGGACGTGGAGCCGTTGCTTCGCGTGGAGCCTCTGGCCGTCGAAGTGGGCCTCGGGTTGATCCGGTTGGTCGACGGAGGGGCCGAGTCCGCCTTGCTGCGGCGAATCGCGGGCATCCGCCGTCAACTGGCCTCCGAACTCGGCTATCTGCTGCCGGCGGTGCGCGTCACCGACAACCTTTCGCTAGGCCAAGGAGAGTACGCCATCTCGCTGAAGGGCGTGGAGATCGCTCGCTTCAACATGCCCCAGGGGTTCGAACTTGCTCTGCGGACGGAAGGCCAGGGAGCTCCTCCAGTCGAAGGGATTTCCGCGCGCGAACCTGCCTTCGGTCTACCGGCCTGGTGGATCCCCTCGCCGGCGGCCGATGCGGTTCGCCGCGCGGGCTTCACCGTCGTCGACCCGGCTAGCGTGCTGGGAACCCATCTCTCGGAGCTCGTCCGCAAACACGCCCATGAACTGCTCTCGCGCCAGGACGTCAAGAAGCTAACCGATCGCGTGCAGGAGGAGAATCCGCGAGCCGTCGAGGATTTGGTTCCCAAGTTGCTTCAGCTTTCCACTGTGCAGAGAGTTTTGCAGAATTTGCTGCGGGAACGCGTTTCGATCCGGGACGCGGCTTCCATTCTGGAGGCCTTGGGGGAGGGCGCGCAGATCACGCGCAACGCAGTGCTGCTCACCGAGTACGTGCGTCAGACACTTCGCCGCACGGTTGTTCAGCCGCATCTGGCCGGCGGAGAACTCCTTGCTTACTTCCTCGACCCGGCGATCGAACAGGCCGTGGATTCCTCCATCGAGCACGGCGAACAGACCTCGCAAATGCACCTCGCCCCGCAGAAGATCCGGGACATCATCGAACGAATCGCGCGCCAGACGGGACCGCCGGACTCGCCCGCCACAATCCTGGCGGCTTCACCCGCCCGGTACTTCCTGCGGCAAATGCTCGAACCCTTGCCGCGTCAACTCCACGTCATCGGGCACGGCGAGATCCCGGCGGGCGTCAAAGTGGTCTCCCTCGGAGCGATTCAATGAACGAACGGAGAACGGTATTGCGGTTGAAATCCTATTTTCGCGATTCGCTGGAGGAAGCGGGCGAGGCGGCCGCGGCGGAGCTGGGCTCGCGAGCCGAACTGCTCTACTCGCGGCGGACTCCGTTCGGCAGCCGGGAACTGGGCCGGCTCGAGGCGGTCTTCGCCACACGGGACGAACGCGCGCCCGAGGCCGCCGCGGCGGCCGAGCCGCCCCGCGCGCCGGCTCACAACATCGGCCTCGTTCGCGAGCGTCTGGTGGAAGTGATCCGCGATCTCGAGCCACCGGCCGCGGGCCCTGCGCGCCAGCAACTTCCCCGAACCGACGCTTCGGTGCGCGGCATGGCGATCATCGCCGGTCCACCGGGCGCGGGCAAGACTTCCGCCGCCGTCAGGATCGCGGCCAGACTGGCGGCACTCGGCGGCCCGCCTCCGGTGCTCGCGGAATTGGTCTGGCACGGCCGCCCGCCCGGGCCTCTCGAGGCGCACGCCGCGGCGATCGGTTGTCCGTTCGAAGCGTTGCCCGGGCCGGACGCCGCTGGACCGCTGCGGGCGCGCGCCGCCTCGGGAGCGCCGGTGATCGTGGATACGCCCGGCGCCGGTTGGGCGGATGCGGAAACCATCGCCGGCCTGGCGCGCCTCCGCCAGGAGTGTCCCGGCGCCGACGTCCACTTGGCTCTATCGGCGGAGCTCTCGGCGGCCGATCTATGCGCAGCGGTGGAACGATTCGAACGTATCCGCCCCACCCGGTTGTTATTCACCCGCCTGGATGAAACAAGCACCTACGGCTCGTTGTGGCCGGAGGCGGTGCGGCGCAACTTACCGGTCTCTTATTTGACCTTCGGACAGCGGATTCCCGGGGACATCGAACCCGCGACGGCCGTGCGCCTGGCTGGATTGGCCGCGCGTCCCGGCCGGGACTGGCTCGCCGCCCGGGATAGAAAGGCGCGAGCGGCCGGGGCCTGACCGGAGCGGGTGCGACCATGCAAACATATTTGGAAACGAGCGCGGAGGCGCGCGAGCGCCTGATTCTCGAGCATCTGCCGCAAGTGCGGCTGATCGCGCGCAGGATCCACGAGAGACTTCCCGACAGCGTCGGCCTGGACGACCTCGTCTCGACGGGCATCGTCGGGCTGATCTCGGCGATCGACAACTTCGATCCGGCGCACAACGTCAAGCTGAAAACCTACGCCGAGTACAAGATCCGGGGAGCGATTCTCGACGGTCTTCGCGGCCTCGACTGGGCGCCGCGGCAACAGCGGAGGAAGTCGAAGCGGATCGAGGCCGCCATCGCGGCGATCGAACAACGGGAACACCGCGCCCCGTCGGAGGACGAGATCGCCGCCGAACTCGGCCTGCCCATGGAGGAGTACCGGGAGTGGCTCGTGGATGTCCGCGGCCTCAATCTCGGCAGGCTGGAGACCAACTCGCCCGACGAAGAAGGCCGGGATCTGCTCAAGTACATCTCTGGCGACGAGGACAACTGGCCCAACCGGGTGCTCGAACGAGCCGAGCTCGAGCGCCTTCTGGCAGGCGCGATCGCCAAGATGCCGCCGGTGGAACGCACCGTGCTGAGCCTCTACTACCGCGAGGAGATGACTCTCCGGGAGATCGCCAAGATCGTCCGGTTGCACGAGAGCCGCGTCTCGCAACTGAAGTCGCAGGCGATTCTCCGCCTGCGCTCCTACGTGGAGAAGAAGTGGCCGAGCCAGAGAGGACGCTGACCGGGAACCGTGGCCAAGACCGACGAGTCCCTCAATATCGAATCGTGGATCCTCAAGGAGTGGACGCTCCGGCTCAAGCAGTCGCTGGAGTCCATGACGGGAGAGCCCGCCCAGGTGCAAACGGCCGCGGAGGCGCCACCGCCTGGCCCGGAAACCTCATGGTGGCGGCAGCCCTTCAGCCTGGGGCAGGGCTGCGAAGTGTGGGCCGGGGCTCCGGAAGCCAGCCGCGACGCAATCGGTGGGCGAGTGCTTTCGAGCGCGGGAATCGACGACGCTTCCTCCGAGGACCGGACCGGCACCTACCACGAGATCCTCAATCAGGCGCTCGCCGGCCTGGCGCACGGTCTGACGGGCCTCGCCGGCAAGGAGGTCACCGCCGGCGCCGGCTCGGTCCTCGAGACCGCTCCGGAGCAGCCTACCGCGTTTCACGTGTCCTTCGGAGGCGGGGCGCCTCTGCCCGTCTACTTCGGCTGGGCGCGCGCCATCGCCGGCTGTCTCGAGCCCAAGAAACCCGCCACTCCCGTCAAGCCTCCGGCCCCACCGAGGGAGGGCCAACCGGCGGCGGACAGCGCGGCGCCGCCCGGGCCGGCCCGGGCCCTCGATCTTCTCTATGACGTCGAATTGCCTGTCAGCGTGTCGTTTGGCCGCGCGCATCTTCCTCTCAAGGAAGTCCTCAAACTGACCTCCGGCTCGATCATCGAACTCAACCGGACAGTCATCGAACCCGTCGAGGTTATCGTCAACAACTGCGTCATCGCCCGCGGCGAGGTCGTTGTCGTGGAGGGTAACTATGGAGTCCGAATCCAACAGATCGTCAGCCGCAACGAACGGCTGCGCACCCTACAGTAGAGGTTCATCAATGAACGAATTCCTTTCACTCCCACCGTATGCCATCGTCGCCGCCGGGATGTTTCTCTCCTTGTGGCTCTTCGCCCAGTTGAAGGCGGATCTCAGGAGGCTCGAACGGCGCGCCGGCCAACAGCGCCGGGAGATCGTCGAAGCATGCCGGCTGCTCACCGCCGCGTCGGGCCGGGGCGTGGCCGCTTCCGCTGACCCGGGACCCGGTTCCGGCGCGAACCCGGGACAACCGGTGTCCGAGTCCATGGCGCGGCGCGCGCAGATCCTGCGTCTGGTTCGCAACGGCGAGCGGCCGGACCGAATCGCGGCGGCGCTGGGGCTCCCGGTCTCCGACGTCCTCGATGCCGCCGCGCGGGCTGCCCGCGTAGGGGCCTGACGGACCGGCCAGGGGTCCGCGCCATAAAGTACGGGCGCGGACCGCCGATCTGAAATTAGGAGAACCACGCTTGCCCGACCCGAACCGACCACTCCTCATACCGGCTTCGACCGGTACTCGGGTGCTGTTCGCCACCATCTGCCTGCTGGGCTCGTTGGGCGGAGTGTTGGCGGCTCTCGCCTACGAACTGAAGCTCAACCTCTCGCTTGCGGCCGAAACGCGCGCGGCCGGCCCGTCGTACGAGTGGGCGCGGAGCCCCGGCGGCCGGTTGATCGGAGCCCGCAGCGGGCCCGGGCGGGCGACACTCGAAATCTGGCCGGCAGCGTCCGGACCGCTTCCGTCCGCGGCCAGGCAGCTCTGGTCCCACGAGACTCGCGGCAAGCCGCAATGGATTGTCGACCCCGATGGAGCCTGGGCAGCCTGGATCGCCGGCGGGGAACTCCGCGTGCGGTCCCTCGCCGAAGCGGCGCCCGACGAGACCCGAATGATCGAGTTCTCCGGAAAGACAGCAGCGCTAGCCGCTCCGCTTCCCGGCGATGCCATTTCCGTCATCTTCACCGACGGAACGGCGGGCCTCTACTCGGCCGCCACGCTCGAGCTCCGGGGAGCAACCAAGGTTCCGGCCGCTCCGGCCGACCAGTGGATCGGAGAGGGCTCCTGGGCCGGCATCTGGCGCTCGCGCGCATCCACCGTCGAAATTTTCGAGGCGGACTCGTCCGGCAATTGGACTCCGCGCGGAGTCTCGCGGCTTCCCGCCGGTTCGCGTCCCGCCATCAGTTCGCATGGCGCGGTCACGGGAACCCTCGGCAACCGCGTATGGAAGGACGGAGCCTGGCATCGCGCTCCCGGACAGGTTCGATCGGTCGCCGTGCGGCGTTTCGGAGGCATTCTCGCAACCGGAGACTTCGACGGAGTCTACCTGCTGAATGGAGAGGATCGTCCGGAAAAGCTCGCCCCCGCGGCGCCCTACTCTCTCCTCTCGATCGCTGGCGGGCGGCTGGTAGTGTCGGGCGGCGCCGAAACCGTGGTGCACCGGATCCGCGGCTACGAACTGTTCACCGAGCGGGGACGTCTGTTCGTTTACGGCTCGGCGATTCTGTCCGGCGTCTTGCTCCTCTACCTTGTGGCGCTCTTCCTTCGTCTCGGCGCCAAACTCTGGGAGGGGATCTTCGATGGCTTGCGCGCGGGAGGCGCACGGTCGTTCGCCAAGCGAAATACGCCGCCACCTCAACGCCTGGTGGATGCCTTCCGGGCCGGCGCGTCCGTTCTCTGGGCCGGTTCCGGCCTGAGCGCCCAATCGGGTCACCCGACCTGGAACCAACTACTCGACAAATTGGAGGAAACCGCGGCCGCCGAAGCGTGGTTCCCGCCCGATGTTGCCGCGTCGGTGCGAAACGCCCGCCGCCAGGGAGACGATGCCGCCCTCGAGGAGATCGTCCACCGGATGTATGAGCGCCGCGCCCGGATGGTCGAGTTTGTCTGCAACATCTACGGTCTGCCGGCGCAACTGTCGAAAGCGCACTACGCTCTCTATCGCCTGCCGTTTCGCGCCTGCATCACCACCAACTACGACAACATGCTCGAGCGGCTCGGCCCGGAGTGGAACGCCCGCCTGTTCACGCCTAGTTCCCGGGGGTACGAAACCGCCGTCAAGGAGGGCAAGTTCTCCCTGCTCAAACTCTATGGCGATCTTCGCGACCCCGACACCATCAAGCTGTGTCCTTCCGAACTCTTCGCGGCCGCCGAGGCTTGGGGTGCGCTCGGCGAGACGCTGCGGGCAATGTTCGAACGAAACTCCTTCCTGTTCGTGGGGGTCTCGCCGGAACGTCTGCTTGCCGACCTCCGGGGCCTTGGATTCCCGAACGGCTCCGAGACCCGGCACTGGGTCGTGACCGGTGTTCAGGACCGGGGCTGGGCTCGCGCGTCAAACGCCTTGCGCGCCGAATTCGGCGTCGAAGTGATCCCGTTCCGCTCCCGCGAAGTCGACATCGAACTACCGCTGTGGTTGGACGATCTCGCCAAAAAAGCCGCTCCAGCGGCCAAGCCGCTGGCCAGCGCCGACCCCTGGTACGTGGAGTCGAAAGCCTCCTGACCGGGCCCGAACCTCTTCGCTCTACCGGAACTGGTTCAGCAACTTGTTCAGCGCCGCCGATCCGGGACACAGCTTCGAGTAATCCATCAGGTTCAGCGGTTCGTTCGCGGTCTGGCTCATCTCGTGCATGTCGGGAGCCGACTCGTCCACGTAGAGCAGTCCCGTGACCACCTCACCCTTGTCCGAGCGTTCGCGCAGAAAGTTGACCACCTTGCCGCGATCGGTGGGGTCGTAGTCCGGCGGCACCGACGTAAAGCGCAGAACACTGCCGTCGTGCATGGTCACCGCCGTTACACCGGCGGTCCCGATCTGCGCCAGGATCTCCTCGGCCGGCGGCACGAAGTCGGTCTCGATCGGCTTCACCAGATTCCGCCGGGAGGAAAGGTAGCTCTTGGTCGATCCCTTGTGGTCGTTGAACGTCACGCAGGGCGAGATCACGTCGATCAGCGCGAATCCACGGTGCGCCACCGCCGCCTTCAAAATCGGCACCAACTGCTCTTTGTCGCCAGAAAAGCTCCGCGCGACGAAAGTGGCTCCGATGCTAAGCGCCAAGCTGACCGGATCGATCGGCGCCATCTGGTTCGCATCGCCTTTCTTGCTCGTGGACCCGATATCGGTGGACGCCGAAAACTGGCCTTTCGTCAATCCATACACGCCATTGTTTTCGAGAACGTACACCATGCGAATGTTCCGCCGGATCGCATGGCAGAGCTGGCCGAGTCCGATCGACAGCGAGTCGCCGTCGCCGGACACGCCGATGTACATCAGATCCCGGTTCGCCGCGTTGGCGCCGGCGGCGATGGCGGGCATGCGCCCGTGGGCGGAGTTGAATCCGTGCGCGCCGTTCACGAAATAAGTGGGGGTCTTCGACGAGCATCCGATGCCACTCATCTTGGCGATTCCGTGGGGCTCCACCGACGATTCCCAAAACGCGCGGACGATCGCCGCGGTGATGGAGTCGTGGCCGCACCCGGCGCACAGGGTCGACATCGACCCCTCATAGTCTCGAATGGTGAGACCCAGCTTGTTGCGTTGCAGACTCGGATGCTTGGCAACCGGTTTCGCGATCGAAGGCATAACCTACTTCTTCTCCTCCCACTGCTTCAGAACTCCGTCCACCACCTGGCTCGCGCTGAGCGGGAACCCGCCGTAAGCCAGTATCGATCGCAACCGGTCTTTCGGAATCGCGGTTTCGAGCGTCAATAGCGACTTCAATTGCGCGTCGCGATTCTGTTCCACGATGAAGTTGATCTCGTGCTCCCGCAGGAACGCTTCCACTTCTTCCGGGAACGGGAAGGCGCGGATGCGCATGTAGTCGGCCGGCACACCCCGGTTCGCCAACGCTTGCACCGCCTCGCGAGTGGCGCGGTCGCAGCCACCGATGGTCACGATCCCGAATCGCGCCCCCTCCTTGCGCTCGATCAGCGGAGCCGGCACGAACTTGGCCGCCGCCGCATGCTTGCGCGAGAGCCGGTCGATCACTTCCTGATACTCGTCCGGAATCTCGGTGTAACCTCCGAACTTGTTGTGGCCCGATCCGCGAATGAAAAACGCGCCCTTCGGATGAACCCCGGGCAGCGTGCGCGCGGCCACGTGATTCTCGTCTTCCGGGCTGTAGCGGAAGTACTTGGGCATCGCCTCCAGTTCATCGGCCGTCAGCACGCGGCCGCGGTCGGGAACGTAGGAGTCGTCCCACTCCATCTTGTCCACCACCCAGTCGTTCATGCCGATGTCGAGATCGCTCAACATGATCGCCGGCGTCTGGAAACGCTCGGCCAAATCGAACGTCTTGACGGCGAACTGGAAGCACTCGTTCGGATCGGCGGGCAGCAGCAGGATGTGCTTGGTGTCGCCGTGGGATGCGTAGGCGCACTCCATCAGGTCGCCCTGCTGCGTG
>SXGS01681832.1_pt1 | contig 27830 bp, 23 predicted proteins | sample 3174681 | NCBI WGS metagenome assembly SXGS01 (sample SAMN11356861, study PRJNA531348) | freshwater metagenome | isolation source: freshwater sample F1-80 | place: China: Fuxian Lake, Yuxi | collected 2017-12-25 | reverse complement strand
GTTCTGCAGACTACTTGATTTCTATTTCTTAACGGCATTGTGCTTAGCATGGCCGGCCGCCCCAATGCAAACTTAAGCGTCTGTGTGTATCCCTTCAGCTTTCGAATTTATCAAGCGAGCGGCATTTTTCGGATCTCTTGATCTCGCGCAGAGCGGCTAGAGCTGATTGTTTTCCTCAGGCGCGAAAGCTCTTTGGATATGTTCCGGACCAAGTCTTTGCATTCCGGGCCATCCGACTTGATCATGGGGTTGTGTTTTTGCTCCCGAACTATCTCAACGATGGGTATTTCGAGCATCACGTTCTTCACAATGGCTTCACGGAGATTGGGATCCATTTGAAGCAACACCTCTTGTGCGTCGATTCGCGCCGCAACCCGATCGAGCCTGGAATCCCTCAGTCCGACCTCCATGCAGCTCTCCACCAGGCTATCAAGGCATTCCGCGTGAAGTCCGATTTTTTTGTGCGCGACCAGCCGATGATTCTGGTCCAACGCCCATTCCATGTATCTGACCACGGAATTGACGAAATGGCGATCGTCCTTCCAGGCATGCCCTCCGTCAAAATCATTGGTGGCTCTCCTAACTCCAGTTCCCATCAACGTGTTTGTCTCGTAGATTTGTTTAGTAAGATGGGATCTGCGTCGCAGGAGTTTGCGAGCCTTTTCACGGAGTTGCTCCAAATTGATGTTGAGGAACGGAACGTAGTCCGGATTAGTGTCGGACGGTTTGTTGTCGGGTGAGATGTCCATAATGAGCCTTTCTAAAAGTGTAATGCTTTCTTCATTGGCTTCGGGACAACAAATGTGGTTTTTTTCGAATCCCCGCAAGTTTGAGGCTGGATCGAGCAGCGGTTCTTCTGGCGTAGTGTAGAGAAGATCCCCGACCGAACGTTTTGCGGAATGCCAGCTCGCCTCCGGGCCAGAGTTCCGCAGCACTGGCAGCCCGGCAGGTCTGCCCGCGATGCAAGGTCAAAAGGGGAATTGGCTGTGTTTGATCCTTTGATCCTTTCAGCAACCCATCATTCGTTCCTCCGCACGCCTTGGAGCTGATTCGACAACCGGACGCTCGTCACCATGAACGAGGGGCCATTGCCCGTCAGGACTAATCGTCCCTCAACGATCGGCGGATTCGGGTGGAGGGTCGTGGAATTCACCGGAATCCCCCGTATCGCTCGTGAGACCTCAGCGAAGATTTCTTCGGCTAGGACGGGTTCGGGGATGAACTGAATCGCGAAAGGACCGCTCCCGAAATACGGCTGGGCGGCTTCGGAGACGCGGGCGAATGGGCCGGATTTGGCAAGCGAAATGCCGAAAGATGCCAGTCTTTCCGCCAGGGCCGCGGACTCGATGAAGTTCAGTGCCGATTGATCGAGGGGGGTTCTGAGGCATAACTCCAACGGCGGGTGCTTCCCGCCCAGGCTGGAGGCGACGATGACACCGCGCCCTTGTTGAACCAGCAGTTGAATGTCCCTGGCTTCATAAGTTACCTGAACCGACGGGCGATCGTTGGTGCTGTTCAACCGCGACCGCGCCGTCGAGATATCCTTGGCAGTGCGCTCCGAAAACCGTATCGGGGCGGGAGAATTGCTCTCCGGCGGTTCGGGATCGCTGTCGAAACCGCGGTCGTCCGCTATCCGCCGCGGAGGCGCGGTTTGGCTCGCTTCTTCCGCGGGCCTGGCGGCAGAAGGCGGGGCTTGGAACATGGGAGAGGCGGGTTGTTCATGGGCCGCTTTGGACTGGGGAGGCGGAATCTGGCTGTCTGGCTGCCGAGGAACAACTTCCAGGACCGGTGGTGTGGTGATTGGATCAGGAGCGGGAGACCGCCAGTTTCCCCAGCAGGCGAGCCAGATCAGAACCGCAGCGTGCAGGAAAAACACACAAGCAAACGAGTGGGTTCGGGTCCGTCGTTCCGGAGATATCCCCGCCGCGCCGACGCTTTCAAGGAAGGCCGATTCCGAGTGCTCAGCAACGCACTCATCGGCTTGATTGGCTTCGGGTTGCATGGCGAGTAACCATCGTGGGACTGGAAAGCGCTCCAGAGTCAGTCATGACTTCGATCAACTTGTTTCAGTCACTCCCGCTCTGTGGAGGAATCGAGTTCACGGAGTCCCGGAGTCGGAGAACGGATCCTTCGAGGTCGGCCATGCGTCGGCGCAAGGCGGCATCCGTGGACGTGCGTTTGGCTTCGACTGAGGGGGAGGGAGGGGCGTTGGTGACCGGAGCGGTTGGCCGAAACTCTGGCGTGTTGGCCGGTGACAAATCGGGGGTGCGCGCGGGGCGGGGCAACCCCTGGGTGTTCGTCCCCGTCCGGCTTGCTTGCAGCGCCTTGACCAGTTTCGAAATGCGCCCGCGAAGCGCTTGGGCATGTGCGGGTTCATCGAAACCATTGGCGAGGGCTTCCCTGGCGATGGCTTTCACCGTCCGAACCTCGTCTTCAATCGTCACGCTCAAGAGCGGAGGGCTGTTGGTGACCGGCGGAAAGATTGCCGGGGCGTTGGATTCGTTGAAGGGAGAGGATGCGGCGGACGCCGCGATACACGCTGTCAGGAGCGCGATCAAGCTATGGGTTGCGATAGTTTTTTTCATGATGATTTTTATTGGTTAGGAGGTTGGCTGATTTCAGTTGTTCGCTTTGCCGCCGGGCCTCGCGGAGCACTTTTTGAAAACGCTCCGCGGAGGCCAGAATCGGATCGGCAGGCATCGCGGAATGGCGCGGGCCAGTCGCGGGAGAATGGTCGCCCCTTGTCTTGCGGCTCAGGCCATGGAACGAGAAGACGGTGGCGGTTGCGCTTGCAAGCAACAAGAGCCAGAGCCACGCGAACCGGCTTTTGCTTTTGCGTTTCATAAGGGAATCTCCAGCGAAGGTTACTCAATACCGACGAATCGCACCAGACGGGCGAACCACCCGGTTTCCCGCGGCAACGGTTCCTCCTGTGGCGGCTGAAACAGTTCATTCACCGAAACGGCCGGCATGTCGCTGAGCGTCTCAATGAGGGCGAGATTCGCTTTTCCGGCGTGGCTGATGATCAGGTCGCCCTGCCTCAATTCCTCACGAAACTGCTCCCCCGTGGCGACCGCATCGGCGAGCCGTGAAGAACTAGCCGCGATCATTCGCAACGTGCTCGAATGCACATCCCAGCATCGCGCCAACGATGACAAGTTCTCGGACTGGCTTTTGAAACGTTTCCCAAGCTGGATCAAATGTTCCTTCGCGGATGCGGTCGCGGAAGCGTCGTTCTCCGCGAAACGAGTGGCGACTTCGGCCGCGCCAGCGAGGATCAGCAACTCTTGGACTTGAGCCTGCTCAGCGTTCGAGAGGCGCATCTCATTGGTGATGCCTCTCGCGCGGTACTCGGCGAGAAGGGTTCGCAATGCAGATCTTCCTTCTTCGTATGCGGCCCGGTGATCTCCCGCAGTTCGAGAAGAGGATTGAACGATGGAAAGAAGGCTGTTGACGGCTGTCTCGCTGCGCTTTGCGAGTTCAGTGCTGATGCTGGCGGCGCGGCGCGAATAGTCCGCAATTCTTTCGCATTCCGGAGAGCCAACGGCCGCGATCCGGGCGAGCGCGGCCAACAGACGGATCGTGCTCTCCTTGGAGGGATCCAAACGATACTGGCGGACGGCATCGTCGAGACCAGGGGCTTGCGCGGCTAGGTTCCCGAGCGCTTGGGAGGTTCCTTCACCGAGCGCCTTAAGTTCTGAACGGTGGCGTTCGGCGGACCTCTGACGCGCCGTCAGCTCACCGGTTTCGAGTTGGGCCCAAGCCATTGGCAAGTGCAATTGAAAGCACAAGCCGATCGCCAGGAACCTGATCGTCACTTGGTGGATGGGAACTACCCTGGGCGATGGATGACAATCCACAGCCGCAGTCGGCGACGATTTGGGTTCAGTGAAGTTCCATTTCATAAGCGATAGTGCAGGGGTTCGTTTTCGAGCGGACCGTTTCTCAAAGAGCGGTCCTGCCTTATTAAACGCGCCAAAATCGCGGATGGGACAATCTGGGGACGGATTTGTCTTCCAACAACCTTCCCGCAGATCCCCAGGTGCCGGCTTCAGCAATGCGTCCGCGAGTCGAGCCAGCAGGAAGCGGGAGGTCCAGCGGGGAGGCAAGACAACCGATACGGAGGGATTACAGGCCCGGTTGTCCCAAGCGCCGGCCGCGTGGCGTATTGACAGCAGGGAGCGATCCGCTCCCGCAACGAAAGCAATCACCACAGCCAACATAACCTCGACCTATGAAATGCATCTTTGGAAGTCCCAATCATAGCGGTAAATCGCCTCAACATGGCCTCCCCTCAATATCCGCGAGCGGCATCGCCTTGCTAGCGTGGATGACCTGCGCGGGCATCAACCTAACTGCCCAGGCCTTGCCAGTCGACGGGGATGACTTTAACGCGGGGACGATTTCTTCGACGAAGTGGGAAAGCGCGGCGAAGATGGGCAATGCCCCGGGAGGTTTCAGCTCGGGCCCCGGTTTTCTGTTTTGGGGACAGCGCCTCCGATTCGATTTGCCGCGACCCGGCAACACGGGAGGACTCAGCTATCTCTACCTTCCGTCCACAGCGAACCTTGAAGAAGGACGGGAGTGGTCGTTGTCCGTGTCCGCAACGGCGGGAGGTTCCAACACAAGCAGCGGGATGCTTATGAATGAAGGGGATCAGTTGATGATGGGGGTCTTGGTGCGGCTGCTCGATGCCGCCGATGTGGAACAAGCCTACTTCTTTTTGCTGCTGACCAGGGCGAAAACGACCTCGGGCGATCGATATTTCGTCGATGCCTTCGACGACGGCCCTTCGGATCCGGTTTCGAGGGGAGCTTCTGGTCCTTCGGAAAAGCTCTTGTTCGATTACGACTCCGAAGGGGGTGTTCTGAGCGCTTCGTTCGGGGATGAAGGGCAAAAAAAACTTGCCAGGACCTGGGATTTGAGTGCGCACCATTTTCAGCCTGGCTCGAGGTTCACAGGCAATCTATTTGTCGGTACCTTTCGAGGGAAAACCGGCAGTCTAGGGGTTTACACATTGGCCAGCGCAAGCGGTTCTTCGGTCTTTTTTGACGACTTTCAAGTGACTCTCCCGTCCTCGGGCTTTCCTCCTTCGATCCTGGTTCAACCCGCCCATCAAAGTGTTGCGGAGGGGCAATCCGTCACTCTCAGGGTGGTGGCGAAGGGCGATCCTGATCCCCACTATCAGTGGACCAAGAACGGTGCCCTGCTTCCCGGCGAGAGTGGCGGCACCTTATTCCTCCCTGCCGCGCGTCTGAGCGATGCCGGGCATTACTCGGTCACGGCGATCAATACTCATGGCGAAGCTACGAGCCAGGCGGCAAGCCTCACCGTCAAGGCAGCCAATGCTGGAAGTTCCGCCATTTTGCGAATCAACACATTTGCAGGGCTGCGCATTGCCGGGACACTCGGCACGACCTATATCATCGAGACTGCCGATGATCCGGCGGCGAAATCCTGGAGCGCTTTGGCCAGCGTGCGACTTGAGTCAAATCCGCAGCTCTGGATCGACATGACATCCGACGCGCAGCCCAAACGGTTCTATCGAGCCACCATGGCGCCTTGAAAACTCGGTTCCCACTCGAAGAATGGATAGAGCTGAATCCACGGCCCAAATCCATCAGCAGGCAAAAGAAACGAAGGCGGGATTCGTTGCCAACAAATCGCATTCTATTTCCCACACATCCTCTTTGAAATCAGCCCTCCCCATCCGACCCGGCTTCGGATCGGCAGGCAGGTGGGGAGGAGCTGTTTTGAGGGATAATCCTTCCGAGGACGAAATCCGGAACTTCTGCCGGGGATGCAAGGCGGAGGCGCCACGATGCCTGCCTTGAACGCGATGCGGCCCGGAGGCTCAGGTCTGGAACTTCGCCGCGAGGGCCTCGCTGGAGCGCGCGAGCAACCCGATATCGCTGCCCACCCCGACCATGGTGCAGCCCAGTCGCAGCCAGTGACGCGCGTCCGCTTCCACGGGAGCGAGGATCCCCGCGGCTTTCCCCGATTTCCGGATCCTCGACACGGCCTCCTCCACGGCCGCCCGAACTTCAGGATGTCCGTTGTCCCCGATATGACCCATGTCCGCGGCCAGATCGCTGGGTCCGATGAAAAGACCATCGACGCCGTCGACGGCCGCGATCGAATCGAGATTTCTCAGGGCGGCCTTCGTTTCGATTTGGAGAACGAGGCAGATTTCATCGTTGGCTCTCTCCGGGTAATCCTTCACTCGCCCGTAGCGATTCGCTCGATGCAGCACAGCGACGCCGCGAACACCTCGAGGCGGGTATCGAGTCGCCGCGACCGCCGCGCGAGCCTCATCCACCGTTTGCACGTAAGGCACCAGCAAATTCTGCGCGCCCACATCCAGCAGCCGTTTGATCAACACCAAATCGTTCCAGGCTGGCCGCACCACGGGAGCGGAGGGGCTGCTCGACAGCGCCTGCAACTGGCTCAGAACCATAGGCAATTCGTTGGGCGCGTGTTCGGTGTCGATGAGGATCCAGTCGAATCCGGCTCCGCCGAGCGCTTCCGCCGTCACATTGCTGCAAGCGCTGCACCACAAGCCGATCTGCGGACGCCCTTCCCGCAGGGCCTTCTTAAAAATGTTCACCGGAAGTTTCACGGATACTAGTGCCCCTGGATCTCGACTTGGCGGTAGCCGCCCTTGGATCTAAAATGCATAATCAAACCGAGGTAGCACAGAAGCATGATTGCCGGCAGCACGGCGACTTTGCCGAGCGTCGCCTGGTTGTTCAGCGTGCGAATGCGCTCCACGTCCGCTTTCTCGGCTTCGGGCAACGCGGCAATCTTGGATTTGTCGAGCGCTTTGAAGGTCAGGCCAAACTTGGATTGCTCAGGTTCGACAATCCTGGCGTGAAGGGCTGGATTCTGCGCGGCCAGATTTTTGTCCAGGAAATTGTCCTGCATCGTTCCCAGGAGCGGGTTGCCCAGCACTCCCACGGCGATTAACCCCACCGCCGCGATCGCGTTGAGCGTCAGGGCGCCGCCTTTTGGAAATTGCTCGGAAACGATGCCGAGCGTCGTGGGCCAGAAAAACGTCTTTCCCAGCCCATAGCACGTGGCGGCCAAGAAGACCACGGCCGGCGCCGTCCCCGCGTTGGCCAGCCAAAACAATCCGACCGCCGCGACCGCCGCGCTCACGGCCAGCAATCCTAGCGGGGAGATCACTCGAACAATGGGCCTGGCGCAGAATCGGAGAACGAACATGATAGCTGACGTGTAGATGAGCACCCAGTTGCCCGCGTTCGCGCCGGATTCCTTCAGGACCGGGGTCATCAAGGCGGCGATCCAACTGTCCGTGCCTAGTTCCGTGGTCGCCAGCAGCACCATCACAAGCAGGAGAAAGATGAACATGGGGCGGCCAAAGCTGCGATAACGCGACGCGAAGACCGCCGTGGGCAGAAGGGCGATCACAGCCGTTGCGGGGAGGCCTAAGCGAAGGCCGAACACCCTCAAAATCTCATCCACCGCGTAGGCGCTGAACAGGCAAACGAAGAAGCATCCGCCCCAGCCGAACTCTTTGAGCATGTCGGCGTAAGTCACGCCAGCCGCGACACGTTCCTGCACCGGGAACTTTTCGCGGAGCATCATGTAACCATAGACGGCCGTTGGAATGAGGTAGAGGGCGGCTTTCCAGCGCCACGAGTTTTCTCCTCCGCTGGTTCCCAGCGCGATCGCCAACATTCCTCCGATCACCAGTCCCCCAGGCCAGCCAGCATGCAATATGTTCAAGTAATGCGTTTTTTCTTTCGGATAGAGAGTGGCCGTCACCGGATTGATGACCGCTTCGACGGCTCCGTTGGCGAGAGCGAAAACGAGTGTTCCCAGGTACAGGCCGGCGTAGCCGGTTGCCGTCACGGTCAAAACCGCGGAGACCACATGGCCCACCCAGGCGAAGGCCATCGTTCGGCCGTAACCGACCCGGTCAATCACCAGGCTGAAGACGATCATGCTCAGGGCCTGGGGGTACAGGCCGGCACCTTGGATGGAGCCTATTTGAGATTCTGAAAGATTGAATCGCACCCCCCATTCGGTGATGAGAAACGCGCGGACCACGAAGCCGATCGCGACTGCGACGAGCGAGATGGTGCAGGCAGCGAACAACCGGTTTTGAGGAGGCACTGGTATTCAGGGTTTGGGTTGAGGCGCGGCGAAACCGCTAGTCGGCCGTCCGTCCGGGTCCAACTTGTCACAGGCCCACAGAAGGCCGTTCGAGACCAACTTAAGGTAATCGGGCGAGGCGGCCGTTTTCATGTCGTGTCCAAGGGTCGTGGCAAAGACGCGTCCGCGCCCATACTGGTAGGTCCAGCACACCACGTGCTCGCGGCCGTCTTTGGGGCTCTTGGCTCTCAAAAGCGGGCGGGATTGCGGTTCGATGGAGATGGTCTGGTAAAGCTCGTCCCCGGGAGTCTTCCAATCGTTCGGGAACAGCTTCGTGATGGGGCTCTGAACGTCCAGCTTCTCCACCGCGAAGGGACCGAAGGGATCGTGCACCTTCGAGCGCATCCCGCAACAGGTCTCCCATTCGCGGATTTTTGGCGAGCGCCGAAAGGCATGCACAGCGCAATGAATCATGACCGAGGGCTTGCCGTTCTTCGCCGCTCGGAGCGCGTTCTCCAGAATTTCGTCGGCGACCTCGTCGAAACACATGTCGTATAGAATCGCATCGAAGCGGTCGGCGAACTTCGCGTCGCGAAGGGCCTCCAGGTCGAAGCGGACCTCAAACGTTGCGTTCACGATCTGACTGATGCCCTTTGTTAGATGAGGCGCCAGTTTTTCATAATCATGATAACCGCCCCCCGTGAGGAACAAAACTTTCAGAGGAGGTTTCAACGTGCTCGGTCCGGCTGCCTGCCCTTCCCCGATCCCGGCGGATAAGACCCCGAGAAGCATCAGCAAAGGAACAAGGACGCGGAATGAATGATCTGCGGCTCCGGTGGAAAGCCATCGGTTGATCAAGGGGCACTGTGCCGGGGCGCGGGGAATCATCAGGACATGTTAGCGGCATTTTGAATAAGACCAAGCGCGAATTTTGTTAAACGATGGCCTAGCGAGTTCGTTCCTCGAAGCTTTGGAGGCGTGGCGGTTTACGACGCCGTTGACATTGGCGGGGGTTTGGGTAGCGTGACGGGCTCTTGATTTAAATCAGACCGTCGACATATGCCGAATACCAAGTCAGCCGAAATTCGCGTTCGGAGCAGCGCCCGCAAGCACGTTCGCAACCAGGCCGTGAAGTCCCGCCTCAAGTCGTTGGAGAAATCATACAACCAATTAGTCAAGGCCGGAAAGAAACCCGAAGCCGACAACGCTCTCAAGAGCCTTATTTCCGCGTTCGACAAGGCCGCTAAAACTCGTGTCGTGCACAAGGCGACGGCGGATCGCAAAAAATCCAGGCTCACCAAGCGGCTCCAAAAGACCGCCAGCTCCGCTTCGACCGCAGCCACCCCGGCACCTGCCTCCGTGCCGGCTCCCGCCTCCGCTTAGGAATTTGGTCTGATGCGGGCCGGGCTCTGGAGTCCCAGCCCCATGGTTTGCCGTCGCGTTTGGCTGCCCCCGGTGCCAGGCAGAGCGCGATTTCAGTTTTCTGTCCGCGCTCGCCGGAGGGCTTGGGATTCCGCTAGCCCTTGTAAAGAATCATCACGCCGTAGTCGGTCAATATCTTTTGGGAACCGATGTCGACGTGCGAATAAGCCAAAGTGGTGATGGAGATGAGATCCTTCTCGCCCACTTTGCCGAGGAACGCCGACACCACATCGTCGAACCGGTCATGACCCACCTCCATGCACTCGGAGCGGCGGATGGTTTTGATTCGGACCGTTTTATCCCCGGCAGATTTGGCGGCCGCCTCGAGTGGGATGTTGGGTTTTTGGATGAGTGATTCCGAGGGGGTTTCCCGCACGGGAACCGCAAAATGCTTGTGCGGCTTGGTTTCCTCGGCGGGAGGGGGAGGGGGCGGCGGTTGCGCGGAAGGGGGCAACGCTGGAATCGTGAAAGTCCCGTTGCACGAGGGGCACTCGATCTGCGATCCGGTCGCCGACGAGTCCACCTCAAGCGTTTGATTGCAATGAGGACAGTTGAATGTCATGTCCATACGGGCCTCCTGATCTGGTTGTGGCTAAGTATTGATTCGGTTACTGATAGGTTTTTTCCAGCTTTTTCATCCGATCATACATTGGAGATCCGGGCAAGAGGCGGGCTCGGACGGATTCAAACACCCTTTGCGCCTCGTTTCGATCGCTCGTGGCAACCAACACGACGAAATCTAGCTCGATCTGAGCCAATCGAGGATCCTTAACAAAAGAGCGGTATTGCTTGAGCCAGGTCCTCAAGCCGGCCGCGCCTTGTTTCCGGGCGGCCTGCAGGGAGGCCTCCATGGTTTCAGGCATTCCCGGCAACACCCCGGTTCCGCCCTGTTGGCCGGTCTCTGCCTGCTCCTGGCGCGCCTTCACGGATTCCCAATATCTGCTGAATTTGGCCGCTCCAAACAGAAGAAGGCCGATCAGAATCAAGGCGATGAAATTGCTCATGATTCCTCCACACGTTCCATTCTCGCTCCGAGCGCTCTCAGTTTTTCGTCAATCGCCTCGTAACCCCGGTCGATGTGATAAATGCGGTTCACTTGAGTTGTTCCTTCAGCCACCAATCCCGCGATCACCAGCGCCGCGGAGGCTCTCAAATCGCTGGCCATCACAGGCGCGCCGTTCAGAGGCGCCCCTCCCTTCACGATGGCGCTCGGACCTTCGATGGCGATCTCGGCGCCCAGACGAGCCAACTCGCTGACGTGCATGAAGCGCGACTCGAAAATACGTTCGGTGATGATGCTAATCCCCGGCACCAGCGTCATCAACACCATCATCTGCGCTTGCACATCGGTCGGAAATCCCGCGTAAGGCAGTGTCGTGATGTCGATTGGCTTGAGTTTTCGCCCTCGGGACACATTCAGAAGCGCGCCCTGCCGTTCGATGCGGACTCCCGCCTCGCGCAGCTTGTCGACCACAGCGGTCAGATGATCCGATCTCGCGCCATGCAGCGTCACATCACCCCCAGTGGCCGCCGCGGCGATGAGAAACGTCGACGCCTCGATCCGGTCCGGGATCACTTCGTGGGTGGCTCCGTGAAGCTCTTTCACCCCGTGCACCGTAATCGTCGGGCTGCCGGCCCCTTGGATCCGAGCTCCCATCGATGTCAGAAAGTTTGCCAAGTCCACAACTTCCGGCTCGCACGCGGCGCTTTGAATGATCGTCACACCCTCGGCGAGCACCGCTGCCATCAGCACGTTAGCCGTTCCCAACACGGTCGGGCCCGAGCGCCCGCCCAGGAAGACTTCGGCGCCCGTGAGACGGGGCGCATTCACGCACACATAGCCCCCTTCGATGCGCGTACGGGCGCCGAGCGCCCTGACGCCTTTCAGATGGAGATCGATGGGCCTGGCGCCGATCACGCACCCGCCTGGAAGCGACACTTTCGTCTTGCGTAAACGCCCCAGCAAAGGGCCGAGGATACAGATCGAGCCGCGCATTTTGCGAACCATCTCATAGTCGCCAACGCCGCTCACGGTCGCCGCTGTCACGGTGAGGCTGTCCTTGTCAAAAGAGACCTCCGCGCCAAGCGATTGGAGGATGGCCCCCATGAACTTGACGTCGCTCAGGTTGGGGACTCTCTTGATGACACACCTCTCGGAAGTCAGCAGCGTGGCAGCCATGATCGGCAGCACTGAATTCTTGGCGCCACTGATCGTCACGTCACCCCTCAGGGGAACACCGCCTCGAATATTGAATCTATCCATGCTCTCCGGTCAAACCGCCCAAATGCGAGTCAGATCAGAGTGTTTCACGATGCCGCGGGGCGCGCAATCAAGAACCTCGGCCGACCCGTATCGTCCTTCGCGGGCTCGTCCACGATCCAGCTCTCGCTCCGGAACAGCGCCGCTATGGACTCGAATTGCCCATCCCCAAATTCCGCCATCAACACCCCGCCGGAGAGCAACCGAACCGGGGCGTGACTGGCAAGGTGGCGAAAAAAATCGAGTCCGTCCGACCCGCCATCCAAAGCGAGGACGGGGTCGTGGTCGCGCACCTCAGGCTCCAATCCCTCGATCTCTCCGGTTGGGATGTAAGGCGGATTCGCGACGATCAAATCAAACCCTCCGGCCCCGAGGGATGTCGAACCGAGGGCCGCGAAGCCATTTCCCTCAAGAAACCGGACAGCCTGTTCGCATCCGTGCCGGCGCGAATTCCTCCGGGCGACCTCGAGCGCGTCGGGAGAAATATCAAGGGCGCTGATTTCAACAACCATCTCTGGAGGCATTTCCAGGGCGAGCGTGATCGCGAGACATCCGCTCCCCGTCCCGTAATCAAGCGCCTTCAGCGGGCGCTCAAGATGGTTCGTCGGTGGGCTGGAACATTGGTCCGCCCCGAAACGCTTCTTCAGGTGCCTGACACTCAACTCCGCGAGCAATTCGGTCTCGGGCCTCGGGATGAGCACGCTTCGATTCACCTCGAAGGAGCGCCCATAAAACTCCGCCGAGCCGAGCAAGTGCTGGAGGGGTTCCCGGGCGGCCCGGCGGTGGAGAAGAGATTCGAATCGCGCCTGCTGGGCCTCGTTCAATTCCCGGTCAAGTTCCAGGTAGAGCTGCATCCGGCGGACCCCAAGACACCAGGCGAGCAGCCATTCCGCATCGGCCCGCGGGCTCTCGATTCCCGCTCCCGTCAGGATTTCGATTCCCCGGCGCACGCACGCCGAAACCGTCAAAGTTGTTAAGCGAGTCACCACAAATCCTGGGCCGTGAGGCGGGGCATCCCAAGCCGGCTCCCACGGAGGCTCGGGAATGGGGACGCTAGCGAATCTTTGCGGAGGCCGCAATTGCCGATTTTCTCCTCCCACCATCCCGTCGAATCCAACCGGGGGCCGAACCGCTTCCTAGGACTTGAAACTGCCGAGGCTGCACAAAAACGCTCTTTTTACTTGTCTTTTGCAAGCCCGGGCGAGAGAACACTTGGCACCATCTCGTATGCGATTTTTCATGTTCCATCGAATCATCATTCCGGTTGGCGCCGTCCTACTCTTCCAGCTCATTTCGAATGAGCTCCGCTCGGCGGATGCGCCTGCGGCCGCAGCCGCGTCCACGAACACCACAAACGCCGCTCCGGTCGCTCCCATTTTCCCGGACAAGAACCTTGAGGGAGCGGTCCGCAAGTTTGTGTTCGAGAAGCGCGACAACGACAAGCCTCTCGTCGAGGCGGATTTGGTGAATCTTTCCACGATCCAGGCCACGGGACTGAACATCACCAACCTCGCTGGACTGGAGAAATGCGTGAACTTGGCGTCGCTCGACATGGCGAACAACAAAGTCACCAGCCTTGCGCCACTCAAGGGGCTCTCCAAGCTTCAATACCTCAACGCCGCCAACAACCAAATCGCGGATCTCACGACGATCTCAGACGTGCGGGCGCTGCAATACCTGGAGCTGACTCGGAACAAAGTGAAGGATATCAAGCCGCTGGCCGGACTCACGAACATGGCGTCGCTCTACTTGGCAGGGAACCAGATTGCTGATATCTCCGTCATCTCCAAGCTCACGAAACTGGCGTCTCTGTACCTTGAGAACAACAAGATCAAGACCATCCCGCCTATGAAAGATCTCAAAGGACTCATGAGCCTTTCCCTGAGCGGCAACATGATTTCCGATCTCGGCCCCCTCAACGGCATTACGCCCTATCATCTTTTCCTCGAGAACAATCGGATTCGGGACCTCGCGCCTCTCGTGCTCATGGCCAAGGCGGACGCCGAAGGTCCTCAGCGTTTCGCCATGTTTCTGAACCTTTACATCAAAGGCAATCCACTCTCCTCGAAAGCCAAGGGCGAACAGCTGAAAGCCCTGAAGGATATCGGCGTGCGCCTCAACCAGTAGCGGGGGGCGCGGCCGTCCCTTTCAGCCGCTTCCGTTGTGTTCGCTCCGGCCAGGGAGCCCCCTCAAGCTGGATTCCAGGCGCCCCCGTTGGGAAACTCGTAGTGCTTCAGCGATTCGGGCCGCATGGTGACGCTGTAACCCGGGGCCGTGGGCGCGATGTAATGCGCGTTTCGAAGTACGACAGGGTCCAAAAAATGTTCGTGCAAGTGGTCCACGTACTCGATCACCCGATTCTCCAAGCTGGCGCTCACGCAAACGTAGTCGAAGATCGACAAGTGCTGCACAAGCTCGCAGAGCCCCACTCCTCCTGCGTGCGGGCAGACCGGGATCCCGAACTTCTCCGCCATCAACAGCACCGCCAGCACTTCATTGACACCGCCCAGGCGGCAGCTGTCGATCTGGCAAAAGCTTATCGCCCGCGCCTGCATTAATTGCTTGAAGATGATTCGATTCTGGCAATGTTCCCCCGTCGCCACCCCGATTGGAGCCAGCGCTTTCGCGATCGCCGCGTGCCCGAGCACGTCGTCGGGGCTCGTGGGTTCCTCGATCCACCAAGGATCAAAGCGCGCCAACGCCCTCATGTGCGCGACGGCCTGGCCGACATCCCACACCTGGTTCGCGTCCAGCATCAGCTTACGTTCCGAGCCGATCTCTTCGCGGATGATGCCGCATCGTCGAATGTCATCCTCCAGATCGCGGCCCACCTTGATCTTCAAGTGGCGCCAGCCGCCGGCCGCCGCCTCGCGACAGAGGCGCCGAAGCTTCTCATCCGGATATCCGAGCCATCCCGCCGAAGTGGTATAGGCGGGATAACCCCGCTTGCTCATCTCCGCCGCGCGGGCCTCTTTCCCTGGAAGTTTCGACCGCAATCTCTCCACCGCCTCGTCGGGAGTCAGAGCATCGGTGATGTAGCGAAAATCAATACAGCGGACCAGTTCCTCGGGGGTCAAGTCGCACAACAGACGCCACAGGGGCTTGCCCTGGCTTTTGGCATAGAGGTCCCAGATCGCGTTCACGACCGCCGCCGTGGCCAAGTGCATCACGCCCTTGTCGGGCCCAAGCCATCGGAGCTGGCTGTCCCCCGTGATGTGACGCCAGAAGGCGCCTGGGTTTTCCACAAAGGCCTCCAGGGTCTGACCCACGATCAGCGGCTTCAACGCGTTCACCGCCGCGAGGCAGACTTCGTTCCCACGGCCTATTGTAAAGGTCAAACCGTGGCCTTCGATTCCCGCGTTGGTCTCAAGCACCACATAAGGGGCCGAGTAATCCGGGTCCGGATTCATGGCATCCGAGCCATCGAGGGATTTGGACGTGGGAAACCGTATGTCTCGAACCGTCAGATTGGTGACCAGAGTCTTCATCTTTATCCAGCGTTTAACAAATCTCCTAGAGGTTCAGCTGCCGTTTTACGGTTGAAAGGGTGCCGGCTTCGCAGCGCGCACACACTGGCATGCAGCGATTGAGCGAGCGTTTTGCGGTCCGCGCTCGCGATCACCGTTTCCCCATAGACCACCGAGGCTTCGATCTCGGGTTTGGAAAGCAGGTTCCAAAGATGCGGCCCGAAAGTCATGTCTCGCCAAAAGCAGACTTCCTCAACCACAGACCCGTGCTTCAAGTGATACGCAAGACTCGCGGGAGTGACGGGGCAATTGTTCGCGCTCGCCGGCTCCAGAAGCGACGCTCGAAATGGCAAGACCTGTTCTCCGTGGGTGCTGGTGCCTTCAGGAAAAAAGGCGATGGGCACGCCTTCTCCCAAGAGCGCCTGGATACGGTCCTTTAATCGGGCGACATCCCCCCTTTGCTCGCGGTTGATGAAGAGTGTGCCAGCGCATTCCGTAAGCCAGCCAATCCATGGCCAGGAACGAACCTCCGCTTTGGAGACGAAGAGCGTGGGATGCCCGGCGCCGAGGACCAGTATGTCGAGGTAACTGAGATGATTGCACACGATCAATCCGCTTTGCGGAGGTGCGCCCTGGGCCTGCACGCGAATGCGGAGCGCGCCGGCCAAGGCTTTCGCGGATTGTTGCATCCACTCGGCGCGCGCGCGGGTGGAGGCCGCCTTACCCTTGAACCGAACGTGGAAGAACCAGTTGCGGGAGATGACGACGAAGGTCATTCCCACGCGAAGCAGTCCGGCGATGGAGCGAATGGCCTTCACGAAGAGATTCTGACGCGTCCCGCTCAACTTAAATATTTGGCGACCGCTTTCTTGGGCAGGGACTCCAGGTCGAGCAGGGTCAGGAAATCAATAGTTTTGAACTCCCGATCCAGGGCTGGCGGTCCGCAAATCTTCGCCCCGAGGCTTAAGTAAGCGAGCAAGAGTTTCGGAATCTTCACGGGAGTCGGGGCGAGGGTTTCGCGTGGGCAATCGCAGGCGGGCAGCGGCGTCGTCCTCCAGCCGGGGTCAGCCAAGTAGGGTCTGAGCTGTCGATAGGCGTCCGCCCCATCCCTCGGGTCTTGTGAGGTCAGGGAGCTGCATCCTATCAAGAAACGGGCCTCGCGGCTGCGGGCGAAGCTGGCGATGCCTTTCCACAGAAGCTGGATGACCGTGAGATTCCTGTGATGCCGATGAACACAGGCCCGTCCCAGCTCGACCATTCGGGCGCGTTCGGTTTCGAACGGAGCAAAATCGAACTCTTGGGCGCTGTAATACCCCAGGTTGCGCGCCGCGCTCGTCCCTGTTTGGAGCCGGTACGTGCCTACGACAAGTCCTTTCCGCCGTTCTTCAACGATCAGGTGATCGCAGACCGGATCGAAGGAGTCGGAGTCCAGCCGAGTCTCGAAAGAGGTTTGCAGGCCTTCCCGCAACTCCAGGTTGAAAACCTCGAATCGAAGCGCTTGAGCCTTGCGAACATCATCCTGGCTGCCCGCCAGGCGCATCACGTAGTCGGAACGAATGTCCGCTGGCGGTGGCGTTTGCCATTGTGGCAACGCGGATCCTGAGTCATCCGCGGGAGAAGCACTGTCCTCGAGTGGTTCAGAGCGCATGGACTTTGAATCCCTCTTAACCCGAGGCGCGGGAGTGCCACTGAAGTGGAAGCATTTGAGGGGTGCGGTGCAAAGGGGCCTGATCTGATCTGGTTCGTTGACGCAACCCTAAGGGATCCGAACCACGGGGGGAAGCGGAATCTAGACACGCGGCGACGGCCAGGGGTGGGGCGTCGCCGCGCGGGAGCTCTTGCAGTTTTTCACCGCCTTCTTACGATTCGGTCATGCTGAATCTTCTGACCTCCCACTTTGGCAACGGCGGCGCCCTTTCGGAAGACCAGGTTGAGCGGGCGGTCGAGGGTTTGGTCGATCCTGGAATCGAAGCGGTGGAGAAAGCGGCTTTTCTTGCCGCCCTGGCCGCAAAAGGGGAAACGGTTGAAGAGATCGAGGCCTTTGCCCGGGCCTTGCTCCGGCGCGCCCTGGCGGTGCCCCTGGATCGTGCCACGCGAGAAGAGGAGATATTGGATGTCTGCGGCACGGGCGGCGACCGCCTGAACACGTTCAATATTTCAACCGCCGTCGCACTCGTGGCGGCTGCGGCGGGATTGCGCGTCGCCAAGCACGGCAATCGCGCCATCACGTCCAAATCCGGCAGCGCGGATGTGCTCGAAGCCTTGGGGATCCGAATCGACTGGACTCCTGAGGAAGCGGGCCGCGTCCTCGGCGAGCACGGATTTGTTTTTTTGTTCGCCCCGAACTATCACCCCGCCTTCAAACACATCGGCCCCGCCCGGCGGCTCTGCGCCGAGCGCGGGCAGCGCACGATTTTTAATTTCCTGGGGCCATTGCTGAATCCCGCTCGCCCGAGCGCGCAGCTCGTTGGCGTGCCGCGCCCGGAACTGTGCGAACCTCTGGCCCAGGTTCTCAAGTCGCTGGGTCTCCGCCGCGGCATGGTGGTTTGCGGCCAAGTGGGAGCCTTGCATCTCGACGAGTTATCCACTTTAGGCGACTCCACCATCGCGGAGTTTTACCAGGACCGCGGCTTCGCTGTGTCGCTCTTTTCCCCGGGCGCGTTTCCGTTGCAGCCGGCGGTTTTGGCCGATTTGGCGGGAGGCGAAAAGGCCGATAACGCGGCGATTGTGACGCGCGTGCTCAACGGGGAGGATCGCGGCCCGAAGCGCGACGCGGTGCTCCTCAATGCGGCGGCCGCCCTTTTCGTGGGTGGTCAGGCGCGATCCATCGCGGAAGGCTGGGACAGGGCCTCGCAACTCATCGACTCAGGCCAGGCGATCGCCAAACTGGATGCCCTTCGAGGCGCCCGGTGATCTCGGGACGTTTGGGCCGATTTTCCGTCAAGCCTTTCTCATCCGGGCTTCTGCAAATCTCCACGAGGTTCAACTGCCGTTTTAAGGTTAGAACAGCTCCTGTTCGACGACGCCCTCAGAGGGTGGCTTGGGCGTGCCAGGAGCCGCGGACGCGGCCTCCGAGGCATCACTCTTTTCGGGATCGCCGCTGCTTGAAAGCCGGGACGCCTTGCCTTGGATTTTTTTTTTATCCGTGTCCTCTTCGGTGGAAGCCGGCCCCTGGGGCATGATTGCCTCAGTGGCGTCCCGCAGAGTGGGCGGCGCGGCGCCTGCCGTATCCGGGTGGGATGAAACTCTAAGCGCGACCATGGGTTTCCTGAGGATCTGGCCTTGATACGTGATGCCAAGCGCCAGGGTTCCTTCGAGCCGCGCTCCCGGCGCCGTTTCGGGGGTGTTGGGAGGCAGGTTGTGCTGGCTGGGATTGTAGGGTTCCTCGGGATTCACCGCGAAAACGCTGAGTCCCAAGCGGCGGAAGGCGTCAAAACAGGCGTTCTTGAACTGGCTCAGTTGCTCGATCAAAGCGGGCTGCCCGGACCGCACCGCCGCGGTATAGAGCGCGAACACATGATCCAGGATTCGGACGCACGCCTGCAGCCACTCGCCCTCGGCCCGGCGGAGCTTCTCAATCTCGAGCCGAAGATGCTGTTTCTCACCGGTGTCCGTTTTCTCCATGAATGCTGAAAAAGCCTTGATTTCGACGGTCATCCGGTCGGCCACTTCCTTGGCTGCGGCGGACGTTTTGGCGGCTTGTTCCTGAACGAATTGCCACTGGCTTGTGGCGGTTTGGATCTGTCGAGCCACTCCTTCCATGCCTTGAATTTGTGTCACCGCCGTGGCCAGATTTCCTGATTCCGCGAGCTGGAGATCCGCGTTGAATTGCCGGAAGAACGGAATAAAGCTGCACCAGGCGCCCCCCGCGACCGCGGCGAGCAGGGACAGTATCTGCCACACTTCAAGTGGATGTTCGCTCGCGTAGACGATGTAGGCCGCCGCCGCCAGGAATAGTAGGTCGGCCAAAATGAAGGGAACGGGACTGATCTTGGGACGAGTCGCTTCGGACATAGTGCGGGCAGGGTAGGCGCTAGGGCCTTGCCTGCCAAGCCCAACAAAATCCCACCCCCTCCCGCGGATTGCCGGGGCTATCTCAAATCCACCGTCTGGTTTACAGCGAACAAGTGCACCCACAAACGGGTGATGGGCCGCGCATAAATGCGCTCCAGGGCTTCTGAGTAAAGACTCAACTGGGGCTTGTAGTGTAACGCCCGTTTCAGGGCGAGTTCGGAGGGGATGCGGTCGGTCTTAAAGTCCAAAAGCCAGATTTCTCGCGGCAAGATCACCGCGAGATCGACCACCCCTTGCAGGATCACGAAATCGTCCGTTTCCACGCCGGGCAAAGCTTCCGATAAACCACGGGTTCGAATTGATTTGCCGTCCAGCTTCAGCGTGAACGGCAACTCCCTGCGGACCCAGTCCCTGTTGGCCCGGATCAACTGCCCCACCTCGCCTTCCCAGAATCGCCGCAAGGCCTCCAGATCGAGGGCCTCGCCCTCATCCCTGCCGAGCTTGCCGGACAGCATCAGGGAGTCCACCAAGGCTCGCAGCGATTCGGCGCTCTGTGATTGATCCAGATCGCACGCCTCGAGCACTGCATGCATGGCGGTCCCTATTTGGGCTGAATTCGCGCGAGAACCATTCGGCAGGAATGGCACGGGTTCTTCCCCTCCCTGCTCTGGAAACAACAGCCTCCCGAGCGCCGTGTCCTCGCCAGGACCGGCGGCTTCGCGCAGCTGGGTCACGGAAACCTTGGATCGCGTCGCTGTGGTGGCGAGCTTCGGGTAACACCAGTTCAACGCGCGCTGAACCTCTTCCAGAACGTGTTTGGGGGGGAGTAGAGAATTTGCGGCCGCCTCCAAGGGCGCGGGCGCGGCCGGTTTCGCCGCGGCAGGCGCATCAGCCGCGTGGATGGTCCACCGGGCGAGATCGTTCGAGCCGCGCTGGGAGCCGGGTGCCAGCGCTCCCGCATCGTGCGAGCACAACCAAAGCAGCAGCCAGTGCGCCGCGGAACCCGCGTCCAGCAGCTCATCCGACACGCGTCCGCCGCCGCGCACCCGGGCCACCAGCCCCTCCAGGTTTCCAGGAAGCTTGCCCACAAGAACCAGTCGGTCGCGCGCCCGAGTCAAGGCCACGTAAAGCAATCGCAGCTCCTCGCCCAGCATTTCGCGAGTTTCCGCGCGCTCCGCGGCCCACCGCCCAATGGTGTCATAGGCCGCGAGGCCCTCAGGAGACGGGAGCTTGGCGGTCACCCCGCCGGTGTCCGTGATCAAAACCGAGGCCCTCAAGGATCGTTTGTTGAATTGCTTGCCAAGCCCGGCCAGCACCACCACCGGCGCCTCCAGTCCCTTGCTCTTGTGGATGCTCATCAAGCGCACGGCGCTGCCGAGGCGAGTGGGCGCTGATTCCACCTCAAGTTCCTGCTCTTGCTGAAGCTCAACTCCTCTCAGGAAGTGGGCCAGACCCGGATTGGAGCCTTCGGCATGGCGCCGCACCATCTCGCGGAGCTTTCGCACATTGGCGAGCTGATCTTGCCCTCGAGGCAGTCCGGCAAGCCACGCTTCGTATCGGGTCTCGCGGAGCACTCGGTCCACGCAGCAGCTCACCGATGTCTGCCGCAGCAGCGAGCGCCATTGGCTGAAGCGGGCCAAAAATTGGCGGGCCTTCTTCCTTCCATCGCTATCGGTCGAGGGGTCGTTCGAGCACCAGGCTGTGAGCGCTCTCCACAGGCCATCCTTCGGCTCGGATAAGCGAGCCTCGATCAAGTCCTCGAGGGTCAGGCCCACCATCGGCGAGCGAAGGACCGCCGCGAGAGGGATGTCCTGCATCGGGTTGCCGAGCAAGCGCAGCATCTGAAGGATGTCTTGAATTTCGCGGCTTTCAAAAAAACTCTCGCCGGAAACTTCCACGGGAATGCCCGCAAGGGCGAGTTCCTGGGAAAAGACCCCGGTTCTGCCGGCCGTGGAACGCATCAAGATGAGCACATCAGACCATTCCATCGCGCGAAACTCCCGGCGTTGCGCGTCCCAAACCAGATCGCCAGCCGCTTTCATCGAGTTCAACCGCGAGGCCACAAGACGCGCTTCCAATTCCATCGCGCTCACGTCTTCGCCGCTCTCATTCCCCCCGCCACCAGCGCTCGCGACGTCGCCGGAATTCTCTTCCTCACCCGTGGCGCTGGCCGAAAGCCAATCCATCCAGACCAATGGCTCCAGCGGCTTTCCTTCTGCCCCGCCTCTCCTCCCCAAGAGCCCACGCTCTTGCGGGGCTCCAAACACAAGGCGTGATTCCTCGGAATAGCCGACGCCTCCCATGGATTCGTGCATCAGCTCCGAGAACACACTGTTCACGAAATCTATCAAGCCCTCCCGCGAACGGAAATTCTCAGTCAATCGCAACACCTGTCCGAGTTCGTGATGCTGCCGCCAGTCCCTCACGTAGCGCTGGAAAATTCCTGGGTTCGCCCGGCGAAACCGGTAGATGCTCTGCTTGACATCGCCAACCATGAAACGGTTGGCCGCCATTCCCTCGCGGCAAATCATCCGGATGAGGGTGTCTTGAGCCTCGTTGATGTCCTGGCATTCGTCGACGAAGACGTAGTCCAAACTTTCCCGCAACGTCCTCGCCGCGCGCGTGGGAAGCCCGTCCTCGGACCTGAGCAACTTCAACGCGAACTGCTCTTGATCCGCGAAATCGACGGCTCCCACCTCCCGCTTTGCTTTATCGAAGCGCTGTCCAAAATCCCGGGCCAGCTCAAGCAGCACCCTCAGGCTGGCTCGGAGCAGATCCCAGTCGTGAAGGATGGGATCGGGCTCCCCGGGCTCGGACGAATACCCCCGTAGAAAATCCGTCTCCTTGATGAACCGGGCCGCGAACGGAGGCGAACCTTGTCCCTTCCATGCCAAGGCCGCGTCGCGGGCCGCCCGCACCAGCGCGGCCAAAGCGGGAGGTTGGGAGCGCAGAAAGTCGACCAGCGCCTCCTCGAGCGCCCCGGTTTCGGCCATCGCGGGCGCGGCCTCCCGAAGGCGTGACAACCACTCTTGCGCCCAGTTTCTCAAGATGTCCCACCATGCCTCGGGCGACCTGCGCTCAGTGGATCGAAGGGAGCTGTCAAACCACCGGCCTGGATCGGCCAGCGAGCGGACATGCCCATGGATCTCCAAGACCCAATCCCGAACCTGCCGAGTCGAGCCGCGGCCGAATTCTAGGACCAGCCTTCTGAACGGTTCTTCCCTCGCCGCCAACCGGTCGAGGATCAACTCATCAAGAACGGCCGCCGACAGAGGGAGGGACAGTGAGTCGTCGAAGACCCTGAAGGCTGGATCAAGCCCGAGTTCCGCGGCATGCGCTCGAATCAGCCGGAGACAGAATCCGTGCAGCGTTCCTATCTGGGCGAAGGGAAGCAGGCTTAATTGCTCCCTCACGGCTGCATTATCAGGTGCTGACCCGAGCGCGTCTTCAAGGGTTTCGCCGATTCGCCGGCGCATTTCGGCCGCGGCGGACTCGGTGAACGTCACCAGGACGACGCGTTCGAGCGAGGCGCCTTTGTGAAGCACCAGATCCAAGACTCGATTCACCAAGGTCGTGGTTTTGCCGGTGCCCGCCCCGGCGACCAGCAACACGTTGCCCCGGGCTGCGATCGCCTCCCGTTGCTCTTGGGTCAACGAGTCCATCACTTCCTCGAGGCTTTCACCTTGGATCCTGGTTGTTTGGCTTGGGAAGGCTTGGCGAGCCGGGGAGGGGTCTTCAACGCGCGGTAGGGCCGCAGCATTTTGTCGAAGCGGCACACACTATTGAAGTCGCAGTCATCGCACGCCGTTTCCATGGAGCCGTCCCGGTACGGCGCGACCACCGCCTCTCCGGCAAGGATCCGGCTCGAGAAACTCGCAATCATTTCGACCACATGCTTGATTTGCCGTTCGAACTCCGTGTGCTGAAGCTGGTTCTTGCTGTTGTGATGGAATGCGAACTGGTCATTGGATTTTCCAGTTCCCAGCGCGTCGAGGAGGCCGGCGTGGCTTTCGTCAAAGAGGCCGCGGTGGATATAGGCTTTGCGCCGTTCTTCCACGGACTGGTGGAGCAATTCGGCGCGTGATTTCTTGCTCGGAGCCACCCCCAGGATGGGAATGTAGAAAGCGCCCACGGGCTTGATGTCAGCGCCAGCCATTCCAGCCCCGAGCAGCGCTGGATCCGCCGCCGCCAGAACCGCGAGGTACGCGAGAAGCTGCAACTGAAGTCCATTGTGCAGATGCTTTGGGGCGATCCTCTGCGCCCTGGACTTGTAATCAAACACCGCCACCAGAAGCTCCTTTTCCTCGCTCCCATCGACGTTTCGAAGAAGCCAGTCGACCCGGTCAATCCGCCCGCGCAGGTGAACCTCGCCGCCTTGTGCGAGGGAGATCCGGAGCGCGGGCAGCCCGTCCGCGCCTTCGCCAAACGGGAGTTCGACGCGGGAGGGGTTCAACAGGTACTGCCGGCGCATCCACCCCGCCATGGCTCCCACCAAGCGGGCCACGCGCGCCACCAGGATCTCCCCTTCGAAAGCCGTGTCCGGGCCTGCGGCATAGAGGCCCGATTTAAAGGTTCTGGACGCCTCGCGGCCAAGCGTTGCCGCCAACGCCTCGGCTTCCTCCGAACCCAGATCGCGCCAGCTCTGCCCGCGCGCTTTCACGGCCTCGTGAAACGCCCTCAGGATTTCATGCGCGAGTTCCCCAAGAGTTCGAGGATCGGTCTTGAATTCATCCCTCTCTTTGAGCCTCAGGGTTCTCGACGCGAAGTAGCGAAATGGGCATGCGGCAAAATCTTCGAGCGCGCTGACCGAGCTCACAAGGCCGGCAGGATGGCGGCGAGCCAACCAGGAAGGGTCGATCGATTCGCGAAGCAGCGTGGCCTGGTATTCGCGGCGCCATCGAAGCAGTTCCGCGGCTTGAGGCACCGGCGAGAGAAGCTCCCCCGCGTCGCCCGGATCCAGCTGGGGGCCCAGCCTGAGTTCCTCGAGTTCGGCGAGCTCAGCCTTGTGCCTCACGTCCGCAAAATTCTTCACGCCACCGAATGCGAGGGAGCTCTGGGGATCCAGAGCGGGCCTGAGATGTGGGAAGAGACGGGCCAGTTCCCGGGCGAAGGGAGAAGGGTTCCGCGGTTTGCCTTTCTCATCAAGGCGTGACCACGAAACCACCAGGCGCTCGGTGGCGCGCGTGAGGGCGATGTAAGCAAGGAACTGTTCTCGCGCCGCGCGTTGCCGCCGGGTGAGTCCCAGCGGCATCCTCCATTCCGATAGGGCCTCGCGGTCCCCGTCCCCGAGCAGCCCAGGCGCGGCCGGCGGCATTGGAAAGGTGTCATCGTTGAATCCGGCCACGATGGCAAGCCGAACATCCACGAGGCGCGACCGATCCACCGCCCCCACCGACACCTGGTCCAACGTTGGCGGGACCACGCCGGCAGTGAGAGACTCAAGACCTGCGTCGACCACTTCGATCCACTCGGAAAGCGGAAGGCCTTTGCGCTTGAAAACGAGCTCCAAGCCTTGCAGCCACTCTCCCAGTGTCCGCCAGATGGTCCGATGCAACACGGCGAATTCCGGGTGCTCCGGATCCGCGTTCTCTCCCCATTGCCGAAGTGTTGCCTCCACTGGGAATGCGGCCCACAGAGTTCGAAGAGCGCCGGCCAGCGATTCGCCGTCCGGCCTCGGGTGTCGATCCAACCGTTCGCGGAAAGATTGGAGCGGACCGATCACTCCGGAACGAAGCGCTTCCAGCGGCGCGAGCGTGGCGCGCGATTCGTCGCCCTCGGCGATGGGACGCAGCCAGCTCTCCCCGTTCCATCCACGCGCAAGCGTCCAATTCTCCAGCTGATCCACCGCGCTTTCATCCGAGGTGATCAGCCCGGTCTTCATCATCGCGAACAACTCTTCCTGGCGCCAGCCCCAAGCCGCGACGCGCAGCGCGTGGCGCGTCAACTCCGCGAGCGCGTGCCGCGCCACGGGTTGCCGTTGATCCATGTGGAACGGGATCCCATACCGGCGAAAAACACGCTCGATCATTGGTTTCGCCGACTCCAGATCGCGGACGATCACGCTCGCCTCGCGATAATTTCCGCCTCGTTGAACGTGGCTCAGAATCTCCCTCGCGGCCACGACGGCCTCTCCCTCCTGGTCCACGCATCCGATCAATTCCGGGCCCTCCCGCGCCTCGCCTTGATAAGGTTTGCCCGTTCCCCAGTGCCTCTCCAAATGATCGAAGGCCGGGTTGCCCGAGAATCGAGTGGGCTCCTGGTCTCGAGGCAAGGTCAGCACCTCCACCTCCCATTGCAGCCGCTTGGATGACACCATTGCCCGGCATCTTTGAAACGCGCGCGCCGTGACGGTCCACATCGACAGATCGTCCCCGGCGTCCTCATCTCCGGCCCCCAAACAGAAAGCCATCGTCGCCTGGGAGCAATGCGGCAGCAATGAGTCCAGAAGCGAAAACTCCTGCGGGGTCATCTCCGCGAAACCGTCCATCCAAATTCCTTCGAAAAGGATCGAGCCCCTGCGGCGTGCCATCTGATCCGCCAAAGCCTCGGCGGCAAGATCCGGGAGCCGGTCCCCGTCCTCCAGGGATTCTCCGCGCAGCCATTCACGATAGCCCTCCCAAACCAAGGCGATATCGGCCAGTTTGCTCCGGAGAAACCGGTCCTCCGGAATTTGGGAGCAAACTTCCCTCAGTTGCTTCGGTCCGATCCCGGATTGCTGGAACTCGCGAATCAATTGGCTCAAGTGCCTCGCCAGGCTGGCGGAACGGCGTGTGGGTTCAAATGCCTGAAGCTGCGGCCGTGCCTGATGCAGGATCGCGCGCAACGCCATCACACGGGCTTCCTCCGTCACCAGAGGGGGGATGGATCCTTGGGTTTTTTCGAGAATGAACCGCGCCAATCGATCAAAGGAAAGGATCAGAAGCCGGGTCCAACCCTCGACTCCCGCCCGCTGCAAAAGCTGGCGCTCGACTTGATAGGTCGCTTGTTTCGGCGCCAAGTAAAGCAGGGGAAGGCCGTCCGGAGCTTGCCTCAGGCATGCCGCCACATCCTCCACGCAACGATGCGTTTTGCCGCTCCCCGCCGGACCTACGTAAAACCGGCATTTCATATGTTTCCGATAGGGACCTCAAAACGTGCGTGAAAAGTTCGCGGGAACACAACAAAAAAAAGTTGAATCCATCCTGTTTCCGAGCTGTCTATAGCGGGACATGATTGCCTTTGATCATCAACCGCGCACCAGGCTTGTTTACGGCCCGGATGCCATTGAAAGAATCGGCGATTTGACTCGCGGCACGGGCGCCCGCAGCATCCTGCTGGTCACGGACCCGGGCATCGTCGCGGCAGGGCACGCGGCCCGCGTGCGGTCACGCCTGGAGGCGGCCGGTTTGGAAGTCTTCTTGTTTGACGGGGTTTGTGAGAATCCAACCACGAACACCGTCGCGGAGTGCCTTCGCGTCGCCAAGCAATCCGCGATAGACGGAATCGTCGGGCTGGGCGGTGGCAGCAGCATGGATACCGCCAAGGGCGCCAATTTTCTACTCACAAACGGCGGCGAAATGAAAGATTATTGGGGCGTGGGGAAGGCTTCCAAGCCCATGCTGCCCCTGGTGGCGGCGCCGACCACCGCTGGGACAGGAAGCGAGTGCCAGTCCGCCGCGCTCATCGCCGACGCCGTGACGCATCTCAAGATGGCCTGCCTGGATCCAAAAGCAGCCGCCTGCATCGCGATCCTAGATCCCGTCCTGACCGTTTCCCAACCTGCCCGAGTCGCCGCCGTCACGGGTGTAGACGCCATTGCCCACGCGGTGGAGACGGCCGTGACGACCAAGCGCAATGCGCTGTCGCTCATGTATTCCTTGGAAGCCTTCAAGCTCTGTGTCACTGGCTTGCCGCAAGTCATTTCCAGGCCTGGCGATATCGAGGCGCGTGGCCGCATGCTGCTTGGCGCCGCGCTCGCCGGCACCGCCATCGAGAACAGCATGCTCGGCGCGGCGCATTCCGCCGCGAATCCTCTCACGGCTCATTTTGATGTGGTTCACGGGGCGGCGGTGGGTGTCATGCTGCCCCACGTGGTGCGTTTCAACGGGGGCAATCCGGATGCGAAGCGGTCCTACGCCGAACTGGCCTCCGCGCCGGAGATCGCCTGCGTGAGCGGAGGCATCGATGCAGCCCATGAAGCCTTGATTGCCCGACTGGAATCGTTGTTGAACCTGGCCGGCGTTCCCCGGTCTCTCCAGGATTGCGGCGTCACTCGCGAGTCCATCCCGCTCATGGCCACCGAGGCCGCCCGCCAATGGACCGCCAACTTCAATCCTCGGCCCATCGTCGCCGAAGATTTTGCCGCGCTCTACGAGGCGGCTTTCGCGCCCCGCGGCGCCGGCGATGGCTTCCGGGGTTTTTGAAGGTCCCTTAGGGTCCGTGCAAAAATAACTTCCTATTTTGCTGGCGGCCCAATGAGTCGTTGGCTAGGCGCGAATGACGAGCATATCCTTAGATCTGTGAGGAATGAGCAACAACGACAGCGATTCATTGGGCCCCAGCCCGGCGGG
>SXGS01275469.1_pt1 | contig 27835 bp, 27 predicted proteins | sample 3174681 | NCBI WGS metagenome assembly SXGS01 (sample SAMN11356861, study PRJNA531348) | freshwater metagenome | isolation source: freshwater sample F1-80 | place: China: Fuxian Lake, Yuxi | collected 2017-12-25 | reverse complement strand
TGACGGACCGCGGCCGTACCATCCTGGGCGACACACTGCGCACGTATCGCCGCTACAGCACGCAAACCGCATAATGACAACACCATAGAGGCTTCAAATCTTCTCCGCAAGCGAAGGAGAAGGCGAGAAGAAAGATACTACGATATCCAGTACGCCGAGGAGGCGGTAGCCGACCTCGGCGCCCTGCGCAAAATGGATCAGCGCAAGGTCATCGATGGCATTGAAGCACATTTGACACACAGTCCAAAATTCGTGAGCCGCAGTCGCATCAAGGCGATGGCGCAACCGTTTTGGAGTCAATTTCGCCTTCGCATCGATGAATTCCGCGTCTACTATGATGTCGACGATGCAGCGCGGCTTGTCAATGTGCACCGCGTGCTCGAAAAATCGACTGGGACAACACCGGGGAATTCGCCATGAAAACCATTGCCTTGACCGAGAAGACCGCGCTCGACGAAATCATGCGACAAGCCGAGAAAGAAGAATTACTGCTGACGCGCGATGGTCACGCGGTTGCTCTCGTCACGCCATTTGATGACGAAGATCTGGAATGGTACGCGCGAGAACACGATCCTGAGTTTCTCACATCGATTGCGAAAGCACGCCAGCAAGTCGCCGACGGCAAGGCAACTACGCACGCAGATGTGAAAATCAGGCTGGGACTCTAATTTTTTCGGAAACACCATGCCCCTGCGCCTCGCCATGCTCGGCATGTGGCACACGCACGCCGACGGCATCGTCCGCCAGGTCGCCGAGCATTCCGAGGAGTTCACGCTCGTCGGCTTCTTCGATCGCGAACCGGAAGTCCTCGCACGCCGCGTCAAGCAATGGGAGCCGCAGCTCGGCAAGCTGCGTCTCTTCGACACGCCCGAAGCCCTTTTGAAGGAGCCGCTCGATGGCGTCGTCGTCGAAGGGCGAGTGCACGACAACATTGCCCTCGCCAGGCTCGCGCTCGCGCATGGTAAACCCGTGCTGCTTGAAAAGCCCGCCGGAGACAACTTCGCCGGTTTTCGCCGGCTCATTCAACAGGCGCGCAAGAAACGCCTGCACGTCCAGATGATTTACCTGTTCCGCTACATGAGCGCGGTTCAGGAGATGCTTTACCGCGTCCGCAAGGGGGAGCTCGGCCGCATCTACCACTATCGCGCCCGCTTGCCGAAGGACATCACGCTCTACAAGGAATACGTCGACGAACTTGGCCGCTATGGGGGCGGCATGTTCTTCGAGATGGCCGGGCACGTCATCGACATGATGATCGCCATGCTCGGCGTGCCCACTCGCATCATGCCATACATGGCGCATCACCATCGCCAGGGGCCGAAGGACTTCGTCGACAACGGCGTCGCCATCTTCGAGTATCCAAATGCCTGGGCGTCGATCGAAGTGCCCGCCCTGGAAATTGCCACGATGTCGCGCCGTATCGAGGTCTTCGGCACGGACGGCGCCATGGTCATTCCGCACATGGGGAGCGGCCATCTGAAGAACAAGAACATTCAGCCGATCGAGCTCTTCCGCCGCGGGCAAGACGAATGGCAGACACTCAACCTGGAGGCCCAAACGCTGCAAATCCGCGACCTGCGCGAGTTCGCCGCCGTCGTCGCGGGCAAGAAGCGGCCCGATTTCAGCGCGGAGCACGACTTGAGCGTGCAGGAGGCGTTGCTGCGCGCCAGCGGCATGTGGCCGACGAAGTGCTAACCGTAAGTCTCTTCGGCGTCAGGATCTCATAGTGGTCTCCGAGCCACACCGCATTGCCCGCGAAGCAACCGACCGGAGGACACGTCAACGCTTGACGTTCATCCGGCTCATCAGGTTTTGCACCTTGAGAAGCGTGTCGTCCTGGTGGGCCGCGGCCTCGGCCACGCAGCCCTTGCAGCAGAGGAACACAGGCTGCCCCTTGATCATCATCTTGTGGATCGGACCCATCGAGCCGAGCCGGCTGTCCTGGTCGATGGCGCAGAAAGCCTGTTGCCGGGCCAGCTGCTGATCCTGAGGCAGCAGCTTGGACATCGCCGCGTCGATGCGCGCCTGCTCGGCCGGACTGGCGGGCGCCAGGTTCGGCATCGAGTGGGTCGGCTTGCCGAAGACGCCGGCGCTCTGGAACTCGGTGATCGTCATCTGGCGGTCCAGTTCGAGTTTGAATTCATACTGGATAGGCATCGCCTTCTCGCCGACGGCATTTGGCTCGACCACTACGTCCCAGCGAAGCAGGTTCTGCGGGCGCTGCGTGCGCAGATAGGCCGGGTCCTTGCTGAGTTCCGGCGTGGTCTTGGTGACTTGGATCGTGACGGCATCGGTGTCGGCCTTGGGCAAGCGATCCCACACCTGCAGTTTGACCTTCTCGTTTTTGTAGTTGCTGACCATCGTACGATATTCGTACTTGAGCATCTGGTTGCCGCCCTGCGTGGTGTGGGCCTTGTCGATCATCTGGCGTTTCACTTGCAATTGCGGATCGACGCCGAAGCCGACGGTGAACGGTTCACCAATGGCGACGAGCGGCAAGTTCATTTGACCAACGAAATCGCTGCCGATGTACATGGTCGCATCGCCGGGCAGGAGGACGAAATTGCTCTTATTGACGAGGTCGGCGAGCCGATAGACGTGCGTCGTCAAGAGTGGGACGGCCTTGTAGTAGAACTCCGGCGCCAGCTCGATGCGGGCGACCTCGAGCACCTGCTCATCGGTACGCGATGGCACGGCCAGCGGCGTGGGAATGTGATAGGTGACGGTCGGGCCTTCGAGGATCGCCAACGCGCAGCCGCGCTTTACCGCTGCGTCGGGGTTGAGCAACTCCCACGATTGATCGAGAGCCGCGGCGGTGTTGAAGAGGCCGATGCCGGTGGTCGGTTTGCGTTCGTTGAAGTCCTTTTGAGCCTTGGCGCGCAGATTGCGGATCGTCTCTTCCAGTTCGGCGAGGTCGGATCGGCGCGGCGGCGCGGCGCCTTTGTGGACGACGCCGACATTGAGCGTCTGCAGTTCCGGCGGGGCGGCGTTGAGCATGGGGGCGGCGGTGGACAGCGTGAGGTTGACATTGGTCCAATCTTCCCCGGTGCTCTGCACGAGGCTCGCCAGATATTCGACCTGGACGGGATCTTTGGCCGCCTTGCCTGCGCGTAGCTTGTATTGCGGACGCCACGCGGCGGCATGGACGAGGTAATTGAGCCGAACCTTGCCGGCGTTAGTGCGATCGACAACGATGACCGCGTCGCGCTCGGTGCGCGGCGCGGGGGTGTTCACTTCACTCAGTTTGCGCTGGGCAACCTCGGCTTTATCCAAATTCGCCTTCACTTGCTGTTGCAGATTGACCAGCTCGCGCGAGGTTTCCAGCCGCGAGTCCTTGATGTGCTTGGCCAGCGTGATCGCCGACTCGGCGTTGAGGGCGCCCTTTTCGGTGGCCTGAATCGTGGTCACGCCCAGGAAGCCTTCCATCTTGCCGATCAGCTTGAGATTCTCCTGGACGGCCTTGATGTCCGCGTCGATTTTTTCTCGGCTCAAGGCGAGTTGGGCCAGTTCTGCTTGCAGCTTGAGAACCTCCACGCGGGTGTCTTGCTGGATGGCGCGAGTGCGAAAACGCGTGGTCAGAACGCGGACGCCTTCGGTTCCCTCGGAATAAAGCGAGCTGTTGACGATGGTCGGCGGCAGTGGACTGACGATCAATTCGACGATGCCCTTGCCGGCGGGCACGTCCACTTCGCGCGTCACCAGGGCGCTCAAGGGGTAGACCGTGACGGCGGCGACGCGGCTCGGCGTGATGTTCACGTCCGCCCCATTCTTGGGCGCTCCCTTCGCCTCCTTGGGTTCCTGGGCTGCCACTACCGCGTGCGAAGGGTCGCCGGACATAAGCGTTGCAGTTGCTGCCAGCACCATCGCCACACTTGCAACGGCAAACCAGGGCATGAATCGTATCCACATAGGGAGAGGTCCTTTCGTTGAAGAAAGAGGCAAGGCAGCGCCGGCGATTCGAATAGCGTCGGCCAAAATGGACAAATCGCAAATTTCGGCCGCGCGCAGCATCATATTCGGTAACAGTCGGAGCTGCCACTACATTCCAAAGCGAGAGTGGAACGCCGAACACGCCAATATCTTTGGAAGCTGGCTGGTTCGGAATAAGCAGGTATTCTTCACGGCTTGATCTGGCACGCGCGGCGGGTCCGCAAGCGGCCGAGCCGAGCCACATCAACGGCACCAATCGTTCCAGCGATTTCGACGGGATCGGCCGCGTAGAGGTAGCTCAATCGGACGATCGACGGTTGATGTAGTCCGCTTGCAGCGTAATCTAGATCGTTACCGTCGATGAACTCATCCCAGTTGGGAAGAAAATTGGTGATCTGCGAACTGATTCCACAAAGCAAGAGCGTCTGATAGGGACCGGGGAGAAGAGCAACAACGAGCGCGGGGCGCAGCTTTGCCATCCCGCCGGCGAAGGTCGGAAGTCGAATCAAGACGACGTCTCCCGCGTTCATGGTCGCCCTTGCGTTCGAAGATCGGCTTCGGTGTACTCCGGCTCATCAGGGCCATACGCTCTTGCGAGTTGAGCTTGGCCGCCGGCACGCCAGTCGTTTCTTTCTTGTTGCAAACGCAAGAAACGCGCGAAGTCAAGCAACTCTGTCAATTGAAGTTCCGTGAGTCCGGAAGTCACTTGGTTGATTTGGTCCTGCAGCGACATGCCTTCTCCCTCTGCATGGTGTTCATTGTTGAGGATATCGTTGTTGATTTCATAAGCCAATGTGGAAAACCAACGGAACAGAAGATTCACTGCCTACGCGCTGGCCTCGGTATCCATTGTCGTGCCAATACGCTCTTCCAGATCGACGCGCCGTACCAACGTCTGATCGCGCTGCCCGTGTTTGAGAACGTAAATCCCAGGGACCTCCAGCGTCTCGTTGGGGATAAGCCGGCAACCCTTGCGCTGCTCTCGGCCGCGCAGGAACCACTTCGGCAGACACTCTTCACAGCACAGGCCGTAAGTCTTCAATTCGCTGACGACGCCGTCGGACCACTTGGCGGCGATCTTGTAGAGGGCGGGATGCTTGCAGCCCTTGGTGTAGCAGTAGACTTGGTAGGGAGGCATCGGCATTTTCAGAACCCAATGGTAGCTGACGAGCCGCGACCGTTAGGGAGCGCGGGGGCCGCAGCGTCACCGCGCTTCCTAACGGTCGCGGTTCGTAGATGACGATGCTAGTCCGCCTGGAATGGTATCGGCTCGTTGTTGATCATCGCCAGCGCGTTCATGGCCGCGCGTTGCTCGGCATCTTTCTTGGTGTGGCCCCAGGCGGCGGGATAATGGTAACGGCCCACCACCGCGGAGATTTTGAAACACTTGGAATGGTCCGGCCCCTGTTCGTCGAGCAGGTGGTACGCCGGCGTGGCGTTGAACTCTTTCTGCGCGATCTGCTGCAAGAGCGATTTGTAGTTGCCCGCATGGGCCGCTTCCGCGACTTGTTCGATTTCGGGATTCAGATACTTGAGGATGAACTCCTTCGCCGGCTGCAATCCGCCGTCCAGATAAATGGCGCCGACCAGCGATTCGTACAAGTCCGCCAGCATATTGGACGGGATCGCCGACGCGTAGTGCATGCCTTTGCCGAGGAAGAGGTAGTCGCCGAGGTTGAGCTGCCGGCTGATGCGGGCGCAGGTGCGTCGGCTGACGACGGCGGACTTGATCTTGGTCAAATCACCTTCTTGATAGTCGGGAAAACGCAAGTAAAGCTGCTCGACGCAGACCAGGCCCAGCACGGAATCCCCCAGGAACTCCATGCGTTCGTTCGAGTCCTGGCGTGTGTCCGCCCCGGAAGTGTGCGTCAACGAGGCACGCAAAAGTTCGGGCCGGCTGAAACGATAGCCGAGGACATTCTGGCACTCTTCCAGAATTTCCGCTTCGGTATTGGTGGTCAAATCCTGCGACATGGGTCCTTGTTCGTGGTGCCGGCGGGCTGGTTGTTTGGATGAGATGACGTTACCATTCCGCAAGCAAAATGTCAACTACGTGCGCACGTTAACGTAGACCTTACGCTCTGCGTGAGGATTCCTCACGCGGAGCGTGAGGTCTACGTTCCGAACGGATCGGCTACCGTGCGCTGCGCGTCTCGGCAAGCAACTGCGCGACCAGGGCGATTGGCTTCGCGGCCTCAGGCGCATCGAGCGCGCGCAGTTCGGCGAAATACTGCTCGGCGCGCAGCAAGGCGTGTTCGCGCCGATCAGCCGGCAGATGTGGAATGTCCATCGTATTGTCGAAGATATCGGCCAGCTTGCAAATCTTGACCTGCCATGGGGCGTCCTTGAGGCGATCGAGATACGCGCGCTCGCGATCTTTCTCGGGCAGACGTTTGTCTTTCGTCAAAAACGAGACCCAGGTCGCGATCTCGGCGCCATAACGGGCTTCGATGTCGTCGAAATCAGTCGTGGTGTCTTCGATGGTGTCGTGCAGCAGGGCCGTGATGAGCATGCGCGGATCGTCGAGCCCGAACACATCGCGCACGACCAGACAGACGCGAAACACGTGGCTGACGTATGGCGTGGCGCAGTCCTTGCGCAATTGGCCATGGTGCGCCCGCGCGGCGAAGGCGGCAGCTTCGAGGAGGTCGCGGATGGTTGACATGATTTCGCCCTCGCTTTCCGTCTGGCAATTTCGCGCCAGGCAAGGTACACCTCACGCTCTTTGGATCGCTTGGCGAGAGGCATGCGGATGTCCTGTTCTACCCAGCTTGTGCCGCAATACTTCACGCGCGCGGCTTTGCGTATTTGCCGATACTGCCTGTACGGCCTTGTCTTGTGCGTGTGCGGCCTGGCGTTCACCCGGACCTGGGTCGCGGAGGCCTTTGAAATCCCCACCGGCAGCATGGCGCCGAGCCTGCGCGGCCGCCATCGGGTCTGCGCCTGCCCAAATTGTGGGCACGATGTCGTGGTCGGCCGGCATGACGCGGAAAACAACGACGGCGGCCGACCGCGCCATTATCACAAAGCCTTCTGCCAAAATTGCGATTTCATGCCGCTTCCCGTCGCTGAATCAGCTGAAATCGCCGGCGATCGAGTCCTCGTCAACAAGGCGGCGTATCTCGTTCGATCACCGTCGCGTTGGGAGATCGTCGTCTTTCGGCTCTTCGGGACATTCTACATTAAACGATTGCTTGGGTTGCCCGGCGAAGAAATAAGCATCCGTGAAGGCGACTTCTATGTGAATGGGCGTTTGTGCCGTAAATCGATCGAGGAAGCGAAGAAGCTGCGCGTGCTGCTTTCGCAGCGAGAATTGGGGACGCTCTCGACGCTTGGTCTCGATGCGGACAAATGCGAACCGATTCGCGACGAATACGCCTATAACGCTGGAGTGCATGCCAACAGCGAGTGCGTCCATGACTTCTCGATCGAGACCGGAATTGAGGTCGCTCCTGGGCGAGGCACGCTGTCGCTGCGGCTATGCGACGGGCACGACTGGGTCGAGGTTCGCTTGCCCGTGGGCGAGACCAAGGCTGTCGAGGCGTTCGCCTGGCCGATGTGCGAGCCGCAAGCGATGCGGAAGCTCGGTGATGGGCGCCCCGTTGGCCTCAGCGCGGGCAGATGTTATCGTGTTGAATTGGCGTTCGTCGATCGCCGGCTTTCGCTGGCGCTGGACGGCGTCCCGTTGTTTCAGGCGGACCTTCCCGAAGCAACGAAACGCGCGGGGGTCGTGCGGCCGTTTCACGCGGAAATCGTCGGCGTGGACGCGACGGTGCGCGGCTTTCGGCTGTATCGCGATGTCCACTATGGCCAGCAGGGGACGAATGCGGTGCGTGGAAAATCCGTGCGGCTGGGGGTAGACCAATACTTCCTCCTTGGCGACAATAGTCCTCATTCGCAGGATAGCCGCTTTTGGCCTGACGACGGGGCGGTCGATCGATCAAGCTTGCTCGGCCCCGTCTTGTGGGTGCGCCGGACTCATGGAGAATAGGTGTTTCATGGCTGACGAAAAACCACCCCTCGCCGCGAATGAGCCGCCACCTTCGCCCGACAAAGTCGGCATCGCGCCCGGACTTCCGAGCCCGGCGGGGTTGCCTCCGCCTCCCGGCGCGATCACCGCCGAGCCGATGGCGATGCCGCCGATACCGCTCGACCCCCCCAAGCCGGCGCCACCCGTGACGGCCACACTGAAAGACACCGAGCACAAGGACACCTTCCGCGAATTAATCGAAACGGTCGTCTTCGTAGTCGTGCTGGTATTGATGCTCAAGACCTTCCTGGCCGAGGCGTTCGTCATCCCGACCGGTTCGATGGCGGATACGCTGCTCGGCTATCATCACAAGATCAACTGCACGCAATGCGGCTTCCCGGATCTCGTCAACGCCAGCGACGAGGCCGACCCGCCTCCGCAGCGCGGCGGTCCACAGGCGGTTGTCAGTTGCCAGTGCCCCAATTGCGGATTCACCGTCGAATTGCCGCACGCCAGACGGCAGGTTCCCCGAGGAGGCCAACCATGATGTGGCGCCGTTGGATTCTTATTGCCACGCTTCTGGGCAGCCTCATTGGCTGCGGCGGCCCGTACAGCAGCGGCGATCGCGTCCTCGTTAGCAAGAAGGCCTATGACGCCTGGCTAACCAGTCCGAAGCGTTACGAGGTCGTCGTCTTCAAGTACCCGCGCGGCCCCATCGAGAACAACACGCCGAAGAACTACATCAAGCGGCTTCTCGGTCTGCCCGGCGAAATCCTCGCGATTTTCTTCGGCCGTATCTATCATCGCGTGCCGGAGCCGGGCGCGAAGCCGTTCTTCGACGATCTCGAAGACGGCCAGGTCGATCCCAACGACCTCTGGGAAAACATCTACATGCATACGACGGATGCGGAAGGCCGCAACGTCCACACGGCCCATCAGGCCAAGGATCGGCACAACCTGGGCATGTACGACAAGAAGGGCAAGCAAGCGCGCGACTGGTTTGAAGAAGGCAAGTTTGAGATTCTCCGCAAGCCGCCGCACATCCAGATGGCGCTGCGCCGCATCGTGTACGACAACGACTACCAGGCCAAAGACATGAAAGGCAAGCACGACCGCTGGGCTCCCTCCAAGACAAGCGCCTGGAAAACGGACAAAGCGACCGGCTTCACGCACGATGGCAAGGCGGAGGCGTCCGTCGATTGGATTCGATATCGACATCTCCTGCGGCCGCGTGGCGACTTCGTACCGCCCGCCGGGGAAATCAAGAAGAGCCTCATCGTCGATACGATGGGTTACAATAACTTGCAAACCGAGAATCAGGACAAGGCCGCGCATATCGTTCCCTACTGGGTTGGCGATCTCATGCTCGAGTGCAGCGTCGAGGTCCTTGAGCCCAAGGGAGAATTCTGGATCGAATTGAGCAAGGGCATCGATCGCTTCCGCGCCAAATGGGACCTCGCGACCGGGAAGTGCACGCTCTACCGTGAAGGTCTGGGCAAAAAGCTCGAAGAACTTGGCACACAAGACACAAGCGTCAAGAGCGCGGGCACCTACATGCTGCGCTTGGCCAACATCGACGCCCGCCTCACGGTCTGGGTCGATCGCGCGCTCCCCTTCGGCAACGGTCAGGATTATGAGCCGCCCGAAATACTCACCAAGGCGGACATAGAGAATAAGCGCAAATGGACCGATTCCGCGATCGAACATCGTCGCGGACCGACCGAGAACGACCTCGAACCCGCCAGCATCGGCAGCAAAGGGGCGCGCCTCACGGTCACGCACGTGCGGCTCTGGCGCGACACGTATTACTCCACGTCGGTGCGGGAATCGGATTACAGTCTGCAGCGCGACGATTGGGACAAAGTGGACAAGTGGGACCCAATCCGCAAGGCGCGTTTTGCGACAATGTACGTGCAGCCCGGCCATTACCTCTGCCTGGGCGACAACAGCCAGGCCAGCTCCGACAGCCGCGAGTGGGGCCTCGTGCCGGAGCGCTTGATGCTTGGCCGGGCGTTGCTCGTGTACTACCCGCTTGATCGCTTGGGGCCGATTCGTTGATCGGCCGCTTGCGGCTTAGCGCTCGCATGGCGCCACGCGAGCGCTAAGCCGCAAGCGGCGAATGGTCACTTCTTCTTCGGCAACAACGGAAACTGCGTGATCGACAATCCTTCGCTCGTCAGGTAATGATCGAGCAATTCGATACGCCCCTCTTCACGCATCTTCGCGTACAGCCGCGTCATCTCGTCGAGCCAAAGCGCGTTGAGATACTCCGGATTCGTCCGCACCATCGTCTGATACTGATCCAGGCGGCGGCGGTAATTGGCGGCTTCCGTCTTCGCGTCGCGGCGTTCGACCAAGGCGTAGGTCTCGGCTTGTCGGCGGTGCTGGTCGATCTTCGCCGCCGCCTCGTCACGCTTTCGGTTCGCTTCCTGCTCGGCTTGATTCTCGCGCGTACGGATGCTCGCCTCGGCTTGTGTCAGGCGATTAAACGCGTCCCGCACCGGCTCCGGTGGCGCCAGCTTGGCGCTGACCCTTTCGATTTTAATGCCAAGCCCGTATTCCTTCAGTCGGCCCGGCAGCTCGTCAACCAGAAAACGGGGCAGCTTGGCCTGCCCCTCGCGCAGCACGTCATCGACCTTGCGGCCGGCGATCCACTCGGCCATCAACGACTCGGCGGCACGAACGACGAATGCGTCAATCTTATCCTTTTGCAGCACGTATTTGTCAGGCTCGTCTTCGCTCACGCGGAAGTCGATCGACGCTTCCACGTTGACGAGGTTGTGATCCCCCGTCAACATTTGCCCAGGCGGGATCACGTCTTCTTCTCCATCGGACGACTCACGGAAGCCCACGGTGATCGTCCGGTCGCGCCCGACTGCTGCCAGTTCGACGCGATCGATGCCCCAGGGCAACCCGATGTGTAGCCCCTGCGTCGGTTTGTGGTCGAGGATCCGGCCAAAGCGCCGCACGACGCCGCGCTGGTGTGATTCAACCTGAGTGAGCGAAGTCGCCGCCGTCCAGACGAGAAAGGCGATGCCCGCGAAGTAGAGAAGGTAGCGCATCAATTCGCCCCTTTCTTCAGGTCCTTCGGCAGCGGCGGCGTGAACAGCGACTCGAACAGGGGCCGATGGGTCGAGAGCAAGAGCATGCTGCGATTGTCGCCGACGATGCTCTGGAGTTTTTCCATTTTCTTGAGGAATTCGTAGAAACGCGGATCCTGACTGTACGCGGCGCTGCGGATCTTCATGGCGTCGATGTCCGTCTCGGCCTTGATGCGCTCCTCGTCGTTGCGCGCCTTGGCGAGGGCTTCGCGCACCTGGGCCTCGGCCTCGTTGATGATCTTGGCCGCCTTCAATTCGCCGTCGCTGGTGTACTCGGCGGCCTGCTTGTTGCGTTCGGCGCGGATCCGCGCGAAGATCGAGTCGCGCGCGCTCAACGGGTGATTGAAGCGGCGCAGGCGAATGTCCACCAGATCGATGCCGTATTCCTCCTTGATTTGCGGACGCAAGCTCGTCAGAAGTTGCTTGCGCAAGAGATCGACCGTCTCGTCAACTTTCGTCCGGCCTGACTCGGCATCGACAACGGTCGTGCTGACCAGATCATCCATGCGCCGTTCGCTGATGGCGGCGCCGAGCCGGCCGACGATCACCGCACCCAGTTTCGCCCGCGCATTCTCCGGCGTGCCGATGCGGATCATGAAGCGATTCGCCCCGTCGGCGTCGCTGATTTTCCAGCACACATACGCCTCGATTGACAGTACCTTGTCGATCTTGGTGCTGTCGTCGGGATCGCGCGTCAGCTCACCCTTTTCCGGCAGATCGAACTGCTGCAACCGCCGATCGATGCGCTGCACCTGCTGAATCGGCCAGGGCCAACCGAGCTTGAGCCCGGCGCCGCCGTCGGAGGCGGACCCATCGTAGGTCTGGCGATGCTCGCCCAATACGGTGACGTAGGCGTACTCGGCTGCATCGACCGTGTAAAACGACAGGCGCACCCACACAATCGCAGTAAGGAGGGCGAGCGGAATGAGGATGTATTTTTTCATGGTGCGTTCTCACTTTTCGTATTGCGCGCATGCTCCGATGATCCAACCCCACTCCCCCGGATTACCGGGGGGAGAGGGGAGACCGGCGACTACGGCCCCTCGTCATGTTTCGGCGGGTTAAACGGCGCCCGCGCCGGCCGTTCCTGCGGCAACAGGATCGGCAGTGGAATGCGAAACTGTTCCGGATCGAACAACATCAAATTGCGGCGCAGCTGAATCTTGTCGCTGTCGATCAAGATCAACTCACGTCCCGACAGGGCCTTGCCCGCGGCGTCCCAGAAAATGCGAAACTCCGCCAGCTCCGGCTGCAATGCCAGCAGAGCGTCGCGCTCTTTCTGGTACTTCCTGCCGATCTCTTCGACATCCAGACCGGCAAACAGATCGCTCAATGCCGGCGCGTGGAATTTCTCTAGCTCATCCACGGTGCTCAGCTCGACGCGCGGCCGATGCTGGGCCTCGAAGCGCAACCGATCCTTGTTCGCGATTTGCAGCTTTTCGGCACGGGCCGCCCGCGCCTGGGCGAGGATCTTCGCGACTTCCCCCTCGGCCTTTTTCCGCTGTTTGAGAGCCTGTTCTTCGGCTTCATTTTTGCGCTGATCGCGGCGTTCCATCGCTTTGGCGACTTCGTAATACGATTCGACAACATCGCCCGGCGGATGCAGATCGATGATCGAAACGCTATGGATCTCGATCCCCAGCCCCCCCGGCACGACGTCGGCGCAGCGGTTTCTGACGCGTTCGAGCACATCCTTCTGAAATCGCCCGCGTTGGGCCGTCAACAGCTCGAAGAACGAGCGCCCCGCGACCATGGCGCGCAGCTCCGACTCGGACGTGGCACGCAGGATCTCCTCGACGTTATTGACCGCGAACAGATAAACGCGCGGCTGTGTGACCTTGAAGTGAACACTGACGAGCACGTCGACGAGATCGCCGTCGCCGGTCATCATCATCGCCTCTTTCGAGACCCGTGCCTCACGGCGATGGGCGCTCGACCAGGTCAGGGCGCCGCCGGCCCCGCTTTTCTCCGTTGACTCCGTGAAGCCGATGCTGACTGAGCGCATGCGCCCCGAGACGCGCGTTGTCTCTTCAATCGGCACGGGATAGCGCCAATACCAACCTGGTGCGAGGTCTCCCTCGACGACCCGACCGAAGCGGCGCACGATGCCGATCTCGTCTGGCGCGATGATCGTCAAGCCGCTGGCCAGATAGCTCAGGATGACGAGAGCGGCACCGCCGAGCGCGAGACGTTGCCAGTGATGCTCGCACCAGTGGCCGGCCGCGCCGAAGTCAAGATGTGTCGCAATCCAGTCGTCCGAGTCTTTGAGCCATTCGGTCCCGGCGAGCCAGGCCGGACTGGCGCCGCGTTCGAACCACAGCAGGCGCATCGAGTTGCCGAGCACCAGGAGCGAGCCGAGCTGATGATAGATGACGGCGGCGATTGGTGATTGTTCGTACCAGCTCTCCGGCGTGATGAACGGCCACAGCCAGGAGGTAGCGACAATGCCGACGCCGTTGACGACGAACGCGAACCAGATGATGTTCTGCCGGATGATGGCGACCGTTTGCCGCGACAGACGCACGAGCATGGGCAGCGGCTTGAGCGGATCGCCCATGAAGACGATGTCGCCCGCTTCGGCTGCGATGTCGGCGCCGGTCGAGCCGATGGCGATGCCGACATCGGCACGCGCTAAAGCCGGGGCGTCGTGGATGCCGTCGCCGACCATCGCGACGCCGACGTTTTTCTTGGCAGGGTGAGCGTTCTTCAAGTCGACGAGGATCTGCGCCTTCTGTTCGGGCAACAGCTCGGCATGGATCACGCTGAACGCCAGATCTTGTGCGACCGACCTGGCGGCAGCGCTACGGTCGCCCGTGAGCAGGACAACCGGATCAATGCCGAGATCACGCAGTTGCTTCAGCACGGCGATTGCGTCTGGGCGAATACGATCACGCGCGCCAAGCGCGCCAAGCAAAACGCCGTCGCGCGCTATCAGGAGGGCCGTCTGCCCGTCGCTGTCGAGTCGAGCGAGCGCGTTCTCTGCGGCGGCGGTGACGTCGATGCCTTGCTCGTGCAGTAGCCGGCGCGTGCCGATCAGAATCTTGCCGGCGCTCGTTTGCGCCGTGACGCCGGCGCCCGGATGGGCCTGGAAGTCGAGGACGTCGTCGAGCTTCAGATGTCGGCGCGCCGCTTCTTGCACGATCAAACGCGCGATCGGATGCTCGCTCTTCTGTTCGGCGCCGGCGGCCAGTCGCACCAAATCGTCGGGTGCAATGTCGGCCAGACAGACGATCTCGCCGAGTTCGAGTTTGGCCTCGGTGATCGTGCCGGTCTTGTCGAACGCGAAGGCGCGGACGCCGGCCAAACGCTCCAGAGCCGAGCCGCTCTTGATGAGCACGCCCGTTCCCGCGAGGCGGCCCAGGGCCGCGATGACGGCGGCGGGCGTGGCCAGGATCAACGCGCAAGGGCAGGCGACGACGAGCACCGACAGCGTCGGATATGCGCTAAGGATCATCGCCTGTCGCAACTCAAGACGCGGCGCTCCGGGGCGGAGCATCCAGCTCGTGCTGAAATAAAAGGTGCATGCCAGGAACGTAAACGCTGCGATGCCGAGCACGATGGGCAGGAAGAGCCGGGCGAGCCGATCCGCGGTGCGTTCGATGTTGCTCTTGTCCTTGAGCGCCTTGGCCGTCAGCTCGATGACGCGCCCCGCGACCGTCTGCTGGGCGACGCGTTTGGCTTCGATGGTCAGCGCGCCGTTGTGGTTGATCGAACCCGCGAGCACCTCATCGCCGGGGCCTTTGTCGATGGGCAAACTCTCGCCGGTCAAGGCGCTGGTATCAACGGCGGAGCGACCGTCGAGGACGATGCCGTCAACCGGAATCTTCGCGCCGGGCTTGACGACGACGCGATCGCCGAGCGCGAGATCTTTCGTGAAGACGCGCGTTTCCTGCCCGTCCTTCAAGAGCCAGCAGCGAATGGGAAAGACCTCGACGATTTGGCGTATCGCGCGTTTGGTGCGATCGAATGTGAACGCCTCCAGACACTCGCCGATCATGCCGATGAAGACAACCTCGGCGGCGACGAGCCATTCCTGAATCGCGATGGCGGCCAGAAAGGCGATCGCGATCGCCACGTCCGCGCCGATCTTGAGATCGAAGAGTCCGTGCAGCGACGCGTAGACGACGCGCGCCCCGCCGAGGATCGCCGCGAGCATGCCGAATGTGACCTTGAAGCCGCGGATCGTGCCGAGGTCGCGCGGCCACGCGCGCAGGAGGTTCCAGCGGAGCCATTCATCCAGGCGCGGCAAGAGATCGAGCGCCAGCAACACGGCCAGTAGCCCGGTCATGAGGTAGAGCGGCCAGTTGCTTTCCTCGGCGAAAGCGTCGTCGGTATGAGAGATCTCGCGATGCATGGAGACGGATCGATGCTGAAGGAGCCGGAATATGCGCAGGGTTGGGATTACAACCCCATCGTACAGGGCGAAGGGAAGGCGTCAAGGAAAATGTCAGGCGAATGCTGCGCCGCAAGCGGCCATGCGGGAGATCGCGGCCGGATTTTCATCCGCGCCGCGATGCCGCTCGGCCGTTACTTTTTCTTGCCGCCTGCCTTGGGCGCCTTGACAGACGCTTTGGCTTTTGCCTTCTTCTTGTCTTTTCCTTGAGCGTTGTTGCCCTTTGCCATCGTCCAATCCTTTCAAAAAGAGTGACACAATCACAAGCGATTGTTCTTGTCAATGTAGTCCGATTCGACCCGATACCCAGGAGAATCGTCGTCCAGGCGAAAAGTTCTTTGCTCGCGCCTGGCCTCAGTCGTATAAAGTTGATGCACAATGTGAGCCGAATCATTTGTTTGTTTGGAGAATCTACGATGGCAGGCAGGCAAGGGAAACTTCGTATCGAATCGCTGGGTGAACTCAAGAAAACGCTGACCTCCTCTGGTGAGAGCGAGTTCGGTTTGCTGGTCCGCGGCGAACGCAAAGTCGAAATGGAAATCGACACCAAAGTCGTCAGTGAACTGTTGAAGTTGCTGCAAAAGGTTGTGGGCCATCGCGACGAAGAAGATTATTGACGCTTTCGACAACGGATCTTGACCACAGATGAACGCGGCTGAACACAGGAAGAAATCAAGAGACTGCATTTCCCGGCCGGTTGATCTGTGGTTCGTTGGCATTTTTAGCTGAACGTGCGGCCCGGAAAGCGTACGCGCTGGCAAAAGAATTGGCCGCGTGGGCGGCGGCACATCTTTCCCACCTTCACAGAAGCCGCCCCTTTTCGCAATTTTCCATGTAGATTGACTATTTTGCCCTCATTTGCCGATTGATGAAGAAGGGCGAAACAGCCCTGCCGTTGCATTTCCTGGCCGGGTCGTTATAAACGACGGATAGCGTTTTCGCGTCCAGGAAAAGCGCAGCAGAAAGGCAGAAGGACAAGGAAAAAATCGAAGTGCAACCGAGCCTAATCCGTTGCACTTTATCCTTTCGCCTTGTTACTTCGTGCTTGTAACGCCAGGGCAAGGATGTCGGCATGACGTTGCAAATTCATCCCATCGACGACCAGCTCGCTTACGCGCGCGCGATTGTGCGCGGCGAGGCGGCCGCGCTCTTGAGCGTTGCGGATCGGCTCAACGAGTCGTTCCTTGCCGCCGTCGAGTTGTTTCACCGCTGCCCGGGGCGCATCTGCATCACCGGCACCGGCAAGTCGGCCGACGTCGGTCAAAAGATCGCCGGCACGCTCAACTCCACCGGAACGCGCGCCTACATTCTCGACGCCACGCGTGCCCTCCACGGCGACCTCGGCATGATTCATCAGCACGACGTCGTCCTCGCCCTCTCCTTGAGCGGCGAGACCGAGGAGATCGTCAAGCTCTTGCCGTCGCTGAGGCAAATGGCGTTGGGGCTGGTCGCGCTCACGAGCAAGGAACAGAGCACGCTGGCGAAAAGCGCCGACGTCGCCCTCGTTCTCGGACCGCTCGAAGAAGTCTGCCCCCTCGGACTGGCGCCAAGCACGAGCACGACCGCGATGATCGCCGTCGGAGACGCGCTTGCCTTCGTCCTCATGCGCATGCGCGAGTTCACACACGAGGACTTCGCGCGATTTCACCCCGCGGGAAGCCTGGGCCGCAAGCTGCTCAAGGTCGAGGCGGTGATGCGCCAGGGCGTCGATGTGCGCGTCGCGGACAGCGGCAAGACGGTGCGCGAGGTCTTTGCGCAGGAGAAGCGTCTGGGCCGACGCACCGGCGCGGTGATGCTGACGGACGACGCGGGCCGGTTGACGGGTTTCTTCACCGACAGCGATCTGGCCCGGCTGTTCGAGCAGCACAAAGACGCCGCCTTCGATCGCCCGATCCGCGAGGTGATGACGCCGACGCCGTTGATGGTTCCGGTCGGCACGCGGCTGATGGACGCGGTGGACATTTTGCGCAATCGCAAGATCAGTGAGCTTCCGGTGGTGGACGCCGCGGAAAAGCCGGTCGGCTTACTCGACGTGACGGACCTGATTGGACTGGTGTCGCGCGAAGAGGCGGAGAGTACGTTGCGCGCGGCGGGATAACTGCTGGAAGGAAAAAATAAAAAGTAAAAAGTAAAAAGGAAATTCGGCCCGCTGAATATCAAGGTCCCATTGCGTCTTACCTTTTCCTTTGTCCTTTTTACTTGAGCGAGAGCTATGACCCTGATCGAGCGTTGTGCCCGCATCGAAGTGCTTGTATTGGATGTTGATGGCGTCTTGACGGATGGGCGCATCGTCTACACCGACGCGGGTGAGGAAATCAAGGCGTTTCACGTGCGCGACGGCTCAGGACTGAAGTTCTGGGAGGCCGAAGGGAAGAAATCGGGCATCATTACTGGGCGACGATCCGCCATCGTCGAGCGCCGCGCCAAGGAGTTGGGCATCGCACACGTGACGCAAGGCGTGAGCGACAAGAAGGCGGCGCTGGTGACGATGTTGGCCGAATTAGGCGTTTCGGCCGAGCGGGTTGCCGCCGTCGGGGACGATATCGTCGATGTGCCCGTATTGCGAACGTGCGGCCTGGCAGTCGCGGTCGCCGATGCGTGTGCCGAAGCGAAGGAAGACGCGGATTACGTGACCGAAGCGCCGGGAGGACGCGGCGCGGTCCGCGAAGTGATCGAGTTGATTCTGCGAGCCCAAGGCCGCTGGCCAGCGATCGTCGCACGCCTTCGCGGTGAATAAATGAGGCCTCAGGAAGAGCATCCTGGGGCGCAATGCCATAAGGAATCCCACGCTGTGTGGAAAGCCAAGCGCATCGCCATACTCCTGAGCGGCTTGCTAGTGTGCCTGTGCGGCTTCGCCGTATACACGCTGTGTCTTGGCATTGTTGACAGCTTACCCGTCATCCCAGTGCGATTATTGGCCGATCCCAAAAACCTTATCATCACCAACACCTCGAGTCGATCGCCGACGGACCAACGGCTCGAGTTGGCCTTCGGCGCTGGCAGCGAGGAACTGCGTCGGCCGTTACGTCTTTGGCTGCCGGACAAGGGCATCGCCTTCGCCGCCGGGGATTTCAGCATCGACGCCAAGGATGGCCGCGTGCGATTGGCGCCGTTCAGCGTCGCGATCTTTCCCAAGAGCAAGGGATCGGGCCGATATCCCGAAATCAGCACGATGCGCAGCAAGGTCGCCATCCTCACGCTGGATCGCCCCGCGGCTAACCACACCGAACTGGCCAATCGCAAGATCATTGCCGTCGAGCTCCAAAGCGGCCGGCCGGGCGTCACCATCGGCAACAACCGCGGCACTGCCGAGAAGACCGACGACGTCGACATCCTCGTCACCAACGGCAGCCTCTTCTACGAAGAACGCCGCAACCTCATCTGGACCGAAGGCGTCGTCTGCGTGACCGATCATCAGACCAAGCTGCCGACCGTTGTGCGTGGCAAACAGATGGAGATGTTCCTGACCAAGAACAGCGGCCCGAATCGTCCCAAGCAGAACGCCCAGGCGCAGGGTTCGATTGCGAGCGGCGATGCGAGCAATATCGAAAAGATCGTCCTGCATTCGCACGTGGAGATGCACTTTTGGGTCGATGCTCGCGCGGGTTTCCTGGGCGGCACGCCGCACACCAAGACTCCGCGGCCCCCCGTCCAGCCGGCGCCGGGTGACGCACCGGACAAGGCGCAGATCATCGTCAAGACCGGCGGCATGTTCGTGTACGACCTTACCAAAGAGACCGCGTTTTTCGAGAGTCCGACGACGCGCGAGGACAAGTCCAGCATGGATCAGTTCGCTCCGGACCAGGTCCATGTCCAGCGCAGCCAAAAAGTCGACGGCAAGGACAAGTTCGATCAGCTCACCTGCGATCGCCTTGATTTGCAGTTCCGCCTGAAGGTTGCGCCGAAAGGGGCGGCCGCGAATCCCTCGTCCTCGAACAAAGAAATCGAGACCGCCAAGGCCGTGTCGCGCACGGGCAACGATGTCGCCCTGGCGCTCGACAGTGAACGCATGGCCGCCTATGGGACGGAATTCAACTATCGTGCCGGCGATCTCGTGAACGGCCCCTTGATGGTCCTCAAGGGGGATCCGTTGCGCGCCAACAAGGACGGACACATGCTGCTCTGCAAGGAACTCCACATCACTGGCGCCAACCGGTTCGGCGAAGGACAGAAAGCCATTGCCCACGGGCCCGGAAAGATCGATCTGCTCGACGCCAAGAACCCCGAGAAAGAAGAGTTCCCGCATCACGTCCTGTGGCGTGATATCTTGAACTTCGAGAAGGTCAAGGAAGGCACGATCGCCCTGGATCTCCTCACCGTCGGCGGCGAAGCGTCGTTCCGCGACGATCAGCAGAAGCAAGAATTGCACGCCGAGAAGATCATGGTCTGGCTGCGCAATCCGCCGGAGGCGCCCAAGAACGCGACCGCGGTCGGCTCGCAACGGCAGGAACTGCACCGCGTCTTCGCTCAGGAACGGGTGCGCGCCGCCTCCCCCGAATTTATCGTCCGCGACGCCAACACGATGACGATGACCTTTGCACAGTCGCTTGCCAGCAACAGCCGACTGCCGGACGAAAAGCCCGCCGTCTTGCCCGATGCGACCAAAGGGCCGATATCGCTTCCTTTGACCAAACCGGCCGAGGCGAAAAAGCAAATCACCGAGGAGAAGAAACCGCGCAGCCCAATCGAGCTAAAGGCCAACGACATCACCGCGGTCGTCGCCACCCTTGGCGGTAAGAAACTGAAGGAACTGGTCGCGCGCGGCAATGTCTACGTCTTCCAGGCGGGCGAAAAACCCGGCGAGAAACGCGTCGACATCACGGGCCAGCTTCTCACCGTCAACAAGCTCAACGAGAAAGCGGACCTGCTTGTCGTACACGGAGACAAGAAAGGCCCGGCGCGCGTCGGACTAGGCGAAATAGTACTCTCCGGCGCGATCGTCACCGTCAACCAGGACACGAACCACGCCGACGTTGATGGCGCCGGCGTCATGGAAATGCCCACCAACAAGGGTTTGGACGGCAGCGAAACCGCCAAGAAAAATAGCCGCATCAACGTACACTGGAACAGGAACATGACCTTCGACGGCAAGAACGCCATCTTCTCCGGCGGCGTGCAGGCCCAGGAAGTCGGCGCGCCCTCGTGGCTGTTGTGCAATGAAATGTGGGCCGTCCTCGACCAGACCGTGTCGTTCCGAGAAGGCGAAAAGGCGGGCAAGAACGCCAAGATCGATCGAATAATCTGTGACAAAAACGTCTTCATCGACGATAGCAAGGTTGATGAAAAGCGCAATCTGGTCCAGCGGAACATCCTGCAAGGACGCGAACTCATCAACAACGAGGATGGTCGTACCAACATTGTCGGCCCTGGCCAGGTGCGCCTGTTGGCGAAGGGGAGCATGGACAACGGCCTCGCCCCGCCCCCTGGCGCCAAGGCGCCTCCCGCCAAGACGGAGTGGAAGCTGACGCATGTCAAGTTCCGTGATCACATGCACGCCAACAACAAGCCCGGCGTCAAGACCGCCAAGTTCTACGGCCAGCACGGCGGCATCGAGGTCTTCCACTTCCCGAGCAACGACATCAAGGCTACCATGGACCCGGACCATCCTCCCAAGGACGGCCTGTTTCTCCGCTGCGAAATGCTCGAGGTTGAGGCGCGCCAGGCTCTGGGCCGAACCTCGCACATCATGATCGCACGCCAAAATGTCTTCTTCCGCACCGACCAGTACCAGGGCAACGCCGACATCGTCAAATATGACGAGGCCAACGACATCGTCATCTTCGAGGCCTTGAACGGCAAGCTCGTGCAGATGTACCAGATCACGGCGCGCGGCATCGAAGCGTCGGCGGTGCGTTCGTCGAAAGTGCTGTACAATCGCCGGACGGGCACAATGGAGACAGAAGGGGTCAAGTCGATCAGTAACTGAAAAACCTGCGCCGTTTAGCGTTCGCATGGAAGCGCCCGTCGCTCAGGCGCTTCCATGCGAACGCTAAACGGCAAAGGGGGGGTCAATCGCCGCGGCAGGGTTGCACGCGAATCGCCAGGATCAGGCGTTCCTTGCTCTTGGTCTGAAAGCGCGTCACGATCGGCAGGAATTTGCCGCACACAGTCTGATACTCGATCTCGCCCATGGCCGGAGCGGTGACGGCAAGTCCGACGCGATTTTCTTTGTCGGCGCCGTGCTTGATGACGAGGTCAACCATCTTCTTCTCGACGGCCGGCAGCGACACTTTCTCGCCGGGCTTGAGCGACTTGTTTTCCATGTGCTTGAGCTTGAAGGTCTTGAGATTCGGATGGAGCTTGCGCACTTCCTCCGCGATGGCCTTGAGGCGCGGATCGATCGAGTTGCCCTCTTCGCTGGCGAGGATGACGACGAGCGTGATCTTGATCGGATCCTTTTCGCCATGACAGGGGCACGCATCCAGCATCCCGGCAACCGATAGGGACATGGCGATTAGCAAGGCGAGTCGCGGCATCACGTGGATTCCTTCAAGTTGCCGCTAGCGGCCTGGCGTTCGGAAAAGAACACGCGAGCGCCAAGACCCCAGCGGCGGAATAGGAATTTCAATCGGTATCGAGCCGAGCCCAGATAATCGGACGACGCGGACCGTCCGGTTGGCGGTTGGGGACCATGTTGTGGTGAGAATCGGGCCGAACGTGGACGACGCGCACTTCACCGGGATCGGCCAGTTCGAGCGCTCCGACCACGGGAGGAACGCCAACGACGAGCGAACCGGTGTCCGCCCCTTCGACGCGCAGGATCGAGATTTCGCTGACCAGCGCGACCGCAAAGACTTCGACTTCCTCTTTCTTGGGCTCGACCGGCGGTTCTGGCGGCGCAACGACCACGGGCGCGTTCTGTTCGATAGGCTGCATGAAGCGAAGCACGCCGGCGCCGATCATCACCAGGACGCACGCCGCGACCATGCCCAGTGCGAACCACGGCCAGGCGCATCCGGAACCTGTTTGCGGCGCATGCTGGCGGGCGTTCACGCGCGTCAAAGCGTCTTGCCAGGCCGCTTCGGTTGGCTCTGGGCAGGTCGTGTCGAGCCAGAGCTTTTGCAGTTCGCGATGCTGGTTCCATTCCTGGGCGGCTGCCGGATGCGCGTCAAGCCAGGCCTCGATGCGCGCACGCATGTCGGCAAGCTCGTTTCGGCCTTCCAGTTCGCCATCGTAATAGGCGGCCAAAAGCTGGGCATCGGGTTGCCAATTCGATTCGGGCGCGACGTTCATTCGGTTTTCATCCAAGGTTCGAGCAAGGTGCGCAGACGCTGCCGCGCATAATAGAGACGGCTCATCACGGTGCCGATCGAGATGCCCAGCGTTTCCGCGACTTCACGATAACTGAGATCGGCTTCCGCGTGCAAGACGAAGGTCTGACGCTGCGCCGGCGAAAGCTGTGCGAGTGCCTCGTGCAGCTTCCTGCGCTGGTCTTGGCGGTGAAGCTCGCGCCCGGGGTCCGGTTCCAAGAGGGGTTCGCATTCCTCGCGAAATTTTGGCCCCAAGGAGTCCATACTCAGGGTCTCGCGCCGGCCGCGCTGGCGTCCCAAATCAAGGGCGGCGTTGCTCACCACGCGCAGCAGCCAGGTCTTGAACGAGCTGCGTCCCTGAAAGCGAGGCAAATGCACCAGCGCCTTGACAAACGCCTCCTGCACGGCATCGAGAGCGTCGGCTTCATTGCCCAATAGCCGATGTGCGACGCGATAGGCCAACAGGCGATACCGTCGGAATAGCTCGTCCAGTGCTTCCGGATCGCCGGCGCCGGCCTGCGCGAGCAGGGTTTCATCGCTGACCGCGATCGGAATGATGCCTACAGCCATGTCAGCCTAATCTCCGTAATTAGACGTTGCTCCAGCCGACGTTATTTGATTCTAGCGGTGAAGAAGCGCGGGGAGGAAAGGAATTCTTGGGAAAAAATCCAGATCGTTCGGCATACTTGGCGCCACCGACAAAATCAATTGTTAGCCGGACGCGCAAGCGACGGAGTTTGAAGAATCCGTCGCTTGCGCGTCCGGCTAACGGGCCGATTTAACTTTTGTCGGGGGCGTTAATTCTGCCGCTCGTCTTGCGAGGTGCGAATACCATGCAAATAAGCGTCGCCGTCGAGATTCTCGATCGCTTCCGTGCGCCAGCCGTGGCAGTCAAGCAGCTTCTCGAATCCCACGCCGCCGACGGGCGATTTGGCGCGGTCGTTGCCGATCAGCTTGGGAGCGACGAAGACGTGGATCTCATCGACGGCCTGGCGATCGAACAAACTGCCGAGCACGGCCGAGCCGCCTTCGACGAGCACGTTGGTCCAGCGGCGCCGGCCCAATTCGTCCAACAATTTCAGGACATCGGGCTTGCCGTCCTCGTCCGGCGGCAACGGCAGTACCTCGCAACGCGCCGCTGAAAGATGCCTTGCGGATGGCTGATACAGTGAATTGACGGCGATCAATGTCGGCACATCGGTCGCGGTACGCACAAGCTTTGACGTGGCCGGCAGTCGCGCGCGCGAATCGAGAATGACCCGGCAAGCGATGCGAGGTCCGGGCGGGCGGGCGGTCAGGAGTGGGTCGTCCGCCAGCGCGGTTCCTATGCCGACCAGAATGCCGTCCATCTTGCCGCGCAGTTCGTGGACGCGGCGGCGCGAGGTTTCATTGCTGATCCATTTCGAGTCGCCGGTCTTGGAAGCGATCTTGCCGTCGAGCGACATGGCCCATTTCGCGTGGACGTAAGGCCGGCCCGTGGCGAGCAGCTTCAGATACGGAGCATTTTGCCGCTGAGCTTCTCGCGCGGCGACGCCGAATTCGATGGCAATACCAGCGGCGCGAAGGAGTGCCGCGCTGCGGCCGGCGACTTGCGGGAACGGATCTTGCAGCGCGGCAACGATGCGCGTGATGCCGGCGGCAATCAGGGCGTCCGTGCAGGGCGGCGTCTTGCCGTGATGGCAACATGGTTCGAGCGTGACGTAAAGTGTGCCGCCGCGCGCCGCCGTGCCGGCTTGCAGCAGGGCGTGGACCTCGGCGTGAGGGCCGCCGAATTTCTGATGCCAGCCGACGCCGACTTCCTTCCCATCGCGCACGATGACGGCGCCGACGAGCGGATTTGGCTCGACGCAGCCTCGGCCTTGCTCGGCCAAATCGAGGGCGCGGCGCATCCAGAGTTCGTCATTGGAATTCATGGCGAGGCTTTCATACACCTAGCGCCTCTTGCAAGCGGCGAATTTGTTCGCTCATCGGGCACGGCGCCTTGGGCGTCTTCTGATTCGGCAACGCCTCCACCTTGAGATGAATGACAACCGGCCCAACGCCCGACAACGCCTCCCGTGCACCGGCTTGCCACTCCGCAAGCGTCGCGAAAGCATAAGTTCGTTTGATGCCGGCTCCACGCGCGATCATGGCGTAATCGACGTGGCCGACTCCCGCGTGTGCTTGGCCGCCGGTTACTTCGTATTGTCCGTTGTCGAGAATGACGACATAAATTCTCGCCGGGTGATGGGCCAGCGTGACCAGATTGCCCAGGCTCATCAACGCACAACCGTCGCCGTTGAGAACGATGACGCCGTGCTCCGGTTGCGCAAGAGCGAGGCCCAGCCCGAGGCTCGGCGCGTGCCCCATGGCGGAGGGGATGTACGCGAAATCCAGCGGCGACTGCGACAACTGCGGCCACAGCCCGGCGGAGCTCATCGTGGTGACGACGATTCGCTCGCCGCGCCGCGCGAGGACAACTTCCAGAGCCTGGCGTTGTGTCATGAGCATGGACAACCCTCTGCCGCTTGCGGCTTAGCGCTCGCGTGACGCCGTGCGAGCGCTAAGCCGCGAGCGGCGATTTCACTCCGCAATGAGCACCGCGCCCGCGCGTTTTGCCGCGTGCGATTGTTGAATCGCAGCGGCGAGATCGTCGGCGCTGTGATTCTTGTCGAGTACGACGTAGGGGATCTGCCACGCGCGCATGATCGGTTCGGCGAAGATTGGGCAGGTGTCGGCCGTCTTCCCCTGTTGATGCAGATAGTAGCTGCGTACGCCTACGACCATGAAGAGCGGCAGGTTCATGTCGTGGAGGACGTTGCGCAGCGCGTCACCCGCCTCGAAAAGTCCGGTGCACTGGATCATGACGATCGGCTTTTTGCCTCCCAGGTGCAACCCCGCGGCCAGCGCGAACGCTTCGCCTTCGCGGCACACGCGCAGCAGCGTCAGTCGCTTTTCCGCGGACAGTGCGGCATCCCACGTTCCGAGCTCGCTATCGGGAATCCAGACGACATGGGTGATGTCACTGCGAATCAGTGCGGCGGTGATGGAGGGGCCGTCTAACATAAGGCCGTCGTCCGTAGCCACGGAATAATAAGGGGTGTACCCAACAGCGGTATTTTCGTGAATCAAAAGTGGTTTGCAAGTGAATTCGAGACGCCTGCTACGACGACTGACTACGGACTACTGACAAAAAAAAGCCCGCTGAGGTGAATCAGCGGGCCTTTCAAGCGATCCAGAGATCGTTACTTCTTCTTGCCCTTATGTTCGCCATGGCACGCCGCGCAATTGGCAGCCTTCTTGAGGGCCTCGCCGTCGCCGGCCTTGGCGGCCTTGACGAGCGCTTCGGTCTTTTCCTTCCAGCTCGCCGCGTCGCCCTTCGGCGGCTCGCACTTGGCCAGGCCTTCGAACAGCTTGACGAGTTCGGCTTGTTCTTCCTTGCTGGCGCTGCCGCCGGCAACCTTCTTGCACAGCCCGCCAACCATCGCCTTCTTCATCACGACCTTGATCGTGACCTTGTCGCCGTCTTTACCCTTGTCGCCGCCTTGCAGGCTGCCGTCCACGACCAGGATGAACGCGAACACAGCAAACGCACTCAGAATCAAACCACGCTTCATGATAGGTCCCCACCTGTTGAAAATCACGCCGCCTCACAGCGAGCCGGCATCGTTCCACGATCTTTCCCGTTTATCGCACGAGAACGACCATCGTTCTCCGTGGGAAAGATGAAAGCCTTTTTTAGCACCGCGGCTGCCGAAAGCAAGCGCAATCTCGCCGCGATTTTGAGAAACTCCCTTGCCTAGACGATTCGCGTGCCAAGCTTATTCATCCCCTTTTTTATGGGCGAATACCGGTATTCGTTTGTTTATTTCGGCGCGGGTTTGGGCGTTTTGTCCTTGTTCGGCGCCGGTTTGGCGCGTTCGAATTTTTCCAGTTCCATGACGATATTCAGCCCCCCGGCGTCGACAGTCTGCTTGACGAAGCCAATATCCTTGACGAACCAGTAGGCCGTGTTGACGTTCTGGCCTTTACTTTCGAGGCGAATGTTGACACGGATGGCCTTGAATTTGCCTGCGGGAACCTCGATGGACTCTTCACTGCTCTCGCAGGAGTACTTGCCGTCGTCGTTGCCGACTTTGAATTCGCCTTGCCACTTGGCGCCGGCCTTGACGGGATATTTGAGCAGACAGATTGACGGGTCGATGTCCTGGCCGTTATTGCGATGGCGGAAGATACCTTCCTCGGTCTGGCGTAAGTGCTCGTTGGCGACGACCTTGTCTTTGATCGCCGCTTCCAGGCGCGCCATGGATTTACCGTTGATCATTTCGATTTTCACGATGCTGGAAATAGCGGTGACCGAGTTGCCTGCGACGGCTACGTTGAACGTCCATTTGTTGCCGACTTCGAGCGGATAATAGTTGTCGGCGCCGCCCGGATCCTTGTCGCCTTTGCCTTTTTTGTCTTGCGCGTTGATGAACGGCGCTGCCAGAAGCAACAATACGCCGAGTGTCGGCAGGAATTGCAGTTGCCTGTTCATAAGGCGGCCTTTCTCAACATGCCAAGGGATCCGGGGACGCAGGATGAGTCTAAGACCAAGATATACGGGTAGTTAATCATACAAATGAAAATTGGGAATGGAAGATGCCATTCCAGACCGTAAGAAACAATCATGGAATTCATCGAACTGCACGCGGTCCGCAAAGTCTATCACGTCGGCGACGTCGACGTGCCCGTGCTCAAAGGCGTGTCGCTGACGATACGCCAGGGCGAAATGGTCGCGCTGATGGGCGCGTCCGGCTCGGGCAAATCAACGCTGATGAACCTCCTGGGCTGTCTCGATCGGCCGACCGCCGGAGAATACTGGCTAGACAACGAAGACGTCACGCGTCTGTCGACCACGCAGCGGGCGACGCTGCGCAATCGCAAGCTCGGCTTCGTCTTCCAGAACTTCAACCTGCTCACACGCACCAGCGCCCTGGACAACGTGGCGATGCCGCTCACCTATGGCGCCGAGTCCAGCACCGGCGAGGCCAAGGCGCGGGCCCGCGCGCTGCTGACCCGCGTCGGTCTGGAGGATCGGCTCGACCATCATCCCGCGCAACTATCCGGCGGCATGCGAATGCGCGCTTCCCTGGCCCGCGCGCTGGTTACCAATCCGCGTTTGTTGTTGCTCGATGAGCCAGTCGCCGCGCTCGATGAGATCACGCGGTTC
>SXGS01452571.1_pt1 | contig 27839 bp, 25 predicted proteins | sample 3174681 | NCBI WGS metagenome assembly SXGS01 (sample SAMN11356861, study PRJNA531348) | freshwater metagenome | isolation source: freshwater sample F1-80 | place: China: Fuxian Lake, Yuxi | collected 2017-12-25 | reverse complement strand
CAACACGGCTGAAGAGCTTTTTTTTTATATCGATCAACTCGCAAAGCGATTCAACATCGACGCGTCCTCATCCGCTGCCATCGGCCGAAACTTAGGTGGCTCACAGTTGGCTCACTGGTACACCAAAGACTCTCGGCTTAAAAATCTTCTTATAACAGGGGCGGTGCCGGAGCTTTCGCGCTTTTGGCTCGAGAGTAAACATTCCCTGGCGGTGCAGACTCGGCAGCAGAGTTCGTCGGAGGTTCTCCAAACTTACTGCGATGCCATGAAGCCATTTGATTTGACGAACTCCCTCTCGAAACTTTCGGGTCGATCGGTCCGACTTCAATTTGGTCGGCAAGATCCTTGGCTCGACGGTCGTGAACCCGAAACGCTCGGCGAGATCGTATGGCTCGACGACGATCACGATATGGACTCGCCGATCTCACGAGAAGATCGGCGACTATGGATCAATCGGCTGGTTAACGGGAATTAACGCTGTTCTTCAAACCGAGTCTCAAAGACTGAACTCAAAAGTTCAAGATTCTCCGAAAGCGTTGGAAAAGATGATGCCGGTAATCCAAGAACGGATCGCAACAGATTCCGGTTGATCTCAAGATATCCTTCGAGCCAACCGGCTGAGTGGTGGGGCGGGTGGCCAGTTCCGAGCGTAGTTGACTTTCGTGTGAGAGTTCTTCGTTCGCGACCTTCGCCGATCCAAATCAAATCGGGATCCATGAAAGTCCACGTCGCCGATGCGCGAGTGCCGATGACGTTGATTTCAAAGTGATTGCCAGAGCCGTGGAATGTTTTCGAAATCGAGCCCCAAGCACGGAGTCCCGAGGCAAAGTCGAGGGCGAGTTGAACGTGCGAATCGCGGTGAGGCTGATCTGCATTTTTGAACGACTTCCAACCCGAAATACGCAAGGGATTTTCACCCGCAAGGTGTCGCACGAGATCCAACCAATGGACTCCAACATCGATAAGGGCATCAGAGGGTCCACTGAGTTGGACCTCGTTTTTCCAACTTTCGACTTTAGGTCCGTTCGATAGAGCCCTCTCAGCCGTCGATGCTTGCCAGTAGCGTCCCTCAAGAGAAATGAGTTCGCCAAAAAATCCTTCGCCGATCATTTGTTTTAGGGTCTTTGGTCCCCACATTTCTCGGTAGACGTGGTAGATCGCGACCGGAATCGAAACATCTCGCAAAGACTGCAACTGACCTCGATCTACGCAGCTCGGTTTCTCGCAACCGATTGCGTGAAAGCCAGCATTGGCGGCAGCCAAGATTTGCGGGGCGTGGAGAGCGTGGGGAGTCGAGATGAAAAGTACGGATTTCTCTGCGTTCAGATCCGGTGTGGGGCTTGCGCCTCGGGGCACCTGTCGAGGCTCTAATAGGATTAGATTGTCGCTTTGACCGAAAGTCTGTTCTCTGAGGAGGGCAAGAGATTCGCGAATCGCAAGGGCGGATCTTCCGCTTCCGAGAATGAAGGGCTGAATTTTCATCGTTCACCTCTTAAACTTGTTTATCCCAGGATTAGGTAATAGGAAAATTCATAATTCTCGGAAAGAAAGTTAGTTTTTCTTATGATCAATCTCATTCACCTTCGCTATTTTCTCGATGCGGCACGCTTGGGCAGCCTATCGTCTGCAGCTAGTCTGCATTCGGTCTCTCAATCAGCCGTGAGTCAGGCCATTCGCAGTTTAGAGACGACTTTAAACTCACAACTCACAACTCATGCGAGGAATCGTTTTGAACTGACGCTAGCAGGCGCACGCCTTGTGGAAGTTGGTCCATCATTGATCGAAGCTGCAGCTTCATTAGAGAAACAAATCTCAGCGACTTCCGAAGACACTCAGCCCCTCGTCATCGGCGCAACGACGAGTTTGGCGAGTGCCGTTCTGCCAAAAGTCATTTCAAGGTATAGACAGCGGCATCCCCGTTGGAATCTGCAATTAAAAATCGGCAATAGTGAGGCGATACGCTCTTGGCTCGCAAATGGCGAGATTGCGCTAGGGCTCATAGTTGATGACGGCGTCAACGATCCACAGGTGAAGAAGACTTTGTTCAAGGAGAATGATTTTGTTCTCTACGGTCTTCCGAAAGCGCAACCTTCGCTCGGAGACGTTGGCGTATTGGTCACCCGGCGAGAGCGTCCAGAAGTCAAAAAGCTTATGCGTCGATATCAAGCGAAGAAAAACCAAATCTTGCCGATCGCGATGGAAGTGGTGAGTTGGGAAGTCATCCGCTCTTTCGTTTTATCCGGCATCGGTTACGGGTTTTCTCCCCGCTACGTCGTTGAGAAGGACCTCGCGACAAACAAACTAAAAGAACTCCGTCTCGGTTTTGATCCAATTGCTGCAAATCTCGTGGCCTTGCAGATGAAAAGTTCAATGGACGCATCAAAGAGGATGCAGCCACAGCTCATCGAATTTTTTCAAGAGCTCGAAAGAGGCTGAGTTGAGCCTCGCACGAACGAGGCGAATTCGCTCACGCCATGAGTCATCGGCGTTCGGGTTTGACTTTGTCTCCCGCATTTTCGATAGAAACTTCATCAGTTTAGTTCGCAAAAGTCTCATTAGGTCTTGAAGGAGTTCCTCCATGCGTCGAGCGATGGTGCGCCTGTTTTTTGTTTTTGCTTTCGTCCCCTTCGTCATTTGGGAAGGGTCCGCTATCGCCGTCGACCGAACGTCTCAAAGAACCTCGGAAGTCGAAGTCGAAATCAGTCAGCTGATCCAGCAAATGACCTTGGAAGAAAAAGTTTCGCTCCTCGGGGGAACCGGATTCGACACCCGCCCGCTGCCGCGCTTAGGAATTCCTTCGATTCGCATGACGGATGGACCCGTAGGAGTTCGCGGTGGTGAAGCGACGGCCTTTCCTTCTGGTATTTCGATGGCCGCAACTTTCAACTCAAGGCTGATTCACGATGTAGCCCAAGCCATTGCCGATGAGGCACGCTTCAAGGGTAAGAATATGCTTCTCGGCCCTTGCGTGAATATCAATCGTCATCCCTTTGGCGGGCGCAACTTTGAAAGCTTCGGCGAAGATCCGCTGGTAGCCTCGATTTTAGGTGCGGAGTATGTGCGCGGGATCCAAAGCCGAGGAGTTTTAGCGAGTGTGAAACACTTCGCGGTCAACGACCAGGAGCACGAGCGACTCACGATTAATGTGAACGTCGACAAGCGTACGCTTTTCGAAATGCACCTACCGGCTTTCAAAGCCGCGGTCGATGCGGGTTCGTGGACCGTGATGTCAGCTTACAACAAAGTCAATGGACCTCACGCTACACAAAATTCGTTTTTGCAAAACCAAGTGCTTAAAGAAATGTGGGGTTTTCAGGGATTCGTGGTCTCGGATTGGGATGCGACGCACTCGACGGTTGAAGCAGCTAACAACGGTCTTGATCTTGAGATGCCTTATGCCACTTGGTTTGACGACAAGCTTGTAGCTGCAGTGCGGGCGGGGAGAGTGAAGGAAACGACGATCGACGACAAAGTTCGTCGACTCCTCCGTGCGATGTACGGAATCGGCATCATGGGCCAAGCGAGTCGCGATCCGATCCCGGCCCCGAATGGACCTGGAAGTGCGGAAAACACGGAGCAAGCTCTCAAAGTCGCGCAAGAGAGTTTAGTGCTCTTGAAGAATGATCAAGCCCTGCTTCCGATCAGAACTGAGCAAGTTCGTCGAGTCGCGCTGATTGGTCCAAACGCGAATATAGCTCGCATCGGTGGAGGAGGAAGCTCAGCCGTAATTCCGATTTCGGTAACAACGCCGCTTCGGAGCTTGCAGGAGTTGCTGCCGAGCTCTGTCGAAGTTTTGCACGCTGTTGGGGCTCCATTTCCTGGTGATGCAGACACGATTCCTTCGGAGTACCTCAAGCCTCACGCACAATCCTCGCGTCGCGGACTTAAAGCAGAATATTTTGATAATCGTGATCTTGCGGGTTCGCCGGTCCTTACCCGTGTCGAGGAGACAATCGATCTGCGTGAGGCACCCGTAGCCGGATTGACTGAAAATTTCTCAGCTCGCTGGAGTGGATACCTCACGGTTCCGACGGCTGGTAATTACAAACTTTCGACGTTGAGCGATGACGGCGTTCGTTTGTTCCTGGATGGCAAAGAGCTTATTTCCGATTGGGAAGATCAGGGAAATGCCGCAAATGAAGTCGCCGTCGAGCTCGAAGCTGGTCGCGCGTACGCCTTACGGATCGAATATTATCAAGGTGAAGGTGGCTTCAAGATGCGCGCGGGATTCGGAGCTCCTGCGCAAGCCTTATTAGCTGAAGCTTTGAATGCCGCCCGTCAGGCCGACGTTGTAGTTGTATTCACGGGGCTCGGAACGACGATGGAAGGCGAAGGTTATGATCGCCCCCGTTTCGATTTCCCAAAAGAACAAGTCGAGTTGATTCGGGCGGTTGCTCGCACCAATCCAAACACGGCGGTTGTTTTGACCTCCGGAAATCCACTGCCGATGGGCGAGTGGGTGGGCGAAGTTAAAACCGTCGTGCAAGCTTGGTACGCAGGGCAAGAGGGTGGAAGAGCGATTGCCGATCTTCTCGTAGGCAAAATCAATCCTTCAGGAAAACTGCCGGTTACTTTTCTCAAGAGGTGGGAAGATTCACCAGCCTTCGGAAATTATCCCGGCTCGAATGGCCAAGTTCACTATCGCGAGGGCATCTTTGTCGGTTACCGACATTTCGACGCTAAAAAGGTTGAACCTGAGTTCCCCTTCGGGCACGGCCTCTCTTACACTCGATTCGAATTCGCGGATCCGAAGGTTTCGATCCTAAATGCTTCGGCTTCTAAACCTGATATCAGAGTTGCCTTCCGGCTCGCGAACGTCGGCTCCTCCGATGGCGCCGAAGTTGCGCAGATCTACGTCGGTGAGAAACAACCTCGCCTAGCTCGACCTGTGCGTGAGCTCAAGGCATTCAAAAAAGTTTTCCTGAAAGCGGGCGAAACTCAGATCGTTCAACTCTCGCTCGACTCATCAGCTTTTGCCTACTTTGACGAGGCCGCGATGAAATGGCGAGTAGATCCAGGAGCTTTTGAAATCACGATTGGTTCTTCATCGCGAGATTTACGTTTACGTTCCACGATCGAACTCATGCCTTGAACTCACTGAGCCTCGTACTGAATTTCCCGAGGCTCTTGGCTTGCGTCGGACTCGATGGAGAAAGAGAGTCTTCCCATTTCGCGTGAGTCCGTCGTCTCCACGCGAATTTGCCAGTCACCAGGTTCAACGTGGGATTTAAAGCTAAATCCCCGGAAGCCTTCAACGCGTCCCCCGGCAATCGACATCGGGATCACATCCGTTGTGATCCAGCCTCTACGCGGATCTTTGTACATCCAACGCATCTGCACGCGGTCACTGAATCGGCTCGGCGAAAACACTCGCGCAAATCCGTAGGGTCGATCGCCGGCGCGCAAGTAGAACACCTTTTCGCCGTTTTGGAAGATCGATTTTCCCCGAGGATCGTATCCCAAGAGGTATTGTCCTTTTTCTTTCTTAACTTCGTGATAGACGCCCATGAATTCAACCGAAAGCGGAACGGGCGGGATTAAACGGGCCATATAAAGGACGAGGATGACGGCCAGCGTACAACCGTAAGGCATGAGAACTTGGCGTTTGATGAGTTGCTGATTCTCCTCGCCGGCTTTCTTGCGCAGCCATCTGAGCAAGGGATAGGCTGCTCCCGCGGCCGCAACGAGCGCGAGAAGAAAAGGGAAAATGCCAACAAACCCAAGCGCTAACGGAATCAAGTATCCGAAAAAAGCAAAACAGCAAATGGCGAGAAGTGCGGTCCGCACGGCAACGCCCGAGCCGCCTTGAAACCTCTTGAATTCGTTGATCAAGATGATGGCGACGAGAAGGCCTAAGAACATGAACGATGACGCGAGTGAAGAGCTCTTGATGAAGAACAGCGTGCATTCGCTGAGGAGACTTCCGAGAAGGAAGTGAACGACCTCTTCTTCATAGCGCCAGATTTTCGCAACAAATCCGCTCGGTTTGAATTTTCCGGCAAAGGCAAGAAGTTCGCCACCGATTACGGATCCAACGACGAGAAGATAAACAGCTTGTTTGACGATCCCCATCGCGGAATCAATGGGGCCCATACTCCAAACATCCCACGCGCATCCGAGTAAGAAGAAGACGACAGGCCACCATCTCTCGTAACGAGCGTAGAACTCTTTGATCGATTTCATGACTCTGATTGTGCCGCGATCGGCGGAAAATAAAAAGGCGAGCCTTTTAGCTCGCCTCTGAAACTCAGTTAAGGTTTCACCCGACTTAATTGCTTGCGTAGATCAAGCTGCCGTTTTTGATCATGTTGATGACCTTGTCGCGATACTCATGAGAAACCGCGGGGCAGCCCCAGCTGCGGCCTTGCTTCTTGTCTTTGTCTTTGACGTAGTCAGAACCATGAACGACCACGGCACGCATGCGAGCATTCGAGTTGCTCGACGAAAGACCGTCAAGGCGAAGCGAGTAGCCGTTTTTACCTTGGTAAGTTTCTGCCGTTTTATAAAAGCCGAGGGAACTAGCGTTTGAACCTTCGACATTGCTAAATCGTTCAGCGTAAGCGTCGTCGTCGCGATCCGAGCCTTCACCGTGCGCGACGTGCAGTGCGAGCACGGATCCAGACTTCATGTTCACGATGAAGAGACGACGTTGCGAAGACGGTTTGGAAAAATCGACAACCGTCAGGTAGTTCTGATTCTTCAGTCGAGATTTATTGGCCTCGAAGTAAGCGACGGCTTTTTTGAGAAGCGCCTTTGGCACGACGCCTTTGGGGTCGAGACCTTGGATATCTGCAAGAGGATCTGATTTTTCGTCAAGCTCATCGGGATTCGTGAACTCGGCGAGTTCTGCTTCTTCTTCAGCAGTGAGGGGAACAGCTTCTTCGCCTTCTTGCGTGATAACTTCATCGGGGCCTGACGGCGCTGCATCCGTTGCGTCGTGCGAGGCAGGAGCGCAAGCTCCGAGCAAAATGAGGGCTGACGCGAGCAGGGTTCGAACGGTCGCAGCAATAGCGGGCCTAGACCCTTGCGGGGCCAACTGAACTTTCAAACCATACCTCCATGCATGGATTAATCTGTTTTTTGGAGAACAGCATACCCAATGGCGGCACTCGATAGAACCCGCGAGGCGAGGTTCCGGACCTTCGGTCAGTCCAAATATATTGCGCTATAAATATAAAGTATTTAGTTTTCCGACGCCGGCGCTCGTTGGAGAGAATCGCGAATTGATTCATTCAAAGCCATGGCGTCGAGCGGTTTGGTGAGGCATGAGGTGATTTTCGTATCACCGATTCTAGAGGCGATGTCGTGCTCACTGAAACCGGTACACAGGACAATGGGAGTTTCCGGCGAGATTTGGCGCAAACGTGCTGCCAGCTCAAGACCGCTCATCTCGGGCATGACTTGATCGGTCATCACGAGATCAATGGGCTTTCCTCTTTTGTTCTGATCGATGAAGGCGTCGAGCGCAACCTTACCGCTTGGCGCCGCGGTCACACGGTAACCAAATGCGAGCAGCGTGTCTTTGATCAGCTCAAGGAGTTCAGGCTCATCATCTACGACGAGGATGTGCTCGTTTCCGCCGAGGGAAGCTAAATCATCCGACTCTAACGGCAGCTCCGCCTCGGTTGAAACTACAGGCAACACAACTTTGAATTCAGAACCTTCGCCTACACGACTTTTGACGTGGATTTTGCCATCGAATGCGCTCACGATCCCTTGAACGACCGCGAGCCCCATTCCCGTTCCTTCGCTTGAAGGCTTAGTCGTGAAGAAGGGCTCAAATATTTTTCCCAAAATTTCAGGTGCAATGCCTTCTCCATTATCGGCTACGCAAATCGCAATCGAATTTTCTTGAGGCTCCAGGCAGATCCGAATCTCACCGCCAGAGTTCCGCATGGCGTGCGCCGCATTGGAGAAAAGGTTGATGATGACTTGCTGAAGCTGTGTGATGTCGGCGATTGCGGAAACCGAGCTCGTTTCAACGGCAGAGTAGTCTTCGATGATTTTAATATTTTTGGGGAGTGTTGACCGCATCAGTTTCACGGCCTCTCTTACGGCAGGGATAACTTCAACGACCCGGCGATCGACTTTGCCCTTTCGGCTGAACGAGAGAATTTGCTTCATCTGCTCGCGACCGCGGTCAGCGAACTTCACGGCGGTCGAGATTTTTTCTTTCGCGGGGTGAGAAGCCTCGGTCAAGCTGTCGGCTAGATTTACGGCAAGAAAGACGCCGTGAAGAACGTTATTGATCTCGTGCGAGATTCCACCGGTGAGCGTTCCGAGTGACTCGAGCTTTTGCAGGTGGTTGAGGCGCTCGTAGAGTTGGCGGTTTTCTTCTTCCTTTCGGATCAATTCATCAACTTTGGCGCTCAACTTCTGATTGGCCTGTTCCAAGGCTTGCGTGCGCTCGAGCACGCGACTCTCAAGCTCCGCCCGCACCATTCGAAGTTCGGTATCCGATTTCAGAAGTTTCTCGTAATTGCGTTGAAGTGCCCCATCTTGTTGACCGAGCTCTTCGAGAACTTTCATTGGATTCACGAGTAATCTCAACGTGCGGGTCACTCGCGCCCAGATGGTTGTCGAAGGCGGTGGAGAAATTAAATAAACACCCGATCGGGGCGTGAGTTCGCTCTCAACAACAGCGTCGGACAGAGAAATAAACTTAGGCAGCTTTTTAAGACCACTGTGCGAAAGCTGAAAGAAAAGCAAATTCGACCGGCACTGCGGAGCTAACTCAAGACGCACTTCGATGCGTCCATCAGAGAGAACTTGGAAGTTGTGCTGGACGTTCGCGCCGAAAATGCTCGGTCCGAAGAAAGTGTTGTTGATCCGGTAGAGTTGAAGCGGACTCCAAACGATTCCAGCTATCGCCGTCCAGTAGGGAAACCACGCCGTCTGAGAGTTAAAGACGAAGTCAAAAAAATCTTCGCGTGCGGAATTTTCCGAAAAGTTGGTTTTGATCTCATCGTGAAAGTTGACCAATGAGTTCCACGGAATCCGATTTGATGGATCGCTTATGAATGAGGCTCGAAGATACGCGTCGTCGGGAAAACGATTTTGCAGTTTCTCTAGAAAGCCTTGCTTATTGATGCCGCGGCTTTTGAGATACTCGAGATGTAAATGGATCAAGCGGCAAGAGACGTTTTCCATGAGCTGCTCTTAGCACTCCTTTGCCCGATAACAAACGAAATCGCCGGATCCTACCGAAGATTCTACCTATCATTAAACTTATTTAGGTTAATCGCCAAGCCTTAGTGGGTAATTCGATTCAATATCCGGACGATTCTCAGCGCGAGTTTGTGCTCTGGGCTCGTGAAAGCCGCTAAGCTCTTATCGAGTTTTTCGCTCTCGATCAGGTCACCTTCTTTGAAGCCCGCTTGAGCTAGCGGGGAGCCTTCCTTCAAGCGAGTAATTCTCCAGCCGTTAGGTTCGAGAACAGCTTCGGCATCTTGAGGAAGCGAAGCCCACGCTTTCTCAAGAACGTGGACGAGATCGGCGGAAATCGGGAATTTTGCGCGCTCGGCTATCTCTCCTAGAGTCATCGAACGCTCTTCTTGATCGGATTCTTGTTTCGGAACCGCTGCGACTGCAAGCGTCTCCTCTGCTTGAGCAGCCTGCGCTGAATCTTCTTTTGTAAAAGACGTGCGTTCTTGTGTCTCGTTAAGCCGCGACCCCGACAGCTGAGCCAACCTCGATTGGTTCCAATCAAAGGTGGATAAATTTTTAAACACGGAAGCCGTTGTCTTGTGGGACGCGCGGATCATGTCTTTAGGAACGAAGTTGATGAGGAACGCGCCGAAGATAACACCGCAAAACCAAAGGTAAAAACTCTTCATCTCATCATTGCATCATTTGGCGTACGGCCTTTCAACGCGCTTAAAGTCTCGCGCCCTTGGTCGCAATCGACCAGCACCGCTTTATTGATTCGAAATCTCAATTTTCAGATCACAGTCGGCTCAACCTTGGCCTTGCAAAACGCACTATGATGCCACTCGAGCGCATTGCGCTCACTCTTTCTTTTCCGTTGAGGGGACGAGGAGGTGCACCATTGATTCAGCAACAGAGTCCAAGACCGATCCCTCAGTTTTGAAAGTAAAGGCTCTCGAGATCCACAAACGCCTTTGCGAAACATATAAGTGTCCGATCGCTTTTTTTCACGATCTCGATCCGTTGAGCGAGTTGGTTTCAGCCTTGCTCTCTCATCGGACGCGAAATGCCGACTCAGGTCGAGCCTTTCGTAATTTAAGGAAGCGTTACGCGACTTGGGTGGAAATGATGAACGCTTCGGTAGCCGAAGTCGAAGATCTCATTCAAAGCGTGACTTGGCCGGAACAAAAAGCGCCGCGAATCCAATCGATCCTTCGCCAGATCAGCGAGGCGCGTAACGGAGTTTTGGAGTTGGAGTTTCTCGCGGACCTTCCGGTTGAAGAAGCGCGCGCGTGGTTGGAAAAGCTACCAGGTGTCGGGCCGAAAACGAGCGCCGCGGTTTTAAACTTCAGTCGACTTCGCAAACCAGCGCTGCCGGTCGATTGCCATCATCACCGAGTCGCCGTCCGCACAGGATTGATTCCTAAGTCCGTCGCGGTAGGGCCGTCCCATATCGTTCTTCAGGCACAGCTTCCCCCTGAGTGGGATGCGCAAGCCGTTTACGATAATCATGAAGTTCTCATGCTTCATGGCCAGCGCTGTTGCTACTTCAATAATCCCGCCTGCCACCGCTGCGCGATTTGGGATCTATGCCCAGAAGGACAAAAGCGCTGGCAGCCGAAAGGAGAGGTCCATGGCGACATCCACCACGCCCCGCTCTGAGTCTTCTTCACGGCCGCAAAAGCCGCGTCGTGTTTCACACGCCGAGCGAATTTATCGGCCCGCAGACCCGCGTAAGTTCAACTACGATCTCGATTTCTCCGTTGAAGATTTCCGCGAACATCCTGAGCTTTATCGGGTCGGCATCGGGGAACAGGGTGTGCTTTTGGTTGAACCCTACAAAAGCGAGATCTTACCGCTCTGGAGATTTCGAACACCCGAAATCGCGGCTGAATCGGCAAGACTCATTTACTCACGATTTCTCAGGTACAAAGCAAAGGGTGAGTTCGTCGGGATGGATATGTGTCGCAAATTTTTGCAAATGGGTTACACCCGCTCCCGCCGTTACGCGAATCATGCTTCTGGGAAGAAGTACGATGCTGACGGGAAAGTCCTTCCGCGCGTAGAAGATCACGTCAAAGCCCATTCGGCCGAAATCTTCAAAAGGATGTGGGAGCGTGTCGAGCGCGACGGCGAGTACAAGCGCCTGAAGGCCCGACACAAGGCTACTTACGGCTGAAGGCGATCAAGATGCCTTTTCGATGTTCTCGTCATTCTGAGTTGCGGGAGTAATCGAGCCCGCAACCGGCGCCAATCTCGCCTCGTCCGCGCCGCCTTGAAGTAGGAATTCAAGTTGCGTGTTCGAGTGCGTGAGTTCACCGACGACTGAATGCAAGCGGTGAGAAAGATCAAAGATCACGTTTGCGTTTTTTGTGTTCTCATCGTTGGCCATCGAGATTTGGCCTACGGCGCGATTGATCTCGCTGATGCCCGTAGTCTGTTCTTCAGCCGCCGAGCTGATCTGCGCGACGTCGCGATTGATCTCGCGAACGAGATGCGCGAGTGACTCAAAGAACTTGTTGCACTCGGCAGCTATATCTTTGCTCACTTCGATCTCTTGGCGAGCTTCGGTCGCTGCGTGTTGCAAGCCGCGACGATTCTCGTCGATCATATCATTCATCTTCGATGAGGAGTTCGAGAGGAGGGAGTTGATCTCGCTCGCCGCACCACTTACGCTCACGGCAAGCTTACCGACCTCTTCCGCAACAACCGAGAAGCCGCGTCCATGTTCACCAGCTCGCGCGGCCTCAACGGATGCGTTGAAGGAGAGAAGTTTTGTTTGGAAAGCGATATCGTTGATGACCTGTGTCTTCGACGTAATCGTATTGAAAATCTTCAAAAGCTCTTGGAAGCTCTGGTTTGCCTTGTCAACTTGGCTCAGCGTGAGCTGAGAGGTGCCGTCGACTTTTTCGATGCTCGTCAGAAGGCCACCGATTTTTTCAAGACCCGTTGCCGCTTCCGACTCGCATCGTTCGGCTTTTGATTTCGAGTTGTTCGAGAGCTCAGCGGTGCGCGCAACCATTTGCGTGAGCTCTTCAAGTGAGACAGACGTCTCGTGAATCGCTGCCGATTGTTGTTGAGATCCAGTCTGAACGCTCGTAGCGACGGATGAAACTTTCTCCGAAACTTGCACCACGTCTTCGTTGGCTTGCGTGAGGCGACGCGAATTTTCCGAAAACTTTTGAGTCAAATTCGTGGAGAAGAACCAACCAACGACAGATGCCGCTACCGCACACAAGGCGAGTAGACCGATCGCCCAGAACTGCATATTGCGGATCGGCGCTCGAGCTTCCGAGGAAGACTGTTGAGCTACGATCAACCATTGGTTTTTATCGTCGAGTTCAAAGTTTTTTTGTAAACGATAAACCGTATCGCCTGAATGATTTTGCGCCTGGAAGATGCGTGACTTCGGCGTGTGCACGCCCTGTTTCCATTTTTCGCTAGCTAAATCATCGAGAGACGCGTTTGCCGCGAATTCGCGTGGGAAAGTTTTGAGCGTACCCTCTTTAGAGAGGAGCACGATCTCACCTGTTTGCCCGAGACCAGCATCGAACTTTGCGAGCCGGTTAAAGAATTCCCACTTTACGTCGGCTACCATGACGCCCATGGGAGCGTCTTTTTTGTAACCGTCACGATCGTATTTGGATTTGATGACCGAGCACAAATAGGCGCGCGGTTTTTTCTCGAAGTCAGTTTTAAGATCCGTGAAGATGACCCCAGATTGTTTTGCCATGGAGAAGCAATCGCCTACGGATGAGCCTTTGGCCACACCGTTGACGAGGTTTTTTCCTACGAGAAACATTCCGCCTGTTTGCGAAACGACGCTTCCGCCGTTCAAAGCGATAGCGAATGAGTTGAGCGGATACGACTTCAAGTAGTCATTGAAAGTGTCGTTGAACTTCGCCTGAATCCCTTTGAAGTAAGGAGAGCCAGCGAGATCGGCATCGGCATTGATGTCGAGACCTGTACCGAAAGCGACGCTCTCGTATGCAACGAGAGCGTCTTGGATGAATTTCGAATTCGAGAGGTCTTCCATGTCTGTTTTCAGCTTCAGGTAACCGTCGTGATATTCTTCGGCCTTCGCTTCCACGATGGCGCTGAATTTCTCTTCGAGATCGCGCTCGAGAGCGGACGAAGTCGACGTCAACATCACCAGGCCTACGAAGATCGAAGAGCCCAGCGAGCAAGAAAGCAGAGCCATAATGAACTTCTGCTTTAATGACATCGTACGAAAGCGGTTGAAAGCGTTCATGTTGTCCACCTATCAAAACGTAACTGAAGCTAAATCAAAAATCAGAAGTGCAGGAGCTCAGCTCAGTACCAAGTACCCGAACCGACAACCCAGTTTTCTTTTCCGTCTTTTACTTTGCAGCCTTTAACCCACGACTTCTTAGGAGTCGGGTCCGCGTCACCGAGCTTTGTCCACTTGTACGAAACCCAGCTGCCCGCGGGCTTGGCTTTTACGGCTTTCGCGAATTCTACGAAGAGCTTTTTTCCATCTGGATCAGCGTTGTTAGTGAGGTCTGTTCCATCAAGCTGGGGCTTAATCGGGTGCATGACCATTTTAGGATGAAGATCGTTGATCCAAACGTAGTTGGGTTCGCCGCAACAGTCGAAGCGCATCTTTTTAACTTCTTCAACGCCTGCTTGGCCTTTTTCGCCGATGACTTTACAAGCCCAATCAACTTTCTCTTTTACGATCTTCTCTTCGCAAAGAGCTTTCTTGTTTTCTTTCGTGCAGTTTTCTTGAGCGAGTGCAGTGGTAGAAGCTGTGAAAGCAGCGAGACCGAACAGGATTGCCTTAAGCATGATGAATTCTCCTTCTTATAGGGGAATTCGTCATAATTGACTGAAACCTTAACCACTTTAGAGGCTAATTTGGGGGGAGTTAGCGGATTTGTGAACGGCGTCCTGCGCTAGGCCTCGACGTTCGACTCAGTTGCCGTTTCAACTTAGATCAAGTTGGATGAAAGTCGCGCTTACTTTTGAGACCTTTTGATCTGTTGAATCTTCTTCGTCGATTCCAACAGATCGAGTTGCAGCTCTAAGCGGCGAAGATCGTTCGCCAGACTCACTTCGTGACTCGAGCGACAGTTGATTATGGCGATTTCCGCAGTTGCATCGGATTGAATTTTAGCGGCCATTCGGGCGCAGGTGAATGCGGCGGTACGACGATTCGAGTGAAAGCTGTGGTGAGCTTTGCGACCAATGTCGGCGAGTGCTTCAACCTTTGAGCGTTTCTCGCTTTCTGCGGCTGTCTGGATCTCTGTTTTGACCTGGGCTATAAATTCTTTGAACCGCACTTCATTCGTTTTCTGCTTTTCTTGAAACTCATCTTGATAGCATTTGAGAAGAGCGGCTTCACCGTCATCGAGATTACACGGTTCGACGGAAGCCCGCGCGTTTGCGGACAGGAAAATAGATGTCGCAAGACTCAGAAGTGTCAGAAGCGATTTCATTTTTCTTTCTCCCGGAAGAGCAACTCGAGATCGAACCTTCATGAAGAGAAATTGCAAGTCGCTTGCCGGAAAGTTTGAGCTGGAAACAAAGCAAGGCAGTGCGCACCCCGTAGTTCTCAAGCTGTGAGGGAAAATCCATTGAGCGTGCGTCCAAATTGTCTTAACGGTGTCAAAAGTTTTGACACTTCAAAGCCAGCGTCGGCGCGGATCGTTTTCGTCGATGGGCCAAGTTTTCCATCGCGGTTTCTGTATTTGTGCACACTCCACCGCGGTTTGAAGATTGGTCGAAACGACTTCAAGATCCTCCAGGCGCCAGAAGTCTTGCGCCATTGGATCTTCAGATCCGGATTTGAGAGCGAGGTGGTTTGCGAGCGAGTAAATCATCGCGGTCATCGGTGGGAGGAGAAGTCCCAAACTCGAAAGAACTCCTTGAAGACGAGAGACGACTTCTTTGCCACCGACCGAGTGCATAGTGGCGATCACGGCGGCAGGTTTACCGAGCCAAATGTCGCTTGCTTCAAGCTCCGTTGCTTCTTCGAAGAACTTTTGCAAAGGACTTCCCCACGAGTCCCAGTATGTTCCCGTCGTGAAGACGAAGGCAGAAGCCGACCGCAAATTCGATTCGATGCCTGCAATCGAGCCCATCTCGGCAAGGTGCAAGACATCGACTTCATTCTTTCCGACAAGGAGCCCTGTCATCTTCTCAACGATAACCGAGGTGTTTCCGCGCGGACCGCCGAGACTTCCGTTGAGAATTAGGACTTTTGGTTTCATCGAAGCCTCTCGTTGTGAAAATCAAAACGTAAAAGCGCTAGTTGTCGCTTGTCAAACTTCCGGGCGCGGCCGACGATGGTTCCCTGACTACAAGGAGCAAGCGATGCGCAGCTGGATCATCCTATCTTTGTTCTTCTTCTTGGCCTCGTGTACGACACCAACGAAACCTGCTCAGACGGATTCAACCTATTCGGGTCATGGTTCAGCATCGGTTGATCCCAAAATAATCGCGACCTTTGCGCCTCCTCCGCTGGATCCAGCCACGGCTACTTCCGTTCGCAATCTTCTCGAGGTGAGCGCACCAGGTTTGGGTGTTTTGAGCCCTGGTGGTGACCGCATGTTTTTTAGCTGGAACGTGACCGGCGTTTCGCAGATTTGGATGAGCGATGGCCCGATGCGCTTTCCAGTTCAGCTGACGAGCGGAAGTGATCCGACGACTCTGGTCGAGATCACGCCAGACGGTGAAAACCTTATTTTGAGCCGCGATCGCGCGGGAGAAGAAGACCCAGGTCTTTACCTCATGTCGACCAAAGGTGGACCGCTTCGCGAGATCCAACATAAGAAAGGATCACGTGCGACTTTCGCGTGGGTCACGAACGACGGGCAAACCATTTATTATCTAGCGAACGACATCAAGCCCGATTCTTATGCGCTTTATTCCTACTCCGTTGCAGATGGGAAAAAAGAGCTGCTTTTTTCGGAACCGGGTCTCTGGTACGTGGCGGACGTTCATGGCGATAACATCTTTCTGCTCGCAAAGATGACGGGTGCTCGTACGCGTGAGTATTACGTTTGGGGTCGTACCGAACGAAAACTGATTCCCGTTATCGGTCAGAATGAGCGCGAAGAGTACGAAGTCAGCTTCGGTCCTTCGCCAAGCGAGTTCTTTGTCTTGACGGCAAAACTCGGCGAATTCAAACGTCTCTACAAGTACGTCGGCGGAAAGCTCACGCCCATCACGCCCGAGGCGAAAATGGATGTCGAGAGTTTCAACATCGACAACGCGCGTATGCGTCTTTATGTGCAGTGGAACGAGAATGGATACACTCGTCTCGAAGTTCGCGATGCGCGAACTCTGAAGCGTGAAACTCGATTACCCGAATTCAAAAATGCAGACCACATCTATGCGGGGAAACCCTCTCGCCGAGGACGGTTCATTCCACTCGGCATCGAGACCGGCGTGCGCCCGCGTACGAGCTATTTCTTCGATTGGAAAAATTTAAAGCTCACGCAATGGGTGAAGCCGAGTCTTCCGGAAGTAGATGTTTCGCAATTCCGACCAGCGCAACTCGAAACGTTTCCCGCTCGCGACGGGACGCAGGTTCCGATGCTCGTGACTCGGCCCGCGAAGTGTGCGGCTGATCCATGCCCCGTGATCGTGCATTTTCACGGGGGTCCCGAAAGTCAGAGTCGCCCCGGCTTCAACCGTCTTGCCCAGATCGTTGCGGCGGCTGGGTTCATCTTCGTTGATCCCAACGTGCGCGGGAGTGAAGGCTACGGAAAAACGTATCGCAATGCCGATGATGGTCCAAAGCGTCTCGACGTCGTCACCGATATCGAAGACTGCGCGAAACATATTCGTGCAACATGGGCGAAAAACGGGATAGCTCCCAAAGTCGGTGTCATGGGGTGGAGTTACGGTGGCTACGCAACTTTGATGGCCATGACTCAATTTGCTGGAGCCTACGATGCTGGAGTTGCCCTCGTGGGAATGAGCAACTTGCGCACGTTCCTTCTCAACACGGCTCCCTACCGAAGGATTCTTCGCATCAGTGAATACGGTGACCCGGAAAAAGATCGCGAGGCGCTGGAGAAACTTTCGGCGACAGCATACCTCGATCGAGTGCGGGATCCTTTGATGATCATTCAGGGCGTAAGCGATCCTCGGGTTCCTGTGGGTGAGGCTGTTCAAATTCATGAGCTTCTTGAGAAACGCGGGATCCGCTCACCTCTGATCCTGTTTGCGGACGAAGGCCACGGCACAGCGAAGCGGGAAAACAAAGTTCTTGAGATTGGTCACACGCTCAAATTTTTCCGCGAACACCTTTTAACAAAACCAGTTTTGGTTCCACCTAGGCCGTGAGTGGACGATGGTCTAGATCATTTGAATTTGGTGGCGGATCGTCTAAGCTAGACAAAGATGTCTAAAGCACCTTTTCAGCTACAAGTTCCGCCGCCGGATGATTCACAAAACTCTGCCGCTGATCGAGCTTCTTCTCGCTCGTCGCATGAAAGCGGTAAGGGTTCGTTCTCCGACCCGCTTCAAAGTTCTCGTCGCGGTCTGAGTGGAGTGCTGGAGACGATTCTCCGTCGATTCAAAGTTCTCACCCATGTTGCGCTGATCGTTCCCATTTACGGGTTCTGTTGTCTGACCCTCGGCGGAGCGGTAGCTGCCGGTATCGCAACGTTTGATCTGCTCACATCCGTGATTCCTGCTCCGTATCCGGTTCTAAAGTATCTCGTGATGGGATTCTCGGGTGCGGCTGGCTACTTTGCTTACGGCTTTTCTCTTCTGTTGATCGTTCCTTTCGTGAATTTGATTCTTCGCGCGAAGCTCAAGCCTTGGCGCGGATCGTATTATTCTCTCGAAACCATCCGCTGGTATCTACACAATGGCGCGACCTATCTTGTTCGTTTCACTTTCCTTGAGTTCGTAACGCCCACGCCTTTTAATCTTCTTTTCTATCGTTGGATGGGAATGCGGATCGGTTCGGGTACGACGATCAATTCCACTTGGATTTCAGATCCCTCGCTCATCGAGATGGGTCGCAAAGTGACCATCGGTGGCTCGGTGACGATCGTTGCGCACTATGGGCAAGGTGGATATCTCGTCCTCGCACCCGTAAAAATCGGCGACAAAGTCACTGTAGGTTTGAAGGCGACCATCATGGGTGGAGTTACGATCGGCGAGGGAGCAAAGATTCTTCCGAACTCGGTGGTGATGCCGAAAACAGAAATTCCGGCAGGAGAAACGTGGGGCGGAGTTCCCGCCCGCAAAATCGAAAGAGAACCGGCTTCAGAAGCCGGAACGACTTCTTCTAAGCGATCTTCTTGATCTGATCGAGCTTGCCGCGAGCGATGGAAAGTTCGTGGCGGAGTACTGCGTTCTCTTTACTCATCTCTGCAATCTTGTTTTTCAGCTGCTTTAACTCCAAAAGCCGAGCTTCGTTATCGCCTGAGTTGTTGGCGGCAGGTTCTTCCGCAGCTTCGGCCGGAGCTGTACCGTCGTAGTCGATTTTGAAGAGATCCGTTGTCGAAGTTGAAAGCGTTGTAGCTTTTGCGAGTTGCTCCTCGATTTTATCTTCGATCTGCAGACTCGGATCAAACTTCTCGAATCGCAAGAAGCCGTCTAACGCCATCTTGCGAACGGTTTCGATGATCTTCATGTGCATCGTCGCGATCTCACCTGGCGTGGGCTTCGTGGAACCCATGAGGTCGTCGATCTTTCGTTTGCGCCCGTGGGAGAGAAAGCCGAGTAAGCGAGCTTTGGTCGCATCGTCACCGGCGATAATGGCAATGGCGAGGGTCAAGTCTTGGAGAGTACCGACGATTTCGGCGAGTGTTTCGTCGTTCCAGGAATAGATGCGCTTCATGTCGAGCATCTTGGACTTCAGAGCGTCCGCCCAGCGCGGATCTTCAGCTTTGATAATCTCTAGGAACTTCTCTTGCTTCGTGGGTCCACAAGTCTCCAGAAGAGAGAGCAGCTGGTGGAAGCCTCCGGATTTGCGGTAACGATCGAGCATTGCCATGACTGAACGAGCCTCCGTCGCAATTTCGACATCTTGACGCTCACTGATCGGACGAATCTCCAGATAAGTCGATATCACCAGGAAAAATTTAACTCGACCGAAGGCCGCCGCTCCATGTCGTGACGTCTAAAATCGAGTGGAGGCTAAATGGTAGCGGAGCCATCACGCCCGCAGCGCTGATGGATGTTCCAAGAGGAGACATATGGAAATCAAAGCCTTCGCCGCGCACGCAACAAAAGCCGACCTCAAGCCTTTTCAGTATGAGCCAAAGCCGCTCGGGCCGTTCGATGTCGAGCTGAAAATTTCTCACTGCGGAATTTGCCACAGCGATATTCATCTGATCGACAATGACTGGCGCATCAGCTCGTACCCTTTAGTGCCAGGCCACGAAATCGTTGGCACCGTGACGAGCGCGGGCACGATGGTCGAGCATTTGAAGGTCGGTCAACGAGTCGGCGTCGGTTGGCAGCGTTCGGCTTGCATGATCTGCGACATGTGTATGTCGGGTCAGCACAATCTCTGCCCGAAACAACAAGCGACTTGCGCAGGTAATTTCGGCGGCTTTGCTGATCGCATCCGCGTCGATTCACGATTTGCGATCCCGATTCCTAATGCGCTTTCTTCGGAAACCGCGGCACCTCTACTTTGCGGCGGCATCACGGTATTTTCGCCATTCATGAATTTTGGTGTTTCACCGCTTCACCGCGTAGGTGTTATCGGTATCGGAGGACTCGGGCATCTTGCGCTCCAGTTTGCCCGCGCTTTTGGCTGTGAGGTAACGGCGTTTTCGCATACGAGAGAAAAAGCATCCGAAGCTCGCGACTTTGGTGCCCATCATTTCGTATGGACTAAAGATGCAGAAAAACTCAAAGCTGTCGCCGGCACTCTCGATTTCATCATCAATACGGCTAACGCTGACATGGACTGGACACCGTTCATTGAAGCATTGCGGCCAAACGGCAAACTTTGTTTCGTTGGAGTTCCGCCTTCGCCCGTGAGCGTTCCGGTGAATTATCTTTTGGGAGGTCGGAAGTCGATTGCGGCAAGCCCTATCGGCAGTCCCGAGGAGATTCGCAAAATGCTCGACTTCGCGGCTCGCCATCACATCGGCGCGAAAACCGAAATGCGACCCATGGAAGAAGTAAACGAAGCCCTCAAAAAAGTGCGCGACAACACCGTACGCTACCGGATGGTTCTCGCGAACACGTAAAATCTCAGCTGCTCGCGGAAGAATACTTCCGCAGCGCTAAACTCCAATAGCGAGTTGAAAGATAAACAAAGATAACGGCCACCGCGATCGCGCCGAAGAACAAGACGAGATCTGGTGTGTCGACGATCATCCTGGAGGGGACGCTCGCGAGGAAAGCAACGGGCACGATCGTGAGGATCGCGTATCTGAGCCATGCCGGATAGATCGAATCAGGTCGCGTCCCGAGGCGGTAAAGCTGATACCAGACGTAGTTGATGTTCTCCGCTCGCGTGAAGATCAAGGCCGTCACCGAAAAGAAAAATCGACAGCTATAAGAAATGGCGAGCCCGCAGGGAATCAAGACTAAGAGTGTTGAAAGTCGCCACCACTCCATGGGAGTCGGTAGTTGCGTGATCGACCAAATCATCCAAGACGTCGCGAGCATGACGTTTCCGATGTAAGCCGTATTCATCTTCTGAAAACTGATCATAAACTGAGAATTGACGGGCTTAGCGAGAAGCAGATCAAGCTCTCCTTTTCTCACTTTGTCGGAGAATCGATCCAGGTTTTCGGAAAAGAGGATCATCCAAATCCCGTCGACGACGAAGAGGACGCCCATGAACACGCGCGTTGATTCTAGTGTCCAACCAGAGATGGACCGCGTGTGTTGAAAGAGGACCTCGAAGACCGCGAGCTGAGCGGCGTACCAAATGATATCCGTGAAGATCTTGATCGTGATGTTGAGTCGGTACTCGAGATCCGAAACCGCACTGGCGCGAAAGAAACTGCCAAGCAGCGAGGCGTATTTGGAAAAGAGCGACAATTTCATCGTTATGCTCCTGTTCCACTATAGCGTCGGCGACCGTTGATCCAGAGAAAGCGCGAGAAGACCGTAAGCACGGCAAGACTCACGAGGATGGAGATCACACCATTGAGAACGATCTCGATTCCGAAGCGACCTGTTAAGTATCCAACTGGAATGTAGACCGCGTTCGCAAACGGAAGACTGATAACCCACGTACGGTAAGGTTCGGGCACAAGATCGAGTGGGAACAGCTCACCGGTCAACATCCACAGGGCGATGTTCTTTGCGACCGTAAAAGAATGAACCCGATTCAAGTAAAAGCCAAACGATGCGATCGTGAAGCTGATGGTGTAAACAAAAACCAAGTAAAGAATCTGAACGGCTAAGGCTAACGGAAGCCTTGAGTGAATTGTTGGGCCGGTCATCACAAGCGTGATCGCAAGTGGCACGATCATCGAGATGGCCGTCGTGAGGAGCTTGTAGCCCATAAATTGCGAGAGATAATACTCATAAAATGAGATCGGACGTGCGAGCACGCTATTGACGGAGCCGGTGTCGATTTCGTCCACCATGCGAAACTCATACATCCAGTTTGCCGAGATCCGCGCAAAGAAGGCCGCCCAAAGCGCGTAAGCTAGGTAGGACTCCTTCGAATAACCCGCAAGCGTAGTGGTGCCCATCGAAGCGAAGATTCCGCTCCAGAGTGTGACTTCGATGGCGGCCGTGATCGTGGGTTGGATCACGGCATCGGTCAGGAAGTTAAATCGATATTCAAGTTGCGAGAGGACGGCCAGCCGCGCGCAGCCGAGATTCCTTCTCCAAAAATTTCCGAATGACATCTTCGAAGTTCGCCTCTTCGATTTTAAGTTGATCAACAGGTGAAATATTCATGAGCTTTTGAACAGTCGTCGCGATCTCATTGGACGGCATTTCAGCCGTGAAACTCTCGGCCCCTGCTTTCAAAACCAGCGAAGGACTTAGCTCAACATCTGCAGCTGGCGGTTTCGCGATACGCACCGAAAGACGTTGCACGTTCTCAGCCTCGCCAACGAAGTCTTCAACTGTGCCGTCATAGACGATCGAACCTTTGCTGATGAGAAGCAATCGGTCTGCCAGGCGCGAAATATCGTCCATGTAGTGACTCGTGAGAATCACGGTCGGGCGCTCTCGCTCCACGTAAGCAGATAAAAATTCTCGGATGCTCGTCTGCGCCACGATGTCGAGCCCGATGGTAGGCTCATCGAGAAACAATACGGCAGGGCGATGCAAAAGGCTGCCGATGATTTCCATCTTCATGCGCTCGCCAAGGCTGAGTCTTCGCAGCTGAACATGAAGAAGCTCGGTGCATTGAAGAAGTTCTGCAAGCTCGTTGACCCGGCGCTTAGCTTCTTGTGGATCAAGATCGTAGATGCGAGCGAGAAGCTCAAAGCTATCGGCTGCCGGGATGTCCCACCAAAGCTGGTTCTTTTGACCGAGCAAAATGCTGATGCGGCGAAGGTATTCGGGATCGCGATCCCAAGGGTTATAGCCGAGAATCTTGGCTTCGCCGCCAGAAGGATAGATGAGACCGGAAAGTAATTTTAGAAGCGTTGTTTTTCCTGCGCCATTCGCACCGACCAGGCCAATGATCTGACCTCCTTCGATTTTTAAATCGGTAGGCGCAAGCGCAACTTTGTTCTCGTAGTCACGCTTCCAGAAACCTTTGACAGAGTTCCAGACTCCTTCAGGTTTTCGGTAAGTTTCGTAAACGCGGGTGAGCGCGGTCGTTTCGATGGCGAAGCGAAAATCAGGTTGAGACATCCGGGTATCTTAACGCTTATCCCCTAGCGCGCCAGCACGAAGACAAAATTTTTTGGGCTGCGGTGCATCTCCGTTCACGCGACGTCCATTTTCAACCGGGGCCTAACGAATCGGACGGTCGGTTGCGATCGCGTGAGACTCCGGTCATCCTGATCGCTAGCGGGTTGGCCGCCACCAAAAGTTACCGGAAGTTGCCAGAAATTGTTTGTCGTTTGGCAAACAGGAGAATGCGATGACTCCTGAACTTTCTAAAGCCTGTCTTTTCTTTTTTCTTTTATCTGGTTTCTTCATTCGTCTTATCGGTCAGCTGCACTTCCGTTCATCGTCGGTTCTCGGCGATGAGCCTAGTCCAATCGATGATTTGATGATCGGCTGCGCGGCGCTGGGGCTCTTCGTGATGCCATCGCTGTTGGCCGTTACAGACTGGCCCAAACGTTGGAGTTTTGGATTTTCGTCAGAGTTAGCTTGGGCAGGGTGTGCGATTTTTAGCCTCGCGCTTTGGCTCTTCTGGCGATCGCACGAGGATCTCGATAAGTTTCCTTTTCATCGCCGTGGTGTTTACAAAAGGATTCGACATCCAATGTACGCCGCTCTTTTTCTCTGGGCCGTGGCGCAGTTTGCTCTCGCTCAGAATTGGATTGCGGGCCTCAGCGGATTCCTCACCATGTACTGGTTTTATCAACTCAGAGTCGATCGGGAAGAAGACCGGATGCTCCGGCTCTATGGATCGGAGTATCGCTTCTACATGCGAACGACGGGCAGACTGCTTCCGATTCGAAGTGCGACGACCACGGCGCTTCCGAAACCTTCTTTTCGCAGAACCGCGAATCTTTGAAGTTCAATTTCGCGAGACCAATCGACGCCCGATAAAGACCGCCGTCACCGAGACCGTTACGGCGATGTAGCCAACGACGTTGTAGTTTGTGAGCTGGCCTTCTACGGACTTTCCCACGATATAGCCGGAGCAAAGGGCCGCAAGACTCGATGCAAGCGATTGCACGCTTGAGTTGATGCTCATGAATCCACCGCGAATCTCGGATGGCACCGTGGAAGTCACCATCGCCATTGAAGGAACAAAGCGACTGTTGCTGAAGACAAAAAATCCAGTTGTTACCAGAAGAGCGATCGGAAGTGTCGTCGCGCTCAAATTCGTGATGATGAGCATCGGGATGAGAACTAAAAACGATCCAACCGTGAAGATGAGGGCTTTCCCGTAACGATCCGCGAGTCTGCCGACGAGCGGAGACGTGAAGATCGTCAAACCACCGCCGAAGAAATAAATGTAGGGGAGTTGAGCTTCAGTAAAACCCACGTTGCTCACCATGTACGGACTTAAATACGGAACGATGCTGAACTGCGAGAACATTAGCAAAAAGGTGAAAAGCAGAGCTTTGAGCTGATTGACGTCTGATCCGATGATCTTCATCAGCTCAACCGGTGAGCGCGAAGAACCACCGTTTTCCATGTGCTGGGTCATGCGTGGCATGTAGAAGAAAATGAGGATGGCATTGACCGCCGCGGCTCCACCGACGAAGTAAAAGGGTGCATGCCAAGAGCTAAGGTTTGCGAGGAAAAGTCCAAACGGAACGCCGAAGATACTCGCCACCGAGAAAGACGCCATGACAACGCCCATCGCGCGTCCTCTTCGTTCACCCGGAATCGCATCGCCGATGACCGAGAGAATCAGCGCGCCTAGAACTCCGCCGAACGCTCCCGCCAAGCTTCTTGCAGCTAAGAGAAACTCAAACGTCGGCGCAAGCGCACAAGCCAAGGTACCTAAAGCAAAGCCAACGTACGAGAAAAGAAGCGCCTTCTTCCGATCGAAGCGATCGACGAAGAAAGCTCCAAAGAATCCGGTCGCGCCCGCCGTGAGCGTGTAACTGGAAACGATAAATCCGAATTGCTTGGGCGTGATGTCAAAGAGTCTCATCAACTGTGGCCCGAGCGGCATCATGATCATGAAGTCCATGATGTGCGTAAATTGAACGCCCGCCATCATCATCAATAAGAGAAACTCGGCGCGGCTTGTAAGTTGGATCGGTGACGGAGTGGAAGTTTTTGAAGACGTTGCGTTCACGGAAGGTCCTGACCAGGCCTTATTGCGGCCCACGACTCCATTATAGCGCGACTGACATTTGCGAAACGTTAATTTCAGTTTAGGTCGAGGCGCGAAGCAGCGTTTAGGCCAAGAATTTTCGGACGACGTCGGCCGCTTGCCCAATAGCGTTTAAGCCGTCTAGGTGACCACCATCGCCTTCGATCGTGAAGCTTTCAACCTCGAGTCCGAGCTTGCGGAGGTCAGCGACCGCGTTTTCGGAGTAAGAGGGGAACATCAAGATGTCGGAGCTTGCGGGAAGAAAGAGGTAGCGTGCGCGCAAACGTTCCTTACGTTCTTCGATCGAAAAAAGTTGGACGGCTCGAGCTATGCGGAGAAATGAATTCGCATCCGCAAACTTCGCGCGGTCGGTGGCTGTTTGCTCGAGCGCATTTTCAACGGAGTAGAAATGATCGAGCGCTTGGAGCGGATTTTTTTCGCGGTCCGCCCAACGCCTGGCAAAGAGCCTTCGAATTCCTGTCGGATGAAGAGCATCCAAGGTCACGAGCTTCAAAGCTTGCGCAAGCCCTTCACGGGGCTCTTCGTCGTCGGCGTAGTTGCCGTTTTTGAAATTTGGATCCAGGCGGATCGGCGCGCACCAAGTATTCAACTGAGCAATGAGGTATGGTTCTAGCTTCAAACCCGCCGAAATCGCACAGATCGCGCGTCCCACAAACTCTGGGTAGCGCGCCGTCCATTCTAAAGCTTGCAGCGCGCCCATCGATGGACCCGCAACTGCGTAGAGTTGAGGAAGTCCAAGTGAAGAACAAAGACGCATCTGCACTTCGACAAAATCTCCGATCGTCACCACGGGAAAGCTTGCGCCGTAGGGTCTTCCGGTGGAGGGATCAATCGAACGCGGGCCCGTGGTGATCACCTGCGGATGTTTAGAATTGAGATTACAAAGTGAATCGACGCTCAACACGAAGAAGCGATCGGTATCGATGGCTTTTCCGGGCCCAATGAGAGACTCCCAGTAGCCAGGCTCAGGATCGGATTCCTTATAGCGTCCAGCCGCGTGTGAGGAGCCAGTAAAGTAGTGGCAAATGAGGATCGCGTTGTCGCGAGCTTCGTTCAGCTCACCGTAAGTTTCGTAACCGACTCGTACGTTTTTTAAACGGCGTCCGCACTCGAGTAAAAGCTCTGGAATTTCGAAAGCGCACTTGTGAACGAGCACGAACGGATCTCCTTAGGGGAGGAACAGTTTTGCTCTATGGACAAGCCTCAGCGCAAGAGCTAAACATCGACGGCCATAGTCCATGAGCCATCGACCAGCACAAAGGAGCCTTTTATGCCTACGCAGACCGTTGAGACGCCGCAAATCCTTCGTGGGAAGAACGCCCTCGTAACGGGCTCGACAAGCGGAATTGGCCTCGGGATCGCACGGGTTCTGGCTAAAGAGGGCGTCAACCTCACCTTGAACGGTTTTGGAAAGGCAGAAGAAATCGAAGAGCTTCGCCGCATCCTTAGCGCTGAGTACGGCGTCAAGGTGACCTATTCTCCGGCTGATATGAGCAAACCCAGCGACATCCGAGAGATGATCTCGACTTCGATCCGGGATCACGGTTCCCTTGATATTTTGGTGAACAATGCAGGTATTCAACACGTCTCTACCGTAGAAGAGTTTCCGGAAGAAAAGTGGAATGCGATCCTCGCTATCAACTTGAGCTCAAACTTTCATGCGATCAAAGCGGTCGTCCCCCATATGAAAGAGCGGGGTTGGGGCCGAATCTTGAACATCGCCTCGGTCCATGGTTTGGTCGCGTCGCCTTTTAAATCGGCTTACGTTGCGGCTAAACACGGTGTGTTGGGTTTAACGAAGTCCGTGGCGCTTGAGCTTGCCGATACGGCGATCACTTGTAACGCGATCTGTCCGGGTTACGTGAGAACGCCGCTTGTTGAAAATCAAATTGAGCAACAGGCGGAGGCCCATAAGCTACCTCGGGAACGCGTGATCCGTGAGGTCATTCTCGCGGCGCAACCGAAAAAGCAATTCATCGAGACCGAACAAATTGGTGCGATGGTTCAGTTCCTTTGTTCGCCGAACGCCGATGCGATCACAGGGTCGTCATTCACCGTTGATGGTGGCTGGACAGCTCGTTAAAAACCGCTATTTGCGGTGCCGTTAATCTTAAGCCAGCTCGGAGTTTCGACATCGAAACTCCACTCGGCACCGAGATTGGCTGCGAGATGCTCTAAGGATCTCGCTTCTTCGCTGCGTCCTTGTCGGAAGAAACCCCCACCTTCGCGGTAGGACCCTTTGTTGAATCCAAGAAAGTACCGCACGTTACCAGGCTTCAGCGAGACGGTGAGCTGATACGACGTACCATTGAAGCTTGCGCCAAGGTAACGAGCATCGACGACATCACCGAAATACCAAGAAGCTCCGAAGCCAGGCGAGTAGTTCCACATCGGACGGTATTGAAGCTCGATTCCAACTCTTGTTTGAGCCACGTCAATTTGAAGTAAGCCGCTTCCTCTCTCATCGATCCGTTCTAAGCGTTGTCGCAAATCGAAGCTGACGAAAAAGGTTCGTGCTGCATTCGAAGTCGGCGCAAATTTTAAGGCAAACTCCAAGCCTTCGCCTGTGTTGCTCATGCCCTGAAATTCGTATTTCGAGCGAGTGAGCGCGACACTAGGAGCTAGCCAAGAGGCGCTTGGGCGTTCGAAGTTCATGCGAACTTCACCTTCTCGATCGAGCTCCTGCGCGTGAGCTGATCCAAGACTTTGCAAGGTCGCAATCAATAGCAAAACGGCGATTCTCATTGGGAGGGCTCGGTCGGACTTTCGCGCCAACAACGATCGACTCGCTCGAAGGTTT
>SXGS01054771.1_pt1 | contig 27849 bp, 20 predicted proteins | sample 3174681 | NCBI WGS metagenome assembly SXGS01 (sample SAMN11356861, study PRJNA531348) | freshwater metagenome | isolation source: freshwater sample F1-80 | place: China: Fuxian Lake, Yuxi | collected 2017-12-25 | reverse complement strand
TTCCTCGAACGCATCCTCACCGTCTCGGAAACCTGCCGCCTCCAAAACCGTTCGATCTACGACTACCTGGTCACCGCCGTTCAAGCTCATTTCAAACAACAGCCAATTCCGTCACTGCTGCCGTGCTCGTGAACGATTACTTGCGCCAGGACTCCGCCAAGGTTGTTGAGATTGGTGGCGTTGAGACTTTCGTGCTGATAGAGAAATGGGAGGAGCAGGAATGGAAGTTTTTCGTCGCCTTTGTGGATGACAAATTGTTGCTGGTCGGGACTGACGTCTCGTATTTATTGGAGGTGATCGAACGGCGCATGAAAAGGCGACCAAGCTCTGATCTGGCCAAGAAACTGCCTGAGTTAAAATGGGTCAATATGCAGGCTAGATATTGGGGGGTACGTCATTTCGATCGGACTCTGGCCGCAACCGATCCCTCGTCCCCGGTCGTTGCGCGCAAGTCGAGTGTTACTATTTCGGACACCGGCGCTATCGGTTTTGGTTTTTACTATGACGGGGTTGTCGGGGACCCGCTTGTGCTACGGTATTTGTCGGTTGACGCCGATGTTGGCGTGCGTCTGGCAGATCGTTTTGGATGCAAAGGGCAGGATGGCCAAGGTTCTGTGAGGAAAATCGCTCCGAATGTCTTGGAACTGTCATGTAGTCTTAATGACCGCAGTCTCATTGATCGTGTGCAAGCGATACTTTTTGCATTTTTGGGACATGGTGTGTTCACATAATTGGACATGGAGGGTTCCGCAGCCAGACGTTGACTTATACGTCGAATTCACGGTTACACCCCGAAAGTGCTGTTTTTGACGTAACTCGCGTGCTGCTATCAGTTGGCTCCTGTTGGGAGAGGCAGACCGACGACGGTTTGCCTCCGTCGGGTGGTCGCGAGAGGCAAACGGACGCCGGTTTGGCGGTTTTGAGTAGTCGAAAAAGCCGAACGTATAAGCGACCGTCAATCTGATACGGTCAGGAAAGCCAAACCGACGCCGGTTTGGCAGTCGCGGGTTGTCAGGAAAGGCAAACAGGAAAGCGTTCGTTGATCCGATGTGCTCCAGGTTGGCAAACCGACGCCGGTTTGGAAGCGAACTCTCGACGTAAGTGCGAATTCGGGACGCCTGACTCGAACGCGAGGCGCGGCGGTGGATCGCTCGCAGAGTGGGCATCGTTCTGCAACGCTTCGGGTGGACGGACCAGCGTCGCCGCAGTGGCCGAATCCGAACGCTCACCCGTCGCGTGAGCGCGGCCGTCGAAAAGCACCACAGCGGATCGCGGCCTCGCTCGTGCTTCGGGTTCGTTTTGCAGTCCGTTCTTGAAACTCACTTCACCTTCGCGAATTGCTTTTGGAAGAACTCCAGCATCTCGGTGTTGACGTTTCGGCGTCCTGCGCCGGGTTGGTTGACGAAGACGTTCTCGATTTTGAGTTCGTCCATTTTGGCTTTCAGGTGTCGGCCGAAATTCGGGTGGTGGATGCCTTGGCCGGGCGTCGGCGGAGAGCAGGCCGTCGGCTTCGCTTTACGAGGTGAGTGCCGGCTTCAGTCGCCCTTTCTTGTTGGATGGATTCGTAACTTGAAAACGGCCGCGATCAGCCGATGGTCCGATCCGTCCCATTCGCCGATGTGGCATTCGTGAACTTGCCAGGAATCGTTCGTCAGGATGTGGTCGATGCGTTGCCACGGAGTGTTGGTTGGCCACCAGCGGAAGCGTTTGCACGGTGCCGTGAAGCCGAAGCCCCAGGCCGATGAGTCGAAGGCATTCGTGAAGTCGCCGAAGGCGGCGCGATAGACGCTGCTGGAGGTCGGCATGTTGAAGTCGCCGACTACGATCATGGGCAACTCGGCGGAATGTTTCGTGACGAACTCCCGAACTTGTCGGGCCTCCTGCATTCTTTCGACAGTCGCGCCGGCGAGAGCGAGTTGCGAATCGCCGCTTGCCAACTCCAGCGGACGCAGTTCGACCAGCGACTTACGAGCGGTCATCAAGTGCAGGTCCGCCAGCACGAATTTGCCGAATGGTGCATCCACCTCGACCGAGATTCCGCTGAGATGAGCAAATAGGTCGGTCTGACATTCCCCCAGCAATCGCAGCGGCCACTTCGAGGCGACCCATAGGCCGCGCACCTGGACCTGATGCCAATCTTCAAAATGATCGCGAAGCAAACGGGGCGGACGACTCGCTTCTTGCAAGGCGACGAGATCCGGCTTGGCACGTTGGATCTCGCGCAGCACGAGTCCGAAGTCGGGGGTGTAATGCTGCACGTTGCAACTGACGACTCGCAGAGTCCGTGAGGAAATTGGCGAGCGGGGTGGCGTCAGCCCCCCCGGGATAGCGATGTCCGCAGAATAACGGGGGGCTGACGCCGCCCCGCTCGCCTGCGCGTCAATTGCTCCAGTGCCTTGGAGAGTCTGACCCTCCTGCTCGGAAGGTGACGCGGCTTCATTCCAGCGTTGCCACGGCACGTTGAACTGGGCGACGGCAAGCAGGACGAACAGCGTCGTTGCCAGGTTGATCCAGAACGACTTCGACCGCGTCAGCAGCGATGCAACCAGCAACAACACTCCCGGCAACAGCCACGGCAGCCGAGGTAGAAACGTCACGACGCTGCCAAGCCAATGCGATTCCGAGACTTCCCAAATCAAATACCACAACGCCGCCGCACCTGCGACATGCGCGGCTGTGAGCCAACGGACGAACCGCAAGGCTCGCCGAGGGCGTGATTGCAGTTGTGTGTTGCGGGTTGCAGGCATTTGATTTTGGACTAACGGCTTTCGGCCATCGGCTGTCGGCATTCGGCCGGAGCGAGAACGGACTGCCAATCCTTTTCTTGCTCGGCAGCGTGGACGAGTTGGGCCATCTCCCAGGCGGTGACGTAGTGGTAGCGGAAGTTCGGATGCTCGGCCGCAACGCAGGCAAGGTCTTCGTGGAATCGCACCGTTGGTTCGCCGAGCAGCGTGTCGATGTTGCCCTCTTTGCAGCCATGGGTGTGCAGTTTGACGAACAGCCAATTGGGTTGACCGGCGACGTGAACTCCGGCTTTCAGCCAGAGTTGCAGGCGTTGCCACGAAGGTGCGAAGCGGGCGTGAATGTCGGCGTTTTCGATGCGAGGGATCAAGCCGAACTTTCGGCGTGACCAATCGAGCTCCAGCGGACCTTGGATCATCAACAAGTGCTCGCGGGGCGAGAGTTGTCCAACACGAGCACGCACACCAGCGTCATGCGATTTGTGCTGGCCGGGGATGTCGGTCGCGTAGTAGATGCTGTTGATCGTGCGGGTCTGCGTATTCGTCGGAGCGGACGGCAGTGTGAAGTCGGCGTAGCAGCCGGTCTCGCGGAGGACGGTCAGCTCTTGATCGACGCCGCACCAGCGACCGTCGGGGCGGCAGTTGCACAAGGCCCAGTTGCCGTGAATGAAGCCGTAGCTGATCTCGCCTGTCACCGGATCGCGGCGCAGCAGGCCGTGCCGGTGATAAAGCGTGTCTCGAAACGATTCGAGCTTCTCGCGCAACGTCTCGGCAGTGTCGCCATCGTGATGCAGGTGGATATCGACGTCGCCCCAGCCCTCTGCACACAACTCGGCGAGTCGGTCGAGATAGTCCGGGTGATACTCGTCCTGCGGAAAGAAGAACGAGTGCTGCGGTACTCGACCGGCGCTGTCTCGGAACCGACCGAACAGGCGTGGGTACTCTTCACACCAGCGATCGACGCGGGTAATCGCCGTGTCGTGGCTCGCTCCGTAGCAGCGCGGTTCGTAGTGGTCGCAGATCGCGAGAAAGACATCCACCGGCTCGCTCTGAGAGCCTTCCAGTACCAATCGAACACGACTCGCGATGTCTCGACGTGCCGACAAGTCTTCCGGTTTTGGCCGCAGGTAGCTCGGCAACCAGAGTTGCATTTGTCGCTGACGGATCGCGATCCATATCAGTGCCGCCAGTCCGACAACGCTCACCAGGAACAGAATGAGAAGCTCAGCGAACATCGGCCACCTCCTGTTTCACCGGATGTTCGGCGCCGGTTTCATTTCGCGGATGTGCTCGATCGAGCCATTCCGACATCGTGACGAATCGCAGGTCATCCCGCTTCAGTCGCTCGACGGCGCCGGCGGCGCGCGGGTGATTGTCGTGCAGCAGCACGATGTCGCCGCTTCGCGGGCGATAGCTTTCCAGCCAACGATGCACTTGTGTCTCGTCCGTCATTGCGAAGTCCTTCGGGTCTTTGTTCCACAAAGCGATCGTCTGCTGTTGCCGCCACAAGCCGAGCGTCTTGTGGATCGTCAGCACGCCTTTCGGAGGCCGCATCAGCCGGCAGTCGCGGCCCGTGAGGTTATGAATCATTCGTCGCGTCTGAGTGACTTCTTCAAGAAACCGATTGGCTGGTGTCCGCGACGGTTCGCTGTGCGTCCAAGTGTGGTTGCCGATTTCGTGTCCTTCTTCGGCGATGCGGCGGACGAGTTTCGGATGCCGCAGAGTCTGTTCGCCGATCACGAAGAACGTCCCCTTCACGCCCCCTTCAGCGAGGACATCGAGCAGTCGTGGCGTGTGTTCGGGGTGTGGACCGTCATCGAAGGTCAGCGCGATTTCTTTTTGTTCGGTGACCGACGCGCGCGGACCGCGAGTCATCAACCAAGACTGCGGCAGCGCGGCTGTGAAAGCAGACTTGAGCAATTGACGAAGTGCGCTCATGGCGTGCCCCTTTCGTCGTTGGGCAGGTTTTCAACCTGCCCGTCCTCCACCCGATTGGAATCCCGCGTCACAGCCGTCGCCGCCGAAAGTTTCCCGCGCACCAACTGCCGCAGCAGCGTCGTCGCGCCTAGCTTGTCGGCAATCGCACGTGCGGTTCGATCCAACGTACGGCAACCACGCAGATACGCGAGACAGAATTGTGGCCGCAGTCCCGGCGGCACCAGCCAGACGTTGCCGCTGGTCGAGGTCGTCGTCGCGAAGAGTTGTTTGTAATCGGCCGCGCCCCCTCCGAAGTCGAACACGCGCGGTGTGGTGTCCTTCAGCAAGTCTTCGAGCACCTGCACCAACAGCACTTGGCCGGGAGATCGGTCGGAGAACTCACGGACATAGCCGACCTCTTCGTAACTGAAGAGTCCTTTGTGCTGCGTGCCGAACAGGAACGCGGCAGGCTGCTCGTCCACGAACAACAAATACGATCGCAACGCCTGCTGTGTGGCGAGGAACGTGAAGAGCCGCAGCTCCTGGGCGTTGTTGTGAATCCGCAGACCCAGCTTGTCGCTTTGCCACGTGCGCATCGAAATCGCGTGTGCCGTTTCGAGGAAGTCGGCGATCTGTGTCGGCTCGGTCACTCGGACCAGACGTGTTGTGCCGATCTTCTTTTGTTTGCGTTTGAACGTGTTGCGAGTCTTCGAGGAGAACTTCGCCCAATAGTCGGCTGGGTTGGGAGGGAACTCGATCTTCAACCGCTCTTGGATTCCCGTTGGACTGAAGAGCCGAAACCCGTCGCGTTTCAACGACTCAGCGGCGGCGAACAGCGGATCGTTTCGTTCGAGATCTTCGATCAGCAGATAACTCGCGCGATGCTCACGAGCGAACGACGCGCAAGCGGCGAGCATCTCACGAGTCAGCGATTCGTCGGCCGGGCCAAGCAGCCGATTGCCGACCAGCCGATAGCCTCTCAATCCCACATTCAGCCCGAAGCCTCCGGCCTGACGAAGCGTCATGCTCTTCGGGGCGAGGATGCCCAGAGCGACAACTTCCTGACCGCGTGAAGCCTCGCAAAGAACCACGTCATCACAATGTCTTGGCGAGCGGGGTGGCGTCAGCCCCCCGGTAGTCGATGTAACGACGTCGGATGACCGGGGGGCTAACGCCGCGCCGCTCGCCTGCGGTTCGTGCATTTGTTGCGACAGCAGATGCTCTGGATGCTGCGCAATGCGTGCGTCGGGATCGCGGTCGAAGAGTTCGCTCCAACGCCAGAAACGTGACGACAAGTGCTGTCGGTCAGCCTCGTCGAGCGTATGGAACGCGATCGACACCGCTCGCGTCTCCGCTGCTGACAAATCACGAGCGGCTGCGTGCGGTTCATCGGTTGTATTGGACTCATTGGTCCGATCAATCATGTCAGGCACCATACAGATTCAATTCTTCCGGCAGTTTTGGAGACGCAGTCACGACCGAGTCCCCCACCACGAAACGACGCAACGGAGTCAGACTTCCCTGCCACGCACGAGCCACCTCGGCCTGCGTCGGTCCGAGATCGAGAGCCACATCTCCGCGCTGGCAACTGTCGCGAATCGTGCGGAACAGCAGCAGCGCGGCGAGTGGTAGTTGACGGAACTCAGCATCGACGCCGCGCCAAATCGTGCGAAGGTCGCCGGATTCGTGCGTGTGAAATCGGAACGCGATCGGGCGAGAGCCGGACAGCAGCAAACACAAATCGGCGGCCGAGTGTCGCCAGACCCACGGCAGCAAGTCGCGCAGGAAGGCATGTCGCTCCGGAGCATTCAGCACCGAATCGGCTCGCGAGAGTTGCTGTTCGTCATTGAGAGCAATGTTCAAGCAATCTTGATAGAGCTCGTCCGGCAAGCGGGGGCTCGAACGATCCGCCAACTGCGGACGGATGCGAACGAACTTCGCCGAGCCCAATGTCGCCAAGCGCTGCTCACCCTGTTCGACAAGATGTCGAATCGACGGAGACATTCGGGACCAATACGAGTCGAAATCTTCTTCCAAATGCAACGTCGTCGTGCTGGACCACGGTTGTGACTGAACATTGACCTCGGCCGCTTGCAGTGCGGCGTCGAAATGTCCGTGTGGATCGAACACGCCGCGCACATCGAGCACCTGTTTGCGTGCCAGTTCAGTCCCCAGATGCTTGGCGATGGTTCGCCATTGCTCGGCCGGATCGGCTCCCAGCGGCCAGAGCGTTTCAACTCCGACGCTCGGCAGCGTCAGTTCGCGCACCCCGCGCACGTCACGCTCGACGAGGACCGTCATTCCCGCCGTGTCCCCTTCCTCGTCGAGACAAAAGGCTCGCAATCGCTGTTGGGCTCCGAAGTGCTGCCAGTAAAGCTGTAACCACTCGAACGACTGGCTGAACGCGGGCCGCGGCGTCTTGTCGAGCAACTCACGCCACAACGGCTGCAACTCGGCCAGCGTGGCGAGGTCATTGATCTCCAGCACGCAGGGTTCAGCCGCGACCTCGTCGTCCGCGCACACTCTCTCCCCATGCGAATCGTCATCGGATCGCAGACCGAGTTCATCGAGTGTGAAGAAGGTGCCGGACATTGAGCGAATTACCCTACGGAAACAGGACCGGCGAGCGGGGCGGCGTCAGCCCCCCGATTCCGTAGCGAAGACACCGGAGGGCTGACGCCGCCCCGCTCGCCTGAAAGATTCGATGCCAACGGCTCGCCGGATGCGAGTTGTTCGTGCGCGGCTGGTCGTCCCCATAGGCTGCCATCGAGCAGCCCTTTGAGTTTCAAACCCGCGTTCCAGAAGCCGCTGACCATGTGATTGATGGCCACCGTGCAGGTCTCCACGCGATCCACGGCCTTGGCTCCCCAATGTTGCTTGTAGTGCAGTTCGTTGGTGCCGAAGTCATAGCGCGTCACGCCGCGCGAATAGCCTTCCTCAAACATACGGCGATAAAGCTGCGAGCCGACTCGGAAGTCGCCCCAGGCTTCGTCGTAGTTGTTCGCGATCACGTATCTCGTCGAGCCCACTGTGGCCGCCACGACAAAACTGATCGGCTGATCGTCGGCCTTCATCAACCAGGCATCGAAGAAGTTCTGCGGGGCGAGCCACTGTTGAATCAGCTCGGCCCAGAAGCCGCGCTCAACCGAGCCGACGAATCGCGGGCGGCCGTGAGGGTCATTCATCAGCCAACTCCGCTGCTCGATCTGCGAAAACGAGGTCAGCATTTCGGCCGTCTCAAACGGCGACGGCTGTCGAACGTGACGCACCTCGACGCGATGTTCTCGCGCGAGTTTGCTTTCGTAGTTGCGCACCTTGCGCAGATGCTTGCGGCCGATGGTCTCGTCTTGGCATTGCTCCCACGTCGGCGGTAATTCGGCGATGGCCAGCTCGTCCGTGCATTGCTTCCGCATCGGCATTTCGAGCTCACCCAGTGCGGACAAAATGCCGCGATGCACCTCGTGCGATAACGGCCACGGGCCAAGCTGCATCACACTCCAGCCAAGCTCCAGCAGATACCAACCCAACGCTCGGCCGACGGCGAACTCGCACGATTGATCGCCCAGCGCCAACCGCCACGGCTGGAAGTAGCCAGCCATCGCGTTAACTCGCAGCAAACCGACCTTCGGATGCCCAATCGGCAACACGCCACACAACCGATGACTCGCGTCGTCATACACAGCCGCGATGTGCATCTCGCCGGTCCACGGCGCGCGGGAACCGATCGTCCGATCCCAGATCGAGAACCATTCCGGCCCAAACAGCCGCAGCTCAGGCCGTACACGATTTAAGAGATCGCGCCAGTCCGAACAGAGTTGTTCGTTGCCGTCCAGTCGGTGGAGTTCGCAATGAAACATCGTTGCACCCTTTCGTCGCCTGATTCGTTCGCCCCATTAACCGCAGGGCGCTAGCCCCGGTAAATTGCCATTTGTTCGAACCGGGACTAGCGCCCTGCGGCTGATTTGATGATCCTCAATTTGTTTGCAGCCCATTGGCGGCCGCTAAGCCAACTCACCAGCTTCTGTTGCCCCAACCACGTCACACCCAAAACCAACCCGCCTCCGGACGCGATGGCGATCATGTTTCCCCATCCCGGAATCAACGGCACTCGTGACCAAACGAAATACGAGTAACCCAATAACACCACCAGTGGCGCAAGCTGCGGACCAGCCACATCGGTCAGCAGACGGCGAGGTTCGATCTCCAGACGACGCAGTGCGTACGGCAGCAACATTCCAAGCTCTACCAAATACAGCGGCAGCACTGTCCCTAACGCGACACCCATCACACCCACGCTGAAGACCAGCGACAGGCTCAACGCGAGATTCGCCAGCGCCTCAATCACATAGAACAGCGACGGCCGGCGCACATCTCCCATCCCGAACAGAACGCTCGTGACGACCTTCATCGGCGTGCCGACCAACTGACCGGCCAACAGCACCAGCAGAATCGTTTGGCTTTGCGGATAGACCCTGTGAACCCAGGTGGCCAACAGCGTCGGACCAAAGAAGCTCGCGCCGATGAAGAAGCCCATGACGAGCAACCAGGCCAGTCCCACCGCGCGGCACATCAGGTCACGCAGTTCGGCCAGGTTGCCTTGAGCGTGCAGTTCACCCGCTCGTGGCAGGCAGACCGAGGCGATCCCCTGCAACGGCTTGCTGATGTACTGGCACAACCGTTGCGCCACGCTGTAGGGCACGATCGCTTCAATTCCCAACACGCAGCCGATCACGACACAGTCGGTTGATTCAATCAGTGTCGCCGAGATCGCCTCCAGCAAGGCAAATGCGCTGAACGAGAAACATTCCCGCAGCGTCTGTCGGTTGAGGAACCGGATTCCCAGCCGCAGCGAAGGGACCAGTCGGAACGCACAGATCACATAGCCCAGATTCTCCGCCAGCGTCGTCGCCAGGAAGATCACCGCGAGTATCATCAGCCCCATTTCCTTCTGGAGCAGTAACAACGTCAATGCGAAGCGAACCACGCCACTGAGCAACACGAAGGCTTTTTCCAATTCAAAGCGTTGCAGGCCGATCAAGACGCCGCCGAACACTCCGCCGGTGATCGAGACAGCGACGTTGACTCCGAGAATCACGATCACCCAGCGCAGTTCGCTGACGGAGACCACGCTGTTCGACCAGAGGTCGGGTACGAACCAGGCCAACACTCCGGCGATGGCCATCGCGACGCCGCTCATCAAGAGATAGACCGCGCCGATCACATTCACGACGCGATTGATTTGCTCGTTCTCCCCCTGCGCATGATGAGCCGCCACATAGCGGCTGACGGTTTGCCCCAGTCCCAAGCTGAGCAATCCCGCATAGCCTGCGAACGCGCCGATAAAAACCCATGTGCCATACAGCGAATCCCCCAGCGTTCCGAGCACCCTCGGCATCAGGATCAGCGCGAGCAACAACCCCAGCACATGGTTGCTCCATGTGGCCAGCAGATTGATCGTGAATCGCTTGCGCTGTCCCATGAGATTTCAAATCCGAGTGGCCACTACGACAAACACATTGAACGCCACAAACACCGCCGCGCTGCACCCGGCCAATCGACACAGATGACCTCGATCCCACGACACCAGCAGCCGTCTCGGAAGCAGATGAGCCGAAGCCAGATTCATGTACGCCACTTGCGTTCCCAGCATCAGGTAGGTCGAGACGACGTAGGCTCGCGACAACGATTGCAACCCCATCGTCCAACCGGCGAGCATCGCCACGACGAACGGAAAGAGCCGAGCCAGTTCCGGATGATTGAACTCGTGCCGCAGATTTCGCAGGCGATACAGCGACAACGCGGGAAAGAAAAACGCACCCAAGAACAACGTGCCGCCGACGATCCCCAGTTCCACATACGCATGGACGAACGAGTTATGCGCCACCAGTCCGGCCCAGTCGGCATACATCCCTTGTCCGACGCCAAACAGCAGCGCCGGCGATCGGAGCGCCGCCAACCCTTCGCGCCACAAAGTGATCCGCTCGTGACCGGTCCCACCTTCCGAGAACCCGGCTCCGGTATTTCGGACCGCCAGCAGCGGCAACGCACATAAGCAGAGCAACCCAATAACGACCGCCGTTTTGCGGCCGTAATTACTCAGCACGACCGCCATCAACGAGGCCCCCGCTGCCATCAGTCCCCCGCGTGACCGAGTGCAAAGCAACCCAACCACCAGCACGACGATCGGCACCAGCGCCGTCCAGCGCAGCGGCCCCACCGAACGATCTAAAGCAATCGAAGCCCAGATGACTCCCGAAAAGACGATCAACAACGAAATGTCATTCGGGTCTTGAAAGATCCCCGTACCACGCATGCGTGAGACTCGCTGCACGGTATTCGCGTCCGTGACGCCGTCCACATCCGAGATGTGCGTAATGAACTCGAAATCCACGACGCCATAATAATCGAGAACACAGAGCGTCACCGTCAGCGTGGCGGTCACGGCCACGACCGTCAGCAGAGTCTTTAACCGAGCAATCGTATCGGTCTGTGAAACAATTAGCCCGAACAGCAGCAGCACTTTCAGGAACTCGATCGCCCCCTCTTTTACGCCGCCGAGATAGAACCGTTGCAGGTGCGAAAGCACGATTGCGAACAGCACACCGAAAACGCACATCATCGCCGGCTGCTGTTGCAGGTTGACCCAGCGAAAATGCCGTCGCAAATCGCGAGCTCCGCAAACCAACGCCCCCACAATCAACGTCGCATAGATCGGCAAGACGTCGAGCACCGGGAACAACTCGGCCGGCCTCAAAATCATCACCGCGCAGACACCCAGCAGTAGCCCAAAGGCTAACTGCGAAGCGGCGGGACGATTGCAGGACGACGACATGACGGGGTTTCTGATTAGTAGGTTGGGACTCCGTTCCGCCCGGTCGGGACAGAGTCTCAACCTACAAGGCGTGCACGAAGATCGTCCTCCGCGCGCAACGGTGGTTGTTCTGCGGAAACATAGGTCACAAACATTGCCCGGCAGATGAATTGGAAAGTTGGCTGAAGCCCCCTGCTCGGCGACCTCACTCAATCGCCCCAACCGCTGCAATCGGACCTCGGCTTTGTGGCCCAGAAGTGGGCGGGCTACATTTCGCCGCGATTCAACCAACCTTCGGCGAGCGGGGCGGAATCAGCCCCCGGTGGAACACTCTCCAAACTCAATCCTTTGAAGTTGCGCAGTTTTTAGCCCCGAAGGGGGCGAGACTCGAAAGCCCAGGGCGCAGCCCTGGGAAACGGGCAGTTTTCAAGCCCATAAGCCCCGAAGGGGCGCGACAAAGCGAGTCGCGCCCCTTCGGGGCTTTCCGAATCTCAAATGCTCGCCCCGTTCGGGGCTGAAAACAGTGCAACTTCAAAAACTCAACCGAGAGACTGACGCCACCCCGCTCGCCTGGACTTCACGACTCTGATTGAAGAAAGCTGCCCATGACTCGACTTCTCTCCGCGTTGACGTTGATCGTTCTCTCTCTTTCGGCAACCGATCAGCTTTGCGCGACCGAGCCGACGAAAGCCTCCGCGGCAAGTCGCATCGAATTCGCGCCGGCCGATTGGCCGTGGTGGCGCGGCCCGCAACGCAACGGCGTCGCGGCGGCCGATCAGAAGCCGCCAGTAAAGTGGAGCGAGACGGAAAACGTGGTGTGGAAAACTCCCGTCCCCGGTCGAGGCCACGGTTCGCCGACAGTCGTGGGAGACCAAGTCTTTCTGGCGACTGCCGAGCATGATTCCGAGATCCAAGCGTTGCTCTGCCTGAATCGTCAGACCGGCAAGCAGCTCTGGAAGACTGAGCTGCATCAAGGGGGCTTTCAAGAAGTCCTCACGAAAGGGAACAAGAAGGCGTCGCTCGCCTCCTCCACGCCAGCCTGCGACGGCGAGCGTGTCTTCATCAACTTCCTGCACAAGGGTGCGATCTATACGACCGCGTTGAGCCGCGACGGAAAACAACTCTGGCAGACGAAGATTACCGATTACGTTTTGCATCAGGGATTCGGTTCGTCCCCCGCCATCTATCAATCACTGGTGATCGTCTCGGCGGACAACAAAGGAGGAACCGGCGCGATCGTCGGACTCGACCGCGCGACCGGCCGTGAAGTCTGGCGGCAGGAGCGGCCAAAGTTTCCGAACTACACCTCACCGATCATCTTGAACGTCGCCGGCCGCGATCAATTGTTCTTCACCGGTTGCGATCTCGTCACCAGCCTCGATCCGCTGACCGGCAAGAAGTTGTGGGAGGTCGAAGGCTCAACCACCGAGTGCGTGACTTCGACCGTCACTGACGGGCAGCTCATCTTCACCAGCGGCGGTTATCCGAAGAATCATCTGTCCGCCGTCCGAGCCGACGGCTCCGGCAAGATCGTCTGGGAGAACACATCGCGCGTGTATGTCCCGTCGATGCTGGTACGCGACGGCCATTTGTATTCGATGTTGGACGCCGGCATCGCGATCTGCTGGAAGTGTGACACAGGGGAGAAGATCTGGGAGAAGCGGATCGGCGGTGTGTTCAGCTCGTCCCCAGTGCTGGTGGGTGAGCACATCTATGTCACGAATGAAACGGGGCTGACCACGATCTTCAAAGCGACCCCCGCCGCGTTTGAACTCGTCGGCGAGAACCAACTCGGCGACGACGTCTATTCAACGCCGACCATTTGCGGCGGCCGCATCTACATGCGAGTCGCTCAGCAAGTGAATGGTCAACGACAAGAGACGCTGTTTTGTCTCGGCCAGTAGGTCAGGCTTTCCAGCCTGACCCGAATGGGCAAACGACGTCAACCGTTCATCAGGTCAGCCTGGAAAGGCTGACCTACGGGAGCATCCTCATGCGACTGCTTGCCTGTGTTCTGTTGATGCTGCCTCTCAGCAGCTTCGCGGCCGATGACATTCGCGAGCTGAAACTCCGCGATTGGGAGCCCAAGTCGATGCTGGTCACGAAGACCACCATCGTCGAGAAGCCGCGATTCCCGGTGATCGACATTCACAACCATCTCGGCGGCGGCCGGCAGACTCTGACTCCAGAGCGAGTGCAGCGGTACCTCACCGAGATGGATGAAGCCGGCGTGCGTACGGTCGTGAATCTCGACGGCGGATGGGGCGACCGGTTGCAGGAAACGATCGAAGTGCTCGACAAGGCGCATCCCGGCCGGTTCGCCACGTTCGCGCTGGTCAACTTCGCGGGCATCGACGATGCCGATTGGCCCAAACGGGAAGCCTCGCGGCTGGCAGAGAGTTTCCGGCAAGGCGCCAAGGGACTGAAGATCGACAAGCGGCTGGGGCTGATCTATCGCGACAAGGAGGGCCAGATTCTTCCGGTGGACGATCCGCGGCTCGATCCGATTTGGGAGACGTGTGGCAAGCATCAGAAGCCGGTCGTGATTCATGTCTCCGATCCGGCCGCCTTCTTCACTCCGCTGGATCGCTTCAACGAACGCTGGCATGAACTCAACGAGCACCCCAACTGGCTGTTCTTCGGAGACAAGTTTCCCAAACGGGAAGAGATCCTCGCTCAACTGCATCGCGTGATTGAGCGGCATCCGAAGACAACGTTCGTCAACACGCACTTCGGCAACAACGCCGAAGACTTGGCGGCGGTCGGCGAGAAGCTCGACAAGTACCCGAACATGCTGGTCGATTTCGATGCCCGCATCTCGGAACTGGGCCGAGCCCCGTATTCGGCACGGCGGTTCTTCGTGAAGTATCAGGACCGCATCCTGTTCGGCACCGATACGACTCCGCGACGCGATGCCTTCCGAATCTATTACCGCTTCCTGGAAACCGACGACGAATACTTTAATTGCGCGGCCAGTCATCACCTGCAAGGCTTCTGGATGATCTATGGCCTGTACCTGCCCGACGACGTGCTCGAAAAGATCTACCACAAGAACGCCGAGCGTGTGCTAGGGCTGAGGCCGGCCACGGAAGCAGCAACTCCAAACACCCCGGCCGCGCAAGTCTTGCGAGTCCGCTCGACCACAGACTTCGAGATCACCGGCGATGGCAAGAATGCCGCGTGGTCCAAGACCGAGTGGCAGTCGCTCTTCCGTCGTAATGGAACCGGGGCGCCGTTGCCCGAAGAGCCATCGAATCGTTCTCGCGTGAAACTGCTGTATTCGGCGACCGGTCTGTACGTGATGCTCGAAGGTGCCGACAAAAAGCTGACCGCAACGTTCGACCGAGACGGCGCTCACCTCTGGGAAGAAGATTGCTTCGAGGTCTTCCTGTGGCCGGACGAGAAGCAGCCGAGTTACTTTGAATACGAAATCTCGCCGCTGGGCTTTGAGCTGCCACTGCTGATGTCGAACCAGAACGGAAAGCTCTTCCGCTGGCAGCCGTGGTCGTTTGACGAAGAGCGGCAAGGCATCCCCCGCAAAGTTCGCAAAGCAACATCGATCACCGGCGGCCCGAAGCAATCCGGAGCGGACATCTCCGGTTGGATGGCCGAAGTCTTCCTACCGTATCACTTGCTCCAGCCGCTCAACAACGTGTCACCGAAACCGGGCACGACTTGGCGAGCGAACTTCTACCGCATGGACCACGACGACAGCCGCACGTCCGCTTGGAGCTGGGCACCGGTCGGCCGCAGCTTCCACGAAATCCAAAACTTCGGCACGCTGATGTTCGAGTAACCGCACGAAATCCGCGCTTCAAGTAGCGGAACTCGTCAGAGTTCCGATCAGAAGTCTCACGACTTTTGCTACCAAAAGGTTGACGTTCGAGTAGCCCGCATGAAATCCGCGATTCGAGCCGCTCTGTTTTTGACGGTGCTGTTCGCGATTCTCATCGTGCCGTTCCTGTGGCTGGGTGAATCGTTCGAGGCGGGCCTGCTGCGTGCCTTGCGTGAACCGTCCTCACCCGGTGTCGTCATGGGTTGGGTGATCGGCCTCTTGGCGTCAGACATGTTCCTGCCAGTTCCTTCGAGCGCGGTCATAACGTATGCCGGCGGAGTACTCGGTGTTGTTGCGGGAACGGTCACGTCGTGGGCTGGGTTATCGCTCGGCGCGGTCGGAGGATTCGGTTTGGCTCGGCTCTTCGGCGAGTCGATCGCGCGACGCTTCTCCGAATCGGAAGACATCGAACGGATGAGCCGCTTTACTCAACGACACGGAGCCACCGCGTTGGTGCTGACCCGCGCTCTACCGATCCTCGCCGAAGCCTGCGTGCTGATGCTCGGAGCGGGTCGGCTGAGCTGGCGTCAGTTTCTGCTGCCGATGTTGATCAGCAATCTGTTGCTTTCGCTGACCTACGCCGCATGCGGGGCGTACTTCAGAGATTCCAATGCCTTTCCGATCGCAATTGTCGCGTCGGGAACAATTCCGCTCATCGGGGCCTTGGTGATTCGACGAGTCTGGCGAGAGAACGACACGTCGCTCGGTAGCAACAACGAGAGAGACTCATAAACTTCGCGCGGCCAATTCAAAGTGACTTAGGCCAGCGGGGCGGCGTCAGCCTTCCCCGGTTCTTCGACGACGAATTCACCGGGGGGCTGACGCCGCCCCGCTCGCATGATACCGGCTTGGTTGCGCGAGATTGAGACTGTGGCTATGACTAAATCAACTCCCGATGGCGATTCTCGATTGGTGCGTGGCCTCGGCCTGCCGCAGGCGATCGCATTGAACGTCGCCAACATGGTCGGGATCGGACCATTCGTCACGATCCCGCTCTTCATCGCCGCGATGAACGGGCCGCAGGCGTTGATTGCCTGGGTAATCGCCGCCGTGCTGGTGATCTGCGACGGACTGGTCTGGAGCGAACTCGGCGCGGCGATGCCAGGTAGCGGTGGGACGTATCACTTTCTGCGCGAAATCTTCGGCAAGAGTTCGTCGAACTGGGGCCGGCTGTTGCCGTTTCTGTTCGTCTGGCAATTCCTGGTCAGCGGCACGATGGAGATCGCGTCGGGCTACACCGGAGCGATGCCGTATGTCGAATACATTTGGCCGAACTTGGTGGTGACCTACCGCGATTTGCGAATCCCTGGCGGCACCAGTTCGCTGGCATCGGCGTGCTGCTTGGTTGTGACGTGGCTGTTGTCGCGGCGCATTGATGTCGTTGGCTGGCTGGGCATCGTGTTTGGAATCGGCACGCTGATCACGGTGCTGACCATCATCGTCGCGGGATTGCTGCACTTCGACGTTTCTCTGCTGACATTTCCTCCGGACGCTTTCGAGATCACTCCCACTCGGGTGCGCGGATTGGGAGCGGCGATGCTAATCGCGATCTACGACTACTTCGGTTACTACAACATCTGCCATCTCGGTGAAGAGGTGCGTGATCCCGGCCGTACGATTCCGCGCGCGGTCATCGGGTCGGTCGTGCTGGTTGCGGTCCTGTATCTGATCATGAACCTGTCAATCATCGCCGTCGTGCCGTGGCAGGAGGCAATGAAGTCCAAAGAGATTGCCTCGCTGTTTATGGAGACGCTCTTTGGCCGCCGAGTCGCCGTGTTGTTCACGGGACTGATTCTGTGGACGGCCCTCGCCTGCATGTTCGCGATCACGCTGGGGTACTCGCGGATTCCGTATGCGGCGGCGCTCAACGGCGATTTCTTTCCGGCGTTTGCTCGCGTCCACGAGACAAAGCGTTATCCAACCGTGTCATTGTGGACGCTCGGCGGACTGACGGCAGTGTTTTGTTTCCTGCCGTTGCAGTTGGTGATCGAGGCAGCGGTGACGGTGCGGATTCTGGTGCAGTTCGTCGCGCAGATCATCGGCCTGCATGTGCTGCGGAAGACTCGGCCGGAGGTCGTACTTCCGTTCCGCATGTGGCTGTATCCGCTGCCGAGCCTGTTGGCTCTGAGCGGCTGGCTGTTCGTGCTGGGGACGCGAGCCGACCTGCTGTGGATGGTGTTTGGGGTCTTGGCCAGCGGTGTGGCGGTCTTCTTCTTTTTCTTGTGGCGACCAAAGCCGTACCGCGACCGTTAGGGAGCGGCCCCTCACGATGACACGGGCCGCTCCCTGACGGTCGCGGTACGGCTTTCGTGCGATCCTCGCATCGGTTCGGTTGGCTCCGCTATTCTCCTCGCATGTTGCACGATGCTCATTCCCCCTGGCTGACAGGGATTGTCGATGCGTTGATCCGCTGGCGAGGAACGCTGCTGATTCTGGCGCTGCTGGCGACCGCCGCTGCGTGGCCGATCTCACACCGGCTGGCGTTCGAGCAGTCGATCGAATCGCTCTACGCGGCAGACAATCCGCATCTCCGAGACTTCCGGCTCAGCCGCCAAGCATTTGGCGGCGACGAGTTCTTGATCGTTGCGTACTCCGATCCGGAATTGTTTCGGCCGGACAGCAACACTCTGACGGATGCGGCTCGCGAGCGGATCACCGATTTCGCTGAGCGGCTCAGTCAAGTTCCCGGCGTCTCTTCCAAGAGCACTCAGCATCTGGCTCATGCTTTGAAATTTCCTTACGGACGCGAACTCATTCGAAAGATGGTCAACGGCTTGCTGCTGGCGAGCGACGAGCAGACCACCGCCATCGGACTCCGATTGCTCAATGAGAAGGAGTCCCCCATCTCACGCGGCAAGACGATCGCGAAGATCCGCGAGCTCGCGGATGCTCACGAACCGCCGGCGATGGTGGTCGGTGAGCCAGCACAGATTCACGACATGTTCCGCTACGTCGAGGAAGACGGTCGCAAGTTATTTCTGGTCTCGCTGGCTCTGTTGGCCTTTGTGTTGGTGCTGCTGCTGGAGGTCATCCAGTGGAAGCTGATCCCGAAATTGGCGTTCATCGCGCTGCTGAATTTGGTCAATTGGCTGCCTCTGATCGGCGTCGCGATTATGTTGGCGCTGCTTTGGCTGCGCTGGGTCGTGCTGACGATGTTGGTGGTGCTGGTCAGCATCGTCTGGACCGAGGCCCTGCTGGTGGTCAGCGGCCTGCGGCTGAGCATGGTCAGCTCGATGCTCAATTCGCTGATCACGATCATCGGCGTGGCGACGTCGATGCACGTGCTGTTGTTTTTTCGCGAGCGGCATCGGACTCACACGCCGGAGGAAGCGCTGGGGCATTCGATCCTGCAATTGGCCAAACCAGTGTTTTGGTCGATTGCGACGACGGCGTTCGGCTTCGGAGTGCTCGTCACCAGCCACATCAATCCGGTCGCCAGCTTCGGCCTGATGATGGCGATCGGCACGATGGTCGTGCTGGTGGCGGTCACGGTTCTGCTGCCCGGCTGCCTGCTCTTCGGACGGCTCCCCGCCGAGCCACCCCCGTCCGCCGCGGATCGTTACATCGGCGGAATTCTGGGACGGATCACCTTGTGGGTCGAACATCATCCGAAGCAAGTCACGGCTGTGTCGCTGATCGTAGTGGCGTTTGCCGGGCTGGGCTTCCTGCGATTGCATCTCGAAACCGACTTCAGCAAGAACTTCCGAGCCGGCAGTCCCATCGTGCAGTCTTTGGATTTCGTCGAGTCACGTCTGGGTGGTGCCGGCTCTTGGGAGGTCAACTTCCCGGCACCGGAGGAACTCGATGCCGAGTTTCTCGACCGCGTGAAGACCTTCGCCGAACGCTTGCGCCGAGACTTCGGCAGCACTGGTGACAATCACCGCGCCGGTCGTCTCTCGAAAGTGATCGCCATTACCGACGGCCTGGAATTGGTCCCCGAACGGCTGCCGACGCTGACGTTTCCGTTTCTCAGAAACGCTCCGCTGAAAGAGCGTCTGGAAATGCTCGGCGCGTTTCAGCCGGAGTTTGTCAGCAGTCTCTACAGCCCAACTCAGCGCCGCATGAGGCTGATGCTGCGGGCTTATGAACGCCAGCCCTCGGAATCCAAACTGCAACTGATTCAGGAAGTCGAGCGGCTCGCCACCGAACAGTTGAGCGACGTCGATTCGGCGACTTCTTCTCCAGGAGAAGCGCATCAGCCGCCGAAAGCCACCGGTCTGTTCGTGCTGTTGACGTTCTTGATCGAAAGCTTGATGGACGACCAATGGACCAGCTTTGTGCTCTCTACGGTCGGCATCACAGGCATGATGTGGTTCGCGTTTCGGAATCTGCCGTTTGGGTTGATGTCGCTGGTCCCCAACGTGTTTCCGAACATCCTGGTGATCGGCGCGATGGGCTGGCTGGGGCTGCCGATCAACATCGCGACCGCCATGATCGCGTGCGTCTCGATGGGGCTGACGGTCGATTCCAGCATCATCTACATCGACGGCTATCTCCGCGCGCGGGCCAGTGGGATGCGCGTCTATCCGGCTCTGCACGAAACGCATAAACATGTCGGCCGAGCGTTGGTCTATACGAATCTGGCACTCATGGCCGGATTCAGCGTCTTGGCTCTGTCGCATTTCATTCCGCTGGTTTACTTCGGATTGCTCGTCAGCCTGGCGATGTTCGGCGGGTTGATCGGAAACCTTGTGTTCCTGCCGCTGCTGATCGGCTGGTGGGACGGGCGGAAAGAGCACCAGGCACAAACACCGGCGAAATGATCAAGTTTGTTTTGCGTGCGTCGTCCCTGTCGCCTTAAGATCCGTCCGCCTTTCCCCTTCTCAAGTCGGGCCAGTCTTTTGAAAAAGGAATCTCATGATGGTGACTCGTTGGCAGTTCTTGGCAGTGGTGGGCACGCTCGTCACGAGCATGGTGTTGCCGGCCCTCTCGGCCGAGTCCGTGAGTCCAGGGACAGTCGCGAAGCGGGACTGACTGTCATTCCCAGACAGGCAAGCGGGGCGGCGTCAGCCCCCCCGCTGCAACGGCAAAGACACCGAGGGGCTGACGCCGCCCCACTCGCCTGCTCGATTTTTTTGGTAACGCACTTAGCTCGACGCGCAAGCGAGAAGTCAATGCCTCAGAGAACTCAGCCACTCGCTGGCGCGTCGTGCTCGAAGAGGCAATCGTCAAAGGAGTGACCATGCTTCTTCACGGAAAATCGATCAGCACTGGCGTCGCGCACGGCACGGCTTATGTGCTGGATGTTGGCGAGTGGTTGTCCGCCGCGCTCTCCGTGAAGGCGACCGGCACCGCCGAGCGTGAACTGGGTCGCTTCGACCTGGCGGCCACGCGAGCGATTTCGCAGCTCGAACGAGTGTCGCGACAGCTCAAGCATCAGGGGCGTGGCGATGACGCCGAGATCTTCGGCGCGCATGCCATGATGCTGTCGAACACGGATTTTCGTCAGCGAGTCCTGTCACGCATCCGCGATCACGCGGCCTCTGCCGAAGCGGCGGTTGCAACGGTCGTGGCCGAGCTACAGGACACTTTCAAAGCCAGTCCGCAACCGTTCATTCAGGACAAGGCAGCGGACATCCTCGACATCGGCCGGCGCGTGATTTTGTGTCTCGCCAATGAAAGCGATCGCGAGGCACATTCGTCTCAGATTGTCGTCGCCCCCAGTTTGATGCCGTCCGAGTTCGTGCGGTTGGCTCACCAAGGAATCGCCGGAGTCGTGACGGAATCGTGCTCGATGAAATCGCACACGGCGATTCTGGCACGCGGGTTCGGCGTGCCATTCGTCACTGGCATCGCGGATGCTGTGTCGCTGATCTCCAACGGTGCGACCGTGCTGCTCGATGCGGCGACGGGGCGAGTGCTTGTCAATCCGCGCAGTTCGGAGCGACGGCTCGAGAACGAACTGCGGCAACAGATCGCCGAGACCGCCGCACGCACGGAGCCGGCTCCGACCACGACAGCCGATGGCGTGCCGGTCAAGTTGTTGCTCAACATCAGCGACCCACTGGAGTCTCGCGCGGTCGGACAGTTTTCGCTGGCCGGAGTCGGACTGTTCCGCACCGAGTTCCTCTACATGGACCGACCAACCTGGCTGAACGAGGAAGATAGCTTCGCAGCGTATCACTCGGTGGCCGGCAGCGTCGGACAAGGAGAACTGCACATCCGCCTGGCTGACTTTGGCGCGGAGAAATGTCCAGCGTACGCCGACATTCCGGTCAACAAGAATCCAAGCTTGGGCATTCGAGGCGTGCGGCTGCTGCTGGATCGCGAAGACATCCTGCGTCCGCAAGTCCGAGCCGTCGCACGAGTCGCTCAGCAGCGACCGGTCACGGTGCTGATTCCGATGGTCGATACTCTCGACACGTTGCAAGCGATTCGCGGCAAGCTGGTCGATGCCTGCGACCTCGCCCCCGGTGCATCGCTGCCCTTCAAGCTGGCCGCGATGATCGAAGTCCCCGCCGCCGCCATGATGATCGACGAACTCATCGAGTATGTGGACGCGGTCTCGATCGGCCTGAACGATCTCACTCAATACTTGCTCGCCGCTGATCGCGATGACGAATTGTGCGAGCGTTATCACGACGCCTTGCAACCCGCCGTGCTGCGACTCCTGCATCAAGTCGTCGCCGCCGCTGATGCCGCCGGCAAACCAGTGACGCTGTGCGGAGAACTCGCAGGCGATGCCTCGCTAACCGGCGTGCTACTGGCCCTCGGCGTGCGACGCTTCAGCGTGTCACGTTCACACGTGCCGCTCGTCGCAAAAGCGCTGCGACAAGGGGACGTTGCGCGATTGACACCGTTCGCGGCGGAGTTGTTAGCCCAACGACGCGGACAGGACGTACGAGCGGTCGTGGCGAATCGGTTTCAAAACTAATCCGACGCGCCAGTTTTTGAAGTTGTGCATTTCGCGAGTCGCGAAGCGACGGCAGTGGATAGCCGTGGGCGTCAGCCCACGGAAACCGGGTTTAGAATCACGTTGAGCCGCGAAGCGGCGACCGTTTCGAGACGATTCAAATCTGCCGCCGCTTCGCGGTTCAATACAATCGAAGACATCTTAAGCTGCTCCGCAGCTCGAAATGCGCAACTTCAAAACGCGCCAGCGAGGGGTGGACATAACTGGCGACTTCAACTCCTCGCTGGCGCGTCGGGTCAGTGGCACTCAGTACGGCATCAGTATCTCGTTCTCGTCAATGCCGGCGATGGCTTGGAAACCGCCAGCGGCGATGGCTTCGCCGAGTTTCGTCACGGTCTTGAAGTAGGCGCTCGAGGGCCGCGCGCCGGTCAGTTTGCGGCGCAGATCTTGGCAGAGGACGTCGGCGGCGGTATGGATCAATTCGTCTTTGCGACGTGAGGCCCACAACGCGGTCACCAGCATCACGACTTGATCTTGAATACGAGCGGAGAGTTCGGCCATTGAGCACTGGCGGTCGGCGAGGCCGAGCTTGAATTTCTGCATCAGCCCATCGACGGCCAGTCGTGAGTTCTGCAATTGAATCGTCGCCCATTCGGCATGCTCGCGCAACGTGCTTGGTCCACCGGCTGGGATTGTGGCTCGTGCGGGGCTGCTGAGATGTGCTCCGAACCACCACTTCATGTAGGGGCCAACGGCTCCGCGCAAGGCCCAGGCGTGCGTGGGGTTCATGGGGTTCGGCTTCCGAATGCCGGCGGCGGCGAGCGCTTTGCCAATCGGCTCGTAGTATTTCGTGCCGTGCTCTTTGATGAGCGACTTGAGGAACGCCATGCCGAGCATCTCCCCTTCCCCTTCGTAGATGCACGGGGCCAGGAACTCGTGGACGTTGTCGCCAAACAAGTGACCGTGCAGGAATGCTCGGCCGCCGTGCGTCTTCATGAATAGCTCGATGGCCGCTTCTTTTTGCGACTCGCTGCCGAAGATCTTGGCGATGATGCACTCCATCTCGCCGCGATAGCCTTCGTCTAACTGCCAGCCACACCAATCGACGAGCGCGTCGCAGCCGACAATCAACGCGGCCATCCGTCCGCAGCGACGGCGAACCAATTCGCGCGTTTCGATCATCGCGCCATATGTCTTGCGGAAGCGTGCCCAGGGCAGCATGTTCGCCAGCATGGCGCGGATCGTGCCGCCAGCGTTCGCGCAGAGAGCGACTCGGCCGCGATTCAAGCCGTGATAGGCAATGGTCAACCCGTCGCCTCGGCCGGCGTCGAGCAAGTTGTCCTTCGGTACCTTGAAGTTCTTGAAGACCAGCCCGTTGTTGTATGAGTGCTTGAGCGCGTACAGCCCATAGCGTTTGGTTTGAAATTCGGCGTTCTCTTGATCGGGCAAGTCGGCGACCAAGACGGCCGGCTTCTTGTTGATCAGGCAGACGAGGCCAATCGTTCGCCCAGCGATGGCGTTGGTGATGAAGAGCTTCTCGCCATTGACGACGTAATGATCCCCTTCGAGCGTCGCTTCAGTCTTGAGGGCAGTGAGGTCAGACCCGGCACAAGGCTCGGTCAATGCGAAGGCCGACAGACGATTTCCGCTGGCCAGCTTCGGCAAGAAGTTCGCTTTCTGGGCCGGCGAGCCGAACGCTCGCACGGGATCGACCGCGCCGATGCAACCATGCACCGAGGCCAAGCCGGCGATCGTCGGATCGACGGTCGCCATCTGACGCAGGAATCGTGCAAACGCCATGAACGGAGTCGCCGAACCGCCATACTCACGATCGACCAGCAAGCCCCAATAGCCTGCGGCCCCGAGTTCTCGCAGCACGGTGTCGGAGATCTTGCGTTGCTCGGTGAGCAACGTCTTCGCGCGGACGTGGCGGCGGACGACCTCGAGTGAAGCGTCCATCACTTTCTGGCATTCCGGAGGAGTCGTCGGCTCCGGCGCGACAAACAGCTCGACCGGAAACTGATCGTCCCACACCGCCTGATGCACAGGGCTGCCGGCCGTTTGATACTTCTTGGCGAACATCGCCTCGACTTGTTCATCGGCGCGATCGAGCGCTCCCGTGCGCTTGGCTTCATCATCGCTCTTGCCGCTGAGCTTCAGCGCGGTTTCAACGAATGTCGCCTTCTCTGGCTCTTGCAGTTGCGTTGACACGAGAGACTCCTTTCGAGCGGTTTCCCCTTCGCAGACGATCCCATTGGTCTGCGATGTCGGCGGGAGAGTACCTGTCTGCCAACAACGTGAGAATGCGGGTTTCATGCGACCGCTTGCGTCCAGCGAATCGACTGCAAAGTAACTGCTTGCGAGGCCCTACAACGGCGGCTAACCTCCCCCTCCCTTTGACTGCCCAAGCGGTCGGTTTGAGCCCTGATTAAGGGTGGCGGCTTACTGATGTCTGATCCGAATCAACGCATTGTCATCACCGGCATCGGTCTCACCGCTCCGAACGGCAACTCTTTGGCCGAATACCGCGCCAACTTGTTGGCGGGAAAGTCCGGAGTCAGCAAGTACGAAATCCGCTACATCGGCGAGACGCTGGCCGGAGTCTGCAACTTCGATCCGTTGAAGTATCAGAAGCGGAAAGACGTCCGTCGTGGCACGCGAGCCGGTTCCATCGCGATCTATTGCGCCAACGAAGCTGTCCAAAACAGCGGTTTGAATTGGGCCGACGTTCGCAAGGACCGAGCCGGCGTCTTCATTGGCATCACCGAACACGGCAACGTCGAGACCGAAAACGAAATCTTCGAGATCTCCAAGTTCAACTACGACACCAGCGTTTGGACGCATCACCACAACCCGCGCACCGTTGCCAACAGTCCGGCAGGAGAAGTGACGCTCAGTCTGGGGATCACCGGCCCGCATCTGTGCATCGGAGCTGCTTGCGCCGCCGGCAACGCGGGCTTCATTCAAGGCTTGCAGATGCTGCGACTGGGCGAAGTCGATCTGGCGATCGCCGGTGGAGTCTCCGAGAGCATTCACACATTCGGCATCTTCGCTGGATTCAAGAGTCAGGGCGCGCTCGCCACAAATTCCGAACCGGAGAAAGCCTCGCGGCCGTTTGATCTCGATCGCAACGGCATCGTTGTCGCCGAGGGAGGCGGGCTGGTTACGCTCGAGCGTCTGCCTGATGCTCTCAGGCGCGGCGCGAAGATTTACGGCGAAATCGTCGGCCATGCGATGAACTCCGACGCGACCGACTTCGTACTGCCTGACCCCACGCGACAGGCGGAGTGCATGTCGCTCGCGCTGAGCCGGGCCGGCATCGGGCCGGAAGCGATCGACATCCTCAGCAGCCACGCGACCGCAACCGAGCAGGGTGACATCGAGGAATCGCAAGCAATTCACAAGGTCTTTGGGGACCGGGCAAGCCTGGCGATCAACAACACGAAAAGCTTCATCGGCCACGCGATGGGAGCGGCCGGTGCGCTCGAACTTTTGGGGAATCTCCCGGCGTTTGACGACCTTATGGCCCACGCTACAATCAATCTTGACCGGCCAGACCCTCGTTGTGCGTTGCCTCAAATCGTGGCCAATACGCCGAGGAAAATGGACCGAGTCGAGTACATCTTCAACAATTCCTTTGGCATGTTGGGGATCAATTCCGCAACCATCGTGAAACGGTATTCGGGAGAGTAAGAGGAATGAGCGCCGATCAGATTCGACAAGTCATCATGAAGATCCTCTGCCGGATCGCTCCGGACAATGACCTCACGGCGCTGAAGGATGAAGTGCCATTTCGCGAACAAATGGAACTGGACAGCATGGATTTCCTGGACATCGTCATGGAACTCCGCAAGGCATACCGCGTGCAGATTCCGGAAGAGGACTACGGCTTCCTGAGCACAATGGCCAGCACCGTCCAATACCTGATCCCGAAACTGCAAACCGCGACTGCGTAATGTGGCACACGCGGCTCGCGTGCGTCTTCCTGAAATTGAGCCCGACACACGCGAACCGCGTGCGCTACCCCGATGTACGACACCATCATCATCGGAGCTGGCCTGTCAGGACTCGCGGCGGGGATTCGGCTGGCGTATTACGAGCGGCCCGTTTGCATCGTCGAGAAGCATACGACGATCGGCGGGCTGAATTCGTTTTATCGGCTCCGCAAACGCGATCATGATGTCGGCCTACATGCCATCACCAACTACGCAAAGCCCGGCACGAAGACTGGGCCGCTGAGCAAGCTGCTGAGACAACTGCGGCTCCGCTGGGAAGACTTCGATCTCACGCCGCAGTGTGGTTCGAGCGTCGCCTTCCCCGGCGTGACGCTGCGATTCACGAATGAGTTTGCGTTCTTTGAGCAGCAAGTCGCCGAAATGTTTCCGTCGCAGATCGACGGTTTCCGGCGGCTCGTCGCGCAAATTCAGCAGCACGAAGAATTAAACCTCGCGAACCGCGAAAGCTCCGCCCGCGAGATCGTCAGCCGAGCGATCACCGACCCGCTGCTCGTGGACATGATCTTTTGCCCGTTGATGTTCTACGGCAGCCCGACGGCTCACGACATGGACTTCACGCAGTTCGTGATCATGTTCAAGGCGATCTTCCTGGAAGGATTTGCCAGGCCGCATGAGGGCGTGCGGCTCATCATGCGGAAGATGGTCCAGCAGTACCGGAAATTCGGCGGCGAACTGCGGCTGCGGTCGGGAGTGAAACGCATCTTGTCGAGCGGCGGCAAAGCCACCGGTGTGGAACTCGAAAGCGGTGAAGTGCTCGAAGCCAAGCATGTCGTGTCGAGCGCCGGCTCGGCCGAGACGATGCGGATGTGTGACGTCCCGCCGGCAGAACAAGAACCGTATCAGCCGGGAGCTGTCTCGTTCGTCGAGACGATCTTCTCGCTCGACTGCATGCCGTCAGATCTCGGCCACCACGATACGATCCTCTTCTACAACGACAATGAGCGGTTCGTGTACGACGCTCCGACTGAGCCGATCGACTTGCGCAGCGGCATCATTTGCTCGCCCAACAATTTTCAATACGCCGCGCCGCTGGACGAAGGCCGGGTCCGCATCACGGCTCTTGCAAATCCCGACTATTGGATGAACCTGCCGCAGGACCAATACGTCGCCGAGAAAGAGGCTTGGACGAAACGCATCGTGGAGTCCGCGTTCCGCTTTATGCCGGACTTTCGCTCGCACGTCGTCGATACTGACGCCTTCACACCGCGCACAATTACCAAGTTCACCAGTCATCTCAACGGCGCGGTTTACGGAGCGCCTCACAAGATTCGCACCGGCACGACGCACCTTCAAAACCTGTTCCTGTGCGGCACCGATCAGGGCTTCTTGGGGATCATCGGCTCGATGCTGTCCGGAATCACGATCGCGAACCTGCATCTGCTGAAGCCGGAATGATTCGATTGGCTGACGCAGAAGCTGGGCAGGTGTGAGATTTTGGAGAGCGGGGCGGCGTCAGCCCAATGGCACTCGCTTTGTGAGGCGTTAGCCGCCGGTAATTCTTCGGAAATCGTCGATCCCGAATCACCGGTGGCTAGCCCCAATACCGTTCAATCGAGCATGACGATTGACTTCCGGAAAGTCTTGGTTGGCTGCGGATAATTGCGGTGTTTGTCCCGTTTTTTCAGCCAGTTGCTCATCTTGCGTTTGATGACGCGCGGGTTGATACGGTTGCGGCG
>SXGS01410605.1_pt1 | contig 27863 bp, 18 predicted proteins | sample 3174681 | NCBI WGS metagenome assembly SXGS01 (sample SAMN11356861, study PRJNA531348) | freshwater metagenome | isolation source: freshwater sample F1-80 | place: China: Fuxian Lake, Yuxi | collected 2017-12-25 | reverse complement strand
GCCCTCTCCCAAAGGGAGAGGGGACCGGGCGGGCGTGTCGCCAGCTACGCGCTTGGTTCGCGGGACTACCACGATCTGCTGCGTGAGCGATTGAGGTCGCTGGGAGACTTCTTGCACGACCTACGTCCGGGATGCCGGACACGGGCCTGCGTGGATACAGCCCCATTGCTGGAGCGGGACTTCGCGAAGCTCACCGGGCTGGGTTGGTTTGGGAAGAACACGATGCTCATCAACAAACGGATGGGGAGCTTCTTCTTTCTCGCCGCGCTATTGACGGATGTCGAACTTCAGCCGGACGAGCCGCATCACACGTCGCATTGCGGCACTTGCACTCGCTGTCTCGACGCTTGCCCAACCGACGCCTTCGTCGAGCCGTATGTGCTCGACGCGAGAAAGTGCATCTCGTACCTGACCATCGAACAGCGCGATCAGCCGATCGCAATGGAGCTGCGATTGCAGATGGGGGACTGGGTCTTCGGCTGCGACATTTGTCAGGACGTCTGCCCGTGGAACCGCAAAGCACCCGAGTCGAACGAACCAGCGTTCGCACCACGAGACAAACTGAACCCCGTCGATCTGGAGTGGCTGCTGTCGCTGGATGAGGCCGGCTTCGAGAACCACTTCGCGAACACCCCGATGCACCGCACCGGCCGAGCCGCGTTGCTCCGCAACGCCGCAATCGCACTGGGGAATTCGGGCGATCCGCGAGCGTTGCCGGTGCTGGATCGAGCGTTGCACGATCCCGAACCGCTTGTGCATGAAGCGGCAGAATGGGCGATCAAACATCAGGCGAGCGGGGCGGCGTCAGCCTCCTGGTGAGTCCGCTTCGGAACCGGGGGGCTGACGCCGACCCGCTCGTCATGCCCCTCCAACTTCGCCTGACCGGAGCGACCGTTCTTTTCGCTTCGTGTGGAGCAACCGGCATAACCCGACCGATAAAGCCGAGGAGAGTGTCCTCGCATTGCGCAGAGGGTCGAGGTTTGTCTCGGCTTCGGGCGGATTCAGGCGAAATTCGCCGGTCGTGACGCAGGACGTAGCACAGGAGTCCGGCCTGTGTCCGAGGAGCGAGACTGGCGAGCCGTCGGTCTCCACGATTGGGGGGATCAAAATGTTTCTGCGTACAACGCGCTGGGCTGCGAGCGTTCTGGCTTTGGGGGTGTCGGCAGCGACCGTGGTCGCTCAGCCGCCAGCCGCGCCAACGAATGCTCCCCCGGCATCCAATTCCCTGATCGCTCCCGCCTCGGCGTATCCGCAAGAGGGCGTGAATTACTCGTTCGACGAGAGTGGCAACTTCTACGATGAATTGGACCTCAGCCCACGGTTTCGATTTCAGGCCGATTGGGTCTATGTCACGCGCTCGAATCGTGCTCGTGATCCGCAAGTGGTTGAGGGGCCGAATACGTTTCGGATGCGCGATGTGAAGTTCGATTACACGTCGAGCTATCGGCTGAATCTCGCGTTTATGAACGACGATTACGAAGTCGAAGGCTCGTACATGACGCTGGACGGGCTGGGCGGATCGAAACGCGGAACGCTGAGTCGATCCCTCGTCTTCGATGGATCTGGTCCTTACGGCGACGCGATGCTGCCAGCTCAATTGGCGATTGATGCCGACTTGACTCCCAATTTTTTGAACTCGGGAACTTACTTTTCTCCGCTCAACGCCGCCGCGAACAACCTCGATGCCGTGACGGCTCTGAACGATGAGACCAATGAACTGGAAACGCTGCAACCGAACGCCGTGTACTTCGCTCAGTATTCATCCGACTTGCAAGACTTTGAGGTGAACCTCAAGGGACGTCAGCAGCCCGGAAGGCTCTTTCGATTCGGGTTTGGATACCGCAACGTGCGGCTGAGTGAATCAGGACTGGTGCAACTGCGGGGTGTCTTCGACACGTTCGACACTGATGGCGACGACGTGATCACCAACGCTCCGAACAATGCGTTGTCCGACGCGGCGCTGACCGCCGCGGGATTGACCGGAACCGGGACGACCGGCTTCTCCGAAAATCTCTTGCCGGTCGCGCCAGACACGTTGTTGTTCACGTCGAACACGAGCGCTTTCAATGTGCTGAATGGCGTGCAGGCCACGCTGGATGCCACGTTTGTGCAATCCGAGTACTTCGAGTTGGGCGGCTTTGCTCGGGCCGGTGTGTACCACAATGACGCTCGCGGCCGGGTGTCGGAAAGTTATCGAAGCTTCACGGGGACCGGTGTGACCTACTCGCGAAGTTTCAGCGACTCTAAAGATCGAGTCGCGTTCGTGGGAAATCTCGGCATCACGGGCCGATTGGCACTGGGCGAGAACGTGCAGTTGTTCTCGGCCTACGAGGTCAACTTCCTGTCGGGAGTCGCGATAGCCCCGGATCAACTGCGCGGGTTTCAGACCGATCTCTCCGGGACGACCTCGCTGAACCTGCAAACTCACGGCACGGCCCTGTTTCACGGCGGCCGAGTGGGTGTCGAAATCCTGTGGCCGTGATCGACCTTCTCGGATGAGGCCCGCGACGCACTTCGTAACCCGAAGAGGTTGTGATTTTTTCGCCAGCGACCTTGTGTCATTGGTATCTACACAATTCTGCAAACCCCATGACGACGTTTCTGCCCCACCTCTGCGCTCTTCGCTTCTCTGCGGTAAAAGTGACGGGCACTTTCTTATTTACCGCAGAGAAGCGAAGAGCGCAGAGGTGGTGAAAATGCCGACTATTTCGAGTCGTGTAGATACCAATGACCTTGTGTCGGTGGTTCCCGCGTTTCTGCACTACGCGAATTTCGAGGCGTCTCCCTAGTGCAAAAGCGCGGGAACCGCCGAGGTAAACTCGGTGGCGTGAAAAAATCACAACCGCTTCGGGTTACAAAGTGACTCGTGCTCCCGTTTGGCACGGTGATGCCGAATCGTCCGACGACCTCGCGAAAGCCAACGGCAATGTTGCCGTAAAGACGCACGCCAATTTGACTCGCTATGCCGCCAACCTAAGTTCGGAACGGACCACCGGAAGTTGTGTCTTCCGTGGTCGCGTTGGGACGAACTTATTGTGCTGATTGTGCCAAGGAGCACGACATGGCGTTGCGGTCGTGGTTGACGTTGTTGCGCGGAGATTGTGGTCGTCGAAGTCATCCTGGCCGGAGATGCGGCCAGCTACGGCGACTCGGTTTGGTCCAAACGCTGGAGCCGCGCGCGCTTCTGGCGGTGACGTTCACGTTCGCGAACGGGGATCTGACGCTGACGTCCAACGCGGCGGACACGATCACCGTTCAAGCTGTCAGCGGCCAAGTGTCGGTTGTGACTGAGGCTGGCTTGGTCACTGGGATTGGTGCGGTGGCAGCCAAGGATGTTGACTCGCTCGTGATCAACGGCAGCGCGGGCAGCGAAGTCATCGACCTGACGGGAATGACTGACGTGGACTTCACGTCGTTGAGCAGCATTCTGGTCAACGCGGGTGGTGGCGACGATGAGGTCTCCGGTTCGCTCGACATGAATAACGTCATTAACGGCGACGGTGGCAACGACACGCTGACCGGCGGTTTTCTCGGCGACACCTTGGACGGCGGAACGGGCAATGACGTCGTGCTGGGACAGCCACAGGCGCTCTCAGCCATCAGCAACGTTGCAATTGCCGAAGGGAACAATGGAACCAAGAACGCCGTCATCACGGCGACGCTCTTGTATGTCTCGCAAAACACGATCACGGTGGATTACGCCACTCAAGCCGGCACAGCCACATCTCCCGCAGACTACACGGCGACGAGTGGCACACTGACGTTTGCTCCGGGAACCAGGACTCAAACGCTGATGGTCCCGATCATTGGCGACACCGAAATCGAGGGGAGTGAATCTTTCAGTGTCGTGCTGAGCAATCCGATTGATCTCGGTGACGTCGGTCCCGCGGGCAGCGTGGCGCTTCAGCGAACCACGACGGTGGTGACGATCTTCGATGACGAAGTGGTTGCCGGACAATTTGATATCCAGGTTGTGTTCACGGGAGGCCTGACCGCTGCTCAACAGGCGGTGTTCGCGGCGGCCGAGCAGCGTTGGGAGAGGATCATCACAGGTGATATTCCCGACTTCGCGGTATCGGGGTTCGGAACGGTGGATGACCTCGTCATTCAGGCCAGCGGGACCGCGATCGACGGGGCGGGTGGAGTCCTCGGTCAAGCCGGTCCCGAGGTATTGCGTCCGGTCTCGTTCCTGCCGGCAAAGGGGACCATGCAATTCGACACGGCGGACCTAGCCGAACTGGAAGCATCCGGTGATCTGTACGACGTGATCTTGCACGAGATGGCGCATGTGCTCGGCTCTGGAACGATCTGGGCGAACCTGAATCTGTTGGTCCCCACCTCCGGTGGTTCGGACCCGCGATTTATCGGTGCCCAAGCGAGGCAGGAATACAACACGATTTTCGGAGTCAACGAGTCCGGCGTACCGGTCGAGGCCGGAGGTGGCCCTGGCACCGCCGACGCGCACTGGCGCGAGTCGGTTTTTACCGATGAGTTGATGACCGGATTCATTTCGGGAACGACTCGCCCGATCAGCCGCGTGACGATCGCGCAATTCGCGGACTTGGGATACCAGGTCGATCTCAACAGAGCCGACCCGTTCACTCCCGACTTGCGATCGTCCCGTTCCGGCACAAGCAGTTTGAGCGCGGCGAGCCGCAACCGGAATTTGGAGCTTCCCGATGTGGAAGGGGACGTGCTGAATGGCGGCGACGGCAACGACACGTTGCAGGGAGCTGCCGATAACGATCTGCTCGATGGTGGTGGCGATACCGACACACTGATCGGCGGAGACGGCAACGACACACTCTCAGGCGGTGCGGGAGACGACACGCTCAGCGGCGAGAGCGGCCATGACTTTCTGCTCGGCGGAGAAGGAAATGACACGCTCAGCGGAGCGGCGGGCAATGACTGGCTCAACGGCAGCGGCGGAATCGACTTGCTAACCGAATCCGGCGACGTGAGCTTCACGCTGTCCGCGACCAAACTGACCGGCCTGGGAACGGACACGATCTCGAATCTCGAATCCGCAATGCTCGCGGGTGGCGCGGGCGACAATGCGATGATCGTGACCACCTTTGTGGGTAACGTCACGCTGCAAGGGGACTCGGGCAACGACACACTGGTGGGAGGCTCGGCGAACGATTCGCTGTCGGGAGGTCTCGGAGCGGACGTGCTCACTGGGAATGCAGGCAACGACATCTTCGACGGCGATGAAGACGAGGATTTGATCCGTGAGTCGGGGGCCACGAATTACACACTCACAGGCAACATCACGGCGGCGACTCTCGACGGAGCGGGTACGGATACTCTCAGAGAGATCGAGCGTGTCGAACTCATCACAGCGAACACGAACTCAAGCGTGGACGCCAGCGGCTTTGCCGGCAACACGTTGTTACTGGGGGGCAACGGCAGGGACACGCTGATCGGCGGGTCTGGCAATGATTACATCAACGGCCGCAGCGGGAACGATCTGCTGACTGGCAACGCCGGCGATGACACGATGCTGGGACTGAGTGGCAATGACACCATCACCGGGGGCCAAGGCCGCGATTCGATTCTGGCGGGAGACGGCCTCGACAATCTCAGTGGCGGCGAAAACGGCGACACTTTGGATGGCGGCACCGGCAACGACACGCTCGATGGCGGAGCTGGAGACGACAGCCTCCTCGGTCAAGCGGATCGCGACAGCTTGGTTGGTGGCTCGGGCAATGACACGCTCAACGGTGGTCTGCACAACGACACGATCTTGGGCCAAGAAAACGCCGACTTGATCTTCGGCGGTGGCGGGAACGACTCGATCGACGGTGGTGACGGAAACGACCTGATCGACGGCAATGACGGCAACGACACGCTCCGTGGCGGCATCGGCAACGATACTCTGCTGGGAGGTTCCGGCAACGATACGCTCACTGGCGGCGAGGGAGCCGACAGCCTCTACGGTCAGTCTGGCAACGACGCGATCAACGGCGGCAACCACGACGACCTGCTGAACGGCGGCGATGGCAATGACACTCTGTTAGGCGGAAGCGGCGATGACTGGCTGCTCGGCGGCACCGGTAACGACGTCCTCCGAGGCGACACCGGAGACGATCTCATCGACGGCCAAGCCGGTGCCGATCGGTTGGTCGGTAACGGAGTCACCGACGACGTGACGGTCATCGCGAAAGACAAAGATGTTCTCGACGAGGCATTCACCCTCTCGGTGGCATTGCAAACCGCCTTGGAGGTGTGACGATTGATGGGATGTCGCCGCGTCAGCGCGAGTGCGGCGGTACGACAGCGATCACTGCCACGATCACTTTCGCGGCCCCCGCGTGGAGCAACGCTCGCGTGCATTCGTTGGCGGTGGTCCCGGTCGTCAGGATGTCATCGACCAGCAGCACGGTCTTGCCAGCGAGCAACCGACGGCGCGGCCGAACGGCAAAGGCGTCTTTCAGATTGAGTTTGCGATTCGCTGCCGACAAATCCGACTGGTCCGGAGTCCATTTGATTTTGCGGAGCAGCCCACGACCGTGCGGCTTTCCCAACCGCCGAGCCAGCACTCGCGAAATTGTTTCGGCCGCGTGATGCGGACGAAGGAGTCGCCGAGTCCAATGCCGAGGAACCGGGACAACCACGTCAATCTGTTCCGCGTCCAGCTCCTGACGCTCCTGCAACCACACCAAATTGGCCAGAGCGGCTGCCAGAGGGGACTGTGTGGTTCCTTTCGCACGAATACATGTGGTCCTCAGCAGGTCGTCGTACAGTCCCAAGCGGATGACTCGACGAAAGCGAAACCTCAGCGACCGGCAATACGGACAGCCGTCGTCGGTTCGAGCGTGCGGGCCGACGGGGAGTCCGCATCGGAGGCAACGTCGACTCGGCGCGGGCAGCATGCCGTTCGAGCATCGATCACATAGCACCGGCGCGATCGGTCGACCGAAATCACGCCTCTCGTCGAGATCGACATCTCGATGACACAGCGGGCACGACGGTGGAAAGACAAAGCGAAAGGCCGCTCGACCCAGTTGGGTGAGCGGCCAGATGCTTCGACGGATGAGCCGCAGTGTGTCGCTCATTTCTTCGCGAACTGCACATGAAAGCCTTTGACCTTCAGCGCGATACGGAACAGGCTCGTGTCGATCGTCACGTACAAGACATTCGCTTCGTCGCCGATCCCAAACTCGACATTGCTGGGCTTGCCGACCGCCGAGTCTTCGGGTTGATTCGGAACACCTGTCGGAATGAACGCGACCTCTTTGCCGTTGGGATCAATGACCAACACTCCCGGCCGCTTCTGGCCACGAGCAGTGAGATAGACATTCCCTTTTTCATCGATCGTCATGCCATCGCAGCCCGCTTGATCGCCGAAGTCGTAGATCGTCTTGCGAGCACCACCGACCTTGCCGTCGGCATTCAGTGGGAAGGCATAAATCTTCATCGCCCCCGGTTTCGGCTTCTCATCCGAACCGATGCGATCGGTCCCGTTGTCGTGGTCCGCGAGATACATCGTTTTGCCATCGGGGCTGAGCGCGATCCCGTTCGGCTTGCCGACGTCGTGAGTGATTTCCAGTACTGTGCCGTCGCGATCAATGCGGTAAACGGAACGATGTTCGAGCTCACGCGGCTCGGCCCCGACGTATTTTGGATCGGTGAAGTAAATCCGTCCCAGCCGATCGACACAGATGTCATTCGGGGCATTGAATTGCTTGCCTTGAAAGCGATTCACCAACACGGTTCGCTTGCCGGTCTTCAAATCCCAGCGAGCCACTCCGCGGCCTCCAAAGTCAGAACCTTCCGCCGCCAGCAGTCGTCCTTCCGAATCGCAAATTAGCCCGTTGGATTTGTAGCTGTTCTCGGCAAACACGGTCGTCGTCTTCGTCTTCGGATCGAACCGCAAGATCATCCCGTTGTCCTTGCCCATCGGAATGTCGGAAAAATAAATCGACCCATCCGGAGCAACCGCCGGCCCCTCGGTCAGTCCCCCTTCGATCTTCGCCGTCCGAGTGAAAAGGGGTTCGAGCGTCGCGTCGGGCGCAACAATCGCTTCGCCAGTCGGCTTCGGCAGATCTGCCGCGCGGACAACGGCCAATTGGATCGAACACAGACAGATCACCCACAGCCAACGATTCATGGTTGTCTCCCAAAGTGATGCGGAATTCGGACACAAACTCGACTAGCAAGCTATCGCCGGTTCAACGCTCCGACAATGAACCCCCTGCCACATCCAACAACCGGATCAGTCGATTCGAAACGCCCCTCTGGTTGGCCAGATGATTCAGCCATACCACAAGCCCCGTTTGCGGATGAAAGTTCAATTCGTGGAGAACACGTTGCGTTCGATTGCCGGCCTTCATCGCGTAGTGCTCGGCGGGAAGTTGGAAAAACGTGTGGAGTTGAAAGCTCGTTGCGCCGCGCTGAAGGTACTCGACCGCCATGCGTCCGGTCGTGATGTTGCCCGTCGCCGACCACGGCAAAGTAACCCGACGCGTGAGCGTGGGATCGAGCATTGGTTGACTCACGAAGCCCTCGCTTACGCTTTGGGTTATTTTGGTGAGCCATTGATCCAGCATCCGCAAATTGCGGTCGCTCAAGTCCGGTCCACCGAACGCGACGCCGCGCTGGCCGTCGAATTCACGGTTCGGATTGAACAACCGATTCGCGTAGACGAAGAAATCTGGACGATCGGCCGCCGCTCCATGGATCGCGTCGATCATCTCCAATTGAAAGCCGTCGTCGAACAAAGCATTGAACAGCTTCATACCGACTCGAACCTGACCGAGTCCGCTCCGCGCCGCCGACTCTCGCATGAGTTTCGGAACGACGCGCAGCCATTCGAGAATCTTCGCTTGCGCCGCCGCTCGGTCGCTGCCGGCCAGCGTCGGGCTGAAATCCTTTTCGAGCGGCATCGGACTCCCGTCCGGTTGCCAAGCCTCAAGCAACTTCGCAGTCGTAAAGTCATATTCTCCGACGCGCCATTCCGGCTCGTTCGGCGACGGCAAGTGGTACTTGCACGACGGAACAATCAGCGTGCCCGTGCCATTGGCAATTCGCCTCGCATCACGAATCAATTGCAAGTAGGCCTCAAACGGCTGCCACCAGCCGCGTCCCTTCCAAGTGATCGTCCAGCCGGCTTCGCCCGATTGACCGACGATCGGCTCCGCAACCATGCGAGCTTCCGGGATTGCCCAGGCCGACATCGATTGGCGCCCCTGCAGATCCTGCGCGATCACTGTCTTGAGAACGACAAAGCCGAGTCCGGCAGCAACATCTTCCTCGACTTGTCGAGCCGTCATCGACAACTGACCGGACGCTTTGCCCCACGGATTCTTGAGCGGGAACCCGGCGTACTCGGCCGTCATGTCGAGACCGTATTCGTCGAACAGGTACTGCTCGAGCGATGTCGGCAATCCGGCATTTGCAAAGCGTTCGTAATCCCGCTGGACTCGCTGACGCACCAAGTCAGGAGCGGCGAGCGGTTCCGTGACATCGAAACACGATGAAGCCATAGCAAAGACAGCTCCAACACACTAACCCGAAGCGCCAGCGAGGGCGGGCGCTCCAAGCGACGAGGATCGTGACCAGAAGTCGGTGAAGTGTTCGCCCTCGCTGGCGCTTCGGGTTAGTGCTCCATCCGCGTTAAACCAAATCCAACTTGCGATGTCTGCGTTGCGGCGGAGCATTGCACTTCGCACAGGTGCCGTACACCTCCAGGCGATGGCCGCTTTTGATGAAGCCGTGCTGGTTGCAGATTTTGTCGACGATCGCCGAGATCGCCTCGTTGGTGAACTCGATTAGTTCACCGCACTTCGCGCAGATCAGATGGTCGTGCTGAGGGTAGCCGTAGTCGTGCTCGTAGACCTCACTACCATTCGGCCGCGCGACTTTGCGGAGCAACCCAGCCTCTTCCAACAGCTTGAGAGCGCGATACACGGTCGCTCGACTGACGCGCCGGCCGGACTTGTCGCGTGCGACCTTTGCGATCAGATCCTCGGCATCGAAGTGTTCGTGTTGAGCAAACACTTCTTCGACGATGATTGATCGCTCACGAGTCAGCCGCACCCTTTTTGTCAGCAGGAATTCGCGAAACTTTTCGATGGGAGTCAATTCACCCACAAGACACCTCGACGTTGAAGCCAGTCAAGTCGCCTTGCGGAGCAAGGCGGCTACGTTCGCCAAAAGATAGCGGGCCGTGGAACCAGACAACATCGAACAGCGATGTTGCCGAGTTCCACAGCCCGCGAATTTGTGGGGCAGGTTTTCAACCTACCCAGCCGAGTTGTCGGGCAGGTTAATAACCTGCCCCACGATTACGCTTCCAAGTCGATGCCGTGGCTGTCGAACATTTTGACCAGCGCGGCTTCGAGCTTGGTATCGGTGTCGTAGGTGCCAGCGTCGATCTCGGCCTTGATACGGGCCAAGCGTTCGGCGCGTTGAGACGCTTCGGTTCCCTCGGTCAGCTTGCCCATCAATTGGCCGGCGGCGGAGAGTTCGACTTCGTCTTGCGGCACTTCCAACGGCGGCTTGCTGGCGGCGGCCGTTGGGCCGGATGTTGGACGAACTCCTTGAATGGGAGTCGCATTCGTGATGAATCCAGGGCCTCGGACTTCCATGTCGCCTCTCCTTGCCGGACTGGCATCAGGGGAATTTTTGCGGCGGCGACGTCGAGAACGTGCATCATCCTTCTCAGGCTGATCCGTCCTCACGGTGTCGTCACCGTGGGGAGAATGGGCGGCATGGTATCGGAGATTGGAAAAACGGTTCAACGGGGCTTCTGGGTTCCCCGGCTCGATTGGCTCCGACTCGAATGACATATTGATTCCTCAAAGTTGGCGGAGGTCAACGAGCGGGACCGGTCTCGGTCGCAACGTTCCTTGCGAATCGTTCCGCATCCGACGGACGTGGCCTGGTCGCGGCCTCACACGAGGTATCGTCTGCGGCAAAATCCGCCGATGAGCCGGCTACGGGCGAACCTGTCAAACTTTGAGGGCGCGCGGTTCGTCGCGCAGTTTCTGCCGGTTACGACGCAACCCGCATTTTTTCTCCGCTCGCCGCCCGTCCCTCGCCTCACACCCCTGTCAAACCAGCCAAAGTTTGCGGATTGCGTCGCCGATACCACTTGTAAGGGTCGTAGCGCCGGTCTGCGCCGGCGTTGTCTCAGTAGCGAGATAGTTCTCGAACAAGGTGACCAGCATGTCCTTCACCAAATCTCAGCCGACTCGACTTTGCCGGCTCGGCAGTGCGAGCCGTCGACTCCTGCAACGCCTCACCGTTGGCTCGGTACTGGGAACGTCCCTGCTGGGCTGCGCGACCGATCCGGAATTGAAATACCTCGGCAGTGACAAAGAACTGAGCTACTACAAGACCGCCGCGACCACCATCGACTATCCCGCCGTTGACACGCAGACCCCACACGAGGCGGCCTACGCCAAACGGCCGCGCACGGTGTTCGATCGCGAGAAGGAAGAGGTTTGGGAAATCTCGCTCAGCCAGGCGATTCAGTTGGCGATCCAAAACAACAGCATCATTCGATCTCGAACGGTTGCTGGTGCTCCATCGACGATTCTCAGCAGTGCTGATCGAGCACCGTCGTCCTACGATCCCGCGATTCAAGAGACCGGCGTGCTGTTCGGCGGCCGAGGCATCTCCGGCGCGCTGGCGGCCTTCGACGCGCAGTTTGAGACGTCGATGACGTTCGGAAAGTCAGGTTCGCTGCAGAACACGGCGGCTGGCCAGTTCGATCAAAACAGCGACAAAGCGGTCCTGGACTCGAGGCTTTCGAAGACCTTTGCACATGGCGGTTCATTGGCACTCAGCCATGACATGAATTATTCAACTTTGGATTCGGCAGCGGGATTGGCATTTCCATCGTCCTATGCCGGGAGAGTCGTGGCGGCCTATCGACAGCCGTTGTGGGCCGGAGCAGGCACGGAGTTCACACGCATTGCCGGACCAATCTCCCAGAGCTTCGGCGGACTGAGCGGTGTCAATCAGGGCGTCGTGATTGCACGAATCAACCAGGACATCACGTTGACGGACTTCGAGGCGAGCGTCCTGCTGATGCTCAAAGACGTCGAAGACTTGTACTGGGAGCTGTACCTTCGGTATCGCGAATACGACACAGCGGTGACGAATCGAAATAGTGCTTTGCAATCGTGGCGTGAGGCTCATCGGATTCTCGAAGCGGGAGGCAAGCCAGGCTTCAAGCCCTCCGATGAAGCACAGGCACGAGACTTCTATTTCCAGAGCCGCTCGCTCGCTGAGACAGCGCTGTCAAACATCTACTCCGCGGAGATTGCTTTGCGGCGAATTGTCGGATTGTCGGTCAATGATGGCCGCCTGATGCGCCCCAGCGATGAGCCGACCACGGCGGCCTTTCACCCAAGCTGGGAAACCTCGCTGACCGAAGCACTCACTCAGCGTGTCGAATTGCGGCGTCAAAAATGGAACATCAAGAGCCTGGAGTTGCAGTTGTGCGCGGCGGAGAGCCTGACCAATCCCAGACTCGATTTCATCTCGGATTACCAGGTTGCTGGACTTGGTGACGACCTCTTGGGTGCAGGCTCGTCAGCCGTTCCCGGACCATTTCGAACCGCGTATGGCTCGATCACCAGCGGTAACTTCACTGGCTGGAATGTGGGATTCGCATTCCAAATGCCGCTGGGCTTCCGAGCACAACACGCACAGGTTCAAAACATCGAGTTGCGATTGGCGAAGGCTCGTGACACGTTGCAAGCTCAAGAGATCGACATCAGCCATGAAGTCGCTCAGGACTTCCAGAACATCGCGGTGCAGTACACGACGGCACAAACGAACTTCAATCGCTTCCGCGCCGCTCAACAGCGAGTGCAGCTCTTCCGAGCGGAAGTCGAAGCAGGCACGAAGACCTTCGACGTGCTGTTGCGAGCGCTGGGCAGCCAGGCCGAAGCTGAAGTCGCTTACTTCCGCAGCTTGACGGAATACAACAAAGCCATCGTCGCGCTGCACTACCACAAGGGAACGCTGCTCCCCTACGACGATGTCTGGCTCAGCGAAAGCGACTGGACGCCGGAGGCATACCGCGATTCGTTGCGCAATGCGTGGGCGAGAACTCACGCTCACGATGCACCGCATCTCGACACCGAACCGGCTGAGTTTGTGGCTCAACCGGGCTGGCACGCTCAGGAATACGCGGCTCCGAACGGCACGCCTCCGGAGCCTGCCGTGCCGTACGAAACCGAAGTCGAGTTACCGCCGCGACCAGTCCCGGCCACCAAGTAGCCCAGGCCCTTGCGGCCTGGGTGATTTCTCTGCGATGCAAGAATCGACCGACCCACAAGGGGTCGGGCGACAGTGCGAGATCGTCGTGTCCCATCCGATCACGCCAGAATGTCGCGGACCACACGGCACTCGCGTTTGGCGGTCAGAGTTTGTTCTTGCCCGTTGTGGATGTAGGCCAGCTTGGAATGATCCAGGCCGAACTGATACAGCAGCGTGGCTTGGAAGTCATTCGCCGTGACAATGTCCTTCACCGCACGATGTCCAAACTCATCGGTCTCGCCGAAGGTCATTCCGGGCTTGATGCCTCCGCCAGCCAGCCACGTCGAAAAGCCTTGGCCGTTGTGGTCTCGGCCGCAGGTCGCAGGGTCACCCTCCGTCACGGGAAGCCGACCGATCTCGCCGCCCCACTGGACGATCGTGCTGTCGAGCAGGCCGCGTTGCTTGAGATCCGTGACCAGTGCCGCCGCCGGTTGATCGGTCACTTTGCAGATAGCGGGCAATGCCGTGCGGATGTTGGTGTGGTTGTCCCACGGCTGACCCGCGAGGAACAACTGCACGAATCGGACGCCACGCTCGACCAATCGTCGAGCGATCAGGCAGCGCGTGCCGTACTCGCGAGTTTCGTTCTTGTCCAACCCGTAGAGCTTTTGCGTCTCTTCAGTCTCCTGCGACAAGTCGAGCGCTTCCTTCGCCGCCGTCTGCATGCGTGCCGCCAGCTCATACGATTGGATGCGTGCTTCGAGGTCTGCCTCGCCCGGATGCAGTTCGAGATGACGACGATTCAAGACTCGCAGCAAGTCGAGATTCTGATCCTGCAACGACCCCTTCAAATGCGGTGGCGGATCGAGATTGAGAATTCGCGGCTCCTGAGCACGCAGCACCGTCCCTTGAAAGAGCGGCGGCATGAAACCGTTCGACCAGTTCAGCACGCCGTCCACCGGATGTCCGCCCGGATCGCTGAGCACCATGTACGCCGGCAGGCTCTGGCTTTCGCTGCCGAGCGCGTATGTCAGCCACGCTCCCAGCGTCGGCCGACCGGTCACGGCTGGGATGCCCGCTTGCCAGTAACGGATCGAAACCTCGTGCCCGTTGTGCCCGGAGTGCATCGAACGAATCACGCACAAGTCATCGACAACCTGCGCCGTGTGCGGCAGCAGTTCTGAGACCTCGGTCCCGCAATCTCCATGCTTCGCGAAATTCCACGGCGAGCCGAGCAGTTTCTTGCTGGCTCGATTGACGAAGCTGTAAATGACCTCACCGGGATAATCGGTCCCGTTGAACTTCGTGAGCTCCGGCTTCGGGTCGAGCAAATCCATGTGCGCCGGCCCGCCGTGCATGAACAGCGAGATCATCGCCCGCGCCTTGGCCTCGCCCGCGGGCTGCTTGGGCCTCAAATCAAACGACTGCGGCTTGAGCTTCACAGTCGGCGGGACCGCCAGGAGCTTCTCTTGGTTCAGCAACCAAGCCAGCGCGACACCACCGATGCCGAGTGTGCTCCGGGCTAGGAGTTCGCGGCGCGAGATCGAATCGGAAGTCATCATCATTGTGAAGTCATTTCTTTTACGAGTTGTCACGAGGGTTATCCAACCTCTTGCATCGGTCGAATACGGGACGGCGGAAGCGGACGGCCTATCGACTCAAGATGCCGGACCACCTCTTCGGCGACGTCGCACAATTCCGAATACACTTGCCGAGGATCATCGCCGTGGACGCCGGTGATGAAGTCCGGGCATTTGCCGAGGTACGCCTGATCGTTCTCGCTCCAATCGACCCATTTGTGATATTGGTCACTCGTTTTCATCTCGCACCTCGTCAATGGCCTGCTGGACCTGGGATTTGTGATGACGGGTTACGGCCTTTTTCCAAGCCGAGCGACAAATTCCTGGTGCTCCTGCGAAGCCAATCCCTTTTCCAATGTTTCCAGCAACGAGCGCAAATCATTCGACACCAGCGCGGCGACGTTCAGCCACAATCCGGGGAAGACGATCGATCGAATGATCCCGTCGGGCGGACAGGGGACCGTTTGATAGCTGTCGCCCACCAAGCGATGCCAACGGACCTCCCCCGTCTCTAACAGCACGGCGAGGTACTCCTTCACTCCGGCGGCCGCGTACAAGTCTTTCTTCTGATGCAGGTCGTATGACGTGCTGGAGACACAACTCTCCACGATCAATTCCGGTGCCCCGTGCAAATAACGGTCTTCGACCCACGACGCGCCATCCTCCGTGTCGATTCGCAGGTGAACGTCAGGTTGCGGAGCATCGTCGAGCATGTACCAAGTGCAATTCGTCCCGATGTCGCAGCCGGGAGTGAAGGCGAGGTAGTGTCCCAGCCAAAAATTGACCGCGGAATCATTCCGGCCGTGATCGACGCTCAGGGGTGACGGCATGTAAACGACTCCTTCAATCAGTTCCGCGAACTTCACTCCCGGAAGCTGCCGCCAGCGAGCGAGAAATTCTTCGCGCGACAAATAGTCTCCCGCAGTCAACGGCTGCCGTTTGGGTTCGGCGACTAACATGTCTGGACTCCCGATTCACAACGCGAAAATAAATGGTTGAAACTCAGTCAACATATAAGAACTCGTTCGAACTCAGGATAGCTTGGCACAAGTCGGTCAGCGCCTGCAATTCGGGATCGGTGCCCGACGGTGTTTCGGACAACGTCGCGAACTGCTGCCGGAAGAATCCGCACACGGCGGCGAACTCGGGCGGCGTGATCGGGCGGTGGTACGCGATCTGCCACGTAGCGGCGATTTGATTCGCCAACGGCGGCGGAGCCGGACCGGGGAAGCCTTTGTCGGCCGCCCACGCGACTTCTTTGCCGTCGGCGGCTTTCAGTTTGATCGTGATCGACCACGCGAACGAATCGGACGTGACCGACTCGCGGCAGTCGGTGATGAAGTCGAGCGTATCTCCCGCCTGCACTTCGATCGCGGCGACGTTGGCGTCGACCGCTTTGTGCTCGGCGATCCATTCGGCGGCCAGTCCGCTGCGGCTGGAGACGACTCGGCTGCGGACACCATCGCCGTTTTCGCTCGGATGATGCAAGCTGCCAGTGATCGAGACCGTGCCGGCAAGCGGAGCGGTCCAACGGCGAATCGGCGAGTGCTGTTGATCGTTGCCGGTGTGCCCTCCGGCCGCATTCAAGAACGAGTAGCCAATCGTGGGATCGGGCACGACCGATCCCCCCTGCCATTGCGAGCTGGTCCAGTGCGCGAACTTCGTGAACGACTTCGTCCGTTTCGTCGAATCGTCGAACTCGCCGTAGCCGATCTGCCAGAGATCGCTGGGGCGCAACGGCAGTTGGCTAAGGTCGAGTTCACCAGCACGACGCGCCAGCGAGTGGTCCGATGTCGACAACGACTCTGACCCCTCGCTTGCGCGTCGGGCTAGTGTGGCAACGTCCGGCCACGCCGCCGCGTCCTGACGAACACGCGCGGCCAGCGAACCGGCCTGTTTCAACGCGAACTCGCTGTTCATCAGCATCAGCGATTGCGTCGCGACGGTCGATGCCGGGCGTTTGTCGCAATTGCATTCCATCACCGGAGCGTCGAACGCGCGCATCAGTGTTTCTGGTTTGCTGCGTTTCTGTTGAACGTAAACGCTGCGGCGCGACATGTCGTTGACGATGACCTGGCCGACGAAGTCTTCAACCACCGCGACCGGTTTGCCAAACATCGCGTTCGACAACGATCCGCTGGCCGCGAGCACTCGATCACGCATGACTTCGGCCTCCAACCGCCGCACGCTCATTCGGCCGAGCAGCAGGTTGCTCGGATCGACCGCATCGAGTTCCGGCCGCCGCGCGGACGATTGCCGGTAGGTCGCGCTGGTCATCAGCAGGCGATGAAGGCGTTTGAACCCACGATTGATGTCCAGGCGAGCGGGGGGCGTGAGCCCCCCGGTTGGTTCGCTGACGGAATTCGTGGCTGCGTTACCGTTCAATTCACCGAGGGACTGACGTCCCCCGCTCGCCTGGAAAACTTCCGCCGCCAGCCAATCGAGCAGTTCTGGATGCGTTGGTCGTTCTCCGAGTTGTCCGAAATCTCCCGGCGTGCCGACGATGCCGCGGCCGAAGTGGTGCATCCAAAGGCGATTCGCCAATGCTCGCGGCAGCAGCGGATCGCGGCCACTGACAAGATGCTTCGCGAATGCTAGGCGACGGCCGGTCGAATTGATGGATCCATCGTTGATCGGGAATTCGACGAGCTGACCGGGCGGCGTCGCAATCTCCAGCATCGCGGCCTTCACCACATCCTTCGGCTGACGATGATCGCCGCGATGGAAGAGGTGCGTCGGAGGTGGCTCGCCATCTTCTTCAGCGAGGCAGAACAAAAACTCTTCGACCAGCTTCTTGGCTCGCATCTCACCCATGCGCGTGTCGAAGGCTTTCAATTCGTCAGCCTCTTTCGGCAGGTACTGATACAGCACGCCGGGCGAGATGTTGACGCTGGGCCGCTCTTTCAAAAGTTGCTGCTGCTCTGGCGAGCGTTTGTCGCCGGGAGTGTTGTAGGCGTCACGCAGTTTGCCGCGCAGTTCTTCGGGATGCTTGGCGAGTTCCAGTTCGAGCGCCTTCGCCATGTACTCCGTTTGCTTCGAGTTCTTCTCGGCCGCGACCTTCGCGACTTCGGCTTCGATCGCGGCCGAGGCGGCGCGATCGGCGTCGGTGTACAGCGTTTTCAATCGACCTTGCCAGCGTTTCCAATTCAGCGATGGCTCGAAGATCGCTCGCAACCGGTAGTAGTCAACTTGCGAGATCGGGTCGTACCGATGATCGTGGCACTGAGCACATCCGACCGTCAGGCCCAGCAGCGACGAACTGACCATCTTCAACGTTTCGGCCACGACCGCGTTCTTCGCCAAGTCCTGATCGACGGAGCCGTCGCCAGTGCCGTCGGAAACCATGCGGAGGAAACCGGTCGCCGTCAGTCGATCGATATCGGTCGGCGACAGGTTCGCGAACTTACCGTTGAGAAATTCGTCACCGGCCAGTTGTTCGACGATGAACTCGTCGATCGGTTTGTCGTCGTTGAGCGCGCGAATGACCCAGTCGCGATACTTGTATGCCCACGGCCGATCGACATCCGCATTCGAGTAACCATCCGAGTCGGCGTACCCTGCCGCGTCGAGCCAATGCCGTCCCCACCGCTCACCGTAATGCGGCGACGCGAGCAACCGGTCGATCAATCGCTCGTAGGCGTCCGGTTCATTGTCGCCGACGAATTCTTCAACCTCCTCACGCGACGGCGGCAGGCCGAGCAGATCGAAGTACGCTCGCTTGATCAACGTCGTCTTGTCCGCTTCCGGTCCGAACGAGAGGCTGCGTTCCTGCAACTTCGCGACGATGAAGCGGTCGATGGGATTTTTGATTTTTGATTTTTGATTTTCGATTTGAGATTTGAAATCTGGAATCGGCAGCGCTGGTCGAGCGAGTGGCCGAAACGCCCAGAACGAACGTTCCTCGTCAGTGATTCCCAACCCTTTGCCGATCTCGGCCGGTTCGGCGCGAGCAGTCTTCGCTCCCGCCGCGATCCACTTTTCGAGCACCTCGACCTCGCGCGCCGACACCTTCACCTGCCCCGGAGGCATCTCGCCCGATTTGATTCGCTGCAAAAACAAACTCGCGGCTGGCTTGCCCGGCTCGATCGCTGTGCCCGACTCACCCCCTTTGACCATCAGTCGCACCAGCCGCAGGTCGAGCTTGCCCTTCAACTCTTCTTCGGCCCCGTGACAGTCAAAACAGTGAGCCTTCAAAATCGGCCGCACATGAGTTTCAAACGTCATTTCCTGACCGCGACTCGACGGAACCACGAACAGCATCGCCCCGATCACGAGACTCCAAGGAAGCACGGAGAGCAAAGCACGCATGAGGAATTCCTCGAACAACGTTTCGGTGGGAGCAGCAGTTGGCGGGCAATCTAGCGGGAAGCGTCTTGCGACGTCGCAACCATTCTGCACAAGCCAGCGTTTCAACTCAACGTCGAATGCTCAACTACAGGCGTTTGAGCAAGTCGTTCAAATCGAACACAAACGCCTCGTTGATCTCCTGAGGATCTCCAACCAGAGCATTGTTGCCCGATCCGCCGACCAACGTGTCTCGGTCACCACCCCCACGGAGCGAATCGTTGCCTTCTTCACCAAGCAGGAGGTCGTTGCCGCGACCACCAAGTAAGGTGTCGTCGTCCAGCCCCCCCACCAACGTGTCATTGCCCGGCCCGCCGACCAGTGAATTGTGTCCCTCAAACCCAAGCAGGGCGTCGTTGCCTTCTCCACCGACCAAAGTGTCGTTGCCGACCTCGCCGTTCAGAATGTCGTTTCCAAGCTCACCGTCCAGTAGATCGTCTCCGAGACCGCCATAAGCCGTGTCGTCATTGATTCCTCCCAACAACGTGTCGTTGCCAGCTTCACCGAAAATCGTGTCGCTACCAACTCCGCCGGTCAGAAGATCGTCACCCGTTCCACCAACCAAAACATCATGACCATCCTCACCACGAATCGTGTCTTGGCCCCCGTAGGAATACAGCGCGTCGTTTCCTTTGCCACCATCAAGACGATCATCGCCTTCATCGCCGATGATCACATCATGACCATCACCACCTCTCAGAATGTTGCGTCCCAAGGTGCCCGTGTATTCGTAGAGATAGTCGTCGCCCGCTCCGCCTTCACTGGTGTCGTTTCCCTCGCCACCATTGAGCGTATCGCGTCCGACTCCGCCACGAAGTCGATCTTCACCTGCTCCGCCGAAAATCAAGTCGGGCCCAGCGCCGCCGTCGAGGTCGTCGTCTCCACCACCACCATCAACGGTGTCTGAGTTCTCGCCGCCTCGGAAGAGGTCATTGCCTCCATTTCCATAAAATGCCGTTGGACCACTTCCCGCGAAGAGCGTTTCGTCTGCGTCCGAACCCTGAAAATTCAAACGGCCGGTCCACGCCTTGGCATCCAATCGAATCGGTTGTGGCTGCTCATCGCTGAAGAAGAAGTCGCGAAAGAACAATGCTCCCTCCATCCCTTGAAAGCGGTCGGTGCCGACTCCCAGCATCTGACGGTCGCTCAGGCGAATTTGGCCACCTATGGTGTACTCCAACACGATGTCGTCAATGCCCTGGCCACGAAAGTCGTCGTCACCAGCGCCCCCTCGAAAGTGAGTCGTGCCAAACGAGTCTCTCGACGAGATCAGCCGATCGTTGCCATCACCACCATCAAGATAATTCGGTGACTCGGTATTCAGACTGCCGATCAGCGTGTCATCACCACCTTGTCCGTTCAAATACACTGTGCCCGGAAACCGAGATGCGTCGATCCGATTGGCCTTGGAGCCGCCCGATAAATTCGCGAATTCGATCCCTGATAATGTGTCGGTCCCCACGCCTCGCAGTTGCGTTGTGCTCAGCGTGAAATGGACGTCCCCAAATTCAGTGACGTGGTCCTGCCTGCCTCCTCCGCCATCCAGCCGGTCATTGCCCCCTCTGCCAATCAGATAGTCCGAGCCGTTCCCGCCAATCAATGTGTCATTGCCCTCACCACCGTCCAGGGCATTCGACAGATTCGGAGCTTCCGCGAAACACCGAATGCGGTCGTTTCCAAATCCTCCGTAAATGGTCGCACCAAAGGGGACGCTACGACGAACCTCCACGAAATCGTCACTCGTACCACAGTTGATCTCGAGGAACGGAAACGGTCCTGTCGGCAGTAGGTCCGATGAGATCCGCAGCTCTTGTGGATTGATGAACTCTCCGACCTCCGATGTGAGTTCGACTTCGGATCGAATGACGAGTTCTGCGGTTTCATCATCCCAATCGACCGTGATGTCGTTGCCGGTTGTATTCGACACATCAGAAATCGAAATCCCGGAAATCGTGACCGTCACGTTTGTCGGCAGACAGCGCGTTTCAAGGACATCAACCCTTCGAGAGTGAAGATGAGCACGGCGACCTCGACGAAACCGTTTGACGAACTGAGACAACGACAACATGGATGTGTGGACCCTCAAACGAACCAAATTGACAGTCGGACTGAGCTTCAACAGTTCGGGGAGTAGAGCGTCAAAGCCGGGTCACTGACAACCGCAATCTTCGACAGCACTCAAACCCAGAACGATCACAATGGTGACGACGATGAGTTCCGTTGCTGTCTTCACAACCGGCTGTCAGCTCGGTATCGGCCACGCCATGCCCGCCGAGAAGCCACCATCGACGCGCACGACTTGGCCGGTCATGAACGCGGACGCCTCGGAGGCCAGAAAGATGGCGGCACCAACCATGTCTTCGACCTCACCCAACCGGCCGAGCGGTGCGTTGGCCTGGCCCCACGCCAGCATCGTCGGATCGGACCACAGCTTGCGAGTCAGATCGGTCAAGATGAAGCCCGGCGCAAGTGCGTTGACTCGCACGCCTCGCGGCCCCCATTCGGTCGCGAGTCCGCGCGACATCGCCGAGATGCCGAACTTCGTCATCGCATACGGTGTCACGTTCTTCAGCGGCGAGAACGTGTTGAGCGAGTCGATGTGAATTTGCGAGCCGTTTTTTTGGTGGAGCATCATTTTGCCGACCTCAACCGCCATCCAGAAAGCGCCTCGCAAGTTGACGTCGATGATGAAGTCGAATTCTTCTTCCGTGTAGGTTTCAGCCGGCTTGCGCTTGTTGACTCCAGCAACGTTCAGCAGCACATCGATGCGGCCGAACTGGTCGGTGACTTGCTTCACACAGCGCTCGATGTCGCTTTTCTTGGCGGCGTCACAGACGACAGACACGACCGGGTTCGACGGCGAGCCAATCTCGGCGGCGGTTGCTTCCAGCGTGCTGGCTTCTCGACCGGTGATGATGACCTTGGCTCCGCGCGCGGCGAAGCCGGCTGCCAGGGCTTTGCCGATCCCACGGCTTCCACCAGAAACGAGCGTGACTTTGTCGGCAACGGAAAACAGGGAGTCGGTCGTCATGGGATGTTCCTTTTTCATCTTTCGCCCTCCATTTTCCGCCTGCTCATTCCGGACGAGGCCACCAGCAGGTGGAAAATGAAGGGCGAAAGATGAGGACAGATTCGGCGGCGGATTTCATTTCGGTGGCGTTGGGATCGCTCGGATCGTGTTGTAGGCGAAATCGATGTTTCCCGACTTCTGAATCGCTCGCAGAATCTGAGTGTTGATTCGGTCCTGGATCGTCGGCCGCCGGCGCGGGTGAACCAGAAAACGAAGCGTCAGGTCGATCCCGCTGGCAGCCGACCAGGTTCGGACTTCCGGATCGGTCGAATCGGCTTGAATCGACAACTCCGACGACATCTTCTGAATTTGGGCGAATGCGAGCGCGGCGGTCTGTTTGATTTCTGGTTCATCGAGCGCGATGTTGTGCAACAGGTCGCGAGCCTTTTCCCAATCGCTTTCGTAGGTCACGGTGTAGACCATCGAGCACCAGACATACGGAAACCCGCGCGAGTAATTGACCAGCGGCTGCTTGAAGACTTGATTGTTCATCAGCACAACCAGTCCACCGGTCAAGTTGCCGCTGATCGTTGCGGTATCGGCCAGCGGAGTACACTGCAAGAGCGTCGTGTGCGTGAAGGTGATGTCCACGACCTCCCCTTGATAATCGCCGATCGCGACCCAGTCGCCGTTGCGATAGCCGCGTGCCCCCTTGATGAAGAACCACGCGGCGAAGCTGGCGACCAATTCTTGCAAAGCGATCGCCAGTCCAGCGACCGACAGGCCGAGCAGTGTCAGCAGGTTCTGGTATTGGTCCGCGAAAACGAAGACCAAGCCGACGACCGTCGCCAGCGCGGTCAGCAACGACAGCACTTTGTTGAGGTAGTACCGTCGCTGCGGATCGCTGACTCGTCGATTGACGACCACTCGCAACACCAGCATCGTCAACAGGACGGCCGCAAAGATGATCAATAGCCGCAACACTTGCTGCCACCAGCGCCCCAGTTCGCGCTCCTCGTTCAGAGCTTGCGATTCCTTGGCCTTGGCGGTCGCCTCGGCCATCAGCATCTCTTCACGAGTCGCGAGAATCTGGTCAGATAGTTTGCGGCTTTCGTCCGTGAGTTGCTGACGTTCGGACCACAGGTTCTTCTTCAATTCCTCCGACAATCCGCCGTGCATCGACAACTTCTTCTGAACCTCATCGCTGTCCTTGCGGACTCGATTGAGTCGAGCTTGCAGCAATCCGACTTCCTTGCGAAGCGATGCGGCGATTTGTTTGGCGAGGTCCGCTTCCTCGCGGGCGTTTTTCGCTTGCGAAAGTCGCTTGAAGACGGAATCAAACGGAACCGCTGTCTCTTTTTCCGATGATGTCTCGGCACTGCGTTGCCGAAGTTCATCCTCACGCTGCACAAGTTCGAGCGCTTCGTGAGCCTGTTCCGCGAGTTGTTTGGCCGAAGCCGCTTCGGCTTTCGCGTCGGCCAGTTCCTCGGTCGCTGATTTGACGGCGGCTTCCGCCTTCTCTTTGGCTTTTTCGTCATCCGCAGCGACCGCTTCGGCGAGTTGGCCCTTGGCTTCCTCCAACGACTTGGCCGCGGTCAATTCAACTTGCTCGGCCTCGTCACGTTCGAGCAGCCGGCGTGCCAGCTCGCGTTCCGCCTTGGCGAGTGGCGTTTCTTCTCTTGCCGGAACAGACTCCGACTTCGCGGTTGCAGGCTCAGCGGACTCGCGCTCCTGCGCGGCGAATGACGATGCGGCGATCAACCACAAACAGAGTCCAACCAATTCTCGTCGCCACATCGAGATCTCCGTGCTCTGACGCGGGCAGGTTGAAAACCTACCCCACGTCTAGCCCCGCTTCTCCAGCGCCGAGAAGGACCGCTGTGTCGCGCCGGTGTAGATTTGCCGGGGACGATTGATGCGGCTACTCGCGTCGGCGTTTTGCTCGCGCCAGTGCGCGATCCAACCGGGCAAGCGGCCGATCGCGAACATCACCGTGAACATGTTTGTGGGAATTCCCATCGCGCGGTAAATGATGCCGCTGTAGAAATCGACGTTTGGGTACAGCTTGCGCTCGATGAAGAACTCGTCGTGCAGAGCGACCTCTTCGAGCTTTTTGGCAATGTCCAGCAACGGGTCATTGATGCCGAGCTGTCCCAGCACTTCGTCGCAGGTCTTCTTCAGAATGATGGCTCGCGGATCGAAGTTCTTGTAGACGCGATGGCCGAAGCCCATCAGCTTGAAGCCGCTGTTCTTGTTCTTGGCCATGTCCACATACTTCTTGTAGTCGGCTCCGTCGTTGCGAATTTGCTCCAGCATTTCGAGCACACTCTGATTCGCTCCGCCATGGAGCGGTCCCCAGAGCGCGCAGATGCCGGCCGAAATCGAGGCGTACAAATTCGCCTGGCTGCTGCCGACGATGCGCACGGTTGAGGTGCTGCAATTCTGCTCGTGATCGGCGTGCAGGATCAGCAACTTGTTGAGCGCTCGCACCCAGACTTCGTTGACTTTGTAGTCCTCGCACGGGATCGCAAACATCATGCGCAGAAAGTTCGCGCAGTACGACAGTTCGTTTTGCGGATAAATCGTCGGCTGCCCGATCGACTTCTTGTAGGCATAGGCCGCGATCGTTTTGGTTTTGGCGAGCAGCCGGATGATGTCTTGGTCGGGATCGTCACGATCGACGTTCGGATAAAACGTCGAGAGCGAGGCGACCATTGAGGACAGGACCGCCATCGGGTGTGCGGTCGGCGGAAAGCCTTCGTAAAACTTCTTCATGTCCTCGTGGATCATGCTGTGCCGCGTCAGCTTCTCGCGGAAGACGCCGAGCTGTTGCGGATTCGGCAGATCGCCGAAGATCAGCAGGTGCGCGACTTCCACGAACGAAGCGTTCTCGGCCAAATCAGCGATGTCATAGCCCCGATACCGCAGGATCCCCTCTTCGCCGTCGATGAAGCAGATCGAGCTTTTACACGCCCCGGTGTTGCCGTAGCCGGAATCCAGTGTGATCGCCCCGCTTTTGGCTCGCAGGCTCGTGATGTCGATACCGACCTCCCCTTCGCTGCCGACGACAACGGGCAGGTCGTAGTCTTTCCCATTCAAAATCAACTTCGCGTTGTCCATGAGTCTTCCGAATTCTTTCTCGTTGAGCCAACCAGGCGAGCGCTGCGTCTGAGCGGAACGGTTCCAACTGCGGACATTGTGGTGGCCGAGCCGCGATTTTTCCAATCCGCACCGCGGATGAATTCGCCGACAGTTGGTGGGGCTGGCGACTCCGAATCCACAACGGCTCGTCGTCCCGCTACAGTCCCCCGCTTTCCAATCATTCCTGGCGAGGATTCGCGGCCGATGGCAGTGTTGATGCAGATTCTGAAGGCGTGCAAGAGCTACGGCGAACAAGTGCTGTTGGACAACGCCGAAGCCACGCTTTCCGATGACGTGAAGGTTGGCTTTGTCGGCCGCAACGGGGCGGGTAAGAGCACGTTGCTACGCGTCCTGCTGGGGGAAGAGGAACTCGACAGCGGTGAAGTGACCCGTCATCCGAATCTGAAGATTGGGTACCTGCGACAACACGATCCGTTCTTGCCCGGTGAATCCGCTCATGACTTTTTGATCCGAGACAGCGGGCAGCCCGAATGGAAATGCGGCGAAGTCGCCGGTGAATTCGAGCTGAAAGGGGACTACCTCGAAGGCCCGGTCTCGCGGCTGTCGGGCGGGTGGCAGACGCGCGTCAAACTGGCGGCGCTGCTGCTCCACGAGCCGAACCTGTTACTGCTCGACGAGCCCACCAACTTCCTCGACTTGCGCACGCAGATCTTGCTCGAACACTTTCTGCGGCACTTCAAAGAGGCCTGTCTGATCGTCTCGCACGACCGGGCGTTTCTGAATGCGACCTGCGACCACACGCTCGACCTGTCACGCGGCAAGCTGATGATGTACCCCGGCAAGATCGACGCCTTCCTGACCTACCAGAAGGAACAGAACGAACACCTTCTTCGCTCGAACGCGGCGATCCAAGCCAAGCGCCGCGATCTGGAAACGTTCATCGCCAAAAACAAAGCTCGCGCTAGCACCGCCACGCAGGCGCGGTCCAAATCCAAGCAGCTTGAACGTCTGGAACTTTCCGACATCGCGACCGACGAGCCGACGGCCTACATCCTCGCGCCCATCGTCGAGCCACGACAAGGCCCGGCTGTGCGTTGCAAAAATCTGACGATCGGTTATCCCGAACGCCAAGTCGCCATTGGCATCGACGTCGAGATCGACCACGGCTCTCGCGCGGTCATCGTCGGCGACAACGGACAAGGCAAGACCACGTTCCTGCGGACGGTGGTCGATTCGCTCAAACCGCTTGCTGGCGAGGTGAAGTGGGGCTTCGGGTGTTCTGTCGGCGTCTACGCTCAGCACGTCTACACCAGCCTGCCCGAGAAGGACACCGTTCTGGAGTACCTCCAATACCACGCGATTTTTGGGACAACGACACAAAAGATTCTGAATGTCGCCGGTGCGATGCTCTTCCGAGGCGATGCCGTTCAAAAACGAATCTCGGTCCTGTCGGGAGGCGAACGAGCACGAGTCTGTCTCGCGGGGCTGTTGCTCTCGCAATACAACGTACTCGTCCTCGACGAACCGGGCAATCATCTTGATGTCGACACGGTCGAGGCGCTCGCTCAAGCGATGATCGACTACAAGGGGACGGTGATCTTTACGACCCACGACCGACACTTCATGAAGCGGGTCGCCACCTGCGTCATCGAAGTCCGCGACGGACATGTGACCAACTACGGTGGCGGTTACGACGCTTACCTCTACGCTGTCAACAAAGAGATCGACGACGGCGAGCGTGAACTGGCAACGCGACTCAGCAAAGCCCCACCGACCGTGCGCAACACCCCAGCCGCTCGCGCGCCTCGCCGCGATGATCGAGCGATTCGCAAAGAGATCGCCGCTCTTGAGAAAACCATCGCACGTCTCGACGACCTGAAGAAAAAAACCAACAGCCAACTCTTGGCAACGTGCGACGCCGCCGAATCTCTGCGTCTGCACAACGAAGTGACTGCCCTGACCTCGCAACTCGAAGAGGCCGAGGAGCGATGGTGCCAGCTACAGGCCGAGATGGAAGAGTCCGAGTGACCGATTGGATCCGCTTCGGCCGCTCGTTGAACACGCCAGTCGACAGGACAATCAGGCCCATTCCGACAGATGGCGACCGTAGCACAACGGCAGCGGGCGACCGGCGTTGTCGGGTAGCTCCTGCGTGTAATCGATCCCCAGATGGTGCAGCAGAGTCGCGCGAATGTCGTCGGGATCGAGCGGCCGATCGACGGGGTACTCGGCCTTGCTGTTCGTGGCTCCGATCACGGCACCGAGCGGACCTTTGCCGCCAGAGATGAGCATCGACATGGCGGCGGGATAATGGTCGCGACCGAACCGGCCGGGAGCGTTGTTATCGACACGAGGCGTCCGGCCGAACTCGCCCGTCACCAGCAGCAGCACCTTCTTGTTCAGACCGCGCTGATGCAGGTCTTCGATCAACGTTGATACCGTGCGATCGTAAAACGGCAGACGATCGCGCAGAAGATGTCCCTGAGATAGTTGAAGAAGTAGGCGGTTCCTCCGTCGGGGATTACGTTCCCCGATGGAAGTTCAAGTCAAGAACGGAGGAACCACCATGGAACGACAGTACGGGACAGGAAATGGACGGGGCAAGACAT
>SXGS01317562.1_pt1 | contig 27865 bp, 30 predicted proteins | sample 3174681 | NCBI WGS metagenome assembly SXGS01 (sample SAMN11356861, study PRJNA531348) | freshwater metagenome | isolation source: freshwater sample F1-80 | place: China: Fuxian Lake, Yuxi | collected 2017-12-25 | reverse complement strand
GACCAAGCCGATCACTTCGGTGGCGCTCATGATGCTGGTCGAGGAGGGCAAGTTATTGCTCACCGATCGAGTCAGCAAGTTCATCCCCAGTTTCGGCTCCACTCGAGTGTGGCGCGGGGGATCGGTCATGAAGCCGGTGACCGAACCCATCACCGAGCCGATGCTGGTGTGGCACCTTCTTACGCACACCGCAGGGCTCACCTACGGATTCCTGTACCAATCCCCGGTGGACGACATCTATCGTCGCACCGGATACGAGTGGGGGGCACCACGCGGTACCACGCTCGAACAGGCATGCGACGCATGGGCGTCCATGCCGTTGCTCTTTCAACCGGGCACCGAGTGGAACTACAGCGTCGCAACCGACGTGGTCGGTCGGATCGTCGAGGTGGCGTCGGGACAGACCCTCGACGAGTTCTTCGCGCAACGAATCTTCGCACCGCTCGGAATGCGGGACACGGCATTCTTCGCAGACGAGAGCAGAGCGAAACGACTCGCCGCGTTGTACCAACCCGATCCCGCGACTCGACTCGCCAAGCGGCTCGACACGATGGGTAAGGCGGCGTTGCACCGTCCGGCGATGTTCGGTGGTGGCGGCGGGCTCGTTTCCACGGCGCATGATTACCACCGGTTCATGATGATGTTGGCCCACGGTGGGGAACTCGACGGTGTACGAATCCTCTCACCGCGCACCGTCGACCTCATGACGATGAATCATCTGCCCGGCGGTGCCGACATCACCGCGTTCGGTCGCCCGATCGACCTCGAAAACGCGGAGGACGGATTCGGATTCGGGCTCGGCTTCAGCGTGCTCGTGAATCCGCCAGCGGCAAAACTGCACGGTTCGCTGGGGGACTTCGGTTGGGGTGGTGCTGCCAGCACCACGTTCTGGATCGATCGCACGATGGGGCTCACCGGGGCGTTCTACACGCAACTCCTGCCGTCGAGTACGTGGCCACTGCGGCCGTATCTGAAGAACCTGGTGTATCAGGCACTCGTGGAGTAGCCACGAGCGTCGCGGCAACTACGACGCCCGGGTGAATGCTTCCGGTTCGTCGATGATCAATCCGAAATCATCTACCGAGGATTCCACTTCGCGTTCGTGGAAGGCGCTCACGTATCGCCAGCGATGTGCATCGAGCCGGGCAAAGGTGCGCTGACGTGGGACCACCTCGAGCGTCTCCACGTTGACGGAGGCAACGTTGACGTTTGCGCCATGAAGATCGAGCAACGGCAGACGTTTGATGATGATCGAAGAGGTGAACGGGCTCATCCGCAGTTCGATATCGCTGCAACCGTCTAGATCGGTACGGTGCGCACCGTTGACTTCTCCCCACCGTCCGGAGCGGTCGCGACCGAGCCACAGGTCCGGTTCGTCCATGTCCCTGAACAACATGAATTGCTGCACGACCAGCGTTGCCGAATATCTCAGCACGAATTGAGCCCGGTCGGTGCCAAGGGTGCCTTGTGCGGTCCACCCTTCGTTCTCGTAACGGATTTCGAGGGTGCTCGTCGAACCGTCGGCAACGTTCCACCTCAACGACAGTGGTGCCTGCGGGAACGGTGCGAACGTGGCCACAGCACAGCCTCGCATGAGGTTGGTGTCACGCCACCGACGGATCGGAAGTTCGTCGGCGCGTCGCGGGCCCGATACCGTCCAAGTCGTGATCCCACTCGGTGATGCGCAGCGACGAGTCCTCGACGGTGTGGCGCGATTGGTGCCTCGGACGGTGTCGTGCGAGGCGATGTCAGGACTGGTGCTCGCGCAGGACGTGGTGGCGGGCGAGAACGTTCCGCCATTTGCAAACACCGCCGTCGACGGGTTCGCCGTACACGCGAGTGATGTCGCAGTGGTTCCAGTCGATCTCCGCGTCATCGGCACCCTGGCTGCCGGTGACGGGACCCAGTGGAATGTGGGAGCGGGTGAGGCGTTACGAATCATGACGGGTGCTCCGATGCCCGACGGTGCCGATGCGGTGGTGATGGTGGAGGATTGTGGGCAGCCGAATGCCGGGACGGTGACGGTCAATCGTTCCGTGGTGGTCGGCACCGCGGTGCGACCGATTGGTGACGACGTGCGCGCCGGCGAGGTGGTGTTCTCGGCGGGAACACTCTTGGGAGCAGCCGGTGCCGGTGTGCTGAGCAGTATCAATGCCCGAGAAGTGCTCGCGTACCCGCGTGCAAAGGTTGCGCTGTTGTCGACCGGCGACGAGTTGATCACCGACGGCTCCCGACTCGAGCGCGGACAGATTCGGGAGAGCAACCTCACCATGCTCGAGATCCTCATCTCGGGCGCACAGTGTGATGTCACGAATCTCGGTGTCATCGCCGATGACGAAGCATTGCTCGAGCGAACCTTGCTGCACGCGGCAAGCACGCACGACGCAATCGTTACCAGCGGGGGCGTGAGCATGGGCGATTTCGACGTGGTGAAGGCGGTGCTGTCCCGCATCGCCGACATGCAATGGATGCAGATGGCGATAAAGCCGGCGAAACCGTTCGCCTTTGGATTGCTCGGTGGTTCCGGTCGGAGCGTTCCCGTATTCGGCTTGCCGGGCAACCCGGTGTCGTCGATGATCAGTTTCGAGCTCCTCGCACGTCCCGCCCTACGCAAGATGATGGGTCATACGCAGGATCTGTTGCGTCCCACCATCCCTGCGATTACCGACGCCCCACTACGACGCAAGCCGGACGGCAAGATGCACATCATGCGCGTGTTCGGTCGGTTCGAATCCGATGGTCGCCTCCATGTTCGCGACACCGGCCCACAGGGCAGTCACCAACTCGCCGCCACGGCAGCAGCGAACGGATTGGCGTTGGTACCCGACGGCACCGGTGTGGATGCGGGAGACCGCGTGGACGTGCTCTGGCTCGCCTGACGAGCCAACTCTCGTTGGACATAGGCTTTCGCCATGTTGGGTCACGGGCAGACGAACGCCGTTCGGTCGACCAACGCACGACCGCACTTGGTCGATTCCTTCGGGCGAAGCGTGCGAGATCTGCGGATTTCCGTCACCGATCGCTGCAATTTTCGCTGCACGTACTGCATGCCGGAAGAAGGCATGACCTGGCTGCCGCGGGCCGATGTACTCACCTACGAGGAAATCGCTCGTGTTGCGCGGGTGTGCGTCGAACGCTTCGGGGTCGACGGCGTCCGACTGACGGGTGGTGAACCGACGGTGCGCGCCCACCTGTCGGTGCTCATCGAGAAACTCGCCGGACTCGTCGTGCCCGCCACGGCCGATTCGCCGCGGGCCGGCCAGCCGATCGACCTGGCACTCACCACGAATGGAGCAACACTCGCCCTCATCGCCGACGATCTCAAGCGGGCCGGACTGCAGCGAATCAACATCAGCCTCGACACACTCGACCGAGAAAAGTTTCGACACATCACCAAGCGAGACGAACTCGACTCCGTGCTCGAAGGCATTGCTGCGGCGCGGTCGGTCGGATTCGCCCCGGTCAAGGTGAATGCCGTCGTTCAGCGAGGAGTGAACGACGACGAAATCATCACCCTGGCTGCGTATGGTCGTGATCACGACGTGGAGGTGCGGTTCATCGAGTTCATGCCTCTCGACGCGCAAGGTCATTGGCTCACCGATGCCGTGGTCGGCCAGGACGAGATCGTCTCCACGATCCATGCCGTCTTTCCGCTCGAGCAGGTGCCGAGCAGGGGAGCCGCACCCGCCGACCGATGGCGCTATCTCGACGGTCGGGGCAGCGTCGGCGTGATTCCCACGGTGACCAAACCGTTCTGCGGAGACTGCGACCGCGTGCGGTTGACCGCCGATGGTCAATTTCGCACGTGTCTGTTTGCAACGGACGAGTTCGACGTTCGAGCGTTGCTACGTGGCGGCGCCAGCGACGACGACCTCGAGTCGTTGTTGCGTCGCGCGGTGGGCGAGAAGTGGGCCGGACACGCCATCGGACAGGTGACGTTCGTGCGACCGCGTCGGTCGATGAGTCAAATCGGAGGATGAACATGGCACGACGATCAACGGGAACGAATCATGTCTGACGCGCAGTTCTCGCACCTCGACCCACTCGGTCGAGCGCGCATGGTGGACGTGACACCCAAGGAACCAACGCATCGCCGCGCCGTGGCTCGGTGCAAGGTGTTCATGCAGGCTGCAACGACTGCGGCAATCGCCAATCGGGAAGTGAAGAAGGGAGACGTCCTCGCCGTGGCGCGCGTCGCAGGAATCCAAGCCGCCAAGCGGACCAGTGACATGATTCCGCTGTGTCATCCCTTGTTGATCGGCGCGGTGACCATCAATTTCGAGATCGGTGACACCTTCGTGGCCGTGGAGTGTCATGTCGACACCATCGATCGCACGGGGGTGGAGATGGAGGCCCTGCACGCATGCTCCGTCGCCGCACTCACCATTTACGACATGTGCAAAAGTGCCGATCGGGAGATGGTCATCGGGGACCTCACCCTGTGGGAGAAGTCCGGCGGGCGCCAAGGCACCTACCGCCGCGCCGAGCCATAGTCCAACCGACGCACGCCCTCGGGTAGCGGGCAGACCGTTGGGCCGGCTCGGAGCCATTGCCGGCAGGGTTGGCAGGGCCCCCAACCTGTCACGAAATCGTCATAGACTGACGGGCACCGTATGGGCAACCTCATCTTGCTGATCGTCGCCGCCGCCTGGGCGGCCGTGTTGGTGCCACCCCTGGTGCGTTCTCGACTCCGTAATTCGCCCACCTCCTCGGTCACCCAATTCCGCCGGCAGCTCACCTCCTTGCAGCGGGATGGACGCCCCATTCCGCGGGTAGGCCAGGTTCCCTTCGGGACGTCTCGGGCACCCCTGCGTGACGTTGCCCGACCCTTTGCGCCAGCGGCTCGTGCGATGGGACGGCCGCTGCGCCAGGTGGGTCATGCCACGTCGTCGGTGGTTCGACCGCATGGAACCCGTCAACATGCCCGATTCGAGGGGGAGTATTTCGAGCGTGAAATGACCCGTCGCCGTCGGCTCAACTGGCTGTACGGTCTGGTGGGCACTGCTGGCGTGTCATTGTTGTTGGCGCTGGCAATGCGCGAGATCTTCTTCGTGTGGACGTTCACGGTCAGTGCCATCGCAACGGCCGCATATTGCTATGTGTTGGTGCAGTGGCGCGTGAAGCGAGACCACGAGCGGTATCGCCGCCAATTCCGCCGCGTCGCCTGAGCCGTTGGCGGTAGCGTAAGCGCCCGCGGGGCTGTAGCTCAGTTGGTAGAGCGGTACGTTCGCAATGTACAGGCCAGGGGTTCAATTCCCCTCAGCTCCACAAGTAGCGCCATCGCGGCTCGATACGCCAGACTCGGTGCCACCACCAGGGGTGGCGAGGGGGCTTTGAATGACGACACCGGCTGGACTTTCATGGAAAGCCGCCATCGATGCGGCACTTGCCCCCGGGGGCATGTTCGAACTCGTTGATGCCGAGGTACGCGGAGTGCGGATGAAGGTGTTCAAACACGCCCCGGCGAACCTGGCGCAGATCTTCGGCATGGCACGGGGCCACGGGGACAAGGATTTCCTCGTCTACGAGGGAGAGCGCTGGTCCTTCACCAAGACCTTCGAACAGGTCGATGCACTCGCCAGCCGGCTGGTGCATGTGTACGGCCTGAAGAAGGGTGATCGTGTGGCCGTGGCCATGCGCAACTACCCCGAGTGGGCGATGAGCTTTGCCGGAATCCTCATCGCCGGCGGTGTATCGGTGTCGATGAACTCGTGGTGGACCGAGGACGAGACCGATTATGCGCTCCGCGATTGCGGTGCGAAGGTGCTGATCTGCGACGACCAGCGCTTCGAGAATGCGCGCAAGACGTGTGCCGACCTCGGAATCCAGGTGTTGTTGGTTCGCTCCGAACTGCCGTCATCGGCGGGACACGATCGCTGGGAGACTGCATTGCGTGTCGGTGACTCGGCACCATCGGTGGAAATATTGCCCGACGACGATGCGACCATCTTGTACACATCGGGTACGACCGGACGTCCGAAAGGTGCCGTGTCCACCCACCGAGCAGTTGTGAGCGCATTGATGGCGTTCTCTGCACGTCAGGCGATCGAAGGTGTCCGCGCAACGCAAAAGCCCGAACCCGATCCGTTTCCGCCGTCCTTCATCCTCATCGTTCCGTTGTTCCACGTAACCGGGTGCGTCGCGGTGATGATGAGTTGTTTCGTGGCAGGGCTCAAACTCGTGATCATGTACAAGTGGGATGCCGGAAAGGCATTGGAAATCATCGAGCAGGAGAAGATCACCAATTTCGTCGGGGTGCCCACACAAAGTTGGGATCTCGTCAACCACCCGAATTTCTCCAAGCACGACACGTCGTCGTTGCGTTCGGTTGGCGGAGGTGGTGCGCCTGCTCCGGCCGCACTGGTGCACAAGGTTGCCGACAGTTTCAAGAAGGGTGGTCCGCAACTCGGCTACGGAATGACCGAGACCAACGCATTCGGTCCGGGCAACCGCGGACTCGACTACGTCTCGCATCCGACCAGCACCGGACGGTGTGCTCCTCCGATGCTGGTGGAGATTCGCGACGACGCCGGCGTGGCCCTACCCGTCGGACGAACCGGAGAAATCTGGATGTTCGGACCGATGCTGATTCGCGGTTACTGGAACAAGCCCGAAGCCACCGCTGAAACGATCATCGACGGCTGGTTGCGTTCCGGGGATATCGGACGCATGGATGACGAGGGGTTCCTGTACATCGAGGATCGAGCCAAGGACATGATCCTGCGCGCCGGAGAGAACGTGTATGGCGCCGAAGTGGAACATGCCATCTACGAGCACCCCGCGGTGCATGAGGCCGCAGTGTTCGGGGTGCCCCATGAGCGACTGGGGGAGGAGGTGGCAGTTGCCCTGTATCCAAAGGCTGGGCACCACATCACGCCGGGGGAATTGTGGAACTTCCTCGACGGCAAGATTGCGGCGTTCAAGATTCCCGCTCACGTCGTGATGATGGGCGAACCACTGCCGCGGAATGCGGCGGGCAAGTTCCTCAAGCGTGAATTACGTGAACAAATAGTGAACGGGACCCTGAAAGCCGACCACCGCTAGGGCAATTCACTCGTGCGGTGGCGCACGAACTCCTTCACGGAGTTGCAAACACCCATCTACTACCTTCTCAGGGAGTGATTCCCTGCGGTCGAAGGCACAGTAAGGGTATGTCGCGTGAGTGACTCATACACCATCGTCCTGTGGTGTGCCGATGCCGTGCGATTCGCTTCGATGGTTGCTTCGCACCTGCTGAGCGAGGGACTCGATGCCACGAATCTTGGGCGCATCGACAATCATGTGCCGGTCGCGATCGGAGTTGCCAATACGCACCGATGGCCGGTCTTCTCTCGTCAGGTCTCCGCCACGGGAGTCATCCACGGTCGCAATCCCCGAATTGCAACCCCGCTGCGCCACGATTATTTCTTGACGGTGGGAAGTGGAGCCGTGGTGGATTCGGGTGGCGCGCCTCAGCAGGTACAGGGGAGCGGTGTTTTTTCCATTGAACACTTGGCGGAAATCTTCGAGTCGGAAGTTCCCAGTCGCATGTCGCGTGCCGAGGTGGTGAGTCTGCTCGATGGAGCGGCGCGACCTCCGGTGAGAGGAGTTGCAGTAAGGCGAGCCGAATCAAAAAGGGTCCACGAAATTGCCGAGGAGTGTCAACGTTTGGTCACCGCGCTATCGCGGTGAGTTCGGAATTCGTAGACGGAGTTAGCGCTTGGTGCGCTTGGCTTCGACCAAATCCGAGAGGCGGCACTTCAACACGACGCTCAAACGAGTGAGGGTGTCGAGCGACGGAGAGAAATGTCCGTTCTCGATGCGATTGATGGTCTTGCGATCGACGCCGGCGAGTTCGGCGAGTCGAGCCTGCGAAAAACCCCGCTCCGATCGAAGTGTCACGAGGCGATCCGCCACCGTACTTGCCGATGCGGATGATGCCTTTTTGAGTTGTGCAGTCAACGACTTGCCCTTCATCTGATTCCCCTTCGCGTGTTTCAGGCTTTATAACCTACTCCGTGGTCACGGCGGAATGCGATATCCGTAGCCACAATCGGTGCTTGTCAGGTGCCCGAGCGGTAACTTGCGTCAGGGACGAACATCTATGGTTGTGAGGTCGTGAAAGCCGCTGCACTCCACGCCGTCACCATCGGCAATGCGATGGTCGACATCATCGCCTCGGTGGACGAGGACTTCCTGTCCGAACACCGTCTTACGAAGGCGTCGATGATGTTGGTGGACGATGCGCGCTCGGCGTTCCTACGATCTCGGATCACGCCCAGTGTGTTGTCCAGTGGTGGCTCGGTAGCCAATACCAGCCACGGTTTGGCGAGCCTCGGCGGACGCGCCGGTTTCATCGGGAAGATCGCCGCCGACGACCTCGGCGAGGTCTTCTCCCGCGATCTGGCGGGTGCAGGAGTGGAGTTCTTTCCAGCGCCGATGGATCATGGTTTACCGACGGGTCGCTGCGTCATCGTGGTCACGCCGGACGGTCAGCGCACGATGAACACCTACCTGGGGGCTGGTGCCGTGTTGTGTCCAGCCGACATCTCCCGGGATGCCGTACAGCGCGCGGAATGGGTGTTTCTTGAGGGGTACCTTTTCGACAAGGACGATGCCAAGGAGGCCTTTCGCGTGGCTGCGCAATACGCCCACGACGCCGGACGCAAGGTGGCATTGACGCTGTCGGACTCGTTCTGTGTGGAGCGCCATCATGACGACTTCTATTCGCTCGTTTGCGACGAGGTGGACCTGTTGTTCGCCAACGAACACGAGCTCGCAGTGCTCTTCGACACCGAGGATTTTGCCGCCTCGGTGCAGGTGTTACGCGAGAAGTGCCCTCTCGCCGTGGTGACACGAAGCAAGCGGGGCAGCGTCGTGGTCACTGCGGACGAGTACATCGAGGTCCCGGCTCTCCCAGTAGATCCGATCGTCGATGCCACCGGGGCCGGTGACATGTATGCCGCGGGTTTCCTCTATGGATTGACCCACGGCAAGACGCTCGAACAGTGTGCCGAGATCGGCACGATCTGTGCAGCGGAAGTCATCATGCACATGGGGCCGCGTCCGCAGGTGTCACTGGCGTCGCTGCTTCCTATCGACCTCCGGTGACTTCGTGCGCCTTGGCGCGCGTTACTTGTCGTCGTCGGCCGGGTGGTACACGAATTGCAAATCGCCGAGTTTCACGAGCGTCGAGGCCACCCAGCCGCCGAGCGATCCGAAATGCTGGTCGAGCGTTGCGTTCGTTCCGTCGGCGAGGGTTTCCTCCGACAGCTCGTATGCACCCTGGTACACGATTTCGGCTGCATGGTCGGTTGGGCGTTGGGAGTTGGACGTGGTGATGGTTTCGCTGCTGATGCTGTCGCGAGAGAGTTGCTGGCTGCCGAGTCGCGGGCTGGCGAGCGGCGCGACGCCGGCAATTTGCGTGGCGTCCGGCAGTGACGCGAGTCGTTGCAGACGAAACACGATCTCCATCTCGATGACCGGTGCCTCGTGGTAGATCGCCTCGACGTACCAAGCGCGATAGGTGGCTTGACTCCATGACGGCCAGGTGAAGGTGATGTGGGCGACGACTCGCGGGGGTTGGCCTTCACCCGGCAGACCGTAACTCGTGGCCCACACCAGGTCACCAAGCAACACGTCGGAATGAAGGTGTTCTTCGAATGCTTGGCGCTCGAGGAAGGCGTTTCCGAATGCATCTCGGAGGGCACCGATTGCGTCGGTAAACACATGGTCGAGCACGAGGTAACGCTATCCGTGTGCGAGAATCACGTGTATGGCGATGGTGGTGTACGAAGTGAGCGACGGCATCGCCACATTGACGCTCGACAACCCGCAGGAACGCAACTCGATGAATGCCGAGATGGTGCGCGACATCGTCACCGCGATGGATGCCGCAGAGAACGACCCGAACGTTCGCGTGGTGATCGTCACCGGTGCGGAACCCGCATTCTGCGCCGGCGCGAACCTCGGCAATTTGGCGGAAGCCACGCGCGAGTCGCTGTTGGGGATCTACGAAGGGTTCCTCCGCGTCGCGCGCAGCCCGTTGCCCACGATTGCTGCGGTGAACGGTGCGGCGGTGGGCGCAGGTATGAACCTGGCTCTCGGTTGCGACGTGCGGGTTGCCGGGAAGAGTGCGAGATTCGACTCCCGCTTCTTGCAACTGGGGCTGCATCCTGGTGGCGGTAATACCTGGATGCAGTTGCGTATCGCCGGGCTTCAGACCACCATGGCCACCGTCGCTTTCGGCGAGGTGCTCGACGGGGAGGCGGCACTTCGTGCCGGTCTGGTGTGGAAGTGCGTTGACGACGACGCGCTCATTGCGACGGCTCGCGAGTTGGCAACCAAAGCCGCGCAAGCTCCCAAGGAGCTACTCGTTTCGATGAAGCAGACGATCCTCGGGATCGGTGAAGTGTCCACGCACGCCGAGGCGGTCGAGTTCGAATTGGGACCACAAGTGTGGTCCACCCGCCAACCATGGTTCCGCGAACGTCTCGCGGCACTGCAAGCAAAGATCTCGAAGCGCTGATTACAGCCAGGCGCGGCTGAGTTCTTCGGCGCGGGTTTCCCACTCCTCGGCGGTGAAACCGAATCGGTCGTGATCCTCCCAGACTCCGTTGATCTCCAGGAAGCGCTCGGCGCGACCTTCGTACCGCCAACCAAGTTTGTGCACCACGCGGAGGCTGTTGGAGTTTCGCGGAATGATGCAGATCTCCAAGCGATGCAACTTCAGTTGGTCGAAGGCGAATCGTGTCACCACCGCCACCGCCTCGGGCGTATACGAGCAACCAGCCTTTGCACGATCGATCCAATACCCGATGGTGGCCGACTGCATCGATCCTCTACTCACTCCGTTCACATTCACTTCTCCGCAGAACAGCGAGTCGACGAACACTCCGAAACTGTAGGAATTGCCGGTGGCCCTTTCGCGCTCACGCAACACGCAACGACGCTCGAATGCCTCCTGACTCTGTGCAGGGTCGGCAGACGCGAGAGGTCGGAGTGGTTCCCAATCGGTGAGCCAGCGTCCGTTTCGCGTGCGAACTTCGCTGAAGGCGAGAAAATCGCTCGACACGAGCGGCCGCAACATCACACGACGACCGCGGAGTCGAATTGCCGTGGCGCCAGCAGGATGCTCGGTGCGCGTGCGCTGAGTGGTGGATGGCTTCAGAGCCCACCGCCGTTTCCGTGGTCCCGCCCGGACTCCGCTGACTGGAATTCGGCGACGACGCCGTCGAGCAGGTTGTGGGTGCTCACGATGATGTGGTCGAGTTGGAGTCGTCGCATGATGGCTACCAGCAGGCAACATCCTCCCACGATGACCCCGGCACGTTCCACTGGGAGCCCGGGATTGTGGACGCGATCGGCGAGTGACTCCGTCGCCAGCGTTCGAAAGACGTCCTCCGCGGCGGCGCGCGTCAACTCCATCCCATGCAGACGGGACGCGTCGAACGTTCGCAGGCCTAGTTCGACCGCGGCGATGGTCACGATGCTGCCAGCCACTCCGATGACGCGAGTGGCGTGAGCGAGGTTCGGTCGCTCGATGACCGCGTTGTCCACCGCATCGCTCACGATGGAGATGGCGTTGGCGAGTTCCTCGGCGCGCGGCGGATCGCCGTGGAGTTCAGCCTCCGTGAGCGTGACGACGCCGTAGGGCAATGACACGCCGTCGCGGACGATAGGCACCCCGTCACGGGTGTCGCCGAGGGTGAGTTCGGTGGAGGCACCCCCGATGTCGACGACCATCGTGGTGTCATCGGAGGTCGGCATGCTCGCGATTGCCCCATGCCAGGCCAGACGTGCTTCTTCGTCGGCCGACAACACCCGCGGTTGAACGCCCGTGACATGTCGTACTCGTTCGAGGAAGTCCGCGGTGTTGGTCGCCATGCGACATGCCGCCGTCCCGGTGATGGCCAAGCGAGCGCCGTGCTCGCTCACGAGCGAGGCATAGCGGGTGATGATGGTGAGGGTGCGCGCCATCGCAGCCTCCGACAGCAGGCGAGACGCAACCACTCCTTCGCCGAGTGCGGTGACGTTGACGTCGCGCACGAGTTCGACACCCGTTGCATCCACGATGAGCAAATTGGTCGAGTTCGAGCCGATGTCGATGGCGGCGTAACGCTCGGAGTGGCGATCGTGGTGCGCGTTCACGAGGTCGATCCGGCTTCCAGACGCGCCGCAACCCAGCGCCCGATGGGGTCGTCGTTACCAGCGAGCAGGTTGGCGTAGTGGGCGTGGAGGCACTTGACGCCCTGGCGGGTCCCCGCCACTCCGCCGTACGGTCGCGGTCCTACGTGATTTGCCGGTACGTGGGCGTCTCGTTCTGCGGCGTAAGCGTCGTGCGCTGTACGAAGGGCGTCGGGGTGTATGGCTGCTTCGGCGGCGTTCACGCCGCCGGTTGCCTCCAGGCGTGAAACTGCGGCAACATCGTGAGGATCGACCAGCCAGAAACGAGTCGGCATCGGGGTACCGTCGTGGAGCAGGGGTGCGTTGCGCACGACACGCGGATCACCAACGGCATTCCGCACGACGACGGTGAAGTCACCCTGCGGGCGTCGCCCCAGGAGCGCGGTTACGCGTTCGAGGTCGAGCGTCGTCGCGAACTCAGCGGAAGATGACAAAGGCCGCCGCCACCGCAGCAATCACAATCACCACCGGAATGAGTCGCTTCACGATGGTGGAGCCGGCGGTGTCCAACAGATCGAGCGGTGCAACGTCGTGGGTCTGCTCGATCGTGCGCACACCCGACTCGGACTTGGGTGCTGCAACCTGCTGGGGTGTGGTCGGTTGCGACGCGATGAGGGCGTTCAAGTTGTCGACGAATTGCAACAGCAATTTGTCGCTCACGTCGGCGAGCGCGCCTCGCCCGAATTGCGCCACCTTGCCGGAAATGTTGAGTTGCGTGTCCACGGTGCACTTGGCGCCCGATGCGCTGACTGGTTCGAGTCGTGCCGTGATGGTTGCCGATGCATTGCCCTTGCCGCCGGTGTCCCGACCTTCCGCCTTCAGCGAGGCGAGGAAGCGGTCGTCGTCGCGCGAAACGAAGGACGCCTGGCCCTTGAACTGCGCAAGGATGGGTCCGACCTTCACCTTGACCTGACCGCGGTACACCTCACCCTCCACCTCGGTGAGTTGGGCGCCGGGTAGGCATGGCGCCAAACGTTCGAGGTCGGTGAGAATCCTCCAGGCGTCGGACGCAGGTACGGCCACCGTGAATTCGTGGTGGAGATCCATCAGTACTCACCTCTGTTCGCCAGTCGTTGTTGCCACCGGTCCACATCGTCGGCGGTATCGATGTCGTCGGCGTCTCCATCGCAGGCTACTTCCGTCACCAGATCCGGACGAACCCTGATGAGCGTTCGCGCACCCTCGTCGCCATCGTGGGGAAGTTGGTCCCACAATTCGGCGTGAATACGAACCGGGTTGCGACGTGCACCGCGATACGTCGCAACAGCGAGGGGAGCATTCGTGTCCGCGACCAGTCGCCATGCCGAGGAGGGAATTCCCGGTTGATCCGCCAATCCCACCACCACGGCCGCCAAACCGCGCTGTCGGGCGACGGTGAGCCCGCATTGCAACGACGAAGCCATGCCCGATTGCCATCGCTGGTTGTGGCACCAGATGAGTTCTGGATCCCCATCGAATGGTGCACGTCGTGCATCGTGCAGGTCGACGGCCCCGGTCACGACGATGATCGGGGAGATTCCGCTGGCGGCGACGGCATCGAGCACACGGCGCACGACGGGTATGCCGGCAATGGAGGTGAGCAACTTGTGTGTGGCGCCCGAGTATCTGCTCCCGCTACCAGCCGCCAGGACGATGGCGCCACAGGCCGAGCGAGACGTTTGATCCGGGGTTACCACGGCGACCTGATGAACAACGGCACGAAATGAGCCTCCCACAACGGTTTCCGCGCCTGCACAAGGGCACGAATTATTACAATTTCATTACATCCAGCGGTAGGCTGGAAGTACCCCATCCACCCAACCCGTGGTGCGCCCCCTGCACCATCCGGAGGTCTCGATGTCCCCCCAACACCCCGATCGCTGTGCCGTGCCGTTGTTGCGACGCATTTTACGAACATGTGTTCGTCAGGTCGAACATCGAACGACTGATCGGAAACCACGCATTCGATCGGTGGCACTCGTCTTCAGCTCCGCCGTGGTGATTACGGTCGGTCTCGGTGCGGCGCAGCCGGCGGCAGCCGTTCCCGTCACCGATCGAGCCGCGGTCTGGATCGCGACCACCTCACGTGAGATCGCCTTGGAACTTCGCCGCAGCGACCAGCTGTCGTGGGTGGAGCAGCACGCGGTCGCCGGCCGGCAGATCAACGAGGTCGCCGGACTCGTGGCGTACCTCCTGGATGCGGATGCAGATCGGCTCCGCCAGGTGTGGAGTGCGGCACCGCTCGTTCGCAAGATTGCGTTGTTCAGTGCGCTCAGCCAGGTGGGGGTCCCGTATCGCACCAATGCGGACGCTCCATTCATCGCGCTGGATTGCTCCGCGCTCACCAGGTTCGCGTGGGCACAAGCCGGCGTGGACATCGAACGCGGTTCGCAGTACCAGTACGCCCAATCGACTCGCGTATCGCGGGACACGGCTCAGGTCGGGGATCTCGTGTGGTATCCGGGGCACATCATGTTGTCGCTCGGAGTTCCCGAGCTCATCGTGCACGCCCGATCCGGCGAGCGATCGGTGGAAGTGCATCGCATCGACTCGACGCGCATGTCGTGGATGCGTTGGGTGAGCCCCCTCGAGTAATCACGCTCTCGTAGAGGTCCCCAAAGTTGCAATCGCCGGGTTGCTAGTGGATTGCTCCGGTGGTCGTTGAGAGCGATTGAGCGGCTCGACCAGTGCGGCGGGCGATGATTTCCCCACAAATGGAGATCGCGGTCTCTTCGGGTGTACGCGCACCGATGTCGAGGCCGATCGGTGACATCACCCGCACCAAATCCTCGGATGTGAGGCCAACTTCGGCGAGGCGCTCCAGACGTTTGGTGTGCGTCTTGCGGCTACCCATGACTCCGATGTATCCCGCGTTGGTGCGCAGGGCGCCCTGAATCGCGGGTACGTCGAACTTGGGATCGTGCGTAAGGATGCAGACGGCGTCCCGCGGTCCGAGGTGTGCACCGTGCTTGGCGAATACCTCTTCGGGCCACGCGACGAGGATTTCGTCGGCCATTGGAAATCGGCGTGTCGTAGCGAAGACCTGCCGCGCATCGCACACGGTGACCCGATATCCAAGGAGCTTGGCCGCCCGCGCGAGAGCGCTGGTGAAGTCGACTGCGCCGAAGATCACCATGTGGGGTGGTGGTGCGAACGATTCGATGAACACCCTCACGGTCGGCGAGTCGGCAAGATCCTCCGGAGTTGTTTGACCACGAGGTCCGTAATGACGCGTGCTCGTGCGTCCTGCTTCGAGCTCTCCGAGGGTGTCGCGCGCAGCCACTCGGGTGAGTTCGTCATCCCCCAAACCGCCGAGCACGGGTTCGGTCGGGGACACCAAGAGGGCGGCACCTGCGTGGGGTCCGTCGATCACCACGGCGAGCGCGGTTGGTGTGTGGGCGCGGAGTCGCCGGGCCAATTCCTCGTAGAGCGAGGTCATCGGGGTGCCACCGATGTATCGATGGTGATCACCAAGAGAGCTCCTGCAAGAAGAGGTGTATCGTTCCGCCGCACGTGAGTCCAACGGCGAACGCCTCATCGTCGGAATAGCCGAAGGTCACCACCTTGGCGCTGGAATGTTCGCGCAGCATCTCGAGCGCTTCGGCCACCACTGCACCCTCCACACACCCGCCACTCACCGAGCCGACGACCTCGCCGTCCTCGTTCACTGCCATCGCGGCACCTGCATCGCGCGGGCCGGAGCCCTCGATTCCTACGACGCGACCCACCACGCAACGTTTTCCAGACGACCTCCAACGGTCGAGGTCATCGAGGAGTTCACGCACGCGAGCCCACCAACGCAGTCGCCGTCGGACGACCCGAGGTTCCGTTGTGGTCGTCATGGATGACCGCCGCCAAACGTTCGAGTGCCTCGAGTGAATGTCCCTCGACGAATGCATCCACGTGGGGTAGGGCAGCGGCCATGCCTCGGGCCAATGGTGCGTAGCCCGGAGTGACCTTGAGTGGATTCACCCACACCACCCGATGGGCCACCCGTCCGAGGCGCTGCATCTGTTCACCCAGCTCTTCGGGATTGCCGCGGTCCCACCCATCGGAAAGTACGACGACGATGGCTCCGCGCGCCAGTCCACGTACACCCCATCGGTCGTTGAACATCCGCAAACACTCGCCAATTCGCGTGCCGCCACTCCAGTCGGCAACCTGCCGCGATGCTCTGGCCAGTGCCTTGTCGGGGTCGCGATGCGACAACTCACGCGTCACCCGGGTAAGGCGGGTTCCAAGTGTGAATGCCTCCACTCGTTGCCGACCCACCATCGCAGCGTGCATGAATCGAAGAAAAGCCCGCGCATACGGCTCCATCGACCCGGACACATCGAGTAGCACCACCAGTCTTCGCAACCGTTCGCTCGGTGCTCGCCACTCACGTCGTACCGGCTCACCGAGGTGGGCGAACGACGATCGAACGGTGCGGCGAACGTCCACCTGCGCCCGTTGCGAACGGTGCGCGCGCAGCCGTAGCGACCTCCGCGGCGAACCGACGAATCGCAGGCGCTGCATCAATCGCTGAGCCTCCGCCAACTCCTCGTCGGAGCAACGAGAAAAGTCCTTCGATCTCAGCGTCTCCACCGCGGAGAACCGAAGCGAGATCGAATCGTCGGAGGGTGCCGAACCGTCGTCGGCCGATGAGTCGGCGTCATCTACGGCGAGTGAGAGCGACTGCTCGGCGATGTCGTCGGGGTCCTCGCCGGCGGTGAGGCGGTCCCAGAACACCGCGAACGCGACGTTGAACGCCTCACGATCCTCCGGTCGACGCACCAAGGTGGAGCGCCCCGCCCAGTACACCCGATTGCGATCGGTGATGCCGACTGCATCCAGACACTGCACGAAGGTGACGACGGAGTCGATTGGAACGCGGAGTCCCGCGCCACGCAGGACGCGCCCGAAGGCGACGGCCATTCGTTCGGCGGTCATCCGTGGAGCGCACCGCGCTCGAATGCGTGCTTGATGAGATCGGCGAACCCGTGCTCGGAAACCCGCTCGTGGTCTTCGCGATACTTGAGCACCGTCCCGAGCGTGGACCGCACGACCGCCTCGTCGAGTTGTGTCACCCCGAGTGTGCCGAGCGCCGTCGCCCAATCGATCGTCTCGGCAACACCGGGCGGTTTGTAGAGGTGCAGAGACCGCAGCCGCTCGACCGCGCCGGCCACTTGCCGCGCCAGTCGCTCGTGTACCTGCGGAACCCGCAGTCGGACGATTTCGACTTCCCGCTCGAAACCGGGATGTTCCACCCAGTGGTACAAACAGCGTCGCTTCAATGCGTCATGCACGTCCCGGGTCCGATTCGAGGTGAGCACCACGACGGGAATTTCCGTTGCTCGGTACGTGCCGACCTCGGGAACGGTCACCTGGAAGTCGGAGAGAACCTCGAGGAGATACGCCTCGAATTCGTCGTCGGCGCGGTCGATTTCGTCGATGAGGAGTACGGGTGCCGCGCCGTTGCGCGGCTCGATTGCCCGGAGCAGTGCCCGCCGAATGAGAAAACGCTCGTCGTACAGTTCGCTCTCCAGTTTCTCGGTGGCTTTGCCGGCCGCCTCGCCGCTGGCTTCCGCGGCTCGTAGGTGCAACAACTGACGCGAGTAATCCCAGTCGTACACCGCTTGACTTGCATCGATGCCCTCGTAGCACTGCAGGCGAATCAGTTCACTCCCACGCACGGTGGCGAGCACCTTGGCCAATTCGGTCTTGCCGACACCTGCTTCGCCTTCGAGGAGCAGCGGTCGCTTCAACGACAGCGCGAGGAACACCGCCGTCGCCAACCCTTCATCGGCGAGGTAACCCGCGGACTGCAATGCATCCTGAACGTGGCTCACCGAGGCGAGGGATGCGCGCGCTGCCATCCTTCACAGCCTACGAAGCAACGCACCGTAGGGGTGCATCGCGTGTCGCTTTTCGCGTGGAACTACTTCGACGCTTCTTCAAGTGCGCGACGCACCAGCACCTTTGCCAAGTGCGTCCGGTACTCGACGCTCGCATTGAGGTCGCTCTGTGGCTCTGCGTCGTCGGCTGCTCGGTTGGCGGCATCCGCGACAGAAGCACCACTCGACAGTGCCGCGCTGACTGCAGCGGCAAGCACCGGCGTGGAACCCATGTTCACCAGAGCCACACCGCTCGTTCCGTTGTTGCGCCAGGCTGCAACACCCACGATGGCCCAGTCCTGGGCGCGACGGTTGAATTTCTGAAAACTCCAGCCGGCGCCGTTCATCTTCGGCACCTTGATCTCCACGAGCATTTCGTCGGGGGCCAAGGCACTCTCGAGGAATCCTCTGTAGAAGTCCTTCGCGGCGATCTCCCGTTTCCCGTTCGGGCCCTGCACCACGTAGGTGGCGCCGAGAGCGAGTGTTGTGGCGGGAAGATCGCTCGCCGGGTCGGCGTGCGCGATGGAACCTCCGATGGTGCCACGGTGGCGCACCTGTGCGTCGCCCACGTGGCTCGCGGCATGGGCGAGGAGTGGCACGTGTTGTTTGAGGACCGGCGACTTCTCCACGTCCATGTGGCGAGTCAGTGCACCGATGGCGATGTGATTACCGGCGTCCTTCACGTACGACAGGTCCTTCACCCGTCCGATGTCGACGAGCACCGTCGGTTGCGCGAGCCGCAATTTCATGAGTGGAATCAGACTGTGACCACCGGCGAGGAATTTCGCCTCGTCACCGTGCTGTCCGATGAGCGCTATTGCCTCTTCTGCGGAACCTGCTCGCTTGTAGTCGAATGCTGCGGGAATCATTGCTTGCCTCCTTGAACGGACTGAAGTGCCTTCCACACGTTGTTCGGCGATGCCGGCATGTCGAGGGAAGTGATGCCGAGTCCTGATAGTGCATCGATGACCGCGTTCATCACGGCTGATGCCGCACCGATCGTGCCGGCCTCGCCGATGCCCTTCACGCCGAGTTGGTTGGTGGTGGACGGAGTGACGGTGAAGTCGGTGGTGATCGGCGGAACGTCGCAGGCAGCGGGCACGAGGTATTCGGCCAGATTCGAGGTTTTCAGGTTGCCGTCCTGGTCGTACACCGCTTCTTCGTAGAGTGCTTGCGCCATTCCTTGCACCACGCCGCCGTGGACCTGACCCTCGACGATGAGCGGGTTGATCTGGTTGCCGCAGTCGTCGACCGCCACGTACTTCAACACATCCACCTTCCCGGTTTCGGTGTCGACCTCCACCACGCAGATGTGCGTGCCGAACGGCCACGAGAAGTTCTTCGGATCGTGCGTGTATTGCGCTTCGAGGTTCGGCTCGACTCCATCGGGCAGGTTGTGAGCGGTGAACGCGGCGAATGCAATCGCTGCAATCGGTACCGCCTTGTCGGGTGAGCCCTTCACGCTGAAGACACCCTTGGCGAACTCGAGGTCTTCCGCGGCGCATTCAAGTTGGTGCGCGGCGATGAGACGCGCCTTGTCGATCACCTTGTCGCATGCACCGGCGATGGCGACACCACCCACCGCGAGCGAGCGTGAGCCGTAGGTGTCGAGACCGAGTGGTGCGATCGCCGTGTCGCTGTGCAGAACGTCGACGTCCTCCGGTGCAACCCCCAACTTTTCGGCGGCGATCATCGCCCAGGAAGTTTCGTGCCCCTGACCGTGTGGCGACGTACCGGTCACCACCTGCACCTTGGAGGTCGGTAGCACGCGTACCGTGGCCGACTCCCAGCCGCCCGCACCGTAGTTCAGTGACGCCAGCACGCGAGACGGTGCGAGCCCGCACATCTCGAAGTACGAGGTCATGCCGATTCCAAGCCGCTTGCGCGCACCCGGCACGTTCTGGGTTTTCTGCTTCTTGCGCAAACCCGTGTAGTCGGCGTGTTGCATCGCTTTTTCCGCCGCTGCAAGGTGGTCGCCCGAGTCGTAGTTCAGTCCGTGGAATGCCGTGTAGCCGACTGGGTTCCCGGCCGCGTCGTAGAACTGTTCCTTCTTGATGTAGTTGCGCTTGCGAAGTTCGTACGGGTCGATTCCCATCGTGCGGGCGAGTGCATCCATCGCCACCTCGATGGCGTAGGTGGCCTCCGGACGTCCGGCGCCTCGGTATGCGTCGGTCGGCGTCATCGTGGTGAACACCGAGGTGCACGAGAAGTCGTACGCCTGGGGCAGGTCGTACACGCCGCCGTAGAGGAAGGCGCCAAGGAGCGGCACTCCCGGGGTGACGAGTTGGAGGTAGGCACCCATGTCACCGATCAGGCGAACGCGTACCGCGGTGAGTTTGCCGTCCTTGTCGGCGGCCAACTCGATGTTCTGAATCTGGCCACGACCGTGGATGGTGGCTTGGGTGTTCTCCGAGCGTTCCTCCACCCAACGCACGGGTGCGCCGTGCTTGCGGGCGAGCGCGACGCACAACAACTCCTCGGCGTAAACGTCCAACTTCGAGCCGAAGCCGCCGCCCACCGATGGTGCCACCACGCGCATCTGATGTTCGGGAATACCCAGCGTGATCGCCGTCATCACCTTGAGGATGTGGGGTACCTGCGTGGCGGAGTACAACGTGACGTCGCCACCGAAAGGCTGCGGAACTGCCGCAACCGCGCGAGGTTCCATCGCCATCGGAATGAGACGTTGTTGCACGTAACGCTCGCTCACGGTGAATGCCGCAGTCTTGAATGCCTTGTCGACGGCTCCCTCCGCGGATTCGACCTTCAAATTCCAGGTGTACGACTTGTTGGTGCCGATCGACTCGTGGATGATCGTCCTGTCGGTCAGTGCATCCTCCAGATCGATCACTGCCGCCAGAGGTTCGTAGACGACATCGATGGCGTCGAGTGCGTCGCGTGACGCCGCCTCGCTCGTGGCGAGAACTGCTGCGACGCCGTCACCCACGTAGCACGCCTTGTCGACGGCGAGGGGATAATGTGCCGGATTCTTCATGTCCGGTGTCACCGGCCATGCGCACGGCATCGGTGCGGCCCAGGTGGAGTGGAGATCCTTGCCGGTGTAGACGGCAACGACGCCGGGCATCGACGCCGCATCGGAAACATCGATGCTCTTGATTCGGGCATGTGCGTAGGGCGAGCGCAACACGGCCAGGTGCAGTGCGCCGGGAATCACGAGGTCGTTGACGAACTTCGCCTCGCCGGTGAGCAAGGCCGGATCCTCGCGGCGCAACATGCGTTGGCCGATCACATTGGTGGTGCGTTCCTGTGTGATGCTCATGTTGATCTCCTACTTCTTTGCCGCGGCAAGTACGGACTTCACGATGTTGTGATAACCCGTGCATCGACACAGGTTTCCTTCCAGACCGAGGCGGACTTCTTCGTCCGTGGGCTTGGGGTTCTCGTTCAGGAGACCGATTGCGGCCATCACCATTCCGGGTGTGCAGTAGCCGCATTGCAGACCATGGTTCTCCATGAACGCCTTTTGCATCGGGTGCATCTCGCCGTTCTTGGAGAGTCCTTCGATGGTGGTGACCGAACCGCCATCGGCTTGTGCGGCAAGGATGGTGCAACTCTTCACTGCTTCACCGTCGAGATGCACGGTGCAGGCGCCGCAACTCGAGGTGTCGCATCCGATGTTCGTGCCCGTCAAGTGGGCGTGTTCGCGGATGTAATGGACGAGGAGCGTTCGTGGCTCCACATCGTGCGATTGCACCGTTCCATTGATGGTGATGGACACCTTCATGTAGACCCTCCGTCGTGTGTGACGGGGTTCACCCCGGAACCCCTAGTGCGCAGTATTGCCCCGCGGCGGGCAGATTGGCAAATCCGACGACTAGTTGGAGAGTTTCCGCAGGTTGCGGAGGGCAAACACGAGGCTGAGCGCGCACATGACCACGATGGCGACGACCCCACCCCAGACCGAGTTCCACGAGAGGTGATCGGCGTTCGCCTCGTTGACCAACCCGACTCTCGCCAACCGAAGGATGTTCGTTGCCGGGTTGACTCGCGCCACGGCGTGCAACCACCCGCTCATCACGTCGAGGGGCACTTGTGCCGACGAGAGGAACATCACGAGGAAGATCGACAATTGCATGATTGCCGCGCCGCGCATGTCCTTGAACTTGAACGCCAGTCCGAGCCCCCAGCCGGCTCCCATGGTTGCGATGCCGAGGGCGCTCACGTACAGACACAGCACACCGAGGACCCCACCGGTGAACCGCACGCCGAGGGCGATTCCGATCACGATCACCAGGGTGGTCATGAGTGCGATTCGAACGAGCGTCCCGACGAGTGGCCCGAGGATGAGGGAGATTCGCGACGTCGGAGCCATCCGCAGGCGATCGTAGAAACCCGTCTGAATGTCGCGAATCGTGGTGAAGCCGAGTCCGACGCCTCCGAAGGCCGAACCCATCATGATGCCGAGGGGCATGTACCAGTTGATGGAACGGTCGGTCGGAAAGTTGGGAATCTTGGTGACCGCGAAGAACGTGCCGGCAAAGACCACCATGTTGAAGATCGGCATGGCGAGCGCCGGGAAGAATGCCGACGGCAGTCGCTGAATGGTGCGGACGCTCCTCGTCGCCAGAATGCCAACGCTGCGGGTGGTGCTCATCGCGCCGCCAATCGTACGGAGAGTTGTCGCAACGCCAGCATCGTGGTGAGCACGGCGAGGGTCAAGGGTATGACGAGCGTCTGTGACATGGCGACCAACGAAATTCCATCCAGCGAGAGGGAACGCTGGCCCTCGACCATGTAGGAGATCGGGTTGAAATCCGCCACGCGTCGGTACGCGCCGCTCATGGTTTCACGCGGGAAGAACGCACTGGAGAGGAAGAGCAGGATGAACAGCACGGGGAAGGTTCCTTGCACGGCTTCGGCGGAGCCCGTCTTCAACGCAACCACCGACATGAGTGCTCCGACGGCGAACGCAATCACGAATCCGGCGACGACGATGGAGACGTAGCCGAGTACACCGGCTTCCACCGTGACGCCGAAGGGCAGCAGGGCGAGGAGGAAGACGAGCGCTTGCATTGCACCGAACACGGCGCTACCCGCCAGACGACCGAACAAAATCGAGGTGCGCGAGGTCGGCGCTGCCAAGAGTCGGTCGAAGAAGCCCTCCTCGATGTCGGTCGCCAATGCTGCGGCACCGGTGACGGACCCGAAGAGCACTCCTTGGATGACGGTTCCGGCGAGTGTGAATTGAAGGTACGAATCCACCTCCGGGAATCCCGGCAGGCTGATCGCGCGACTGAAGGACGACGAACCCAGCGCGGCGAAAAAGAGCGGGAAGATCAGTGAAGGACCGACGAGCGCCGGTTGGCGGAAGATCGCCAACGTCGAACGACGGGAGAGGGCGACGAACTGTCGCAGCACGTCAGCCGGCTTGCGGCGCATTGTCGGCTCCTTCGAGTCGATGCCCGGTTGCTTCGGCGAAGACATCGTCGAGGCTCGGTTGATTGAGCTCGAGGTGCTCCACGACGATCTTTGCTTCGTCGAGTGCCCTCACCACCTCGGCGACACGTTCGGCACCACCCTTCAATCCGACCCCGAGCGTGCCTTCTGCGGTTGGTCGCATGTCGCCGAATCGCGCCAACACCGCCTTTGCTGCATCGGAGTGTTGTCGCGAAACGTTGATGAGCAGGGTCGGGTCGCCGACGGTGCGTTTCAGGTCACTCGGCTTGCCTTCACGGACGATCCTGCCGTGATCGATGATGGCGATGCGGTCGGCGAGTTGGTCGGCTTCCTCCAGGTACTGGGTCGTGAGCATCACGGTCGTGCCCTCGCGGTTGAGTCGGCGAACCTCCTCCCACAGGGTGAGTCGACTCATCGGATCGAGACCCGTCGTCGGTTCGTCCAGGAACAGCACCACCGGCGCATGAATGAGCGAGAGCGCGAGGTCCAATCGTCGACGCATACCACCCGAGTAGGTGGAGACACGACGGTCGGCTGCCGCCGTGAGTCCAACCCGCTCGAGCAGGTCCTCGGCGCGTTGCTTCATCTTGTTCGAGGGAATTCCGTAGAGCACGGCCTGGAGTTCGAGGAGTTCGAAACCCGTCATAAGCGGATCAATCGCCGAATCTTGAAGGGCCACGCCGATGTTGCGACGGACTTCATCGGCTTGCTTCACCACGTCGAAACCCGCCACCCGTGCCGTGCCGCTCGTGGGCCGGAGCAATGTAGTGAGCATGCGCACCGCGGTGCTCTTGCCGGCACCGTTGGGGCCGAGGAATCCGAAGATTTCCCCCTGGTTGACGGTGAGGTTGATGCCGTCGACGGCCTTCACCTCTCCGAAGTGTCTGGCGAGTTGTTCGGCAATGATCGGGGCGCTATTCACCCCGTCAGTCTTGCCGATTGATGGCTCTCCAGACGCGTTCGGGCGTCGTCGGCATGTCGATGTGACGCACGCCCAGGTGGCTCACTGCATCGACCACCGCCGACTGCACCGCAGGCGTCGAACCGATGGTTCCCGACTCGCCAACGCCCTTTGCACCGAGCGGGTTGCGGGGCGTCGGAGTCTCCATGGAAACCAATTCGATCTGCGGAGCTTCCACCGCCGAAATGAAGGCGTATTCGGCGAGGTTGCCGGTCTTGGGATTGCCGTTCTCGTCGTAGACGAATTCCTCGAGCAATGCTTGGGCCGAGCCTTGCGCGATACCGCCGTGGATTTGGCCCTCGAGTAGCAGCGGGTTCAGCACCGTTCCCGCATCGTCACATGCGACCTGCTTCAGGTGGGTGACCTTGCCGGTTTCGGTGTCGACCTCGACCACTGCGACATGCGCCCCGAACGGGAACGTCGCACCACCGGAAGTGAATCGTTCGGCGATCGCGAGGCCGCCGTCGGCGGCGCGTCGGGCGGCGAGTTCGCCCCACGTGATGGCCATCGCCGGCGTACCCGTGACATGGAATGCGCCACGCGACTTGTCGAGCACGATGTCGGCTTCGGATGCTTCCAACGCCGATGCCGCGGTCGAACGCGCAAGTTCGACGAGCTTCTGTGCAGTCTGGTGCACCGCCGCGCCGCCGAGTTGCAACGAACGCGAGCCGTACGTGCCGAGGCCCTCGGGAATGATGTCGGTATCACCCCAGACGACCTCGATCTTGTCCATCGGAATTCCGGTGTGTTCCGAGGCGATCATGGACCATGCAGTGACGTGGCCTTGCCCGTGTGGGGAAGTTCCCGTGTAGACGATTGCTCGCCCGTCGGGGAGTACCTCGATTCGCGCGTCCTCGTGGTTGGTGCCGCCACTCGTGATTTCCACGTACACGCTCACACCGATGCCGAGCTGGATTCGGTCACCGCGTTTGCGTCGCACCGCCTGTTCGATGCGCAGCTTTGCGTAGTCGGAAGCAGCAAGGACCTTGTCGAGTGCGAGCTCGTAGTCGCCGACGTCGTACTCCTGGCCGATGGCCGTCGAGTGCGGTTGCATGAACTTCGGAATGAGGTTTCGGCGCCGAACTTCGGCGGCGTCCATGCCGATCTCTGCGGCGAACATGTCGATGGCTCGTTCGACTGCTGCGGTGGCTTCGGGACGTCCCGCGCCTCGGTACGCCACGATCGGTGTGGTGTTGGTGACCACCGACTTGGTGCGGCACTCGATCTTGGGAATCGCGTACACGCCGCTACTCATCGGTCGCGTACACGCCGGGGCGAGCACCGCGCCGACGTCGACGAACGCCCCCGAATCTTGGATGGCCTCCAGTCGGTAGGCGAGGACCTTGCCGTCCCGCGTGCCGCCGATGGTGACGTACTGCAGTTGTGCGCGACCGTGGCCGAGCGCGAGCATCGACTCGCTGCGTGTTTCACGCCAACGCAACGGACGTCCGACGGCCTGCGCAACTCGTCCGAGGACGATCTCTTCGGGATACGCGGAGATCTTGGCACCGAATCCACCGCCGACGTCGGGCGTCATCACGCGCACGTTGCTGGTGGCGTCGCTCTTGTTGATTTGATCCCGTACGCCTTGTGCGTGCTGGGTGGAGATCCACTGGTACAGCCGACCACCCACCCACGCCACCGCCGAGCCGCGAACCTCGAGCGGACATGGCGCAACACGTTGATTGACGAAGCGCCCTTTCACCACGACATCGCACTCGGCGAAGAAGTCGTCGCCGGTGACGTCGGGCATTCCCCACACGGTGGAGTCGACGGCAACGTTGCTTCCAGCGGCGGGATAGATGAGCGTCGATGAGTTCATCGCCTGCTCGAGGTCGACCAGGACTTCCAGCGGTTCGTAGTCGATGACGACGAGGTCGGCCGCATCCTCACCCTGGTTGGCCTGTTCGGTGACGATGACGGCAACCGGTTCACCCACGTAGCGCACGCGATCGCTCGCGAGCAGGGTTCGCGCCACGCCCGGGTTGTACGACGACGCTTCCGGAGCGAGATTCAACGAGGCAGCAGTGTGTACCGCAATGACACCGGGGGCTTCGAGAGCCGCGCTGATGTCGATGCCGTTGATGACGGCGTGTGCCAATTGGGATCGCACGAAGGTGACGTGCGCGGCACCCGTGAGATGGGGTTCGTTCTGCATGTCATCGACGTACACCCCGCCCGTGGTGAGGAACTTCGGGTCTTCCTTGCGCAACACGCGGTTGCCGAGAATGCTTCCAGCCATTCCGCAAAGTTAGTGCAGTGCGCACCGAAGAGACCCACCGTGCATGTCGCGAGGCGCCGAATGACTAGGCAGTACTCGTTGCGACGCGTCTACGGCAGGAGTGGATTGTACGTGTCGAGATTCCCGGCTTCGGCGCCGCTGAACTGCGTTTCACGCAAATTGACGATGTCGGCAACAAGGGTGTACGGCCAGCGTGCCGGCAGGGTGATTGGCGCCGTCGGCTGGGCAAGCAGGGGAATGCGTCGTTCGTTGGGCAGGAGGTACCCGAGTTGCGAGCGCACTGCCTGCCGCACGCCTTCGGGGGCGGTCAGGGCGTCCACCTCGTCCTGGAGTGCATCGTTGACCTCTTCGTACACGCCGTACTGCGCCGAACGCGAGTCCAGCAGATCGCGTTGGCTCACCCACGTGCGGATGGGCACCACGAAGAACGTGACGACGAGCGCGGCGACGCCGACGAGGACGAGTGGCATCGTGAACGGTCGAAGCCGATTCGCGACGACCAGCGGAAAGTTCACCCCTCCATTGTGACGGTCGCTTGGTGGATGTCGGTGGAGGCCCGAACCCTAGGGATTCAATGCCCGTCGACCGGGAAACGAGGCGCGCGAACCGAGGGCTTCCTCGATGCGCAAGAGTCGGTTGTACTTCGCCACGCGGTCGCTGCGGGCCGGTGCGCCGGTCTTGATCTTGAAGTGCTCGATCGGGAGCGTGAACACCGGCGACGGTGTCGGGTAATTGGCCTTGTCGGGATTGGCCTTCAGCCACGCCACCAGTTCGGCGATGGTTTTGGCCGGATTATCCTTGTTGACGACCACCAGCATGGGGTAGTCGGCCATCATCGAGATCGGCTCGAAATCCTTGAAGATGTTGTACGGGATATTCGGCCAGATCGCGGTGCCGATGGTCATCGCGCCCGCGGCCGCGCCGAGCAGCGTGTAGCCGTCGGGCGGCGACTTGGCGACCGTGTCAGGCGCGAGGCGGCCGCCGGCGCCCGGTTTGTTCTCGATCAGGAAGGTGCCGCCCAGCGTTTCCTGCAGCTTCAGGGCAACGATGCGTGCCACCGTATCGGTGCCGCCGCCCGCGCCGAAGCCGATCACTATCCTGACCGTGCGTGCGGGGTAGTCGGTCTGTTGCGCCTGCGCCGCGACGGGCCAGATGGCCGCGCTGCCGACCAACGAAAGGAATTCCCGGCGTTTCATTTCTGACTCCCTGTGCCGGAGTCGGATT
>SXGS01280161.1_pt1 | contig 27865 bp, 25 predicted proteins | sample 3174681 | NCBI WGS metagenome assembly SXGS01 (sample SAMN11356861, study PRJNA531348) | freshwater metagenome | isolation source: freshwater sample F1-80 | place: China: Fuxian Lake, Yuxi | collected 2017-12-25 | reverse complement strand
GTGGTGGATTCAAGCTCTACGCGATTGCTTGTCGAAGTGGGAGGTTTTGTGGAGCCTGTCATCGTCACAGCGGTCCGCGCTGAGGATGGATGGACTCAATCGTCTGCTTTCGGACGGCTTTTAATTCGACCTGATGGCGCACATCCAAGTCTCACAGGGCATTGGACTGTGACCGTTGAAAATCAGGGAAGCGTTACAACCCCGATTAACTTGCAGGTTTCTACAGCGAATTCAGACTCTGTCCTGCCTTCCTTGAATGGGATAAGAGCTAAGTTTGATCTCCAATCCAGAACATTGTCATGGACAACAATTCCCTTCGAATTCTATCAGATCGAAGCGTCTACAGACCTCGAGAATTGGCAGAAGGTCCTGAATAGCCTACATCAATCTTTGGGTGACGAATCTTCTCAAGAAATGATGTTGCCCACAACGCGAGACGCACAGTTCTTCCGCGTCGTTCAGGTAGCCAATCCGTAAGGTCGATTCGACCGTTACCGAGTTCAAAAAAAGCGGGCACCACCGAGGTGCCCGCCCAACCCAAACAAACGGCCTCGCCACAACCCGGCGGAGACCACATGCGAAGTACCGTGCCGATCACTTTACTCCACTCACAAACCAACCAACACAAGTGAGACGTTCTGTATTTGCGAAACGTTCAAAAAAAATACAGTCAAGCCAAAATTTTATTGGATTTTTTTAAAAATGGTTAAAGGCAAAGTTTTTAAGAGAAGGCTTGTTGACATTGAGACGCAGTCGCATTAAGTATACTGCTGCGATTGAGATTCAGTCTCAAGAAATAATGAACACTACTACAAAGAACATCGTCCTACTCGGCCTGATCGGCTCCCTCACTTCCTCGGTTGTTACCGAAGCCTCTAACCGTTATTTCGGTTATGTTTACCAACCTGAAACCAGCCCTGCTGGGGAATTAGAATTTGAGCAGTGGGTAACAGTGCGTTCACAGCGTGCAACGCATCCTACCAACCCCGCAGACGGGAAGGAGAACTTCTCCAAAATCCAGATGAGGTCTGAGATCGAATACGGAGTGACCGATCGTTACACAACTTCACTTTATCTTAATTTCGAGCAGGAGAGCTACCGCAAGGTTGTTTCTGGCGAAGATATTTCAAAGTTTCGATGGGCAGGTGTTTCTTGGGAGAACCGATATCTCATCCTCAATCCAGCGGAAAACCCTGTGGGATTGACATTATACATCGAGCCGACTTACGCAGGTGATGAGGCAAAGTTGGAGGAAAAAATAATCATTGGTAACCGTTTTGGAGATTGGATTTGGGCGGTTAATTTCATTCACGAAACTGAGTGGAAAAAGAACTTTAATGCCACAGAAGGTAAGGTTGCAGTCACCGCAGGGCTTGCTCGATCCTTGGGGAATCATTGGACACTCGGCATCGAGGCGAGGGAAGTTACTGGGATTCCTGAATATGACAAAGCAACCTATTCAGCGTTATTCGTTGGCCCTGTGGCAAGTTACCGAAATGAGCGATTTTGGGGCCTACTTTCGGTGATGCCTCAGGTTTATGGCACTAACTACGGAAATGACACCGACAATCACCCGCATTTGGTGCTCAACAACCTTGAGCGCGTCAACGTGCGGTTAGGGTTCGGGTTCGATTTCTAACGCATGTTCCGGGCGTTTCATCCGTCTAGCATCTTCGTTCTGGGTTTGTGCATCTTGATGTCTGGATGCCAAACCCAGGGCGGGGCCGCAACATCCGCTTCGATCCCCGCGAGTAAACTGTATGTCGCCAAATGTGCTAAGTGTCACAAGATATACCCACCCGAGAATTACTCTGCAATGGAATGGCAGGATTGGATGTTTAAAATGAAACGTAAGTCGAAGCTAACAGACGAGGCTTACCAACGATTGCTTGATTACACCCACGAATTAAGAATGAGTGGTTCCAATCAGCCCAGTTCTACTCGTTGAGAGCAAGTTTCTCCGAACTGCCCACCCTAGTTTAGTGTCCGTGGGTCGAACAGGGGTGGTTCTTGCAAGCCCCCATTTTTTTAAGTTCCTCGCAGTTCCCGGTTATTTGGAGTTTTTGGGAAGCAACTGAAAATCCAAGTTTGTGGCTGATTTCATTCTCGATTTTGTCGATCTTCTCGCTCTCAAATTCGACAATTTTCTCACAGTCCTGACAAATGATATGGTGGTGATTGGGATGGTCTGAGTAGTTCGGATCGTAGAACTTGTAATCCTTCCCGAAATCCATTTCGTGCACCATCTTGCTTTCCACCAGAAGGGGAAGTGTGCGATAAACCGTGGCCCGCGAGACGGATTTATCTCGTGAACGGGCCCATTCCAGCAGTTGCTCGGCAGTGAAGTGTTCTTCAGTGCTGAAGACAGAATCCACGATAGCCTGTCGTTGCGAGGTGATTCGCAGGTTCTTGGTCGCCAAAAACTTCAAGAATTTATCGCGTGCACCGGTTTTGTCGTGGCCAACCATGTCGTTATCTTATGACCAATTTAAGCCAAGTCAACGGGTGTCGGTATTCGCTTTTGAGATGAAAAGACGTCATTTTTCAGTCTTCTTATTCTCAATCATCAGAATGCGAACGCCTTGACGGGTCCAGATTCGTGCCATGGTCTGGGGACCTTTGGCACGTCCGCTCTGCTTGACCGCTTCCTCGGCATTGGCGACGAGCTTACGATCGAGCTCGAGGATAACTTGCCCCGGACGGACGCCTGCTTTCCATGAGGTCGAGTCTTCATCGACGTCCGTCACTAAAGCCCCTTTGACTTCCGCAGGGATTCCGAGCTCCTTGCGATCTTGAGGGGAGATATCTCCGACTTCGACCCCGTCGAGCGAATCTGGTTTTTCAATATTTTTCTCGATGGTGTCCTTTACCTCGTCTTCTTTGGTTTCTCTCGCTCCCAATTCGGCGAGTTTAACTTTTATTTCCATCTCTTTCGCATCACGAATTACTTTTAACGCGACCGTGGTTCCGGGTGAAGTTTGGGAGATAATGAGGCGAAGATGTCGATCGTCCGTTACTTTTTTTCCGCTCACCTCCGTAACCACGTCGTAGGGTTTGAGCCCTGCTTCTTCGGCGGGAGATTTAGGCGAGACCTCCGTGATCAATGCGCCGTTGAGGTCCTTTAGTTTGAAGTATTTTGCCTGTTCTGGAGTGATACGGTCGGGTTTCACTCCCAGAAGACCACGGGAAACTTTGCCTGTGGCGGCCAATCGCTCGATCACACCCCTCGCCATGTTGATGGGGACTGCAAATCCAACGCCTTGATTTCCACCAGTCCTGCTGAGGATTGCCGTGTTGATCCCAACGAGGCGGCCTTCAGCATCGACCAGCGCACCTCCTGAACTGCCGGGGTTAATGGAGGCATCCGTTTGAATAAAATCTTCGTATGCGGTTATTCCTAAGTCTCCGCGACCAATCGCGCTGACGATCCCCATGGTGACGGTTTGGCCAATCCCGAAGGGATTACCGATGGCTAAAACGACGTCCCCGACTTCGAGGTGATCGCTATTCCCTAGTGTCAGTGCGGGCAAATTCGTGGCCTCGATTTTGAGGACGGCCGAATCTGTCGGAGCATCCGTTCCGATGACTTTGGCGGTATACTCTTGTCCACCTTGAAGAACTACTTGGATCTCATCAGCACCCTCCACTACGTGGTTGTTGGTCATGATGAAGCCGTCGGAAGTCACGATAACTCCTGAACCAAGGCTCTGTTCCGGACGAGTACGGTTATTTCGACGGTTTCCACGGCCGGGGTTCTCCTCCTCCTCTTCAGGGTTAGGACCAAAAAATCGACGGAACAAAGGGTCGTTGTATAGCGGATTCCCGCGCGAATTAGGGTTCGTTCGGACCATCTTCGTGCTGTAAATATTCACTACGCTCGGGGAGGTTTTTTTGATGACGGGCGCGAAGCTCGCCATTCGAGAGCCCTCTTTCGAGATGGGTTGACTATCAACTTTGAGCTTTAACGGAGGGGTGTTGGTTGGTTTGGCTTGGAGGGGATTAGTTAGGAGAGTCCCTAGGGCAATGATGGCAACCCAATTCCAGACGTTCTCGCTCGTTGTCGTTTTTTTCATATTTTTCACACGCAGTTCCTCCTCAAAGTCCGTCCTTAGCTAGATTTGTCAAATGAACGTAGCTAAGGTATTTCTGAGTTCAAAAAAAGGCACGCCTTTTGAGGCGTGCCCAATGATTGGTTTTGCCGACGATTAATGGCTGTAAGCCCGAACTGCTTCGAAATTTGCGGCAACTGCGGACCAGTTCACCACATTCCAAAAAGCCTTGAGGTAATCAGGGCGTCGAGTTTGATATTTTAGGTAATAGGCGTGTTCCCAGACATCGCATCCTAGGATGGGTGTGTTTCCATCCATGATGGGGCTATCTTGGTTTGCAGTGGAAGTCACTTCGAGTTTTCCTTCTTTATTCACGATCAACCAAGCCCAACCGCTACCGAAGCGTGTGGCACCTGCGGCCTCAAATTTTTCCTTAAAGGCCTCAAATGTTCCAAAAGCCCCAGCGATTTCTTTCCCTATTGGGCCAGTAGGATTCCCTCCAGCCTTGGGAGCGAGGATTTTCCAAAAAAGACTGTGGTTTGCGTGACCGCCACCATTATTTCGGACGACGTTGCGAATCTCGGCGGGAACCGCATCGAGGTTGCGGATCAGTTGTTCGACGGTCTTATTTTCAAGTTCCGGTTTGCCGGCGATCGCTTTGTTAACGTTGGTGATGTAAGCATTGTGATGTTTCCCGTGGTGAATCTCCATCGTTTGGGTATCGATGTGAGGTTCGAGAGCATCCTTAGCGTAGGGCAGGGGTGGAAGTTCGTAAGCCATAAGTTTTATTGGGTCGTCGCTGGGTTAATCGTCTTTCTTAGACAACTGGCACCTAAGAATAAGCTAATAGAGTAATCGGAATAATTCTCCTGATCAAGTGAGGCTCACTCTTTCAGGCCAAGTTTCTTTAACTTCGGTGCAATCACCATTCTGCAGTATCCATTCTTGTCTTTGTTCAAAGCGTAATAATTGTGGTGGTAATCCTCGGCCACATAAAACTCGGAAGCTTTCGTGATCTCTGTGACGATGGGGTTGCTAAACTCCTTGGCTGCTTCGAGCTTTGATTTCTCAGCGATCTTTAATTGCTCGCTGTTTTCGTAGTAGATTGCTGAACGATACTGGGTCCCCGAATCCGCGCCCTGTCTGTTTAGAGTGGTGGGATCATGCGCGTGCCAGAAAATCGCTAGGATTTTAGCCAGATCGGTTTTCTTCGGATCGAAGACGACCCGTGCGACTTCTGCATGTCCGGTAGTGCCTTCGCAGACTGCTTTGTAGGTTGGATTCTTGAGGTGTCCACCGATATAGCCTGGGCTTACCGCGATCACACCTGGAATCTGTTGAAACACTGCTTCGGTGCACCAGAAACACCCCGCGCCTAATGTAATGGTTTGGGCACCCTCAGGAATGATTGGCATGGGATTAGGTTTGGTTTTGATTGGGGCAGATTTTAGTGCTTGGGCAAGGGTCGTGAAACAGAGCAACGATAGGATTAGCAACCTCAGCAACGTGCGGCATCGTTTAATCATGATTCCTTTATTCTAGCTCACGAACGGGATTCTGACAATTGCGTGCTTTTGATTCCTAATTATCCCTAAATCGTGCCAAATCGACGATGGCGTCGGGTGTATTCCTCCAAGGCGGTGAAAAGATGTTGTTTACGGAAATCTGGCCAAAAGGTCGGAGTTACCACGAGTTCTGTATAAGATATTTGCCAGAGTAAAAAATTACTAATTCGCATTTCGCCGCTAGTGCGAATCAGCAGGTCGGGATCGGGTATGCTCCGAGTGTAGAGGTGCTGACTGAGCATCTGCTCGTTGATTTCTGCAGCTTCCAATTGGCCGGACTTCACCTTTTCCGCCAGACTCCGCGCCGCCTCTACAATCTCAGTGCGGCCCCCGTAGCTGAGTGCCAGAATCAGGGTTAGTCCGTTGTTCTTTGCGCACGCAGCTTTGGTCTTTTCAAGTTGGGTCTGAACAAACTCGGGGAGTCGATAAATTTGTCCGATGGCCTCAAGGTTGACATTATTACGATTCAATTCCCCAATCTCGTTTTTGAGGAAACGAGCTAGGTATTTCATGAGGGTATCCACCTCGGTCTTAGGCCGGTTCCAGTTCTCGATGGAGAAGGCGTAGAGGGTGAGGTATTTGATCCCGAGTTCCCCACAAGCGCGGACGATGGCACGCACCGATTCCACACCCTGCCGATGGCCTTCCACGCGGGGGAGATGGCGTTCTTTCGCCCAGCGTCCGTTTCCATCCATGATCACCGCCACGTGGGTGGGGAGATTGGCTAACGCAGCAGCACTCAGATGGGTTGCGGTCATGACACAGGTCGATCAAAAGCCGCCACAATGGGAGGCGAGATTCAAACGAAAATCGTTTGTTCGCGAGCTGGACCCACCGACGCGATGGTGAGCTTCGCTCCAGTTAGATCACAAATCACCTTCAGGTAGGCTCGTGTTTTTTGCGGTAATTTCTTCCAACTTGTGATGCCAGTCGTCGGGGTTTGCCACCCTGGGAGTTCTTCGTAAACCGGCACGCAGTTACTGAATGATTCGATGTCGTTGGGAACATGGTCGTATTTCAGATCACCACAGCGATAGCCGGTGCAGACTTTGATCGTCTCAAGGCTATCAAGCCCATCGATATTGGTTACAGCGAGTTCGTCTATTCCGTTCACCATGGTTGCATGGCGTGTGGCGACGGCATCGAACCAACCGCATCGGCGTGCCCGGCCTGTTGTCGAACCAAACTCACGTCCCATCCCGTGCAACATGTCCGCGATCTCCTCGTTCTCTGTCGGCAATGGACCTTCTCCAACGCGCGTGGTGTAAGCTTTCATCACGCCCACGACCTTATCCATCCGATTGGGCGCAACTCCGGAACCCGTGGAAGCTCCTCCTGCGGTTGTATTCGATGAGGTGACGAAGGGGTAGGTGCCGTGATCGATATCAAGAAATGTTCCCTGAGCACCTTCAAAGAGGATATTGGCTTTTCGCTGAGTCGCCTCGTGCAACAACGTGACCGTATTGCGAACGTAAGGTTTTAAGGCATCCCCAGCCGCCCGGTAGGCGTCGTGTACCTTTTTGTAGGAAAGACCTTTGGCTCCAAACGCACGCAAGACTTCGTTATTGTCCTTAATTCGAACTTTGAGTTTGGCTGCAAATCGTTCCGGGTGGATCAAGTCGATGATGCGCAGACCTGTCCGTGCTGCTTTGTCCCCATACGCGGGACCGATCCCTCTCTTGGTCGTGCCGATTTTATTTTTGCCCTTTCGGAGTTCCCGTAATTCATCCAACTCCCGGTGATACGGAAACACGACATGGGCTGTTTCACTGACGAAAAGGCTGCCGTTGATGTTGACCCCAAGCTTGATTAAGCCATTGATCTCACCCATCAACGAAACCGGATCAATCACAACACCATTTCCAATGACGCAGGTTTTTCCGGGGCGGAGAATTCCGGAGGGCACGAGGTGCAACACGTATTTCTGGGGACCAATGTAGACCGTGTGCCCGGCATTGTTGCCGCCTTGAGTCCGGACGACAATGTCGGCCCGCTCTGTTAACACATCTATTATTTTTCCCTTACCCTCGTCACCCCACTGTGCTCCCACCAAAATTGTGTTCGCCATATCGATCGCTACTTCTGGACAATAAAAAACCCGAATGTAAATTCGGGGCACCTGCTCGGTATTTACCTGCACACCCTAGGGATAGTCCTTGTTCCTGTCAAATGGGTTTGTTCGAATCAGAAAACGCAAACAGACTTTACACCCCTTGGATCGCAGGTTAGGAAGACCACGTTGATGAACTCAATCATTCCAATTTTTGCCCAAACCGATCTGGCTGTTTCTCAAACCACCACCACGAACGCATCCACCGTGTTGAAGGGCTGGAACCAATTTATGGGGATGCGATTGGATTGGATCCCCAATCTCGTTGCGGCAGGGGTCCTTCTGGTTGTTGGTTACATTCTAGCGGGGGTTGCCAGAAAGATTGTCCGCAACTTGTTTTCCCGCCGAGGGATAGAGGCTACCGTCGCTGGTTTTATGTGCAACGCCTTGCACGCGGCGATCATGACGTTTGTCGTGATCACGGCGTTGGGCCAGTTGGGGGTGGATACGAAGACCTTCGCGGCGGTGATCGCGGCTGCTGGGTTGGCTATCGGGTTGGCCCTTCAAGGGGGGCTCTCCAATTTTGCTGCGGGGGTTCTGATCGTTATCTTTCGGCCCTTCAAAAAGGGGGATGTTATCAGCGGGGCAGGGATGGAAGGAACGGTTGAGGAGGTTCAGGTTTTTTCTACCACATTCAATACCTCGGATAATAAACGCATTATTGTTCCGAACAATGCGCTGCTGGCTGGGATCATCACGAACTACACGGCGAACTCAACAAGACGAGTCGATCTCCCGTTCTCTGTTGGGATGGCCTCTGACTTGCAAACGGCTCACCGAACATTGCTCGACATGGCATCAAGCGATGGTCGAGTTTTGGTGGATCCAGCTCTCATGGTGGTGAATACAAAACTTGTTGAAGGTGGGACCCAAATCGAACTCCGAGTGTGGGTAAAAACGAGTGATACGGTCGGGGTCACTAGTGATTTCCTTGCCAGAGCTCCCATTGCCTTGGCTAAAGCGGGAGTGCTTGGACCTGATAGAACGGTCTATTACGTCGAACGGAAATAATCCTCTCAATTCATCTCCGGCCGTCGTACCACACTCTGCAACTGCTTCGACTCTCGAGTGTTCTGAAGGGTCGGAGGATGAATCCCAGAAGGAACTGGGCATACTCGGTTTTGGTATAGAGGGTTAATTTCCTCGCCGAGGTTTCCAAAGGGTGTCGATGTAAAATATACACTCGTTTCCCTCGTTGTTTCGCCAGTTTTTTAAGACGTTGGGAGAACTCAATTTCTTCTGTGGCAAAGAGGCGGGTGCTGAACCCGCCTAGATCCCTGAACGCCTGATTCGAACAATACACAAACGAACCCGCCGCCCAACGTCGCAGGCGACTGGTTGAATTCCAGATATGAACCAAGACTCGAAGGACCGGGGCATGGACGTCCATTTTCACAGTCACTCCTCCTCCGAGGGTTCGGCCAGATTCGATTTCCTGAATGACATCCGCAAAAAGTCCCTCTGTGGGGCGAGAATCGGCATCGACAAATATGAGCCAATCCCCCGTGGCGATGGATGCTCCAGTGTTGCGGGCGCGTGAAATTTGGTTGATCGGCTCGAACACGGTGCGGGCTCCGGCTGCTTCAGCGATGGACTTGGTGTTATCCGTCGAATTGTTGTCGCACACACATATTTCCCAGTCCCAGCCTTTTCGCACGAATGCTTGAGCTGCGGATTTAACGGCATCGAGCGTAGCAGGAATGAGCTTCTCCTCGTTAAAAGCAGGGATGACGATCGAAATCTTCACGCGTAGATAAAATGTAACACTCCAACATCTTGTTGTTTACGATGCAAAAGGTCACGCACTCACTGAAAACACTCCGTTTTGTCGTTACAACCCAAGCGGGTTGATTAGGATAGGCGCATCTTTATGAAAAATCTCCAATTGCGCTTGGTGTTGGCTTGTGTTGTCGCTTGTTTTCCTTTGTTTCACGCTTTGGCTCAAGGTTCGGGAAATAGTTCCAAAGCTTTCGTCGATGGCCAAGGGACAGGCTGGCGGGATGTGGTGAAGGCTGATTTTACTCACGTCAATTGTGAACCGTCCACGTGGACTTGGACCAATGAGATGATTCATTGCACGGGCCAACCCGTGGGAGTGATTCGGACGTTGAAGGAATTCACCAATTTCGAATTAGTGGTCCAATGGCGGCATCTGCGATCTGCCGGAAACTCTGGCGTTTTTGTCTGGGCGACACCGGATTCGATTAAAGCCTTGGAGCAAGGAAAAGGGCGGTTGCCGACTGGGGTGGAAGTGCAAGTGCTGGATCACGGTTATAAGGAGCAATATGAAAAGGATGGAAAGAACAAAGCTACGTGGTTCACAACCAATGGAGATGTGTTCCCAACCGGAACTACGAAATTGAAGCCATTTGCCCCCATCTCCCCGGATGGATCGAGGAGTTTTCCTTCAAAGAACCTGAGCAAGGGGGTGGGGGAATGGAACCATTATTATGTGCGCGCGATCAATGGTGAGGTTAGGCTTTGGGTCAACGGTGAGGAAGTCTCTGGAGGGACTGGTGCACAGCCAGCAAAAGGCTATTTATGTCTTGAATCAGAGGGATCCCCCATCGATTTCAAGAATCTTCGGATTCGAGAATTACCTTGAGCTGAGCAAGAGTGTGAGGTGAAACGTCTGGCTTCAATTCCATGGTTGAGTGCCCGCGTTGCGGGTCGGTACTGGCATTCCAGAAATGCCCTGTGCCATTGGATCGTCCTAGGAGTTTTGGCATTTTTTTCAACCGTTCAATCTCAGGGGGACCTTCCAGCGGTCGCAAACCGGCCTGTAGATTTCAAAAAGGACATCGAACCCATCTTCTCAACTCACTGCGTGCGATGTCACGGGCCGGATAAACAAAGCAGCGGGCTCAGATTGGACGATCGCGAGTCTGCATTGAAAGGGGGCGAAAATTATGTTCCAGCGATTCGCCCCAAAAACAGCAGCGAGAGCCCGTTGATCCGGCTTGTGGCGGGGCTTGTTCCCGAGATGAAGATGCCTCAAAAAGGGGAAGCCTTGACTCTTGAGCAGATCGGGTTACTCCGTGCTTGGATCGACCAAGGGGCTCAATGGCCGGAGGAAGCCAAAGTGGCGAAGGCATTGCATTGGTCTTTGAACCCAGTTGTCCGTCCAGAGGTGCCTCGGGTTGCCAACTCGCATCGAAAAGAAGTTCAGCCAATCGATGCGTTCATTCTCGCGCAGTTGCAAAAAAAACGATTGAACTTGGGAACACCAGCCAGCAGAGGGGCATTCGTTCGACGTATTTATCTGGTGATGCATGGGTTGCCACCAACCCCCGAGCAGGTGCGGTTGTTCGTTACGGATAAAAGTTCGGATGCCGTCGCCAAATTGGTGGACCGGGTATTGGACAGTCCCCGTTATGGTGAACGCTGGGCGCGACATTGGCTTGATGTCGTTCGGTTTGCTGAATCTAACGGTTTCGAAACGAACCATGAGCGGAGTAACGCGTATCACTATCGCGATTATGTGATCCAATCGTTGAATGAAGACAAACCGTATAACAAATTCGTCCAAGAACAGATTGCTGGAGATTATTGGGGTGTCGATTCTGGAACAGGTTTTTTAGTGGCTGGTGCCGTAGATATCGTCAAAAGCCCGGATATCAACCTGACGCTCATGCAGCGACAGGATGAACTTGCGGACATCGTTAACACGACAGGGACGGCATTTCTGGGTCTTACGTTAGGATGTGCACGTTGCCATGATCATAAGTTTGACCCGATCTCTCAGAAGGATTTTTTTGGCATTCAAGCAGTGTTCGCCGGAGTGAATTTCAGTGATCGCCCGCTTCGACGTCAGCTCTCGGTTACTGAGCAGGAGGAACGAACGATTTTAGGCAAAACCCGGGACGATCAAAAGGCTTCGCTCGCCGCTCTGAAGCAACAAGGCCTTGCGGCTCAACTCTCAAGTTTATCGAGAAAAAGCTTTCGACCACCGGTAAACGCACAGTCGAACGAGGAGGTGTTTTCATCGATCGAAGCCAAGGCCGTACGTTTTACGATTCTCGCCACGACTGGGGCTGAACCGTGCATCGACGAGCTAGAGATTTATGACAGCAAAGGAACGAATGTGGCACTCGCCAAGGATGGGACAACATCGAGTGCTTCTGGAACGCTGGCTGGGTATGCCATCCATCAACTAAAACATATTAATGACGGGCTCACAGGAAACAGCCAAAGCTGGATTTCATCGACGTCAGGAAACGGTTGGGTGCAATTGGATTTTCTTACCCCGCGTCCCATCCAGAAAATTGTTTGGAGTCGGGATCGTTCCAACCAGTTCAAGGATCGCGTAGCGACTGATTATCGGATCACAGCCCAATTAACTTCAGGAGAATGGAAGGAGATCGTGACCTCTCAAGATCGGGAACCTTTTGGAAAGGAAGATCCAAACGGGTTCCTAAGCCATTTGCCGGAGCAGGAAGCTAAGCTAGCTCGAGAGCTACAATCTCAACTTAAGAAGTCAGAGGAACGATTCTCGGAATTGTCCAAAGGAACTCCTGCATGGCTCGGATCTTTCTCTCAACCCAAACCCACTCACCGCTTGTATCGAGGGGATCCGATGCAGGAGCGCGAGGTAGTGGCCCCTGATGCTGTGGCGGTATTAGGGACACTGGGTTTGGCGGTTGACGAACCAGAACAGCAACGACGTATCAAACTCGCTGAGTGGATCGTCAACCCTCGTCATCCGCTCACTGCACGGGTCATGGTGAACCGGATTTGGCACTACATTTTCGGCACAGGGATCGTGGATACCCCCAGCGATTTCGGAGCGAACGGAGGGGTGCCTACGAACACGGCACTGTTGGACTGGCTCGCGGATGAGTTCGTGAGATCTGGTTGGTCGATCAAACATATTCAAAAACTTATCCTCAGTTCGGAAACTTTTGGCCAGTCGTCGTCACCAAGGAAGGAAGGATTGGCGAATGATGCCGAGGCCCGTTTGCTCTGGCGGTTTCCACCACGTCGTCTGGAGGCCGAGGCCATTCGCGACTGCATCCTAGCGACCTCCGGTGCTTTGGATTTCCGAATGGGGGGCCCCGGTTTTTCGCTTCAGATTAAGGAGAATGATAATGTGGATCGTTATTTTCCAAAGGAGCATTTCACCACGAACGAATTTCGACGCATGATTTATCTCACCCGGATTCGGCAGCAACAGGATTCAGTGTTTGGTGCTTTCGATTGTCCGAGTGGTAACCAAGTGATTCCTAAACGCACTCGCTCTAACACCCCATTGCAGGCTTTGAATCTCCTCAACAGCAATTTTGTTCTTGAGCAATCCGCCGTCCTTTCTGCTCGGTTGCTACAAACCGCTGGCTCCCAACCAAAATCTCAAGTTTCCGAAGCGTTCAAACTCGTCTATGGTCGCGAGCCCGATGGATTCGAGAGTTCGAATTCAATTGCGATGATACGAGATCACGGACTGGATGCGTTTTGCCGGGCTCTTTTCAACACCAGTGAATTCCTATTCGTGTTTTAACTAACCCTGTTTCATGCCTGAAAGGAACCATCCATTTTTAAATCGCCGAGCTTTTCTCAGCCATAGTGCTACTGCGTTGAGTGGGATGGCACTGACTCATTTGCTTGCGCGTGATCGAGTGCTGGCATCTGGGGAAAGACTTCCTATCCGACCTCAGATTGATCCAGCCAATCCGAATGCATTGCGTGCGCCGCATTTTAAGCCGCGTGCAAAACAGGTGTTGATGATTTTTTCCGCAGGGGGATGTAGTCACTTGGACACATTCGATTACAAACCAGAGTTAATTAAACGCCACGGACAACCCATGCCGGGAGGCGATAAGTTGGTTACGTTTCAGGGGGCTCAGGGGTCGCTCACACAAAGCCCTTGGACGTTTCGTCCCCGGGGAAAATGCGGAAAAATGGTTTCGGATCTTGTCCCCCGCCTCGGCGATCTCGCGGACCAGATGTGCTTTATCCATTCCCTCACCGGAAAAACAAACACGCACGGGCCGGGTGAAAACTTCATGAACACAGGGTTCACCCTAGACGGATTTCCGAGCATTGGTGCGTGGACCACATTCGCGTTGGGAAGTGTGAATGAAAACCTGCCTGCGTATGTTGCTATCCCTGACCCGCGTGGCGTGCCCCAGTCTGCTGGAAATTGTTGGAACCCCGGGTTTTTACCCGCCGCGTTTCAGGGAACTGATTTCAATGCGATCAAGCCACTCAGAAACTTGGCGCGCCCAGCGAACATCAGTGCAGGGAAAGATCGTTCAACTCGGGAGTTTATCTCACGACTCAATCGACATCATCTGGCAAATTATCCCGGTGATACTGAACTAGCCGCTAGAATTTCCAGCTACGAGTTGGCCGCCCACATGCAGTTGTCGGTTCCGGAGGTCAGTGATATTTCCACCGAACCAGCTCACGTCCTCAAAATGTATGGTGCGGATTCAGCTGGTGATAAAACTCAGGAGATAAAGGCTGGGTACGCGAAGAATTGCATTTTGGCACGACGTCTCATCGAGAAAGGGGTGCGGTTCGTTCAACTGTTCAACGGTGCTTATCAGGTCGGCGGCGAGGGCACCAGCAACTGGGATGGTCACAAAGTGTTGAAGGATCAATATACAGTTCACGGGGAGGTGCTCGACCAGCCAACCGCCGCTTTGATTTCGGATCTCAATCAACGTGGACTTCTCAAAGATACCCTCGTGGTCTGGTGCACCGAATTTGGTCGCATGCCGACATTCCAAGCAGGTGCCAGTGGCCGCGACCATAACCCTTCAGGTTTCACGGCTTGGCTCGCTGGGGCAGGGGTTAAGGCACCCTTCAGTTATGGTGCGACTGACGAATTCGGCTATAAATCTGTTGAGAACATCGCCACCGTTTACGATTTCCACGCGACGATTCTCCAAATCCTTGGACTGGATCATGAACGGCTCAGTTTTTACCACAACGGCATCGAACGTCGCCTCACGGATGTCCACGGTGAGGTGATTAAGGATATTTTATCATCCACCTAAACCATTTCGCAGTGGGTTAACGGCCTAGAAACCATTGCGTTCAGTGACAGATGGATTACCTTGGGATCATGGATTGGCAGCAATCAGTAACGCTTGGAATCGTCGGCATCACAGCCAGCGCGTTCCTTTATCCACGATTGAAACCAAAAAGTCGGGCGTTTGATTTTAAACGCGATACTCACTGCGGATGTAGCCAAGGTGCGGACGAACCACAAAAGTCTTCAATCGTTTTCCGGGCTCAGAAGGGCAAACCTCGTCAGGTCATTCTGAAGGTCAGGTAGTTTGAGGCCGAGGTAAACACCCATGTTTAGCCGTTATTTTTTGTTGTTTGCAGCGCTGTGTTTCGTCACCGTTCTTCCCGCCGTGCGCGCAGTGGAGGGGATGGATGACCAAGCATTTATCAGGGAACTGACGGAGCGAGTTCCCGCTAAGAAAACCCAAATTTACGGCTATCTGACGTTGCGTTTAGCAGATAATCAGCGTCGTGAAATCTCAGTGAAAACGGTGACCGAACCGTTCCTTGACCATTGGGTCACGCGTTGGGAGAGCCAATCCGCTAAGGGCACCCCGGCGGAACGACTTGAGGTGCTCCACAAACTAGGAAAACCAAATACTTATGAGTGGTCTAGGCTCGATCGACCCGAAGGCACATTTCAACCACTGGTTTGCACCAATCTTTTCCAACCTTTTGTGCAGTCGGATTTTTGGCTCATAGATCTCGGATTGGAATTTTTCCAATGGCCACAGCAAAAAATTCTTCGATCAGAGATGCGAAACGGTCGAAACTGTCGAGTATTGCAGTCAACCAACCCGGATCCAAAACAAGGTGCCTATAGCCGGGTGGTTTCATGGATTGATTCCGAGGCACTCCAGCCGATCCGAGTAGAAGTTTTTGATGAGCACAACAAACTTCTGAAGGTGTTCGCAATTCTGGGGATCAAAAAAGTGAACGGCAAAGTTCAGCTCAAGGATCTGGAGATTCGCAACGAACAGACCGACACCCGTACAAGGTTGGATCTGGAACTCGAAATCGAACGGTAAGCAGTGAGGCCGGAAGCTTAAAGCTTCCAACCCTTACGGTAATGATGCTGGATCAATGCATCAGCGGCTGAATTTCCACGCGCTTTTTGACGAGAGGAATCCCAGTCGATGGGTTCCCCAACGCGATAGGCCAAGTTCCCCAGCAACGCGGCCTCTGTTAAAGGTCCTGAGTAATCAAAAGAGCAGGTGGTTTTGCCCCCTGTTTTACACGCCAAGATCCATTCCGCGTGATGGCCGATGGATTCAGGAATACTCTTCGTCGGTGGCACGAAGCCGGTAAAATCTTTTTCTGGCAACAATTGGTTTCGGCTGTAGTCGGAAATGAGTTGGCCCTTCGAACCGATGAATAACACTCCGTTCCCCCACTTTGCTGCCAAATCCGGTTCTAACCGGGCGGGTTTACGCCCTCCGTGATACCAAGTCAGATCAACGGCCGGTTGTTTATCTCTGGCCGGATATTTATACTTCACAGTGAGGGCTGTGGGTGTGGATTCAGAATCTCTTGTGGGACCGTCCGCGACGGCAGAAACAGGGTGCCGCAAATCCAAAGCCCAGTGCGGAAGATCCATGAAATGGCAGCCAAAGTCCGCAAGGGATCCGCCGCCAAATGCCCACCAATTCCGCCATTTGAAGGGAAGATAATCAGGGTGATAGGGACGCTTTTCTACTGGGCCGACCCACAGGTCGTAATCCAAGGTTGCTGGTTCGGGCGGGGTCTCAGTCGGTCGCTTAACATTTCCATAGCTCGAACCAACCCAGACATGGACTTCTTTTACCGGCCCGATGACTCCGCTCCGAATCAGTTCCACGACCCGCCGGTAATTACTCCCGGCGTGAATTTGCGTCCCAATCTGAGTGACGAGTTTTTGTTTAGCTGCCAACCTCGTGATGTATCGTGCCTCGGAAAGCGTGTGCGTCAGTGGCTTTTCGCAGTAGGCATGACGTCCAGATTTCAATACAGCCGATGTTATCACCGCGTGGGTATGATCGGGAGTCGCCACGACGATGGCGTCGATTTCCTTCTGATCGATGAGCCTCCGAAAATCACGGTATTTCTGGGCCTTGGGATGTTTCGCCGCAGCTTCGTTCAGAAAATTGGCGTCCACATCGCATAACGCCACGATGTTCTGGCTCGAGACGTTATCCAAATTATAACGACCCTGATTCGCAACCCCCACCACGCCAATATTCAATTTGTCGTTGGGTGACACTCGACGAGCTTGGACTCGAGGATTCAAATTGAGGAACGTGCCTCCAACGAGAATCATCGTGGAGGAAGCAAGGAAACGCCTGCGACTGGTCACAAGATGGGGTTGCATGATTTGTTGATGGGTTTGCTCAATCCAAGAAAAAAATCTTGAGGTTGAGCAAACGCCTGTTGAGTTAATGTGCCGCCGCGCGAGGAGAGATTTCCCTCACATAGACATTTTTGAACCAAAGCGTATTGCCGTGGTTCTGAAGTTCGATGGCGCCGGTCGGATACATTGGAATGGCTCGATCCCAGTAGTTTTCCAATGTCGTATTGTTCACCACCAATTTGCCGTTCAAATAAATGGTCACCTTGTCTCCTGTCATCAGAATCCTGAATCTGTTCCATTGACCGACCGTATTGTCTGCATTGACCAATGGGCCGCTCGGGTTCTTTTGGTTGTTGTAGAGCCCACCTGATCCGAGAGCCTTGGGGTTCGGTTTGGAATCAGTCATATCCCAAATCTGCACCTGAGGACTTCCTCTGAGGTAAATTCCGCTGTCACCCTTATCGGTAATTTTCCAATCCACATACATCTCGAAATCCGCAAAGTCTTTAACCGTGCACAGATTGTCACCTTTGCCATCGAACACCAACACCCCGTCCGTCGGACGCCAGTGATCCCGCATCCGTTGATCGGCGGTTGCTTGAGCTGTCCTCATTTCGTCTGAAGACATTTTTGCACGCTTCACTGGATCTGCCACCAATCCTTTCCACCCCGTCAAATCTTTCCCATTGAAGAGTGCTTTAAACCCAGCAGGGGCCACGTTGTCCTTGGGTGGTGTTGACGCGAGTTCTTTGATCCGTAGGTTTCGAAATTCCACATACGCTCCATGCCCGAGGAATCCGATGTGACCCGACTCCCGCAATAATCCGGGGTGATCCCTGAGGGCGGCTAAGTCCGTTACATCGTTCAGGTCGGTATCCACGATTACTTTACCATTGAGCGTTACTTTTACTTTTCTTCCGTTCGCTACGATTTCTTGCGAATTCCATTCGCCAGCTTTTTTCAGCCCCTCCCGTTTCGCGGCAACTGCGCCATAAATCGATCCGTGATATTGATCGGGGCGAAGCTTTGCATATTGCGGTGAGGAATTATCCAATACCTGTAACTCCATGCCCATATACGCGGCATCCCCTTCGAGAGGGGCGCGGATTCCGATCCCATTGTTCGCCCCTTCTGAAAGCTTGAATTCGAATCGGTAGACAAAATTTGCGTACTCCTTCTCCGTGAACAAATTACCACCGCCTTCTTTGGGGCAAATGATCTTTCCGTCGCGAACTTCGTAACCGTTTCCGGCTCGGTTCATTAACTTCCAGCCATTCAAGGTTTTTCCGTCAAAAAGTGACTTAAACCCCGGCTCTGGAGCGGATGGTTTCTGAGCGAATAACGTGGGCAAACTCGTCATCAGGGCTAGCCCCACGGAGAAAAGCAATTTGGTATTCATGGATTGGGTTGAAACTAATCCCAATTCTGACCTCGGGGAAGCAGATTTATTCAATCCGCGATGGTTTTCGCCAACGCGGAACGGAATTGTAGAATGATTCGTTACGTCCCGAACTTCATATAAAGCTGTCGCAAGAGTCGGTAGAGCCCCGGTAGACGATTTTTGAGATGGTAAGCGAGTGCGTCCGCTTTTAACCAAACACCCAATCGGCCTTTCCACTGGGCTTTACGGAGTGAAGGACCCAACCGTTCCTGCCATCCTTGATGGATGAAGACGAAATCTCCAAAAATCATGTCTGATGTAAGATTGTTTCCGTAAGGGACGAAACCTTGGCCTCGTAACAACTGTTCTACTTCTGGGTATAGTTTCTGACCCTTCCATTTCGCCGTCAGCCAACTCTCCACATGAATCGCGACAATTCGATCCTTGATCCGATCCAACCCGTTTAAGACGAGGTATTCGGCACCTTCAACATCGATCCAGAGCCCTGCTCGTTGGGTCGTCGGGTAATTCTTAAGGATAAAATCATCGATGCGAACCGCAGGAACCGTCACGGCCATCTTTTCTTTCAGATCATCACGACTGAGCAAAGAACTGATGCCGGTGTTCTCGTTAGGATCAGAATAATCCACATCAATCACGTGAAATGTCGCCGAACCGTTTTCGTTCGAGACTGCCACCTCCTGCAGATCGATTTTGGCGTCGGTCAACGACGCCTTTTCCTTCATTGCCTTAAAATTGAAAGGATTCGCCTCGAAAGCGCACACGTTTGCCTGCGGGAGTAATTGCTTGAAAAAGAGGGCCTGATCACCGTCGCGCGAGCCGATATCACAAATGCAATCTGCTTCTGCCAAACGGAGAATCGATCCGAAGAGAAGTTTCGTGTTTTGGCGCATACATCAATTCAAGGAGACCAGACTTTAAGGTGAGAGTATTGTGAAAGCCAAGCCGGAATGAGTTGTGAACGGTCAGACGAGCACGGGTGATTTGCTGGGGATTGTGGGCGACTCATCGACATTGGCAACAGGGATTTGAGCGGAAACCTGAATCGGCTGGGGAGCCTTTGCCATCCCTCGGTTCATGCTGAGGTTCAAGCCTGCAATAGAGGCGAAGAGCCAAAAATCTGAGGTGGCAGCTCCAAAGAAAACAACAAAGAAAACTAACCGTGCCAAGAAGAAGGCTAGGAAAAATCGGTTTAAAGTGCGCAATTCTGGATTTCCATATTTGTAATTATTCCTCAACACCCAATAAACGGACGTCAAGAACCACGTAAAGCCGACGACACCAAGAATTCCGAATGGAATGATGATCGAAAGAGGCCCGTTATGGTAATCACCCGCAAGGCGCGCGGCTTCGGATGGTGAATAAAAGCCACGCCTTAATGCGATTTTTGAGAAATAAAGATCGGTCGGGTTGATGGAAAACCCTTTTCCCACCCAAAAGTAACGGGGTATGTCTGCGACGACCACACGCCACATATCGAGTCGCCAGTTCAAGGAACCTTCGGCATCGGCTTTCGCAACGGCTTCCACTTTCAACGGAAGAAAGCTCAGACTCCGTTGGACCGTGAGAGGCATTTTATCAGAAAACCCGATCAAAACCGAGGAGGAGATCAGGAGAAACCCAACGAGAACCAAGGAGTAAACCGTGCGATGGAGCTTCTCCATGAAGAAAAGAACCATGAAAACCAGCATCACGAGGATCAAGTTTGAACGGAAACCCGCCATCAGGATGAAAAGGATGGCGAGCAAAGCAACAGCTAGTCTCCAACTTTTTCGCCAATCCAACAGGCCCCCGAGCCCGAACCGTGCGAGGAGTCCGAACAATAATCCAAATCCAAGGGGAGCTAAGCCACTCAATCGAACAACCCCTCCGGAGAGAGTGATGTTATTGGCATTGGCTTGTGAGATCACAAAATCCACGGGGAAAAGGTAGAAAAGAAAATAAAAGCTCGGACCTAGGGCGAATGCCAGATTTCCGAGGATCGATGTGCAACTCATCACCCAAAAGATCGATCCCAACGACTTGGCTTTCTCTAAGCTCAACGGGTTTAGGATCAAGGCGAAATAACCAATCACCACAGCGATCATGGTGACGTAACGGCGTCCCCCGAAAACTTGGGCACCCAAAATATTGAAGCCCGCGCCGCCGGTGGCTTTCATGGTAAATAATACCACCCCCAAAATAAATACGATGGAAAGATCCAACGACCGGTTTCCACAGTAAACCTGCGACTGTCGATGCAGAGGCCAAGAAATCACGGAGATCAGTAAGCTCACCCCCGCAAGGAGCATCCACATCTGAGGTTCACCAGGTAAAAAGAAGGCGTTAATAAACGCAGTACTGCACAAAATGAGGACTGTGTGATGGAGATAAATCAAGAACGGCAACGAGAAGAAAAAGAATAGAAAACCAAACCCGACCAAACTTTTGGAATCCAATGGATCCGCGACAAAGTAGCCTACCAAAATCGCCAGCGGAATAACGAACGTCGTGGCGAAAAGCGTGCCTAAGAATGGTTTGCTACTGGGGAGCATTCTGGAGTTTGATACGCGCCACGGAAGGCATCGGTAGCTGGACCGTTGATGGATTGATGGTCGTGCTGGTTGATGGGAGGGATTCGATGGGGTTGAACTCTGGACGACTAGCCATTCCTCGATTCATGCTTAGGTTTAACCCAGCCAGAGCAGCGAAGAGCCAGAAGTCAGAAGTGGCAGCCCCGAAAAACACCACGAAGAAGATGACGCGAGCGACGAAAAACGCTAAGAAAAACCGGTTCAGATTCTCAAGTTCTGGATGGCCATATTTGTAGTTGTTCCTCAATACCCAAAAGACGGAGACGAGAAACCAACAGAACCCGATCACACCAAATATTCCGAAGGGGATGATGACGGAAAGGGGTCCGTTATGGTAGTCACCAGCGAGTCGCGCGGCTTCGGAAGGGGAATAAAAGCCACGACGTAAGGCTTCCTTGGTAAAGTAGAGGTCCGATGGGTTGATGGAGAACCCTTTGCCGATCCAAAAATAACGTGGGATATCCGAAACGACCACTTTCCACATGTCCAAACGCCATTGAAGAGACCCTTCGGCGTCCGCTTTGGCCAATGAACTGACTTTCAATGGGAGGAAACTCAGGCTGCGCTGGATGGTGAGAGGCAACCGTTCTGAAAAGCCTACGACGAAGACAGCCATCAGCAAGAGCACCAGTGCTAGAATTCCTGCTTTGACCGTCCGATGGAGTTCCTCGAAAAAAAACAACGTAACGAGCAACAACACCAAGAGGATTACATTCGACCTAAACCCGGCTAACATGATGAAAACAATGCCTGCAACCGCGAGGATCATTCTCCAGCTCTTTGTAATGTCCAAAACTCCCCTGAGTCCAAAACGTGACAACAACCAGTAAATAATCCCGAAACCTAGGGGTGCCAACCCGCTGAGACGCACAACTCCCCCCGCCAGAGTGATGTCCTCCGCGTTGGCTTGTGAGAGCACAAACTCCACAGGGAAAAGGTAGAAAAAGAAGTAAAAATTGGGTCCCAATGCGAACGCCAGATTCCCAAGAATTGCTGTGCCGCTCATTGCCCAAAAGGTTGATCCCAAAACCTTAGCTCTGGAGAGGCTCAATGGATGCAGGACGAGGGCAAAATAGCCAACAGCAGCAGCGAGCATCGTCACGTATCGCCTACCTCCGAACACCTGAGCTCCTAGAATGTTCAACCCAGCCCCTCCGGTTGCCCTCATCGTGAAGAGCACGATTAACACCATGAATATGACAGAGAGATCCAGTGATCGGAAACCACAATACCGGCGAGACTCTCGATCCAGCGGCCACGAGGCGATCGACACAATCAGGCTGAGGCCGGAGAGTAACATCCACATTTCTGGGCGACCGGGGATGAAAAACGCGTTAATAAAGGCGGTAGCCGAGATGATTAGGGCCGTATGATGATGCCGGATGAGAAATGGCGAAAGCAACAACGTCAGCAAAACACCCACCCCGATCATGCTCGTGGAGTCGGTCGGGTCAGCCAGCAAAAAGCCCATTACAATCGCCAACGGAATGACGAAAGCGAAAATCAACAGGGCTTTGGGTAAGGCTGACATTATAAAATCTACTCAAAACTAATCAAAGGAACCGAACAGGGGCAACTGTTTTGCTCAATAAGTTGTTTCAAACTCGAAACAAATTCGTTCTCGATCGATGGAATAGTTACTTAGTCACTAATTCGCACAAGCAGGCTGCTAATCGATCTAATTCTTCGTAAGAATGCTGACTCGAGATCACGGCTCTCAACGAAAGTTTCCCATCATACTCGGTCACAGCAGGGAAGATCCCCTTTTCGAGAAACGTAGCTCGAACCTTCTCCATATCACAGATTATTCCTACCTGGGTCACGATTGGACCTTTTCCGATGGAACCCTCCACTTGGGACCGGACGCGTTCTGCGTTCTCGTGCAGTTTGCTCGCCAGATCATCGTTTCCATTTTCCAACAAATCCAAAGCCAATGCTGCGCCTCGGATCCACGGCACAGGGACAGGGGTGCTGCCTCTAAACATCGAACTTCGCCTCCAGATCTCCTGCACAACTGCCGACGAACCCAGAATCGCGCCCCCGGCACAACCCAGCGCCTTGCTCAAAGTGCATGTGGTGACCACACGCTCGGTCGTGGCTACGGCTGCTTGTTCCACGGTTCCACGACCTCTCGACCCCATTGTGCCAAATCCGTGGGCATCATCCACACATAGCCAGTCTCCAGATCTCATGACCTCAAGATAATCCGCCACTGGTGCCACCGAACCATCAAACCAAAACATTCCATCAGTGAGAATCACCACAGGACCATCTCCGAGAGTCGCCCGTTGTTTCGTCAAATCCGAAACGTCACGATGATTAAAAAAATGCACCGTCGCTCCCAAGAACTGGGTCGCATCTCGCAAGCTGCAATGGGCCTCTCGATCCAACAACACTGCCGAGAACTTCCCTGCGAGTGCCTGCGCTAGAATTAGATTGGAACTAAATCCCGTCGGGGTGAGCACTGCCGCCTCGGTCCCCGCGAACCTAGCTAATTGCGCCTCCAAGGCACCGTAAGCGGGGTGATCTCCAGTGGTCGTGCGCGATGCCCCTGTGCTGATCCCATCGCGTTGTAAGGATTCGGTGATCGTTCGTAAAACCTCCGGATGACTGGCCATTCGGTGGTAATCGCAACCCCCAAAAAATAAGAGGCGTTGGCCGTTCCAGACCACGTGCGTCCGGTCGATCGGTTCGAGTTGTCGCCAGTTCATCGCCTCCTTCTATATCGCGTCGGCTGCTTTTGCCACTCGTTAAACTTGATATTCTGAACGATCTCCGCACCATTTCATCATGTCCCAATCTGATGCCTATTCGTTGGTAATGGTCACAACCCCGGACGCGGAATGTGCCCGCCGCCTAGCGAGGGCGGCGTTGGAGGCAAGGCTTGTAGCGTGTGCCAACATCACGCCCAGTATCGAATCTCACTATTGGTGGCAGGGTGAAATCCAATCTGCGTCTGAAGCCTTGATATTTTTTAAAACCACTTCTGTGAACATCGCCAACCTCGAAGCACTCGTTCTCCAGCACCACCCCTACGAGACTCCCGAGTTTATTGTCATTCCGATTCAGCATGGGAATCCGCATTATCTGGAATGGATTCGGTCGAATGTGAAACTCTGAACCCCTGACAACTCATGATTTGGTCACAGAATTACGATCCCCTCGGACACACCATTGGCTCCACCTTGCTCGCAGCAACTCCTGTTGTCGTGCTGCTAGCAGCGATGGCCCTCTTTCGAATCCGGATTCATTATGCGGCGGGGATTGCACTGATCACCGCACTTGTGGTCGCAATTCTCGGCTTTGGAATGCCTTGGCAGCTCGCAACTGCGAGCGCGGTTTACGGAGCCGCTTACGGGTTATTCCCCATCGCGTGGATCATTCTAAACCTCCTTTTTCTCTATCAACTCACCGTTGTTTCGGGCCGATTTGATCTCTTCCGTCAACATCTCGCCCATCTCGCTCCTGACCCCCGAATCCAACTCATTCTTGTCGCGTTCTGTTTCGGTGCTTTCTTTGAAGGCGCGGCTGGTTTCGGTGCTCCTGTCGCCATCACCGCCGCGATCCTGATCCGGCTTGGGTTCTCCCCCTTGCATGCCTCGGGGCTTTCGCTGATTGCGAACACAGCACCTGTCGCCTTCGGGTCAATCGGAACCCCCATCATCGCTTTAAACGCGGTCACAGACCTAGACATCTACCACCTTTCAAAGATGGTGGGGCGTCAGTTGCCGGTCTTTTCGTTAATCATTCCAGGTTGGGTTATCTGGGCTCATTCTGGCTGGCGCGGACTACGTGAAACTTGGGGTGTCGCCCTCCTTGCGGGGTTCGTCTTCGGCATCGTTCAGTTTGCGGTTTCGAATTACCACGGACCTTGGCTTGTGGACATCTTTGCCGCATTGGCATCAACCGCCGCCGTCCTTCTGTTCCTCAGATTCCGACGATCCAGCACAGTTCCACGAACCGTCCTTAGTCCTCCACAAATCCGTTCTGCTTACATGCCTTGGTGCGTCCTATGCCTCATCGTATTCTTGTGGGGAATTCCGAATGTTAAAAACACTTTAAACAAGCTCGGTGCATGGTCGGTGCCCGTTCCCGTCTTACACGAGTCCATTCTTCGCACCGCTCCTGTCGTGACGATCCCTAAAGCCGAGAAAGCCATCTTCCAGATCAACCCCATTTCAGCCACTGGCTCTGGCGTCTTCCTCGCTTCAGTGATTGTCGGAACCCTACTTGGTTTCACACCCCTCCAACTCGCCCGCATCTATCTCGGCACCATTTATCGCATCCGCCATTCCATCCTCACCATCGCCGCAATGCTGGCACTAGGTTACGTGACCAAGTACTCTGGGGCGGATGCCACACTCGGCCTCGCACTCGCTCGAACGGGTTGGTATTACCCATTTTTCGGAACCATGCTCGGTTGGCTCGGAGTTGCATTGACCGGTTCTGACACAGCCTCGAATGTCCTCTTTGGAAACCTCCAAACGATCACCGCCCAACAAACTGGGGTTAGCCCGGTTCTTATGGCCGCTGCCAACAGTTCCGGAGGTGTCATGGGAAAAATGATCGACGCCCAATCCATCGTGGTCGCCTCCACAGCAACTAATGCCTACGGGCAGGAAGGCAACATCCTTCGCTTCGTATTCTTGCACTCCATCATCCTCGCTATCCTCATCAGTCTCTGGGTCTTTCTCCAAGCACGCCTCGACCTGTTCAAGTGGATGGTTCTGCCGTGACATCATCCCTCACTAATTCCTCGTAAGATCCTAGAAGCGATTCGATCCGCCTCTTTTCTCCTAGCAAAGTCCGACGATAATGAAAAACGAGGCCAACAATAACTCCGCCCAAAACAACCGGAACAAAAACCAAAGCAGGATCAATCTCGTTCCCAGCTTTCCCAACGGCCTTGAGCTGATGGATCACGATGGGAACCATGAGCACGACAACTCCAAGCAGCGCGCACACCGATTTCGTTCGCGAGCGAGTGAGCCTGTTTTCATCAAGAAGTGCCCGCAGACACGTCTGGATCGATTTCTCGAACCCACCATGTCGCGAACGATGCCGACGATAATCAAGAACCGTTACCAACCAAAAAAACCAAAGTGCGGCAAAAATAGGATCCATACCCCACTCCCGTGTAAAATGAATCGCGCTTGAATTTGATCCTGACCAAAAGTGGTGTAAGAGAAACCTGACGGTAACAAAAACCAGCCAGACAAAGACTATCCCGCTGAAAAGCGCGAAACCACGATGCCGACGACGTAAATCGTTGACGTAATTCATATCAGATTCAATACACCAAATTCGCTCTGAAATCGGGTGTTTTCCCTGCCTTAATCGATTCACTCCATTGATCCAACCGTTCCTCACCCAATTTCCAAAACTTTCGGCACAGTCCAAAATACTCTAAAACAGAATCTTTCTCCCCTTTCTTCAAGAGATCTTCAGCCAGACTCATATTGGGGCCGAAAGAATTTAATTGTGGCGAACCCGGACTTTTTCCCGCAGCGATCAAATGTCCTTTCGCTTCCGCCACACGTCCTTCAGCGAGAGCAATGCGACCTAACACCATATTAAAATCATGGATCGCGTTACCATAATTCCAATCGCTCGGATATTTCGAAAGCATCCCTTCTAATTCCTTCGCATAGGTCATCGCATCCTGAGTCTTGCCATTCACAAAACTTTCCTTCGCAACCTCCGCTAAAGCGTAAAACCTATGAATCTCAGTCTTAGCCTTCTTCAATTCTCGTGTCGCCTTCACCAACCGTTTCTCAGGCTGTTGCGGAAAGTCTTCCCCACAAGCAACACCCATGGCACAGATAAAAACGCTCAACAAGATCCGAGTCATAGAACGCAGTCTGCTAATCTCTAACTTGAAACTCAATCCATATCTCGTTGGAACCAAGGCAGTCATTTATTCCAAGGTTTCCATAAAAGATCCGAATTATTGGTTCGGCCTTTGTTCTGAGCAAAGTCCCAATAATCTCGGACGCGAAACCGACGAACATGACCGTCGATAAACGCGATGTTCGCTCCCGCACGGTGCAAGTTGGTATGCACATTATTTTGTTGGGCTCTGGCCGCTTTTTTGCCGTTATCGAACAGCCAGACTACTTGTGCGGGTTGTGGCACTGTTCCTAGCTTCACGGGGTGATCGCTATCTCCGACCTCGTCGATGTGCAAATTGAGGCAATAATGGAACAGGTTATTTCCGTTGGAGCGATTCGTATTTGAAGGACAGATGAAAGGGGAACGCGTCAACGAAGCCGCTGCATTCGTTCGCCATGGCATCTCATGATACGTGGCAATGCCAAGTGTGCGGGGCAGGGCGATATACCAGCCTGTTTCGCCGGAGAGTCCATTACCTGAGCCTTCCGGCGGCATCCAATCATTGTTGTCACCTGCGTAGAGATGTAACGCTAAACCCCATTGGCGAAGGTTTCCAATGCATTGGTTTGATTTAACGAATGTTTTGGCTCTTACGAGACTCGGGAGGAGAATCGAGGCGAGAATTGCGATGATGGCCACGACCACCAAAAGTTCAACCAGAGTAAAACCGTTTCTCGAATGGAACTTCATCACGCCTCCTCGAGCCGTCTTGGACGGTTATGGAATAACCTCCAATTTGTGAGCGTTCTTCACTGCGCGTTGGGCAATGGCGAAGGCCAGCCCGCGCGTACTGATTCTTAATTCTGGGATATGATAATGCCTCAGAATTGCCTCAAATATCGCAACCCCCATGAGAACTACATCGGCCTTGTTGGTCGGAAGACCGACAACGTTGATCCGATCCCTCAAAGCCATCCCCCAAAGTTGTTCGCTTCTG
>SXGS01159707.1_pt1 | contig 27872 bp, 21 predicted proteins | sample 3174681 | NCBI WGS metagenome assembly SXGS01 (sample SAMN11356861, study PRJNA531348) | freshwater metagenome | isolation source: freshwater sample F1-80 | place: China: Fuxian Lake, Yuxi | collected 2017-12-25 | reverse complement strand
CCGGGCGAGGGTCACAACCTGCAGGAGCACTCGGTGGTGCTGGTGCGCGGTGGCCGCGTGCGCGACCTCCCCGGTGTGCGCTACCACATCATCCGCGGTACGCTTGACGCCTCGGGCGTCGACAACCGCACGATCAGCCGCTCGAAGTACGGCACCAAGCGTCCCAAGAAGTAAGCCGCCAGCAGTCCTGAAACAGCGCCATGCCCCGTAACTACAAGTCGACAGCGGTACTTCTCAAGCCGGATCCGAAGTTCAATTCGATGCTGGCCACGAAGCTCATCAACAAGATCATGCTCAGCGGCAAGCGCGCCGTTGCGCAGGGCATCTTCTACGAAGCCCTCGATCTCGCCTCCAAGAAGGTCACGGACTGCCCGGACCAGCTTGAGCTCTTCACCCGCGCGGTGGAGAACGTCAAGCCGATGGTCGAAGTCCGTTCCAAGCGCGTTGGCGGTGCCAACTATCAGGTCCCGCGCGAAGTGAAGAAGAACCGCCAGCAGGCGCTGGCAATCCGCTGGATCGTCGACAACGCCCGCAAGAAGAAGGGCAAGCCGATGGCCAAGCGCCTCGCCGACGAACTGGCCGATGCCTACATGGGCACGGGCGCTTCGGTGCAGTGGAAGGAACAGGTTCACAAGATGGCGGAGGCCAACAAGGCCTACGCGCACTACGCGCGCTAGTCCGCACGATTACGTGGCCCGGACACGGATACTGTGGCGAGTCCTGCCGGGCTCGCCACAGCCATTCAGGGCGGGCTCCTCCAGCTCATCCGGAACTTGTACTTCCACGGATCTGTCCTTCCGCACCCCACATGCCCATTGACGTTCTGATCGTCCGCGACCCGCGCGAGTCGGTGAAGAAGTGTTCCTTGACGCCGCTGCGCGGTCTGGAGCGCATCCAATTCGTCACCTACCACCCCGAGCGTCGTGTAAGCGCGGGACGGCGCCTGCTGCTGCACCCCGAAGGACCGGAGCTGCAGCCTGAGGATGCGGGGCTTTCGCTGCTGTTGATTGACTGCGCCTGGCGCCGAGTGCCGCAGCTACTGAGCAGGATCGATGGGGAACTTGTGCATCGCCGGCTGCCGCCGCTGCGCACGGCCTATCCGCGCAAGAGCACGGTCTTCGAGGATCCCGCCAGCGGTCTCGCCTCAGTGGAGGCGCTCTATGCCGCGCTCGCGATCCTCGGCGATCCTCGCCCGGAGCTCTTGCGTGACTACCGCTGGCGCGAGGCCTTCTTCGAGCTCAATCCGGCGCTAGCGGGGCTGCAGCAGCAGTAGCGTGAACAGCGTCTGCAGCGCAAGCAGGCCGATGTAGGTCATGCCGCGTCGCGCATGCTCCCGGTCGAAGAACAGAATCGCACCGACCCAGGCGGCGACCAGAAAGGCGCTGGCGCCCAGCAGCAGGATGCCGGTGAGTCCCAGCCAGCGCGGATCAGCGCCCGCCTGACGCGCGATCAGCAGCGTCCCATCCGCGACCGCGGCGCCGATCCATACGGCTCGCACGGAAGGCAGGCGCAACTCTCTCACCGCGCACAGCCTTTCCCGCCATCACGTGAAGCAGGCGAGGGATGCGGGGGCCGGCAGCAGAGGCAGGGACGGAGGGGCACCTCATCAGCCTAATGACCTGCTAGGCTCGTGGGCAGATGGAACTGCTGCTGGCCCTGTGCTGCGCCTTGCAGGCAACTCCCGAGCCGGAGGGCTGGACGCTCGTGCTCTCCAGCGGCGGCGTGCGTGGCTTTGCGCACATCGGCGTGCTCGAAGCACTGGAGGCCGAGCGCATTCCCGTCGAACGCATCGTGGGCTCGGAGATGGGCGCGCTGGTGGGCGGGCTGTATGCGCTGGGCCTGAGTGCGAGCGAGATCGAGCAGAGTCTGCTCTCACGCGAGTGGTTCGACGCGCTCGAGGACCGTCCCCTGCGACGCTGGCTGTCCTTCCGCGCCAAACAGGAGGATCGTGACTTCCTCTTCGATCTGCCGATCGGCTGGTCCGCGCGCGGGTGGCTGCTGCCGAGCGGCGTGCGCAGCGGAACGCGCCTGCGTCTGGAGCTGGCGCGCCTGACGATGCGCGGGGCCGGCGTGGAGGAGTTCAGCCGTTTTCCCCTGCCGTTCCGGGCCGTGGCAACCGAGCTTGCCGACGGCAGCCTGCACACTCTGGACTCCGGTTCGCTGAGTCTCGCACTGGAAGCCAGCCTCGCCACCCCTGTGATTCAGCCTCCGGTGCCGCTGGCGGAGCACTGGCTCATCAGCGGTGCCGTGGCCGCACCCGTTCCGGTGCGCGCGGCGCTCGAGCTGGAACCGAAGCGCATGCTGATCGTCGATGTCGCCCGCAGGACACGCGAGTGGCAGCGTCCGGATTTGTTGGATGTGGCGGAGCAGACTCTGGAGTTGTTCGTGGCCACGCGCGCACAGGAGGAGCTCTCCATGCTGCGCGGTCAGGATCTGGTCTGCGTGCCCGAACTCGGCGGCATGCAGGCCTGGTCACCGGAGCAGGCGCACGAGGCCCGTGCACGCGGGCGCGCCGCGCTGGAGCCGCTTCTGGAACGACTGCGTCCGTATGCGCTCGATCCGCAGGCCTACGCGCAATGGCGCGAGCGCTGCCGCGCACGGCTGCCCGCGCTGCCGCGCTTGCGTTCGATCCAGGTGGAGCCGGGGGCCTCGCTTTCCCCGCAGAGCATTCGCGCGCGCATGGAATCCGAGCCGGAGCAACCGCTGCAGACGGAAGTGCTGGGTGAGGATCTGGCTCGGCTCTACGGCCTGCGGCAGTTTGAGCGCATTGACATGCGTCTGGAGCCGACGGCGGATGCCGGCTACGCCGATCTGCGCCTGCGGCTGATGGATCTGCCGGCAGCCCCCTGGCACCTGCGCCTTGGGATGTCCGGCGAGCTGACGGCGGGCGAGGACGTCAACTTCGTGCTCGGCGCGTCACTGCGCTTTGCTCCCAGCGACGCCTGGGGCTCGGAGTGGCGTGGTGGCGCGGAAGTCGGCAATCGCTTTCTTTTCGAGCTCGAGCGCCGTCAGGCGCTGGAAGCGGGCGGCAAGTGGTTCCTCGTGCCCCATGCCAACTTTTCGCGCCGGCCCGTGCGCGTCGAGCTCGCAAACTCAAACTCCGCGCAGTTCACCGTCGAAGGACTCGAACTCGGAGTCGACTGTGCCTACGAGCCGGATGAGAACTGGCGCTGGAGCGCGGGCCTGCTGTGGACGCATTCCAGCTCGGCCGTCGACATCGGTGACGCCGATCTGGGTACTGATTCCGAACAGACCGGCGGTCTGGTGCTCGCTGCGGATTACGACAGCCTCGATGACACGGCGTTTCCCCGGGATGGATCGACGCTCAGCTGGACGAGCTTCCTGCCGCTTGCGGATCTGGGCAATGCGGATGATGAACTGCTGCAGTTTTCCTACGACCGAGTCGAGACAGTGGCCGGCGGTTCGCTGGTGCTGGGGGCGGAGCTCGACACCGTGCTGGAGAGCGGCGCCAGCGTCCAGAACTTCTTCCCTCTGGGCGGTTTCCTGCGTCTCTCAGGGCTTGGCAGCGATGCCATCAGCGGACCGACTGCAGCGCTGGCGCGGGCGGTCTACTTCCGCCAGCTCGGGGCGACGCGCGCGCAGCGCGAGGACTTCACCTGGTATGCGGGCGCTTCGCTGGAGGCGGGCAATGTCTTCGCGGATCTCTCCGAGCTTGAGCTGGGCGAGTTGCGCCTCGCCAACTCGGCATTTCTGGGCCTCGATACCCTGATCGGACCGCTCTATGCCGGCGTGGGGCTGACCGAAGGTGGTTCTACCAGCCTGTTTGTGGTGCTGGGACGAGTCTTCTAGCATCGCAGGAGCCATGGACCCCTCCCGTCTGCGCAATCTCGGCATTGCGGCGCACATCGATGCGGGCAAGACGACGCTTTCGGAACGCATGCTCTACATCGGTGGCGTGGAACGCTCGCTGGGCGAGGTGGAGGAGGGCACCAGCGCGCTGGATTGGATGACGGCGGAGCGCGAACGCGGCATCACCATCAGCGCAGCCGCGACGCGCATTCCGTGGAAGCAGTGTGCGCTCAACCTGATCGACACGCCCGGCCCCGTGGACTTCACGCTCGAAGTCGAGCGGTCCCTGCGCGTGCTCGACGGTGCAGTTCTGGTGGTCGACGGCGTGATGGGGGTGCAGGCCCAGACCGAGACCGTCTGGCGGCAGATGCGCCGTCACGGCGTCCGCGCGCTGGCTTTCGTCAACAAGCTGGATCGTCCGGGAGCGGACTATCTGCGCACGGTGCAGGAGATCGCCCGACGGCTGGAGGTGCGGGCCGTGCCCGTGGCCTGGCCGCTGTTCGGGGACGGCGTGCAGGGCGTGATCGATCTTGTGCGCGGCGTCAGCTACGTGCAGCGCGCAGACGCGCGCAGCGTGCGCGCCGAGCAGCGCGCCCATCCCGCGCACTGCGCCGATGAAATCGGCGTGCTGCGGGCCGAACTGCTGGAGACGCTGGCCGAGCGCGATGAACAGCTCACGCGCGAGCTGATCGAAGGTCGCGAGCCGGATCCCGAACGCTGCGTGGCCCTGCTGCGCGAGCGCGTGCTCGCGGGCGAGCTGCTGCCGGTCCTGTGCGGCTCGGCGCGGCTGGCCGTGGGCGTGACGCACCTGCTCGATGCCGTTGTCGACTATCTGCCTGCGCCGCAGGTGGAGCCTGACGCGCCGCTGGCGCTGCTGGTATTCAAGCGCCAGCGCATCGGCCGCCGTGAGCTGTGCTTCGTGCGCGTGCAATCAGGCCTCTTGCGCGGCGGACAGACGCTCTTCAATCCGCGCACGCAAGCCGAAGAACAGCCGAGCGCGATTCTGCGCCTGCATGCGGATCATGGCGAGGTGCTTGAGTCCGCGCAGGCGGGGGACATCGTGGCGCTCGAGGGTCTGGTGCATGCGCGCACGGGGGATACCTTGTGCCTGCGCGAGGCGCCTTGTCTGCTCGACGCACTGGAGAGCCCGGAGGCCGTCATCGAGCGCACTCTGGAGCCGATCACCGAACAGGACCGCGAGCGTCTGGCGCAGGCACTGGCACTGCTGGAGCGCGAGGATCCGAGCTTTCATGCGCACGAGGACCCGCACACCGGTCAGTGGCTGATGGAGGGCATGGGGGAGCTGCATCTGGAGATTGCCGAAGAACGCTTGCGGCGGGAGTTCGAGCTGGCGGTGATCAGCGGTGCCCCGCGTGTGGCCTTTCAGGAAGTGCCGGGTGTTTCCGCGCAGGGGCTGGGCGAGGTGGATCGGCAGGTCGGCGAGCGCGCGCTGCACGCACAGGTTCGCCTGAGCATCGAGCCCCAAGCGCGGCAGGCAACACCCGCGATCGAGTGGGCCGCCGGTGTGACCGCGAGCGAATCCGTGCGCAGGGCCTGCGAGGCCGCGCTGGTTCATGCGATGGGCAGCGGGCCGCGCACAGGCTGGCCGGTGACGCATGCGCGCGTGCGCATCGAGTCCGCGCTTTGCGAAGCGGGTGCGGAGGAGGAACTGGCTTTCGCGGCCGCCAGCGCGCTGGCGCTGGGTGACGCGCTGGCCCGCGCGCAGGTGGAGGTGCTGGAGCCGTGGATGGCGGTGGAGGTCAACACGCCGCCCGAGTTCTCCGGCGGCGTGTTGGCGGATCTGGAGTCGCGCGGCGCACGCGTGCGCCTTGTGCAGGATGAAGGCCTGCGCCGCATCGTGCGCGTGGAAGTCCCGCTGGCGAAGATGTTCGGCTACGCCACGGACCTGCGCTCGCGCTCGCAGGGTCGGGCAGACTTCACGATGAGCCTGTGTGAGCGTCGCCCTGTCCCTGTGGAGGAGTGGCACGCGCGGGGCTTGAGCTGAGCCGCAGCAGCTCGAGCAGGGGAACGAGGATCATCAGCATCAGACTGGGTGCCAGCAGCAGCCGGCCGGCGAGCTTGACCCAGGCACCGGACTCGCCCGCGGCCTGAACCAGCCAAGGCGCGGCGAGATCGCAAGCAGCTCCCGCGAAGGCCGCCACCACGATCCAGCGCCGCCAGCGCTGCGAGTAGCGGCCCAGCAGGAAGACATGCCCCAGCACGAACAGCTGCATCGGCATGGCGAAGAGGTGGAAGTGCGTCAGCTCCAGCAACTCGCCCGTGCTCTTCGCTAGCTCTGGCGTGCTGCCACCGTAGTACTCCCGGATGCTCGTGACATCCAATCCGGAGCGCGCAACTCCCAATGCGATCATCACACCGTAGCCCAGCAGCGCAAACACCAGAAACAGCGCCAAGGCAAGGCGCGTGCTCGGTTGCAGGGCCGCAAGACCGCCCTTGGGGGCGAGGAATTCCTTCATGGATGCAGCAGGCCCGGTTGCTCGCGGGTCAAGAGCTCGTTGGCGTGCACTCCGCCCTGTGCATCGATCAGCATGGCCGCCACGCCCATGGCCTGCGCCGGTGCAAGACCTTCCCGGCCGAGCACGAACAGCGCCGTGGACCATGCGTCGGCCAGCGCGGGATCCTGTGCGATGCACAGGCTGGCGCGCGTGCCCTGCGCGGGGCTCCCGCTGCGCGGATCGAGGATGTGGAGGCCGCGCTCAGCAGCGGAGCTGACGGCCAGCGATCGGCCGCGCAGGCTCAGCGCACGGGCCGGCAGCGGCTCCGCGAGTCCCACGCTCCAATCGCGGCCCGGCAACGCGTGCAGCTGTCCGCCGAAGTCCAGCAGCGCCCGCTCAATGCCCAGTGCCGCAAGGCGCGCCTGCGCGCGGCGCAGAGCGTAGCCCTTGCCGTAACCGCCGAAATCCAGCCGCAGCTGCGGCTGCCGCAGGCGCGCGGCGCGCGTCTCGCGGCAATAGTCGAGGTTCTTGAGACCGCTCACCGCCAGGGCGGCGAGGCGTTCCGCTTCGCTAGGCTGCCGGCCGTCGCGGTACAGCGAGGTCAGCGCGCCGAGGCCGACATCAAAGGCGGCTTGCGTGCGTTCGTGCAGCGTCAGGCACTCCTCGGTCACCAGCGCCAGCTCCTCGGGCATCACCGCGCGGCGCTCGCGCGCTTGCGCCTGCCACACCGAGAGTGTGGAATCCGCGCGCCAGTCCGAAAGCAGCAGATCAATGCGCGCGACCTCGGCGAAGACGGCTTCTTCGGCGCGCTCGCGCAGTGCCGCATCGGGATGGTCGATCTGCACGGACAGCAGCGTGCCCATCAGCAGACGCGAGCGCGGCAGGCCTGCGGGCGCCGCATTCTTCGGGGCGGCTGCGTTCGTTGCCGTCGCCGACGTGCCGCCCGCGATGCGCACAGGCGTGCCGCTTCCGATGCCGATGCTCATGGCTGCGAGCCGCTGCCGCACGCCGATTGTAAGATTGCGGCAGGAGATCGTGGCTCCTGCGATGTTGACGATGTCCTTACCGGGCACCAGCGCGGAGCCCGGTCCCTTGTTGCGGAACTGGGCGCGCCAGTCGGCTGCGCGCACTTCGCCGCCGTGTGACTCGCGGTAGGCGAGGATCTCGACCGCCTGCACGCTCAGGCCGGCATCGGTCGCCATCAGGAAGGTGATCGGCCGGTGCTTGCCGCGCACATCATCGATGATCGCGTGACCCAAGAGCTGCCCTTCGCGGTAGAAGCTGACTCCGCGCAGCAGGCGCGGCGCGGGCTTGGCACCCGAGAGCCGCTCGATCTGCTGCTGCTCGGCCGGGCTGTAGCTGCGCTCCCACTCGGCACGCGCGTCGGCCTTGGGGAACAGGCGTGCGTAGAGCGCCTCATCCGCGCCGGCCGGGAGGCACAGCGCGATGCACAGCCAGATCAGCTGCAGGCAGAGGCGTCGGAACATCAGAACTGCCAGCCCAGTCCGAGGTTGAACAACTCCGGCAGATCCTCATTCGAGCGGTCATCGCGGAATTGCAGGTCGGCCTTGAAGACCAGATTGCGCACCGGCCACCAAGAAAGCCCGACGGTCCACTCCGTGCGATCGGCGGCGGGCACATCGGCCGAGCCGAGGTATTCCGCGGCCTGTGTGTCGACTGCGTCCCAGCGCAGGAACAGCGCTGCGTCGGATTCGCTGAAGCGGCCGCTTCTCCAGCCCTGCGGGAAGCAGTGCCAGGCTGCTTCGAGCGTCGTGCCCTCCTGCCGCTTGCCGACATCGTTGCCGATCGTTGCCGCTCCATCGACGAAACTCACCGCCGTGGCTCCGCGCAGTTCGAAGTCACCCAGACGAGCCTGCGCATCGAGGCAAAGCAGCGTCAGGTCCGCATCGACGCCGGGGTTGACGCCCTGATCGCCGTTGTTGAGCCCACCCTGAAAGAACGAGAAGCCCACGGCGAGCTCGTTGGTCGCCTGCCAACCCAGCCGACCCGAGAAGGCGGGTTGGCTGAGGCCCGGGCGCTCCGACATGCGCCCGTTGCGAATGCCGCCCACGGCGCTGAACTCGCTGCCGTCCAGGCTCGATCCAAAGTAGAACTCGTACTTCAGCGTCTCCGAAAGATCGCCGAACAGTCCCACGCCATCCCCCGACCAGGTGGTCGGGATCATGCGCGTGTCGAACAGCGAGCGTTCGACCCCGAAGAAGGTGGGGGGCTCATGGATGCGGTTGGTGATGCCGAGCGGCTGGAGGTAGCGGCCGGCACGCACGTTGACATCCTGCGAGAACAGGAAGTCGAGGTGCCACTGCTCGACCTTGAGCTCGCCATCGCCGTCCTCGACCTTGGCGTGCTCAAGCTCCGTCTCGGAGTGCATCACGATCCAGTCGCTGAACTCGTAGCCCAGATAGAGAACCAGCCGGTGCAGATCGATCTGATCCTGACCGGGACCTTCGGTTCCGTTGTAGTGGATCTCGCCGTAGCCGCCGACCGTGAAGCGCTCGTACCACGGGCGCAGGTCCTCGGTTGCGGAGGGGGTGATCGCGGCGGTAGTGATCGGGGCGGTCTGAATCTCGGCCGGAGGGGGAGGAGGACTTTGGAACAGCATGCGGCTGGCGATGATATTGAGACGCAGTCTCAATATCAAGCCCCGCCAAGTCCCTGACCCTCAGCCCTTTTCCTAGGTCCCCGCCCGGGGGTAGACCGGCCCCTCCGGGGACAGGACGGCCTCCAGCAGGCGCCGCGCGGCCCGGTCGTGCCTCAGTAGCAGGCGCGGGGAGCGGATCCTGCGGTTGTCGCTCTCGATGCGCTGCTCGAGTTCCTTCTCGATGCGCCGCGAGCGGCCCCGCTCCCCGCGGGTGGCAAGCACCAGCGCATGCGTTCCGCGGATGACAATGCGGTCGTTGAGCTCGGCGCCATGCTGCTCAAGCGACTGTGAGGCGCGCTCGCACAGTTCCAGCGCTTCATCCAGCCGGCCGGCTTCGCGGTGCACGCGCGCCATCAGCGCCAGCGCCACGGCCTCCAGCCGCTCCAGGCCGATCGTGCGCGCGAGTTCTCCGGCGTTGTTCAGCGTCTGCAGCGCCTCAGGGTCAGTCTGTTCCCACAACAGGATGCCGAGGAACAGTCCCGCAATGGCCTGACCGCGCCGGTCCTCGATCTGATCGCACAGGCGCAGAGCTTCGCGAATGCGCGCCTCCGCCTCCCGCGGGCGATTGAGATCGAGCAGCAGGCCGCCCAGTCGCGCGCTGATCTCGGCGAGCAGGCGCTTCTCACCCGAGATCGCCGCAAGCCGCGCGGCGCGGCTCGCGCTCGCCAGAGCGCGCGCGGGAGAGCCCAGGATGCGGTAGACCCGCGCGCGCAGCAGGTAGGCGGCTGCGTGCGCACCGGGGATGTGGTAGCCGCGGTCCGACCGCAGCAGCGCCAGCGCGGAATCGGCATGCGACAGCGCGCTCTCGAGCTGGTCCTCGAGCACGTCGATCACGCCCAGCGCGTTGTGCGCCAGCGCGCGTTGAGCGTCCACTTCCGCCAGGGCCAGGGCTCGCTCCGCGAGCTGGCGCGCGTCGCCGAGCTCGCCCACCTGTGCCTGCACATGCGCCAGCCGACGAAGGGCCTCACTCAGCAGGATCGTGGTCGCGCTCTTCTCGAACAACTGCACCGCATTGCGCAGCATGCCGCGTGCCAGACCGAACTGGCCGGTGGATACCGCGTAGCGTCCGTGCAGCAGGTAGACGCGTCCCACGGCCTCTGGATCATCGTCGGGATCGAAGGCCAGATCGCTCAGCCGATCGAGGAATTCGCGCTGGCCTTCGCGGAATCCGAGCCGGTCAGCGGCATCGACAGCCGCCTCGAGCAGCTCGATGTAGCGTCGATCGAGCACGCGCTCGCGCGGCAGCGCTTCGAGTGCCTCGAGGCCCCAGCGCGAAAGCGCGTGCACACGCTGCGGCTCGCCGCCCTTGAGCAGGCGGGACAGCAGGCCGGGCAGCAGCTCCAGCAGTTCCTCGTGACACTGCGCCGCGCGCAAGTGGAAGGCGCGCTGAAAGGCATCTTCCATGCTCGGCACGCGCTCGGGTGCGGGCTTGAGCGCTTCGGCCGCCAGAGCGTGCAGTCGTTGGCGCTGTTCGCGCGTCAGCAGGCGATAGACAGCTTCGCGCAGTGCAGGCCGCGCGAAGCGGTAGCGCGCACCGACCGGCACCAGCCAGCCCTCGCGCACCAATCGAGCGAGCACCATGTCCACCTCGGCGCGCTCTCCCGGTGCGAAGGCCTGCGCCAAGAAATCCGCCTCGATGCGTCCGCCGACAACCGCGATGCGTCGCAGCCAGCTGCGCTCGTTCACCGAGAGTCGCTTATAGGACTCCTGGATCGCGCGATTGAGGCTCGGCGGCAGGGGCAGCCGGTCGGGAGCGATCACGAGCTCCAACCCGGTGCCATCGGCGTGGCGGCGAATCTCTCCGCGCGCATGCAAGCCGCGCAGCAGCTCCGCGATGTGGGCCGGATTGCCGCGGCTGCGCTCGTGCAGCGTGCGCGCCAGATGCAGCTGCGCGACGGTGTGATGGAACAGCGCCCGCACCAGATCCTGAACCGCCGCACTGTCGAGGTTCTCCAGCTCCAGCCGGAAGACCGGCAGCAACGCCAGCAGTCGCGCCTCCAGCCGCTTCTGCGCCAAGGGGGCGCGCCACAGGTTCTCGCTGCGCGCGGCAATCACCAGCAGCGTGCGCGTTCCACCGAGTTTTTCGGCAGCAAGCTCCAGCGTTTCCAGCGTGTCTTCGCGCGCCCCGTGCGCATCATCGAGGAACACCACCAGCGGCATTTCGCGGCCCAGCGCCACCAGCCAGATCGCCAACGCGACCGGCACGGACAAGCCGCCGCTGCCATCATCGTGCGGATCGAGCGCGCGCATCAGCGTCTCGACCACGCGCGGCGGCACCAGACGCGCAAGCTCGCTGCGCTCGCGCTCGCGCGGCGCCACACCGTCGGGCAGGCGCAGGTATTTCTCGAGCAGTCGCAGGATCGGGTGGCAGGGACGCTCCTCGTCCAGCTCGCGGCAGCGTCCGTAGAGGTACAGCGGGGGATCGGAGCTGGTGCGCGCGCGGCTGACGAACTCGTTGATCAGCCGCGATTTGCCGGTGCCGGCGCGACCCTGCAGCATGAGACAGGCTCCGCCCGGCGATGCTTGGGCAGCCGCACTCTCCGGCGGCAGGCTCTCGGGCGAAACCGCGAGTTCTGCGCTCGGACGACGGCGCACGCCGCACGCAAAGGCACTCTCGACCAGCTCCAGCTCGCGCTCCCTGCCTACCAGCGGCAGCAAGTGGCGCGCGTCGCTCTCGCCGATGCCTCCGCGCCGCTGACCCGCTTCGAACTGCAGCTGGGCGCGCCACCACTCGCCGGCTTCGCCCTCCTGCAGCTGGCGCTGCGCCTGCGAGGCATCGGGTCTGCGCTCCGGATCGCGCGCCAGCAGCCCGGCCAGCAGCGCGTCGAGAAAGGGCGAGAGCAGCGGCACGATGCGCGAAGGCGACACGAAGCGCGCTGTCGCAATCGCCGCCAGCAGCTGATCGGCCTGAGGCCGCTCCAGAGCCGCGCGCGTGACCGCGCCGCTGGAGCCGCTGACGGCATCGAAGCCCGCCGGCGTGCCGCCGAGTTCGCGCGCCTCGCGGGCGAAGGGATGCACGCCCGTCGCCAGCTCGTACAGCACGACGCCCAGCGCAAACAGATCCGCGGACGGACCGCCGCGCTCACCGCGCGCCTGTTCGGGCGAGAGATACGGCAGGCTGCCGCGGGCTGCGGCCGTCGAGCGTTCGCGGGTGCCGGGCCGCTCGGCAAAACCGAGATCCAGCAGCACCGCGCGCCCTTCGGCATCGATGCGGATGTTCTCCGGCTTGATGTCGCCGTGGCGGTAGCCCGCCGCGTGCAGTGCGGCCAATCCGCTCGCGATCTGCGCGCCGATCGCGCGCGTCTGCGGCTCGGGCAGCGCGCCCGCCTCGAGGAACACCTCGCGCAGCGTGCGGCCCGGGCAGTAGCGCATCACCAGGAATCGGCCCTTGGCATCGCGACCCTGCGCCAGCGTGCGCACGACATGTTCGTGCCGCACCGCGAGTCCGGCATGAGCCTCCAACTCGAAGGCCTCCAGTGCGCGAGGGTCCTGCTCCAGCCGCGGATGCAGGTACTTCACTGCCAATTCCGCGCCCTGCGGCAGGCCCTCGAAGGGTTCGAGCAGCACGCCGTGCCAGACCCGGCCCGAGGAGCCGGTGCCCAGCTCACGATCGAGACGGAAGCGGGGCAGATTCACTTGGCGGGTTCCGGCGCCTTGAGCGCCAGCTGCTCCTTGTCGAGCACTTCGAAGATCGGCCAGGTGTCGAAGCGCACGCGCGCCGCACGGCGGCTCTGCTCGACGGGCACCTGGAACTCCTTCGCGAGTCGCTCCAGATTGGCCGGCAGCTTGAGCGGCGCGCTGCTTTCGACTCCATCCATCGCAAAGCGCATCATCAGCCGTCCGGTCTGTGCATCCAGCGTCGCCGTAAACACGCCCGGCAGCTTCGCCAGCGCCTTCTCGGCGCGCTTGGCGACGGCGGGATCGATCGGGGTCGCCAGCGACCAGGAAAGTTCCTCCTCGACGAGCTTGCCCACATCGGCGCTGCCACCGAAGCCCGACATCAGCTTCTTGTAGCGCTCGGCGATGCTCTTGGCGTCGAGCTTGCGACCGACATAGAAGAACTGCCGCGCGCCCAGCGCGTTCTCATACCAGCGCAGGTCGCCGTCCATGCCGACGACGAAGTCGCGCTGCGTGAAGCCGGGAATGCCCGCGCCCGCGCCGCGCAGTCCGCCCTGATCCATCATGTCGCCCTGAAAACAGGCGATTGACAGCGGCGCCGCGGCCGAGCAGCCCTTGCGCAGGGCCGTAACCACGTCCTTCTGGGTCACACCGACCGGGATCTCGACGCCGACGAAGTTCTTGCCGTTGCGCGCGCTGGTCGTCTGTGGTGCTGCGACGAGCTTGCACTCGACTTCCTTGGTTGAGAGCGCGATCAGGGCCTTCTGCATCGGCTCGGCCTTGAGCTCACCGTCGAGGCTGAAGAACAGCACGCGACTGGAAGGGCGCTCCGCAGGGTAGGGGATCTCCTCCTGCGCAGCCGGAGGCTGGGCAGGGGGTGCGGGGGGCTCCTGCGCGAGCAGCGGGCTCGAGAGCAGGAACAGGACCGGGATCAGGGGGCTTGTGCGCATGATTCCTCGCGGAGAACTCGATAGTCTTCTGGAGTCCACTCTACCCGATACCCGCGCCGGACTTCCTCATGGTCTTCACTGTCTACAATTCCCTGACCCGCCAAAAGGAGCCCTTTCAGTCGCTGCAGGCGGGGACGGTGCGGATGTACAACTGCGGACCGACGGTGTACGGGCGCGCGCACATCGGAAACATGCGCGCCTACCTGTTCGCGGACACGCTGCGGCGCTGGCTGGAGTACCGCGGCTACGCGGTTCAGCAGGTGATGAACATCACCGATGTCGGCCACATCCAGGCCGACGCGGACGAGGGTGAGGACAAGATCGAGGCTCAGGCCAAGAAGGAGAACAAGGATCCCTGGGCGATTAGCCGCGGCTGGACAGAGCTCTTCTTCAAGGACCTCCAGGCGCTGGGCGTGCGCCCTGCGATGATCTATCCCAAGGCCAGCGATCACATTCCTGAGATGCTGGAGATGATCGATGGGCTGCTCGCCAAGGGCTACGCCTATCAGGTCGACGGGGATGTCTACTACGAGGTCGGGCGCTTCCCGGCCTACGGCAGACTCTCGGGCAACAAGGTCGAGGAACTCGACGCCGGCGCGCGCATCGAAGTGCGCGAGGAGAAGCGCCATCCGGCGGATTTCGCACTGTGGAAGAGTGATCCGCGTCATCTGATGAAGTGGAAGAGCCGCTTCGGCGAGCACGGATTCCCCGGCTGGCACATCGAATGCAGCGCCATGTCGCGCAAGCATCTGGGCAATCGCATCGACATCCACACGGGCGGCGAGGACAACATCTTTCCGCACCATGAGTGCGAGATCGCGCAGACCGAGGCCTTCACCGGCCAGCCCTTCGCGAACTTCTGGATGCACTGCAAATTCCTGCAGGTCGACGGCGGCTAGATGTCGAAGAGCCTCGGCAACGTCTGGAACCTCGATGACATCCGCGCGCGCGGCTTCGACATCCGCGCGCTGCGCTACTGCCTCATCCGCGGCCACTACCGCGCGCCGCTCAATTTCACCTGGGAGATTCTCAAAGAAAGCGTCTCCGCGCTCTCCAACCTCGATGACCTCGTGGTGCGCCTGCGCAACGCCTCGCGCGGGATGGGGGCGAGCGCCAGCGCGGAGGACGGTCTGGAGGAGGTCAGCGACCTGATCGCCGAGTTCGAGTCCGGCATGGATGACGATCTCAACACGCCGCGAGCACTGGCGGCACTGTTCCAATTGCGCACGGCTGTCCTGGAAGGCCGTCTGGGTGTCAGTGCGGCTGCCGCCGCCCTGCAGTTCGTGCTCAAGGCCAACTCCGTGCTGGGTGTGATCCGGACCGAGGAAGCGAACCTCGCCGCCGAGGTCGAGGCGCTGATCGCGGCCCGTCAGGAGGCCCGCAAGCGCAAGGACTTCAAGGAGTCCGATCGCATCCGCGACACGCTGCTGGCACAGGGCATCGTGCTCGAGGACACGCCGCAGGGCGTGGTCTGGAAGCAGAAGGGCTAGAGGCGCTTCAGGAGCTCGCCGGCCTGCGCGGCGGGATCCTGCGTGTCGATCGTGGTCTCGATCCGTCCCTCGGGCGAGATCACGTAGGTGAACCGCCGCGGATAGCTCTCCTCGGCGCGATCAAGCGCCTTGTAGGCGATGCTCGTGGCCCGGGTCGTGTCGCACAGCAGCGGGAACTCGAAGCCGAACTTCTCCGCGAAGGCGCGGTTCTCCTCGACGCTGTCGCAGGAGAGGCCGAGCACGAGCGCGCCCTTGGCTTCGTATTCGCGGATTCGATCACGGAACCCGCAGCCTTGCCGAGTTCAGCCGGGTGTGTCGGCCTTGGGGTAAAACCACAGCACAATGCGCCGACCGCGCAGCTCGCCGAGGCGCACGCGCCGTCCGAGATGGTCGAGCAGGTCGAAGTCGGGCGCTGCCTCGCCAGCCTTGAGCATCGGGCGGCGGCCCTTGCGGAACAGCTCGCCGAAGATGTGCTTGAGCAGCTTCATTCCGCACCCGGGTTGATGCGCTTGTCGCGCTCGCGGGCCTCGCGGATGATGCGGTCGATGTCGGCCGCCTCTTCGGCGGAGGCGTCGTAGATCCAGCGCAGGCTGGGCAGGCGGCGCAGCTCAAGCACGCGGCCGATCTGGCGTTGGATGAAGCCGGAGGCGTGCTCCAGCATGTGGGCGACCTTGGTGCGATCAGAAGCCTCGCCCAGCACCGAATAGTGGATCTTCGCAATCGACAGGTCGGCGGTCAGCTCGACCATGGTGATCGTGATGAAGCCCGCGCGCGGGTCATTGAGCTCGAACTGCAGGCAGTAGGCCGCGCGTTCGCGGATGCGTTCCTGCAGTCGAGCGATGGTGCGCGGATTCGCCATGCGGAGTGCCGCCGGTGGAGAGCGCTATTCGCGCTCGGCGCCGAGCGTGCGCTTCTTCTTGATGATGCGGTAGGCCTCCAGCACGTCGCCCACGGCGATGTCCTGGAAGTCGCGCACCGTGAGGCCGCAGTCGAAGCCCGCGCGGACTTCCTTGACATCGTCCTTCTCGCGGCGCAGCGAGCTGAGCGAGCCTTCGAAGACCTGCTCCTTGCCGCGGCGCACGCGGATCTTCGAGTCGCGGGAAACTGTGCCGTCGATGACGTGCGAGCCGGCGATGTTGCCAACCTTGGAGGACTTGAACAGCGCGCGCACTTCGACATGGCCGGTGATCTCTTCGGCCATCTCGGGTGCGAGCATGCCTTCCATCAGCGCGCGCACATCGTCGAGCAGCTCGTAGATCACCTCGTAGTGACGGATCTCGACGCCTTCGCGCTCGGCCGCCACGCGACCCTTGTCGTTGACACTGCCGTGGAAGGCGATGATCGTGGCCCCTGTGGTGGATGCGAGCAGCACGTCGGACTCGGTCACCGAACCAACGCCTGCCAGCACGACCTTGACCTCGACTTCGTCGTGCTTGAGTTCGGACAGGGCGCTCTTCAGCACCTCGACCGAGCCTTGCACGTCGGCGCGAACGACCAGGTTGATCATGTGGCGCTTGGAGTCGGCCACGGCCTTGTGGAGTGACTCGGCCGTCACGGCGCGGCGTTCAACCAGCGTCATTGCGCGGTTCTTCCGCGTGCGCTCTTCCGCGACTTCCTTGGCCGTGGCGAGGTCTTCGACCACGTAGAACGTTTCACCGACGCTCGGCAGGGCCGTGAGGCCCGAGACCTCGATCGGCATCGAGGGCGGGGCCTCGGTGACGACCTGATTGCGGTCATCGTGCATCGAGCGCACCTTGCCGTAGCCCTCGCCGGCGAGGATGACGTCGCCGCGGCGCAGCGTGCCATCCTGCACGAGCAGGTGGGCGACCACGCCCTTGCCCTCGCTGATCTCGGCTTCGAGCACAACGCCCTGCGCGGGACCATCGGGGTGGCAGCGCAGTTCGAGCACTTCGCTCTCGAGGAACACGCGCTCGAGCAGCTCTTCCACGCCCTGCTTCTTGAGAGCGGCGACCTTCAGGAAGGCGACCGTGCCGCCCCATTCCTCCGGGGTCAGCTCCAGGCGCGCGAGTTGCTCCATCACGCGTTGCGGATTGGCCTCCGGCTTGTCCATCTTGGTGAGGGCAACGACAATGGGAACCTTGGCGGCGCGCGCGTGAGCCAGCGCCTCCTCGGTGGAGGGCATCACGCCGTCATCCGCGGCGACGACCAGCACGACGATGTCCACGGCCTTGGCACCGCGGGCGCGCATGGAGGTGAAAGCCGCGTGACCGGGCGTATCGATGATCGTGAGGTGGTGTCCGAGCTTCGTGACGACCTGATAGGCGCCGACGTGCTGAGTGATGCCTCCCGCTTCGCCCTCGGCCACGCGCGAACTGCGGATCGTGTCGATCAGCGTGGTCGGGCCGTGGTCGACGTGGCCGAGGAATGCGACCGTCGGCGGGCGCAGCTCCAGATGCTCGGTTTCGATGTCCGCACGCTTCTTCTTGATGCCCTCGACGAGCTCCTGCTCGGCCTCGAGCTGCGTGCTGATGGTGAGTTCGACGCCGAACTCGTTCGCCAGCAGCGTTGCGGTGTCATCATCGAGCACGCTGTTGATGTTCACCTTGAACAGATCCATGCCCAGGCGCTGGATCGCGATCGTGATGACTTCCTTGGATTTGACCGAGAGCGTCTCGGCCAGCTTCTTGACCGTGATCGGCGCCGAGATGGCGACCTTGCTGCCGGCGTAGGGCGACACCGAGGAGGATCGCTTCTGGCGATCGGGGCCGTGCGCGCCGGCGCCGGGTGCTCCGGCCGGTTGCGCACCGCGCGTTGCGTTGCGGCGCAGGAAGCGTGAGGACTGCGCTTCGCGCAGCTGTCCGGCGGTCATGGAGCCGCGCGTGCTGGGGGCTCCGCGAACCGGCGGCTTCTTCTTGTCGCCGCCCAGCGTGGGCTGGACGCTCAGGGTCACATCGTCGTTGGTGCGAAGGCGGCGCGATTCCGGGCGCTTCTGCGGCGGGGGCGTGCTCTTGAGCTTCGAGAGATCGATGAAGCCCAGCACCTTTCCGCCAGCCTTGCGTGGTTCCGGAGCGGGTGCTGCCGCTGCGGGTGCTGCCGCTGCAACTGCGGGAGCCGCTGGCGTCGCGGCCGCTGCGGGCGCGCTGACCTCGGGCGATGCCTGCGTCGGCGCCTGGGCCGCGATGGCCGGCGGGGTGCTCGGCTGCGCCGCGGTCTCAGGCTGGCTCGCCGCGTACGCCGCAGCCGGCACGGTCGCCGTTGTGGCCGCGTGATTCTCTTGGAATTCTGGAGCCGCACTCGCAGGGGGATTCAAAGGTTCCGAGGGCGCGGCTTCGCTCACGGCCACGACCACTTCCTCGATCGGGCTGGGGGTCGGCGGGGTCAGCTTCGCGGGGGCGGGAACCGGTTCGACTTCGGGAACGGCTGAGGGCTGGGCCGGTTGGGCCGTCGGGGCCTGAGCCGAGGACGTCTCCGAGGAAGCGGCTTCGTGCTCGTGGACGGCAGGTTCGGCGCTTTCGGCCGTTGCCGCGCCCTCTCCGCTCGCCATCTCACCCAGAGGCTTCTTCTTCTTCTTCTTGAGCACGAGTCCGCCGGCGCCTTCAGCCGCTTCCTCGGTGCCGCGAACCTGAACGCGCGTGCGTCCCTCGGCCTCCAGCATGCCTTCGATCTGGAGCACGAGGAAATCGTCCAAGGCCGCCATGTGGCCCTTGATCTGGGTCATCCCGCGGTCACGCAGGTGCTTGGCCAGATCCTGACCGGTCATGCCGTATTCCTTGGCGATGTCGTAAACGCGCTTCTTCGTGCTCAAGTGTTCGGGTGCCCTCTTGTTTGGAGTTCGAGTGCCGTCGTGGTGGCGGTTACTCGCGGTTGTCAGCGCCTTCGTCGGCAGCCTCGGCCAGCGACTCCTCGCCTGCGGTCTGATCTTCGCCGGCGGCCTCGCCGCTGGCTTCGCTCTCGAACTCGGCGCGGGTCTTGATGTCGATCTCCCAGCCGCAAAGCTTGCTGGCGAGACGGACGTTCTGGCCCTTCTTGCCGATCGCCAGCGACTGCTGGTCGTCGTCGACGACGACCACCGCCGAGCGCGACTGGATGTCGGGATAGATGTTCTCCACGTTGATGGTCGCGGGCTTCAGGCCGTTGAGGATCAACTGCTCGAGCGAATCGCTCCACTTGATGATGTCGATGCGCTCGCCGCGCAGCTCGTCGATCACGGCTTTGATGCGCGAGCCGCGCACGCCGACGCAGGCGCCGATCGCGTCGATCTTGGGATCCGCCGAGGAAACGGCCATCTTCGTGCGGTAGCCCGGCTCGCGGACCACGCGCTTGATTTCGATGATTCCGTCGGCGATCTCGGGCACTTCCAGCTCGAACAGGCGGCGCACAAGGTCGGGGTGCGTGCGGCTGACGAGGATGCGCACCTTGGAGCCGTCCTTGCGGACTTCGACGATGATCACGCGGATGCGGTCGCCGACGTTGAACGTCTCGCCGCGCACGCGGTCCTCCTTGCCGAGGTAGGCCTCGACCTTGCCCATGTTGACGACCTGGTAGTCGCCCTCGAAGCGCTGGATCGTGCCGTTGACGAGCTGGCCGACGCGGGCCTCGTACTCCTCGAACAGGACATCGCGCTCCGCCTCGCGCAGACGCTGCAGGAGACCCTGCTTGACGGCCTGCGCGGCAATCCGGCCGAGCTCCTGCATGTCGAACTCGTACTCTTCCTCGGCGTCTTCCATGGAGATCGCACCGCTCTTGCGGTCGATCTTCACGAGCAGGTCCTCGCCGACGCCAAGACGCTTGCGCACCCCTTGGGCGAGGGCATCCTCCAGCGCGCGGAAGATCACTTCCTTGGGGATGTCCTTCTCGCGGTGGAGGACATCAACCATCCTGAGGACTTCGTCGGGGTTCATGGGCGGGATCCGCCGCACCGCTTTCGAGGGCGGTGGAGGCTTGTGGCGTTGGTGGTGAGGGCGGTTAGGATACGCAAGGAAGCGGGTCTCCCCGCTTCCCCACGCGATCGGTGAACTGGGCCCGGTCCGTGAAAAACCGGGGCGAGACATTGTGAACCTGAAGGCGATCGGAGTCAACCTTGGGCTGGCGTTGCTGGCTGCGCCGGTCTGCGGGCAGTCGAGCGCGGCCGACTCGCGTCTGCACTGGCAGGAGCTCGCCGACCTTTGGCACCCTACGGCTCTGGAGCGATTGGAAGGGGGGTTGGATTCGGCCTCCTTTAAGGATGTTGCATTTGTGGCGGCGCGGGTTGCGGAGCGCGGCGGAGCCCGCGGGCGCGTGCTGGAGCGCCTTGCCGCGGGGCCGCAGGCCATCGGAAGCGCGGCCTACAGCGAGCTGCTCGCCCAGGCCGGGCGGGCCTTCGCCGAGGAACCCCTGACGCTCGCGACCCCCCGCCAGCGGGCGGAGCTGCTCTGCCGCCTGCGCGCAGCCGATCCGCGCATCGCTGCCGCGGCGCAGCGCGCCCTCGCCGGCCTGTTTGTCCGCCTGCGGGCGCTGGGGGACTGGACACGCATGGAGTCGCTGGCCGCTGCACTGCAGCGCGAGGGGCTGCGGCATGAGCCGCAATTGTGGGCCTGGCGGATGTTTGCCGCTCTGGAAGGCAGCTCGCAGAACACCTCGGCAGAGACCCTCGCGCAGGCCTGGCTGACTTGCGAGCCGCGCTCGGTGAGCGCCGCTCAGGCGGCAGCGGCCGCCGCCTTCGTGCGCGGAGAACGTGCTCTGGCTCGACAACGACTGGCACCGGCCGTCGCAGCCACGCCCTCCGAGCAACTGGAGCTTGCGTTGGCGCGCGTGGCCCTCGCAGCACCCGGAGAGGAACGGCGCGCCCGAGCGCTGGAGCTGCGCAGGTGCGTCTGGTCGCTGCGCGCGCAGGGCCTTGCAGCCAGCTGGGAGCTGCTGCTGGACGGCGACACGGGCCTGATCGGCCTGCTCTCCGTGGCACGCGAACGAGAGGGCTGGATGCGCAGCGATCAGCTGGAGTGGCTCAGCGCGCTGGCACAGGAACTCGGCGCCGTCTTCCCGCGCACGCTGCCGGGCTTTGCGGGCGCCGAGAGCGTGCCGCTCGAACCCGGAGAGCTTGTGCATCTCGAGCAGATGCTCGAGCAGCAGCAGCGGGAACTGCAGCGCGAGAATGCACGCCTGCTCGATGCCACGCTCCGCGAATTCGATCCGCTCGGGCCGCCTCCGGAGGATGAGCTGGCCTGGATGGATGGCATCAGCACGCTGACGCGCCTGGAGACGGAGTTGTCACAAGTGCGCTCCGGCGTGCCCGCCGCTGCGCTGGAGCGGCAATGGCCCAGCACGCTGGCGCTGACATTGGCCGCGGAGTGGTGGAGCGAGCATCAACCGGAGCGCGCCCGCGCGCTGCTCGATGATCTCGAGGCTGACCTGGACCGCGATCCGGCCTCGTTCCGCTGGCTGTGGGGCGTGGAGTTCCGCGCGGAGCTCGAGCGCCTGCGCGGTTCGGGCCGAGGCGATTCGGGCGAGCCGCAGGCCGCCGAAGCGGAGCTCCTTCGCGCCATTGAGCGACTTGAGGCGCTGCAGCGCGAACTGCTCTCGCGCGGCGTGGGCGAGCGCGCGCTGGCGGCCGTGCGCTCACGCAGCGCCTCGGTCTTCGTAAGCCTCGCCGTCAACGCCAACGTGCGGCTGCGCCAGCCGGAGCGCGCGCTGCAATACTTCGAAAAGGCCTGGGCACTGCGCCAGGATGATTTCATGCGCGGCCTGCGGGCCTGCTATCTGGCGCGCGCGCTTCGGACGGAGGAGGCGCGCGGCATGATCGCCCTGTGTCCGCGCTCGCCCTCGACGCTGTACAACCTGGCCTGTGCGCACGCGCTGCTCGGTGAGCGTGCAGCCGCGCTGGAACTGCTGGAGGCGGACTTCGAGCAGAATCTGCCGACCCGCGGCATGCGTTCGCGGCAGGGCGCGTGGGCGCAGGACGATCCGGATCTGGCGAGCCTGCGCGAAGAGCCGCGTTTTCGCGCCCTGCTCGCGCGCTGAAGCGAATCGCCGCACGTGTGCGCTCACTTGCGCAGCCAGCGCTCGAACGGATTGGCCCGCGATGCGTCGGTGAACATCGCCGGCGTGGCGAGAATCTGCTCTAGAAGGGCCGGATCGACCTGCATCACGAGACCGGAGGTCTCGTTGTAGATCCAACACTCGCGCGAAGGCGTCGGGCGCGCCGCGCGGATCACCAGCGCCGGCCCGGAGTCGGGTTGCGCGACCATGGTCAGGAACGGCGACTCCAGGCCCAGCTGGGTCAGTCGCTGGCGCGAGGCGAAAGCGAGTGCCTTGGCGCGGATCCAGATCCCGCCGTAGCCTCCCGCGCGCCACTCGATCGCCGGCATCTCGCGCCCTTCCTCCGCGAGCACCCAGTCCAGCCGCGCGGGATCCTCGGCACGGGGTCCGGAGCGTACTTCAAACGAAGGACCGCCGGTGTAATCGAAGAAATAGCGCTGAAAGTATCGAAACGAATTGTCGAAGCATCCGGCGCCCAGGCGCGCATCGAGCAGTGGCGGGAAACCGGGGCCTGTGCGGGTTGCAAGCTGCGCAAGATCCGTGTCGATGTCGAGCACGCGCTCGGGTGCGCCTGCGATGCGTGCGAGTGCATGGCCGGCAGGCGGGCTGTCGAATCGTCTCAGGAGCTCCACGCTCACCAGCACGTGGCGGTCCTCCCGTTCCAGCAGCTTGGAACCCTGCAGCTCAAGCTTCCACACCGGGTCGGCCGCGGCCGGGAACGGCACCGGCGTCCCGCGCGTCTCCAGAGCGGCGCGCAGGAGTTCCTGCACGGCGCTTTCCTCCGCGAAGGCCCCCTGAGCATCGAGGCAGCGCCACTGGCCCTTGCTGCGCACATAGCGCCAGCTCGCATCCGGCCCGGTGCTGATCGTGAAACCGGCCACCTGCTCGGCGGGCTTGGCGGCAAGCAGCGTCTGGGCCGCGACTGCAGGTCGAGCCTCGCGCGAGGGCAGCCACCGCAGCAGCGCGGCGCACACCGCCAGCAGTGCAATCAACCCAGCGACGGGCTTCATGCGCGCCACCTGCGCCACAGGAACAGCGCCGCGCCCAGCACGGCCAGCGGTGCCGCGAGCGTCAGCCAGCGCCAGCGCACGCGCTCGGCCGGCGATACATGCACCAGACCCGGCGCGCGGGCGCGCTCGATCAACAGCGCGCACAGATCTTCAGGCAGCGTCGCTCGCGCGCACAGCTCCACGAGCGCGTTGGCATTGTCGGTCTGCGGACGATGAAGCTCCTCATCCGACCACTGACGCCAGGCACCCAGCGCGATGAATCCGGCCCTGGAGCCGCCGTCTCGCGGAGTGAAGCGCCAACCGAGCACCTGCGCGCCGGTCGGTCCATCGGAAGGGCGCTGCAACCAGACGGGGTTGAGCTCGCCGCCGCTCCAATCGTGTGTCCAGCTGCGCTCGGAGGAGCGCAACAGCACCTCGGGCTGCCAGCCGCTCTGCGTGCACTGCGCCTGATCGAGCCGGAGCGGGCTCGCCTGGGGCATCGACATGGCGCCCACGCTCTCCAGTCCTGACTGCGCCAGACCTGCACCGGTCAGACGGGGAAACCACGGGTTGGAAAGCAGGGCGCGTTCCGTGCTGCGCCTGCTGCCCGGACCTGCCGCGGTGTTCACGGTGGTGACCTCCGCACTGGCGCACTGCTCGTCGAAGAGCAGCGTGCGCTGCCACTCAAGTCCCACGGACGGAAAGAAGCCCTGCTCCAGATCGAGGAACTGCGGCTGGGGCCACCAGCCGCTTGCGCGCGGGTCCTCGCCGCGGGCGCGGCTCATCGCCACGAAGTGCTGGGCCGCGACCAGAGCGGGAATGCCGCGCTCCAGCGCGCGGGCGAAGGCCGCCTGCGCCGCCTGCGAGGGCCGCTGCGGCTGCAGCAGCAACAGCATTTCCGCCGCCGGATCCTGCGCAAAATCCGCCTCCGAAAGCGGCATCACTGCAAAGCCCTGCGCGCGCAGCAGCTCGCGCGCCGCAAGGCAGGGATCGCCTCCGCCGGGCGCGAACAGTCCGCGATCCTGATACTGCAGCTGCGCCTCGGCGGGAGACAGCCGCAGGCTGGGCGAATGGAAGGCAATGCGCACGGGCGCCTCTCGCAGCAGCCGTTCCAGCGCGAAGCCGAGCCGGAAGCGCGCGCCGATGAGCTCGCTCTCGCGGTGGAAGTGCAGCGTCTCGCTGCGCGCGCCCTGCGTCAGCGTCAGCGTGGCGACGAACTCCTGCGCGCGCTGGCTGTCCTCATCGGCCTCCCGCACCCACACGCTGGGAACGGCCTGTTGCTGCAGGATTCGGCGCTGTTCGGCGTCGAGAGCTGGATAGCGATCGATCCGCAGCGCACCCGCGGCCAGTTCGACGAGATCGCGCTCGAAATCCGCGAGCGGTCCGCGCCAGGCCACGGGCAGCCGCTCGCGCTCCGAGATCGACCAGCGCCACTGCACCGGCTCGCGCTGCGCCAGAGTCTCGACGCGCGTGGTCAGCGCCGCGGGCAGTTCGGGACTCTGTGCGGGCAGCGCCAGCAGTGTGATCAGGCCCAATGCCAGCACCAGTGCCAAGCTCCGTCTCGAGGCAAGCGGGCTGCGCCGGGTCGCGCCGGCGGGCTGCGGTCCGCGCAGCCGTAGCAGTGCCACCAGACCCAGGCCCAGCGGAATCAGGAACACGACCAGCGCGCGCATCCCGAAGCGAGAGCGGCTCGACAGCTCCGGCAGCGGCGGGGCCGGGCGCGCGGCGAGGCGAGCGGCGTCCGCGCGCGCCGGATCCGCGCCGCGCGCTTCCAGCACGCGCACCAGCGTGCGGTGGGCGAGCGTCTCCTCGCTCCAGTGCGCATCGGACAGCGGCAGCGGACTCGCGCTCAGCACCGCGCGGCCGCCCGGTCCGGCGGCAGGCTCCGCCAGCATCAGGCGGGCCAGGCGTTGTTCATCGCTGGCGAGCGTGTGCATGCGCCAGGCCGGATCGTTGAGCGGCTGCAGCTGCGCACAGGGGCCGAAGAACAGCGTGCCGTTGGGCTGCGCGCCGAAGGGCTGGAAATCCTGCATCTGCGCGATCGAACGCGCGGCGCTGCGGCTGGCATCGCCGAGGATCTGCGCGCCGGCCACGGAGAACAGCAGCTCATCGGCGGCGGTGGGAGCGGGCGCACCGCTTGCGCACAGCAACAGCTCGCCGCCGCGCGCGAGGAAGTGCTGCAGCGCCGCTGCCTGCGGCGCTCCATCCCGCTCGGCGACGATCCACACCAGCCAGTCGATCTCCGCGGGAACGCTCTCGAGCGGCGCATGGCCCAGCAGGAACAGCTCAGCGCGCTGTGCGAGCTCCGTCTCGAGCTTGGCGTACCCCTGCGCGGGCAGGCGCAGTCCGATGCGCGGGCGGCGCGGCGCCCGCAGCTGATCAAATCCGCCGGCGACGAGCGCCGCCAGCTGCGGCGCTTCGAGGGGACCCAGTCGCGCCAGCGTCCAGGCACCGTGCGTCGGGCTGACGATGCGCAGGCTCGACCACAGGTTGATCTCGCTCCAGCCATCGCGCTCGATCGTGCGCAGGCGCAGCGGAGCGAGCCCCAGACGCGCCGCATGTGCGGCCTGAGCCGCGTCGTTGCCCGGATCGATGCGCTGCACGCGGATCCCGCTGACGGACTCCAGGCGCTCGATCGCCAGCGGAATCGCGCGCCGCTCGCCGTGGAACTCGCCGGCCGACGAGGCGTACCACTGGATCGTGATCGGCTCGTTCAGGCGTTCGAGGCTGGCGCGGAGCTCGCTTTCGCCGGAAAGGCGCGGGGCTCCCGGCAGCAGGGCCAGCGCCAGGCTCAGCGCGCACAGGCCCAGCAGCAGCAGCACCGCGAGGATCCAGCGCTCGCCGGCCTTCACGCCCGATTCCTCGCCGCTCCGCGCTGCGCGCCCCACAGGAACAGCAGCGTCACCAGCAGCAATCGCAGCACGGGCAGCAGCGTGCTGATCCAGTCGAAGCTCGGCGCGTAGACCAGCTCCTGATACGCACCCAGCAGCGCGACGCGCTCGCCGAGCAGGCTGCCGAGCCCCGAGCCGGGCAGCAAACCGTCGAGGATCGCCATCACGCGCGCATCGCCCAGCGCCAGCAGGACAAAGGCGGTGAAGGCAGCACTCACGAAGGCGCTGAGCGCCTCGGCGTGCAGCGTGGAGAAGAAGCCCGCGATGGCGAGCAGCGCCGCACCCAGCGCCAGCGCGCCGAGATAGCCGCGCGCGATCGCCAGCAGCGGCGGATCGCCGAGCTGGCACAACAGAATCACCAGGGGCAGCGTTCCGACCAGCACCAGCGTGTACAGACCCAGCAGCGCCAGATACTTGCCCAGCACGATCGCGCCCGTGCGCACCGGCAGCGTCAGCCAAAGCTCGGCCGTGCGCTGGCGCAGGTCTTCCGACCAGAGCCGCATGCCCAGCGCCGGCGCGAGCACCACCAGCACCATCGGCAGCGTCTCGAACAGCGCGCGCAGCTCCAGTCTGCCCGCGAGGAAGAACTCATTCAGTGCCGTGGCATTGAGCGCGAGGACCGCCAGCGCGATCGTCAGCCAGGCCAGCGCGGAGTCGAAGGCCGCGTTCCACTCGCGCGCGCAGACTGCCCAGGCCGTCTGGACGAAGGGAAGGCGCTTGTGTTCAGCCAAGGCGCGTGCTCCCCCCGGCGCGCTCGATCACGCGCACGATGTGCTGTTCCAGATTGATACCCTCTGCGCGGGCGCGCTGTTCCAGCGTCGCGGTCGGCTCATCGAGCAGCAGCCGGCCCTGATGCAGCAGCAGCACGCGGCTCGAGATCGCGGCGACTTCCGCGAGAATGTGGCTCGAGAACAGGATTGCGCGGCCGGGCGAGATTCCGTGCAGGAATTCGCGCAGCGCCAGCACCTGCAGCGGATCGAGTCCGTGAGTGGGTTCGTCCAGCAGCAGCACGGCCGGATCGCCCAGCAGCGCGCCCGCCAGTCCGATGCGCTGACGATAGCCCTTGGAACACTCGCGCACGCGCTTTTGCAGCACGGCCGCAAGTCCCAGCTGCTCCGCGGCAAGGCCAAGGCGCTGCTCACGCTCCTCACGGTTCAGTCCGCGCATGCGCGCGAGGAACTCCAGACACTCGCGCACGCGCATGCCCTCGAAGAGCGGATTGTGCTCGGGCAGATAGCCCAGTCGGGCGCGCGCGCCGAGCGGATCCCGCACGGTGTCGATGCCCGCGATCTCGATGCGACCGGCATCCGGCTCTAGGTAGGTGCTCAGCATGCGCAGCAGCGTCGACTTGCCGGCACCGTTGGGCCCGAGGAAGCCGACGATCTCCCCGGGCTGGATGGTGAAGCTGACACCGGCGACGGCGTGCGTCCCCGCGTAGCTCTTGTGAACACCTTCGACCCGGATCATGACCGCAGCATTCTAGGAAGCGGCGCGTGCGGTTTCATTCACTCCCGCAGGGACTCAGCCCTGCGCCATCCCGGGGGGACAGGCCAGTTGGCGCTCGGACGAGAGCGGCACAAGCGGGGGAGGCTGCGTGCGGCAGGCAGCGTCCCCCTGCTGTGCGAACAGCGCACAGCGCGGGTGGAACGCGCAGCCGCCCGGGGGGGCAAGCGGGGAGGGCGGATCGCCGCGCAGGACGATGCGCTCCTGCGCTCGGGCGCGCACCGGATCGACCGGCGGGATCGCGCTCAGCAGAGCGCGCGTGTAGGGATGGCGCGGCGTGCGGAAGACCTGCGCGGTGGGGCCTGATTCCACGATGCGGCCGAGGTACATCACGGCCACCGACTCGCACAGCGTGCGCACGACCCCCAGATCGTGCGAGATGAAGAGGTAACCGAGCTGGAAGCGTTGGCGCAGATCCGCCAGCAGGTTGACGATCTGCGCGGCGATCGACACATCGAGTGCGCTGACCGGTTCGTCGAGCAGCAGGTATTCCGGTTCGAGGATCAGCGCGCGTGCGATGCCGATGCGCTG